>ERZ808037.676-NODE-676-length-28785-cov-7.305699_pt1 | contig 28785 bp, 26 predicted proteins | sample MGYA00380190_ERZ808037 | MGnify/ENA primary metagenome ERZ808037 (study PRJEB31490, sample SAMN06133399) | mouse gut metagenome | isolation source: J9 | host: mice | place: China: Chengdu | collected 2015-05 ...
ATGCCGCCCTTCGATGTGCTGTCCCTGTTCAGCGCGGGGCGATCCCGGAAGCTGACTATGCTGCCCATCATTCAGAGCCTCGCCCAGTTGGAGAAGAACTATGGAAAGGAGGGCTCGGAGATCATTCAGGACAACTGCCAGGACACGATTTTCGGCGGCTTCGCCCCCAACAGCCAGACCGCCGAGGTGCTCTCCCGGGCCCTGGGCAGCTACACTGTTCAGTCCGGCTCCATCAGCCGAGGCAAGGGGGAGAACAGCCAATCCCTCCAGATGGCGGAACGGGCCCTTATGACCCCGGATGAGCTGAAGTCCATCCCCAAGGGCGAGTTTGTGGTGATGAAAACCGGGTCGCACCCGATGAAAACACGGCTGCGGCTGTTCCTGGACTGGGGGATAACCTTCGGGGAGCCGTATCAGACGCCGGAGCATGGGCAGCGGAGGGTGTACTATGCCGGACGGCAGGAGCTGGAGGAGGCCATCAACCGGCGGTTTGAGCTAACCCCGGATGATATAACGGAAAACCGCTTCCCTCAGAGGGAGCGGCTTTCCAAGCAGCACGGTATCCCCGCGCACCAAATCACTCAGACAGATCGGCCAATGGTGTCGGCCTTCAACTTTGCGAAAAAGCAGGATGGGCCGCCACCGGACTTGGATGGGGGGTGAGACAGTGGCCTATTACGATTCCATCTACCACAACCAAGAGCTGAACCACAGGGCTAAGGCCGTGTATATCTACCTGAAGGATCACGCCAACAAGGAGGGTACCTGCTGGCCGGGGATCAAGACCATCGCCGCCGGGGTGAGCCTGTCCCGCTCCACCGTGAAGCGGGCGCTGGATGATTTGGTGAAGGCAGGGCTGGTGGAGAAAACCAGTCGCTGGCGGGGAAATGGAAGTCTGTCTTCCAATCTCTATCATGTGCACATATCCGAATCATTCTGACACAGTTACTAACTATATCGCAAGTGTAACGCTGCCGGCAGTGGCCATCAAGGATTTGAGCACTTTCATTCCAGCACTTATGGCGCATACCGCTACCAATACTTCGGCGGCAAGTACTTCACTATTGTGTAATTTGATACTTACGCAATCAATGTTGGGCAATAATCCTTCCGTAAAGATCCATTCAGGAACCATTCCCCATCCAACGCCTGTTGAATCAGCCGTAGTGATTACTACGGTGAAGCATAGGCAACATCATTTTTCCATCAGAGCAGCCATAGCGGTTTATACGCTGTGGCCGCCTTTTCTTTGCCCGCCTCTGCCGTATGATGCGTTGCTTTTTTGTACCTTTGACAGCCAGAAATCCTATTCATGCTGCCTCTTCAGCGGGTGGTTTTGATTGCCGCAGCCAGACCCCCGCAGCAGTGGTAACGATTAGAAGCGCAGCAGCCGCGATAAAGAATTTCGTCCGCACCGTTTGATCAAACTGTGCGGAAAGTGTGTTGACCAGCGCCGGCGACAGGGCCGCCCCCAGATTATTACCGGCCGAAAGCAGCGCAAGGCTTAAGGAGCGTCCCGCTCCCTCCACCCGCTCGGACACCAGGCAGGAGCCTGCCGGAGTATAGGTGGAAAACCCAAATCCAATCAGCACCCCGCCCACAAGGATAACCATGACGCTCTCACCCAACCAGGTCAGAAGCAGCCCAACCACAGCAAGGAAAAAGGCGGCGGGAACGATGTATTGCTTCAGCCGCGCCATGATCCGGCTCATCAAACAGCCCGCGATCAGCCCGGCAAAGGTATTCAGCGAGGTGGCCAGACCGGCGGTCTGGGCGGTTCCCAGCCCTGTTTCCACCATATAGAGGGATATATTGGTGTTGAAGGTGTTCTGGAGGGCATAAAAAAGGAAGCCCATTAAAGACATAATCCAAACATACGAGGAAATATGCACCCTGCCCCTGGAGTCCTCCTGCGCGTCCAGTGTTCCCTTTGGCAGACAAAATACCGCAATTACAAAACAGGGAATCAACAGGAAAAACGCGCCATAGGCCGTCCTCCAGCCAAATTGGGACAGCCATCCACCCAGCAGGGTGAACACCATCCCGCCTGCGCCGATCATCGCGGCCTGGAGCCCCATCATCTGGCTACGTTCTGCGTCCCTATAGCAGTCGCAGATAATGGCGGCGGTGGCGGTGACCATGCCCCCTGTCCCCAAGCCCAGCACCGCAGAGCAGATCAGCAGCGGCGCGATGCTGCCGTTGAGCAGAAGGGGGCACAGCCCGCCCGCGACATAGCAGCCCATGGAGATCAGGATGATCGTCCGCTTGTAGAAACGCCGCGCCAGCACCCCCGCCAGCGCGAGGTGGCCAGGCACACCAGGGACGGAAGCGTAATCACCATCTGAATCGTAGATATATTCACATCGCTAAACTCCTCCGCTATATCCGCGATGACCGGAGAGACCGCCAGATAACTCATCATCACAAAGCAGGAGCAGAGTATGCCAATTTTATGTTTCAGAAGAATCACTCCCTGTTTGTTGAACCCACCCATTTGAAAAGCGGGCCAGCCTTCTGCTGAAAGGCTGGCCCGTTCAAGGTAAAGTGTCATGTTTGCCTCAATTTAGCTGGGCCACGTAGTCCGCCGCCCGTTCGGCGGCCAGCCTCCCACTGTTCACCGCGTAGCCCATGGTGTTGCCGGGCAGGGGGAACAGGTAGGTGTCGCCGTAGATGTCGCAGGTGTCGCTGCCCGAGGCGTACAGGCCGGGGATGGGCTTGTTTTCCTCATCCATCACTTGGAACTTGTAGTTCACCTGAATTCCGCCCAAGCTGCCATAGGCGCCCAGGCACAGGGCCACGGCGTACAGCTTGCCCTTTAAGGCGCGCAGATAGTGGTGGGACTTGCAGAACAGGTCGTCCACGTTGGCCTCGCAGGCGGCGTTGTACTGTTCCATGGTGTCGGCCAGAGCGGCGGGGTCAATACCGATCTTTTCCGCCAGCTCCTCCACAGTGTCGGCGCAGAAGGCAAACTCGGGGTACTGCTCAATGAGGTCGGCCATCCCCTCCTCAAAATCATCTGCGGGATTGCCGGAGTGGACGCCGCCGGGGTAGTCAACCCCGTGCTTGCGATAGTAGCGCATCAGGCGGCTGTCCACAATAGGATAGATCCGCTTGTTGGGCTGCCGGTCAATAACGTTGGCGGTGACGGAAGCGTTTTCAATCATGGTTTCATCCATCACCCGCTCACCGTCGATGTTCACCACCAGGGCGGTGGGCTGACGGAAGCCGTCCAGCAGGATGCAGTTGGGGATCTCCGACCAGATGATTTTCTCCATGTGGGTCTCGCCGTGGGCGCCGCCCACCTCCCACACCATGCGGATGCCGTCCCCGGTGACGCCGGGGGAACGCACGTTGAAGATGTCCTTTCCCCACTCGTAGCCGCACTCCTGCCGAATCATTTCCGGGTTGTCCCCAAAGCCGCCGGTGGCCACGATGACCGCCTTGGAGTAAACCTCCACCGTCTCGCCGGTCGCAGTGCTCCTGCCCCGGACGCCTGAGATGCGGCCGTCCTCCTTGATGAGGGAGATGGCGGGGGTGTTCAACAGGAACTGCACCCCCAGCTCCAGCGCGTTCTCATACAGCACCTTGTTCATGGCGCCGGCGGCCCGGGGGCCGGGCTTGCCACCCCCCTCTGGAATGACCACGTGCCAGGTGGGGGCGGCGGAGGGGAAATACTTCGCCACCCCGGCAAACTGCACCCCCATATCCTCCAGCCAGTCGATAGTGCTGCCCGATTTCCAGATATATTCCCGTAGCTTCCGGGGGTCTACACGCCAATGGGTGTAGTCCATCATCTGCTGGAATACCGCCTCCCGGCGCAGGGTAATCATGTTGGCCTTCTGGATGCGGCTTTCTACGCCAAAGGGGCCCATACCCATGTTGGCAGTGCCACCCACCATGGAGTTTTTCTCCAGCACGACGGCGCTCATGCCGTTCTCCGCGGCGGTGACGGCGGCGGCCAATCCGGAAGGCCCGGCGGCCACGATGCAGATGTCGGCGGTTAACATTTTCATTAAAAACCTCTCCTACTTGCCCAATTTTGCCGGGTCATATACCACATTTCCAGCTTTCCCGTCACGGCGTCTGCCGCTGTCCGGATCCATTTCCTTAGCAATCAATCCGTCTCCAATGAAGCTATGGAACGGGATTGCATCCGATCGACCCGCCAGGATGTCATCACACACTTTGATGACGGCAGAGATCATATCTGCGGCCCCTTCCCCAGAGCGGTGCAGAAACAGGGTACGGTCATAGGCCCCGTCTACCGCATCCCACAGCCGCGTAAGCATAGCCCGGTAATCAACCACAGAGGCGGAGTGGCGCTCAAATAGGAATGTAAAGTCATTGCAGGCATCACCCAACAGCAGGGCGCGGAGCTCCGGAAACAGCACAGTGACGCACCCGGGGGTATGGCCCGCGCCCTCCGTAATTACCGCGGAAACCCCGCCCAGTTCGAATGTGTCACCAATATGCAGAGGCCGCATCTTCTCAAAGGGTAGAGGATCGCTCCAGTCGGCGTCATCTCTGGGAGTATCAAATGGCCCGAACGCCTCTTTGGGCATGGCGGTCAGAAATCCGCGCTGCGCCTCCGGACTGCTGTGCTCCAGATATACCTCCCGATCCAGCGGACTGATATAGACCTCATCAAAACCTCGGGCGCCCAGCGCGTGATCCACATGGCCGTGAGTCAACACCACAATGACCGGTTTATCCGTCAGAGTATTGACAAATTCCCTGAGATTGCCGGCACCACAACCGGTATCCACTAAGAGTGCGCGGCTGTCCCCTTCTACCAAATACATCATTGTGTCTGCAACACTTCGTATACGGGTTATGCTCGGCATGATGGCTTCTGCATAAAAGAACATAACTCACACTCCTCAAAACAATGCACAAACTCACTCCCAGCGATAGGGTTTCAGCCGCTCCTGGAGGTCAGGGATTTGCCCCGGAGGGGCGGCGCAAGTCTTGATCTCGGTGGAATGCTCCAGCTTTCCGGCGTAATACAGCCGGGAGCGGGCCTGCTGCTCCTTGGTGAAGTGAGGGATCAGCCTCCCGTCCTCCACGGTGAAGGAGCCGTAGGTGCCGCACACCGGGCACTCGATGGACTTCTTGTCATCAGACAGGGTAAGCAGGTCGCAGTGGCATACTGGGCAGGCCCCCTCATGATCCCCCCGCCAGCGGCGGCGTTCCTCCTCGTCCTCACAGGCAACGGCCTGGGCCACGTGCCTGCCCATTTCATACATCCGATCCATCACCGGCTGGTTGCCAACCACATGGTTGTATGCCATGGCCCCGTAGTATTCATAGGTATCCACGATGTCGATGCCCTGGGACAGGGACAGGCAGTACATGGTGGGCAACATAAAGGACAGCCAGTTTTTTGTCATGGCGCCGCCCACGGAGAAAAACGCCCCCACCCGCGGCTTGAGGCATCGCTGATCGGGCAGCTCGTCCGGGGATTTTCCCGCCGCCAGCCCCTCCTCGATAACCGCCTTGCGGAAGCTGATGTCATGGGAGGGGCCCATGCGGTCGCACACAGTTTTGAAGGTGCCGGTGGGGGTCATCTCAAAGGTAGGGCAGCCGTAGATCACCGCGTCGGACTCCGCCATGGCCTCGTCCAGGATGTGGAAGTCGTCCTTCAGGTGGCAGCCGCCTTTTTTCCCTTGGATCATGCCCACCACGCAGGCAATGCAGCCGGTGCAGTCCTGGATGTCCAGATCATTGACCCGGATGAATCGAACCTCGTGCCCAGCCTCCCTGCAGGCGTCCAGCGCGTGCTTGACCATGACCTCGGTGTTGCTCATTTTGCGGCCAAAGGAGAGGCCCAATACTTTTTTCACGGGGAAACCGCCTCGCTTTCATTCAATGTTTCTACTATACCATGTCTTGCAGAAAAGGGGAAGAAGGGGAGCGTGTGCCGGTCAGCGGCACACGCTCCCGCGCAAATCAAACTAATTATTTGCCGAAGGTCTCGCTGGTGACGCTGGTAACGGTGCCGGTCTGCAGGTATTCGTCCACGGTATCGGCATACACGAACAGGGTGCCGGCTTGCTGAACCCAGCCCTCCTCCACGGTGCCGCTGGTGATACCCACGATCATGTCCCGCAGCTCATTGGCGGTATCCTGCACGCCGCCGGTCATTACGGTGCCGCGGACAGGGGAACCGTCGTCCTTGGACTTCTGGATGTTCTCAGCGACAGCGGTATCGCCGTTGATGCAGAAGATGCCCATGTCGCTGTAATCGGTGACGGGGGAGCTCATACCGGTGTAGAAGGCGTTGATGCCAGTAGCATAGGTGCCCTGGGCGGTGAGGAACACCTTGATCTCGGGGTTTGTGATGTACAGGCTCTCAGCGGCAGACTGACCCTGGGCCGCAGTTTCCTCGGTGCACTCAAACTCAGTGGGATCGGCGGCCTTCTTGGAGTACTCCGTGATTTTCAGCAACTGGTCGGCTTGAGCGGCAACGTTCTCGGAGGTGCGGAAGCTTAGCACGGCCACGGGCACGGAATGATCGGGCTCGTCAGCGTAGGTCTCATCAATCCACTTGGCGGCCAGGCGGGCGCAGTCGCCAGCCAGAACCACATCGTCGGACACCATGAGCACATCGTACTCGTCGGTGGGCACCACGAAGGAGATGACCTTGATGCCCTCGTTTCGGGCCTCCTTGATGACGTTGGCCATGGCCTCGCCGGTGACAGACCAGATTACCAGCACGTCCACGCCCATGGTGATGTAGTTTTCGGCCTGCTCGATCTGGGTGGCGGGGTCAAACTTGCCATCTGCGTAATAGGCGGTCCAACCTTCGCTCTCCATGGTGGCCACATAAGCTTCGGCCAGGGACTGGAAGAACTCGCCGCCCATGCCGCACAGCACGAAGCCCACGGACTTGCCCTCGCCGCTGGAGACAGGCTGGCTGGGTTCATCGGGCTTGTTGGTCTCGGGGACACTGGTGTTCTGGCCGGGGTTGTCGGTGGGGGTGTCATTGGTGCTGCCGCAGGCAAACAGGCTGAACATCATGCACAGGGCCAGCAGCAAGGCAAGGGTCTTTTTCATGGTTTTCATTCCTCCTGATATGATTTGATCTGACGGACTTCTATCAATGACCCGCGGGATGCGCGGGGTCATCTCGGGGTTACATCGCCTTGGCGTTGCGGTTGCTGAGATACAGGGACACCAGCATAATCAGGCCCGTGGCAATATACTGGGGATAGGTGCCCAAGCCGATGAGCTGCATTCCGTTGGACAGCACACCCAGGACATACACGGCCACGATGACCTTCCAAAGGGTTCCCTCGCCGCCCTTCAGGGCCACGCCGGCCAGCACGCAGGCGGTGATGCCGGTGAACTCAATGCCCGGGCCGGAGGTGCCGGAGTCGGCGGAGCCGGAGCGGGCGGCCAGCAGCAGAGCGGCGATGCCCACCAGAAGGCCACCGAAGGTGAATACCAACACCTTGATCCTGGCCACATTTAGGCCGGCCAGACGGGCAGCCTCCGGGTTGTCGCCGCAGGCGTAGATCTTTCGGCCGACAGAGGTTCTGCCCATTATGACGGCCATAATGACTACGATGACGAACATGATGATCACGTTGACGGGGACGATGCCGAACAGGCGGCCCTGCCCCAGGAACATGAAGCTGTCAGGTAGGTGGTTGTAGGTCTTGGATTCGCTGAGCAGGTAGGAAATGCCGCGGAAGATAGACATGGTGCCCAGAGTGACGATCATGGTGTGGCTTTTCAGCACCTGCCCCATCACCCCGTTGAAGCCACCCAGTATCATGCAGAGAGCAATGCCCAGCACAATGGCCACCGGCATAGGGACAACCCCCTCCTGGATGGTTTTGGCCATGAGCACTGCCGCCACCGACATCTGATAGCCGATGGACAGGTCGGTGCCGCCGCTGACCATGATCATCATGACCGCGCAGGAGCACACAGCGATGTGTGCGTTCTGAGTCAGAATGTTTGTCAGATTGCGGACGGTCAAGAAGTTCCCATTCAGTGCAGCGAACACGATAATCAGCAGCACCAGCAGGATGGGCATGGACAGATCGGTCAGAATTTTGCCAACAGACAGCTTCTGTGTGACTGCGGGCTTGGAATCAGTCAGTTTTTCCATTGTCGCTCACCTCTTAAACTCCGGACGCCAGGGTCAGGATGGTTTCCTGGGAGAACTCCTCCCGGTTCAAAATGCCCGTCTGCTCCCCCTCGTGGAGCACCACGATGCGCTCGGACATACCCAGCAGCTCCTCCATGTCGGAGGACACCATCAGGATGGACTTGCCCTCTTGGGTCAACTCGATCATCATCTGGTAGATCTCGTGGCGGGCGCCCACGTCGATGCCCCGGGTGGGCTCATCAAAAATCAGGATATCGGGCAGGGCGGCCATGGACTTGGAGATGACCACCTTCTGCTGGTTGCCGCCGGACAGCGCCAGGGCCAGCTGGTTCATATCAGGGGTCTTTATGCGCATTTTCTGCCGGAACTTTTCCGCCTGGGCGGCCTCCGCCTTGCGATCCACAAAGCCGCCCCGGCTGATCTGGCTGATGTTGGAGATGGAGATGTTCCAGAACAGCGGCTTTTCCAGGAAACAGCCCTGGAACTTGCGATCCTCGGGGATGAGGCCAATGCCGGCGTGGAGGGCATCGGCGGGGCCGTGGAAGTTGACCTCCGTGTCCCCCAGGTAGATATGCCCGCCGGTCTTTTTGGCCGCGCCGTAGATGAGGTGCATCAGCTCCGTGCGCCCCGCGCCCACCAGCCCGGCAAAGCCCAGGATCTCGCCGCGGCGCAGCTCGAAGCTCACATCGGTGAGGCCGTTGCCGCTGAGCTTTTCCACCCGCAGCACCACCTCGTCCCCGCAGGGGGGTTTGGACGGGTAGGTCTCGGACAGGTCGCGGCCCACCATGAGGCTGATCATGCCCTGCTTGTCGATGTCCCCAATGTCTACGGTGGTGACGTACTGCCCGTCCCGCAGGACGGACACCCGGTCGCAGATCTCAAAGAGCTCCTCCAGCCGGTGGGAGATATAGATAATGGTGACGCCGTTGGATTTCAGCTCATGGACGATCTCAAACAGGCGGCTCTGCTCCTCCACCGTAATGGCGGCGGTAGGCTCGTCCATGATAACGATCCGGGCGTTTTTCACCACGGCCTTGGCGATCTCAATGATCTGCCGGTTGGCGATGGAGAGATCTCGAATGAGGTCGGTGGGGGCGATGCCGCAGTGGAAGCAATCCAGCAACTCCTGGGTCTTTTTTGCCCGGGCCCTGTCGTCCACAAACAGGCCCTTGCCCTTTTCGTCCATGAATAGGTTATCCATCACCGTCATGGCCTCAAACTGGATGAGCTCCTGGTATACCACCGCGACTCCCAAATCCAGCGCCTGGGCCGGGGTCAGCTTGTCGTAGCTCTCGCCGTTGATACAGATCTCGCCGGAATCGGGCTGGATGGCCCCAGCAATGGTTTTGATAAAGGTGGATTTTCCGGCGCCGTTCTCCCCGATGAGGGCGTGAACCTCTCCCTTTCGGAAGGAGATGGACACATCGTCCAGCGCCTTGACGCCGGGATAGGTTTTTGTAATGTGCTTTAACTCCAGAACTTCCAAGGGGAAACCTCCTTTCAACGCGATTTGGCTGTGGACGGGCTGCTGCCCACGGCCTGTGCCAGTCCGTCAGCCCTCGCAGAGGCTGAACAGGTAATCGGTGGCTTCACCAATGGTGGCCTTGCGGTTGAACTGCATATAGGGCACTTCGGCGTCGATGACGTCCTCCATGAACACGGTGATTTGAGTGATCTGGGTGGACTTGGCCCCCAGATCCTCCTTGAAGCGGGTGCTTTCGGTGAGCTCGGACTCCGGCTTACCGAACACGTCGGATACGCGGGCAATGAGCGCGGCCAGGACTTCTTCTCTGGTTTCCATATTCATTCTCTCCTATTCTGCAAATTAGCGGTATTCATAGCCAAAGCTCTTGTACTTCGGCGGGATCACGGGGATCTGGAGATAAGCGGGGAAATCGGGGCCGGTGTGAAGGGTCTGGGTGCCACCGTTCTCCGCGTCCCAAACCAGCCGCTCAAACCAGCCGGAATCCCGGAGGTATCGGCCGGCGATCTGGAGCCGGATGGTTTCCCCCTTGTGCCAGACGCGGCTGTAGGGGAAGAAGGTGACGGCAAACTCCACGGGCACGCCGTTCTCCAACTTCTCCACCCGGTCGAAAGTCTGCTCCGGCTTCCAGGACTTGGACTTGGGATCCAGGTGCCGCATGGACAGGCGCAGCTTTGTCCAGGCCCCAGGGTGGGGCTCCTCCAGAACGTGGATGGGAATCTCTCGGCCGTCCTCACCGAGCTTCTTCACGGTAAAGAACAAATCGGCGTCGTCATAATCCTTGACGCTGGCCCAGGCGTGGAGGGAGATGTAGCCGGTGAGTTCGGTGTCCTCGGGCACCACGTAGTCAAAGTTGAGCACGTCCTCTTTGGCGTTAAAGGAAACGGTGGCGTTCTGGGCCGCCGCCTCGGGGGACATGGAGCCGTCGGCGGCGTTGAGGTAGAGCTTCCTGTACTCGGTGCGGGCCAGGGGGAACTCCTTCTCCGGACGGTTCACCTGGTAATCGTAGTCGTAGGCATCCATCACTTCCACCCGCACCTTGGGCACGAACTCGAAACCGTTGTTGATATCTTTCAAGAAGCGGTCAAAGAAGCCCCGCAGCTCCTCAATGTGGTAGTAGTTGTATGTATCGGGCCACTCGAACTCCCGGTGGGCCCGCATCCATTTCAGGCGGGATTTGATGCCCCGGAAGCCCTCGAAGGAGCCCCGGTCATGGAAGTGGTTCCAGCAGGCGGTGTAATAGGTAGGGATGCGTACATTTGAGAACTGGGGCACCTTGTCCGCCCAGTAGGCATTGAACAGCGGGTAGGCCTGGGCCATCGCCAGAGGATCCTCGATGTAGCCGTTGCCCGCCACCATGCCGATGACGCTCTCGGCGTAATAGCCAGGGATGCCGCCCTCCCGCATGGACTCCCGGTACAGGTCGCCGGTGGCCTCCCAAGGGGCGATGCACACCAGATGGGGGGGCTGCTGGGCGGCGATGCGCAGCTGGGCCATGCCCACGCCGGAGTTGCCGAACAGGCCGACCTTGCCGTCGCACCAGGGCTGCTGGGCGCACCACTCCACAAAGTCGTAGCCGTCCCTACCCTCCTGGGTGCCCATGAACACGGCGTCGCCCTCGCTGTGGCCGATGCCGCGGGGATCGATGTTGGCAATGCCGTAGCCGTGGCGGCACCAGTAGCCGGGATCGGCGGACTCGAACTTGGCCATCTTGGACACGGTGCGGGGGGGCACACCCATGAGCTGCCACTCGTCGAAGCCGTCGCCGGGACGCTTGCCGAAGGGGCTCCAGGAGCCGATGATGGGCACCGGACCGCTGTCCTTGGGGAGGAAGATGTCCACATAGATGGTGGTGCCGTCCCGCAGGGGAACCGCCACGTCCTGGTGGCAGATGATGCCGGGGGCGGCGTCATAGGTGCGGGGGTTGAAGTCCGCCACGAAGGAGAACATATCCCGCTCCTCGGGGGGCAGGGCGTCCTGCTCGGCCCGGGAGAGGGGCTTGCGCATTTTACGGTAGATGACGTCGATGGTTTCGTCACCGAACTGGGTGGGAACGATCTTGTACTGGGGATCGTTCAGATATTTTTCGGGGATCATGGTTTTCGGCCCTCCTATTAAAATGGTCTTATGCTCAAGGGATCCCGGGTCTTTCCGGCGGTCTTGCGTTCCTTGAAGTCTGTCTAAACTTTAAATCTTTTAGCGCAAATTCACAACATAATAATTGCGTATTTTTCCTGCTATTATTTGAGTATGCCTTCCAAATCAGGCGCAAAGCCCACTTCAGACGGGATGGGAGCAAAATTTTAATATTGATTTTTTGACCTCACGTGTTAAAATAGGCTTTGAACAGCTGGCCGGTTCTATCCGGACAATCAAGGCTTCTTCTGACAAAGCGTCGGTGGCTCCGCCATATATCAAAAAGGAAAAGAGGAGAGCTCTATGCCCTATCTGTCCAGCAATCCGCCCATCGCGGATATCAGCATCCTGTCTGTCCAGGGAAGCTACCGGCACATATGGCACAATGCCTGTTTTCTTCTGATGCTGAACGGGGAAATCCAGGTGGAGGTGGACGGCCACGCGTCCTACCTGAACGGGCATGACGTCATGCTGGTGGAGGCGGACAGCCCCTATACCGTCACCGGGCACGGCAGCAACCTTGTCATGACCATTCGCATGGATTATGATTTCTTCGCTCAGGGAAAGGCCGGGCAGGGAATGGGTTCCCTTGTGTGCAACTCGTCGGAGGACGGCGAGCGGGACTACACCCTGCTGCAAAAAATGTTATCCCACCTGGCCCTGAACTATTTTGAAACAACAGAAAACCGGGAGCTGCGGCAGCTGGAGCTGTGCTATGCCCTGCTCTATCACCTCAACACAACCCACTATGTAGCCGGCGGCCCGGAGCTTACGGGGGCCAACGCCAGCGTGAAGCGAGATCGGCAGATCCTCTCCTATATTGAGAGCAATTATATGCATGAGCTCCAGCTGGAGGATCTGGCCCAGCTGTCTTACCTGTCCACTTCCTATCTCTCGCGTATGTTCCGAAAGCTGACGGGAACCAACTTCAAGGCCTACCTTCAGGACGTCCGCCTGCGCCACGCCGTGGCTGATATGCGTTCCACCGGCTTGACCATCACCGCCATCGCCTACAACAACGGGTTTCCCAACGTCAGCGCCCTGAATACCGCCATCCGCAAAAAATACGATATGGCGCCCAACGAGTTCCGAAAATCTCTCGCGGAGGAGGATCCGGCGGAGGCGGAGCCCGAGCCCTATCAGGTTGTGGACTACGACAATGTGCGCACCAACCTTCAGATCCTGGCCGGCTCAGAGCCCCACAAGGCCGTGGGGATGTACCGTTACCCGGATCAGATCGAGTACCAAATTGGCGACGTGGCCAAGAGCCGCCCCATCCAGGCGATCTGGAAAACGATGATCAACATCGGCACCCTCAAGGGGCTGACCAATGTGAACATCAAGTCCCAGCTTACCATGCTCCAGGATGAAATTGGATTCAAATACGCCCGGATCGAAAGCGTTCTCACCGATGAATCCATCCCCAAACTGCCAAATGGGCAGTATAATTTCTCTTATTTCGACCGAGCCATCGATCTGTTGCTTTCGCTGAAGCTTACCCCCTTTTTGGATCTCTCTTTTAAGGGGGATTACATCCTGCTGTCCCGCTCGGAGATTGTATACCGCGCGGACAAGCCCAAAAGCAGCTCCTCTGAAAAGGAATTCCTGCAAAAGGTGTCCGCCCTGCTCCGCCACTGTATCAACACCTTTGGCTACAGCGAGGTGGAGAAATGGGGCGTCGAGCTGTGCGCTCTTCACGATGAAATGCTCCGATTTTTGGAAACGCCAGAGGAATTTGTCCGCCGGTTCTGTACAGCCTACCGCATGATCAAGGAATGGCTGCCCAATCTGCTGGTGGGTGGGCCGGAGCATAACGTAGCCACAGACATTGATTTTGTCCGGCAGGCGACGATTCTTTTGGCCAAGCACGGAATACTGCCGGATTTTCTTTCCTTATGTGCCGTACCCTATGAGCCCACCGAGGCGGAGGACGGCGGGGTTCGGTTTGTCAACTCCCCCAACCCGGACTATCTGCTGGACTGCATATCAGGCGTCCGCAATACCCTGCGGGAATTGCTTGGACGAGATATCCCCATCTGGATCACCGCCTTCGGCCCGGATATCCGCACCCGCAACTATGTGAACGACAGCTGCTACCAAGCCACCTTTATCGCCAAAAACACCATCGACCTCATCGACCTGGTGGATGTGATCGGCTACTGGCAGCTGTCCGATATTGACACGGAATACATCGACACCACCCGCATCCTGTTTGGCGGCACCGGCATCATTTCCAAGGACGGGCTGAAAAAGCCCGGCTTTACCACCCTCAAGCGTTTGGCGGGCATCAATACCCTGCTGGTGGAAAAGACAGGAAATCTACTTATGACCACCAACGCCATCAATACCTATAATATCGTGCTGTACAATTACGCCCACTTCAACGATCTGTACTGCCTGTCCAACGGCGAAGGCATCACCTGCGACAATGTGTACACCCCGTTTGCCAATGCCGCCACGAAGGACATCTGCATCCACCTGGGCTGCCTGCAGCCTGGGCGGTACAAGGTGATCACCACCACTCTGAACCGGGAGCACGGCAGCCTGTTTGATGAGTGGATTCGCTACGGCGTGCTGGACGGGCTCCAGCCCCATGACATCCGCTACCTGCGGGACATCGTGCACCCCCACCGGGCGGTGCGCTATCAGACCTGCGAGGACGGCTCCATGGAGCTGACCCTGCAGATGCTGCCCCACGAGGTCAAGTTTGTCCTCCTCATCCGGGAGCTGTAACGGGAACATAAAAAAATGCCCCGGCTGAACCCAATAGGGATCAGCCGGGGCATTTTTTATGAGTCAAGAAGGTGAGCGCAAAAAATTTGCTCGATTTTTTGTTGTAAACCCCGTCGCCTCACGGCCTCACAGGAGTAGAAAAGAAGCTCGCCCAATTTTTGAGTGGAAATGAGACATAAATTTGGGTGTCAAAACCGCCCTAAAATGCTATCCTTAAACCATGATCAAGGCGGTCAACGCCGTAAATGGAGGGAATCACATGGATTTTCAAGCCTATAACAAGATCCTGATCTGCCCCGATGATATGCAAAACGTACTGGCCGGGGACAAGGTGGTGGGGTACTCCTTTAAAATTAAATACCCCTCCTACCGGGGCGCATTCCTCAGCTGCATCGAGGCGCTGAAGTTCTGGGTGGACGGCAAGGAGGTGCCCGCCTCCTCTGTGGCCTTCCAGCTCAAGGGCAAGGAGTTCCTGCTGGAGGAGCTGCCCGAGTGCTTCAAAGAGTACTGGTACGTCCGGGACGCCGCCACCATCCAGGTATTTCAGGACGGCGGTCTGCCCGCCGGCAAGCACGAGGTGCGGGTGTACATGAAGCACCGGGTGCCCTATACCGGCTACTTCGGCGAATACCTGGTGCTGGACAGCGACGTGACGGAAACGCGCGCACTCAAGGAGGTGGGCTGACATGAAGAACAACGACATCAAGCTGGGCGTGTCCCTGTACAGCTTTTCCACCGAGTTCATCCACGAGAAGCTGGATCTGGAGGGCGTTCTGAAAAAGGCGAGGGACATGGGCTACAAGGGCGTAGAGATCGTGGCCGCGCAGATGGTGCCCGAGTATCCCTACCCTTCCAACCAGTGGCTGGACTGGTTCAAGGGCAAGCTGGCGGAGTACGAGCTGGAGCCGGTGTGCTGGAGCGCCTACATCGACATGGGCATCCGCTCCGATAGGGATCTCACTGAGGACGAGATCATTCGCTTCACCATCAATGACATGATGTACGCCAAGCGGGCGGGCTTCCCCCTGGTGCGCACCCAGCACGCCATCTCTCCTGCCATCTACAGGAAGATGATTCCCTACTGCAAAAAACTGGGCGTCAAGCTGGCCATCGAGATGCACCACCCCCACCACCCCGAGGTGCCCGTGTGGAAGGAGTACCTGGAACTGATGAAGGGGGAGGGCAAGGGCTGGCTGGGCATTGTCCCCGACTTCTCCATCTTCCAGACCATGCCCCACAAGCTGTATCTGGATCAGGCGCTATCCTTCGGATGCCGCAAGGATAAGCTGGACGAGATCGTGGAGCTCCACCGCCAGGGTGCAGGAGAGGAGGCGCTGGAGGGCAAGGGCTTCAACGACATTGAGCTGCACACAGCGAAGGAGATGTTCGGCAAATTCTCCGCCCCGGCCAAGCTGGAGCAGTGGAAGGACATCATCGAGTGCACCCCCTACATCCACGGCAAGTTCTACTACCTGGAGAACGACGACCACGACCCCTGCATCCCCTTTGAGGAGCTGCTGGCCGAGATCAAACGGCTGGGCTACAAGGGCTATATCGCCAGCGAGTACGAGGGCCATCACTTCGACGAAACGGTGGACAGTACCGTCCAGTTGGAGCGGTTTGTGTCCATGTGCACCAAAATTCTTGATAAAGACTGACGGAGGGGATTGACATGAGCAAACTGAAAATCGGCATCATCGGCTGCGGCGGCATCGCCAACAACAAGCATCTGCCCGCGCTGAAGCGCCTGGACAGCAAGTGTGAGCTGGTGGCCTTCTGCGATGAGCAGGTGGATCGGGCGGAAAAGGCTGCCCGCGAGTACGGTGCCCCCGGCGCCAAGGTATACAGCGACTACCACGAGCTGCTGGCGGACAAGAGCATCGACGTGGTGCACGTGCTCACCCCCAATGTGGCCCACTGCCCCATCACCGTGGCCGCCTTTGAGGCGGGCAAGCACGTGCTGTGCGAGAAGCCCATGGCCCACACCTCCGCCGACGCGAAGAAGATGCTGGACGCCTGGAAAAAGAGCGGCAAGCAGTTCACCATCGGCTACCAGAACCGGTTCCGCCCCGAGGTGCAGATGCTCCACAAAAGCTGCGAGTTGGGCGAGCTGGGCGAGATCTACTTTGCCAAGGCCCACGCCATTCGCCGCCGTGCTGTCCCCACCTGGGGTGTGTTCCCCAACAAAGCCCTCCAGGGCGGCGGCCCCCTCATCGACATCGGCACCCATGCCCTGGATCTGACCCTGTGGTGCATGGACAACTACAAGCCGGTGTCCGTCACCGGTTCGGTGTTCTACAAGCTGGGCCACCTGCCCCAGGCGGTAGAGGGCAATATGTTCGGCCCCTGGGATCCTGAGACTTACGAGGTGGAGGACTCCGCTTTCGGCATGATCAAGTTCGAGAACGGCGCGGCCATCCAGCTGGAGGCGGCCTGGGCCATCAATATGCGGGACTCCCGGGAGGCGTCCACAACCCTGTGCGGCACCAAGGCCGGTGCGGAGGTGTACTCCGGCATGAGCCATCCCCAGGATAAGCTCATCTTCAACCGGGGCCACAACGGCCTGCTCACCGACGAGGAGATCTGCCCGCCGGGTAATGTTGCCTACTTCGAGGGCGGCCTGGGCGAGGAGCCGGGCTATCTGGAGGCCAAGCAGTGGCTGGAGGCTATCGAGAACGGCGCCCAGCCCCTGGTGAAGCCGGAGCAGGCTTTCGCTGTCACCCAAATTCTGGAGGCTATCTATCAGTCTGCCGCCACCGGCAAGGAGATCGTCCTGAACTGAGCCAAGCCGATTTACAGGGGCAGGCCAACCCACGGTCTGCCCCTGTACGGTATTTTCAAAAGGACAGGAGGAAGCCCTATGGGCAAAATCAAGACCTGTGTAAGTCTGTACAGCTTGCAGGACGAATACCTGAATCACCGCATGGATCTGGAGCAGATCATGGATTTTGTGAAGGAAACCGGCGCGGAGGGGGTGGAGATTCTCCCCGATCAGATGCTGAAAAACACCCCCGAGCCGCCCGAGGAGGAGGTGTCCAAGTGGGAACGCTGTCTGGAGAAAACCGGGCTGACCCCTGTGATCGCCGATGTGTTTCTAAACACCAATCTCTACAAATATCGCACCCTCACCCACCGGGAATGCGTGGATCTGCTGATCAAGGAGATCAAGTTGGCCCACCGCATGGGCATCCGGCTCATCCGCCTGGTGTCCATGGTGCCCTACTGGGTGCTGGAGCCGCTACTGCCCTACTGCGAGGAGTATGACGTCACGGTGGCCCTGGAAATCCACGCCGGGATGGCCTTTGACGTGCCCGAAACCATGGCCTTCATCCAAGAGATGAAGCGGCTGGACTCCAAATATATTGGGTTGGTCATTGACACCGGCATCTTCTGCAAACGATTCCCCCGGGTGGTGCGGCAGTACGAGATGTCTGTGGGCTGCTCCGCCGCCCTGTTCGACTACATCGAGGCCCAGTTCACCGAGACCAGCGACTTCCATCAGACGCTGAAGAAGAACGGCGGCAAGCTGCCCCCAGAGGTGGAGGCCCAGCTCAGCGATCACGACCGCCTCATGGCCCCCATCATGGACGGCTACGAAAACTACCCCTACCAGGCGCTGGATGAGTATATGCCCTACATCAAGCATTTCCACTTCAAGATGTTTGAGATGACGGAGGAAGGCCCGGAGTACTCTATGGACTACAAGGGGCTGCTCCAATACCTTCACAGCCGGGACTACGACGGCTACGTCTCCACGGAGTATGAGGGCAACCGCTTCACCCTGGCGGGCCTCCCCACCCAGGAAAAGAAGCAGGTGGCCATGCAGCAGGCGTACATCCAGGCCTGCCTGAACGAGATTCAGGGTTAAGGGAGGGACGGCTATGTTTGACAATAACGTATTTATCGCCGGAAGCTGCAAAAATGTGCGGGAGAACAATACCGTCACCTGCTTTGAACTGCAAACCAACATCACCTATTACCGCGGCATCCCGTTGTCCATGGTGGAATACATCAAGGTAGCCGTGGACGGGCAGGAGTGCTCGCCGGAGGATCTCCGCATCTCGGTAGACCGGGAGGATTGGTTCACCCTGAAGGAAGCGGAAACCGTCACCACCTACAAATGGGAATACGGCGAGCCGCTGTATATCCGGGTGATGGCACAGGGCGGCCTCCCCAGAGGGACGCACAAGGTAAAGCTCACCGTGGCCACCCGCACGGCCTATATTCCCGTCCCGCTGGAGGGGATCAAAGAGCGGGAAGTTATCATTGAATAGGAGGAAAAACCATGAAATTAGGACTTGTATCCGCCATTTTAGACGGCTGGGATCTGGAAGGTATGCTGAAGGAGGCCAGCGCCGCCGGTTATACCTGTGTAGAAGTAGCCTGCTGGCCCGCGGGCAAGGCGGAGCGTCGCTACGCCGGGGTAAGCCACATCGACGTTTGCAATACCTCCCCCGAGTACATCGCCCAGGTGAAGGCCCTGTTTGAGCGGTACGGCCTCACCATCAGCTCCCTGGCCTTTTACCCCAACCCCCTGGATCCCGAGAAGGGCCCCACCGCTGTGGAGCACCTGTACCATGTCATCGAGATGAGCGCCCTGCTGGGGGTGAACCTGGTGACCACTTTCATCGGCCGGGATCAGGGCAAAACCGTGGAGGAGAACCTGGAGCTGGTGAAAAAGGTGTGGCCCCCCATTCTGGACTACGCCAAAGGGAAAGGCGTGAAGGTGGCCATCGAAAACTGCCCCATGCTGTTCGGCGCCGACCAGTGGCCTGGCGGGCAGAACCTGTTCACCTCCCCCGCCAACTGGCAGAAGGTGTTCGACGCGCTGCCCTATGACAACCTGGGCATCAACTACGACCCCAGCCATTTCATCTGGCAGATGATCGACTATGTGAAGCCCATCTACCAGTTTAAGGACAGGATCTTCCACGTCCACGTAAAGGATATCAAGCTCTACCGGGACAGGCTGGATCAGGTGGGCATTATGGGCTATCCCCTGGACTTCATGAGCCCCAAGCTGCCCGGCCTGGGCGATGTGGACTGGGGCCGCTACATCTCCGCCCTCACCGACATCGGCTACGACGGCCCGGTGTGCGTGGAGGTGGAGGACAAGGCGTTCGAAGGCAGTGCGGAGCGCATTGTGGACTCCATCACCCTCAGCCGGAAGTACATGGAACAGTTTGTGATCTGAGCGGGAGGGCACACATCATGAAGTACATTGCGCTTTTGGGCTGCGGCGGTATGGGCAAGGGCCACGCCAACGCCATCGCCACCGGCACCGGCAACGCCGTCTGGGCGGGCATTCCCGGCCAGTACGAGGGCAAGCTGGCCCCCACCGACTCCGATGTGGACAAGGTGCTCACCCTCAGCGGCGTTTACGACATCGACCCCGCCTGCTGTGACTGGGCCAAGGAGCGGGGCTACCATGTGTACGGCAGCTATGAGGAGATCCTGGCCGACCCCCAGGTGGATATCGTCCTCATCGCCACCCCTAACCATCTCCATAAGGAGGAGGCCATCGCCGCCATGCGAGCGGGCAAGCACGTCCTGTGCGAAAAGCCCGTGATGATGGACGGGGACGAGCTGGCCGAGGTGATGGCGGTGGCAAAGGAGACGGGCAAAGTCTTCTATCCCCGGCAGAACCGCCGCTGGGACAAGGACTACCGCATTGTCAAGAAAATTTATGACGAGAAGCTGGTGGGCGAGGTGTTCAACATCGAGTGCCGCGTCCAGGGCTCCCGGGGCATCCCCGGCGACTGGCGGGCCCATCCCCAGTACGGCGGCGGCATGATGCTGGACTGGGGCGTGCACCTGCTGGATCGCCTGCTGGCCATGGTACCGGAAAAGGTGCGGTACGTGTTCTGCGACCTCACCCACGTCACCAACGACGAGGTGGACGACGGCTTCAAAATGCACCTCACCTTTGAAAGCGGCCTCACCGCCGTGATGGAGGTGGGCACCTGCCACTTCTCCGCCCTGCCCCTGTGGTTTGTGGCTGGAAAGGACGGCACCGCCGTCATTGACAACTGGAGCTGCACCGGCAAGCTGGTGCGCCTGCGCTCCTGGGAGGACAGGGACGCCAAGCCCATCCTGGCGGGGGCGGGCCTGACCAAGACCATGGCCCCCCGGGGAGACGGCTCGGTGGACGAGCTGCCCCTGCCCGAGGTGGACTTCGACAACAACGAGCTGTACATGAACTTGGTGGACGCCATCGACGGCAAGGCCCCTCAGATCGTCACCAACGAACAGGCTCTGCGGGTCATGCGGCTGATGGAGGCCGCCATCCGCTCCTCCCAGACCCACACGGTGGTGGAGTTTGAGGCATGACCATGGAGCAGTATATTTTTGGCGTAGATCTTGGGGGAACCACCATCAAGCATGGCCTATTTACCGCGGATGGGCAGCTCATTGAAAAGTGGGAAATCCCCACCCGTGCAGCAGAGCAGGGCAAAAACCTGCTACCCGACATCGCCCAATCCATCCAGGAGGCCATGTCCCGGCATAGCATCGCCCCCTCCCAGGTGATGGGCGTCGGTCTGGGCGTGCCCGGGGCGGTAGCGGAAGCCCGCCATGTGAAGCCCTGTGTCAATCTGAACAGCTGGGGCGGCGATGTGGCCGGGAAGCTGTCCGAACTGTGCGGCTTCCCGGTGAAGGTGGTAAATGACGCCAACGCCGCTGCTTTGGGCGAAATGTGGCAGGGTAGTGCCAAGGGTTACCACAGCGTGGTGTTTGTCACCCTGGGCACCGGCGTGGGCGGCGGCATCATCGTAGGCGGAAAGCTGCTGTCCGGGGACAATGGCGCAGGAGGTGAGATCGGCCACATCAAGGTCAATCCCGTCGAGCAGAATACCTGCGGCTGCGGCAAACGGGGGTGCTTGGAGCAGTACGCCTCCGCCACCGGTATTGTTCGGGAAGCCTCCCGCCTTCTTGCCTCTGGGAGTACCCCCTCCCAGCTGCGGCAGTTTGCTGCCCCTACCGCCAAGGACGTGTTCGACTGCGCCAAGGCCGGGGACGAGCTGGCGCTGGGCGTGGTGGACTTTTTCGCGGAGCATTTGGGGCGGGCGCTGGCCTGTGTGTCCTGCGTGTGCGACCCAGAGGTCTTTGTCATCGGCGGCGGCGTATCCGCTGCGGGGCAGATCATTTTGGACGCGGTGGCGCCCGTCTACCGCAAAAACGCCTTTCCTGCCTCGGAGGGCGCCCGGTTTGTGCTGGCTTGCCTGGGCAATGACGCCGGCATTTATGGCTGCGCCCGGCTGATGCTGGGGGCGTGAGCCGTTTCAACCGAAACTATAGAAGCGAGGGATCTCTCATGAACCAGGAACTAATGAACAAATGGGCGGCCCAGGCCGCCAGAAATCCTCAGCGGATCGCTTTTCCGGAGGCCACGGAGGAGAAGATCCTGCTGGCCGCGCGGCAGTCCGCCGACACCGGGGCCGTCCTGCCTGTGCTGGTGGGGAACAAGGACACGATCTGTTCCGCCGCCCAGGGCTTTGGCGTGGATATCTCCAACATGACCATCCTGGAAAACACCCAGCAGGCTTTGGAGGCCGTGGGCGCGGACTACAACGCCTATAACCCCCTTTTTTCCCAAAAGGCCGTGTGCCGCCGGGGGAAGGATCCCATGGTGTATGCCTTCATCCTTCAGGCGCTGGGCCAGGTGGACGGCGTGTTCGCCGGACTGGTGCACACCACCGGCGAGGTGATCCTGGCCGCCCAGACCTATGTGGGGCTCAAGGACGGCGTGTCCACTGCCTCGTCCATCGGCATCCTGGATGTGCCAGGATATGAGGGCTCCGAGGGCAACAGCCTGCTGGTGTTCGGCGACAGCGCCGTGTGTGTGGCCCCCAATGAGGAGGAGCTGGCCGACATCGCCATCTCTGCCTGCGAGACGGTGCAGGAGCTGCTGGGGTGGGAGCCCCGGTGCGCCCTGTTGTCCTTCTCCACCGACGGCTCGGCAGAGCATCCCAGCGCCCAGAAGGTGCGGGACGCGGTGGGTATTGCCAGGCAGAAGCGACCTGATCTGGCCATCGACGGCGAGTTCCAGCTGGACGCCGCCATCTGCCCCGCTGTGGCCGCCAAAAAAGTGGGCCGGGACAGCGCCGTGGCGGGCAGGGCCAACATCGTCATCTATCCCGACCTGTCCGCAGGCAACATCGGCGTAAAGCTGATGCAGCAGTTTGCCCATGCCGATGCCTACGGCCCGCTGCTCCAGGGCTTCCGCAAGCCGGTATCCGACTGCTCCCGCAGCGCACCAGTGTCCGAGCTTACGGGCAACATCATCATGTTGGCGGTGCGGGCTGGCAGACAGCAGCAGGCATGAAAGGAGCGGCCTGATATGATTCAACTTACCATCAACGGCTCAGTATGCCAGGTGGAACCGGGCACCAAGGTGCTGAAGGCCGCTCGGGACAGCGGCATCTACATCCCTACACTGTGCGACCACCCGGCCCTGGAACCCTGGGGCGGCTGCCGTATGTGCGTAGTGGAGGTGCGCCGTCCCGGCGAGGCGGCTCCCACCATCACCACGGCCTGTACCCTGGAGGCCGAGGACGGCATGATCATTGAGACGGACACCGATATCATCAAAAAGCAGCGCAGACTGGCCATGGAACTGATCCTGAGCAACCATCCCGCCGAGTGCGACGGCTGCCCCAGATACGGCAACTGTGAGCTTCAGAGCATGATCCAGTACATCGGCGTATCCGCTGTACGCACCGTCCACAAGCCCATGACCTCCCCTCGGAACGACGAGAATCCCATCATTAGCCACGACATGAAGCGGTGCATTAAGTGCGGCCGCTGTGTGCGGATGTGCCATGAGGTACGGGGCGTCAAGGCCATCGACTTCGCCCGGGGAAAGAAGAACACCGTCATCGTCTCCCCCGCCGACGGCCTGCTCATCGACTCCAACTGTCGGTTTTGCACCGCCTGCGTGGCGGTGTGCCCCACCGGCTCCATCGTGGAACGGCTGCGCTCCGAGGGGGAGGGCCTCGTGCCCTGCCAGGACGAGTGTCCCGCCCACATCGACATACCCGCCTACATTCGGGCCGTCCGGGAGGGCCGCCCCGGCGACGCCGTGGGCATCATCCGGGAAAAGGTGCCCTTCCCCCTAACCCTTGGCTACATCTGCAATCACCTGTGTGAAAAGGGCTGCAAGCGCACCGAGGTGAACGACCCCCTGTCCATCCGAAACCTGAAGCGGTTTGCCGTGGAGCACGATCCGGATCAGGCGTGGAAGGGCAAGGGCTTCCAGAAGCCCCGCACCGGCAAGCGGGTGGTGGTCATTGGCTCCGGCCCCTGCGGGCTGACGGCAGCGTACTACCTCAACAAGCTGGGCCACGACGTGACGGTGCTGGAGAAGCGGCCCCAGCTGGGCGGGCCCATGACCAGCGGCATCCCCGCCTACCGCCTGCCCATTGAGGGTGTCCGGGCGGAGATCCAGTACATCATCGACAGCGGCGTGAAGTACGAGGTGAACCGGGAGGTGGCTGACGCCGCCGCCCTGCGGAACGAGTACGACGCGGTGCTGGTGGCGGTGGGCGTGTCCAAGGGGAAGAAGCTGCCCCTGCCCGGTGCGGATTTCGACGCGGTCTACACCGCCATGGACGTGCTGGCCGACCTGCGGGCGGGCAAGGACATCTCCTACCTGGGCAAGACCGTGTGCGTCATCGGCGGCGGCTCGGTGGGCTTTGACACAGCCCGCTCCCTGGTGCGCAAGGGGCTGGCCGTCAACCTGGCCTGCATCGAGCAGGCGGACGGGATCCTGGCCGATCAGGAGGATCAGACCGAGGCGGCGGAGGAGGGTGTCAAAATTCTCCCCGGCCGCTCCTTCGAGGCCATCGAGGGTACCCCGGACAAGGTCACCGGCCTGCGGATGCATCAGGTGCTGTCCTCCACCTATGACAGGGCCACGGGCAAGGTGACCGAGGTGACGGTGGAGGGGAGCCAGACCGTGATCCCCTGCGACAGCGTCATCTTCGCCACCGGCCAGTACACTGGCCTCCAAGACTATGCCGATTTCGGCATCCAGCTCAACTCCATGGGCTATCCCATCGACCCGGAGACGGGCAAGAGCGGCTTTTGTACCAGCGTGGACGGCGTGTTCGCCGCCGGGGACGCCATCACCGGCATCAGCTTTGTCATTAAGGCCATTGCCTCCGCCCGTGAGGTGGTTCCTGTGATTGACCGCTATCTGGGCGGGGACGGTCAGATCGACGAGACTCTGGTGGAACGCTCCGCTGATCCCTTCATCGGGCAGATCGAGGAGTTTGGCCGCCTGCCCCGGATTGAGATGGATGTGCTGTCTCCGGCGGAACGGCTGAAAAACGGGGACGCCAACGTGTACAAAACCTACACCTGCGAACAGGCCTGCGCGGAGTCCCAACGCTGTCTGCAATGCGATCTGCGTCGCGACATCCCCAGGCCCGCGCTGTGGGCGGACGTGGCAAAGGAGGGCTAATACATGGAATTCGGCTATGAAGCGATGAAAAACCACGACCGCCAGCGGGAGATCGATGAGATTTCTCGGCAGAAGCCCGACCTTTCCAGGGTTGACGGGGCCAAGCTGATCCATGTGGGCTGGCCCCTGGGCCGCGTCCTCCCAGCAGACCGGGCGGCAGAGCTGATCCAGGCCCTGTATAGCGGGGACGGCTGCGTGCCCCTCAGCACGGAGACCCACGCCCTGGGGGGCGACACCTGCGTCGTCGCCTACCTCACGCAGCTGTCCCGGGAGCTCATGGAACGATCCTGCAGCAAGTGTGTGCTGTGCCGGGAGGGGCTGCGGCAGCTCAACCTGGTATTTGAGGAGATCACCCGAGGGCGGAGCCACCCCGAGCGGCTGGCCTATGCCCGGGAGGTGGCCCAGGCCATGGCGGTGGGCTGTGACTGCGACTTCGGCAAGGGCGCGGGGCGGCTGTTCGCGCTGGCCCTGGAGGACTTCGCCGACGAGATCAACCAGCATATCCTCAAAAAGCGTTGCCCCGCCCTGATGTGCCGGGCCTACTTCACCGTCCATGTGCTGGCGGACAAATGTGTGGGCTGCGGCAAATGTATGGAGGTGTGCCCCGAGGACGCCATTCTTGGCAAGGACGGGTACATCCATATGGTAGACCAGGATATGTGCCAACAGTGCGGCAAGTGTCTGGAGGTCTGTCCCCAGCACGCCCGGGTCAAGGCCGGACGGATAAAGCCCCGCGGCCCAGAGCGTTTGATCCGGGTGGGCACCTACGGCAAAGCGCGGTAAGGAGGGATCGCTGTGAACACATTTCGGATTCTAACCATCAATCCCGGCTCCACCAGCACAAAAATCGCCCTATTTGAGGAGGAAACGGCCCTGTTCACCGCCAATGTGTCCCACGATGCCGCCGAGCTGGCCAAGTACCCGTCCATTAGCGATCAGCTCCCCTACCGGGAGCAGACCATCCGGGCGCTGCTGGCAGAGAACGGCGTGAGCCTGGACGGCGTATCCGCCGTAGTGGGCCGGGGCGGTGGGCTGATCGCCATGGAGGGCGGCGTGTACGCCATTGACGCGCTGCTGCTGGATCACGCCGCCCGGGGCGCTAACGGCGTGCAGCATCCCGCCCAATTGGGCCCCCAGCTGGCAAAAAAGTTTTCCGACGAGATCGGCTGTCCCGCCTTCGTCGTCAACCCGCCGGACACCGACGAGCTCCAGGACGTGGCCCGGGTCACCGGCGTCAAGGGGCTGTACCGCAACGTCCACCTCCACGCCCTGAACCTGAAGGAGACCGCCATCCGCCACGCCGCGGGCCTGGGCAAAAAGTACGAAGACTGCAATTTCGTGGTGTGCCACATCGGCGGCGGCGTTTCCATTTCCGCCCATCAGAAGGGCCGCATGATCGATGGCTGCGACATCGTGGGCGGTGAGGGCCCCATGGCCCCTACCCGCTGCGGCTCGGTGCCCGCCGCGGAGTTGATTGACTACTGCTTCTCCGGGGTGGATAAAAAGACCGCCAAGGCCTTGTGCACCAAGTCCGGCGGCTTTGTCAGCCTGCTGGGCACGTCCGACGCCATCGAGGTGTCCCGGCGGGCCGCGGAGGGCGACAAGGTGGCTTGGCTGGCCTGGAACGGCATGATCTACCAGATCATCAAGGAGATCGGCGCCATGGCGGCGGCCCTCCACGGACAGGTGGACGGCATCCTGCTGGGCGGCGGCATGGTGCACAACAAGGAGCTGGTGGAGCAGATCACCGCGGCCTGCTCGTTCATCGCCCCCGTCTCCGCCTACCCAGGCGAATTTGAGATGGAGGCTATGGCGGCGGGGGCTGTCCGGGTTCTCAGCGGGCAGGAGCAGATCAAAACCTACACCGGTGCACCAAGCTGGAACCGAGCAGACTTCGAGGGCTGATCATGGCTTGCTTTCACAAGCAGATTATGGATGGGATCTACCATATCAGTGACGGCAGGGGAAACTTCTGCACTTTGCTGTCGGGCAAAACTGGTGCAGTTCTCTATGACACCGCGATGGGACTGGAGGATCTGCAGGAGTATATATCGGGGCTGACGGAATTTGACCCCATCGTGATCAACAGCCATTGCCATTTCGATCATGTGGGCGGGAACTGCCAGTTCAATCGCGTTTACATGGGCGAGGCAGACTTTCCGCTGCTGGATGTGGGGCTGGAGCACATCCCGATCCTGGAACTGACCATGGGACTGCCCCTGCCCCATCTCCGGGACAGCTTTTCTAACCGGGAGCGGGTGTGCCCGATTGCCCCGGGCGCGGTGCTGGATTTGGGTGGTTTGACAGCAGAGGTTCTTGCGCTGCCGGGGCATACCCCTGGCAGCCTTGGCCTGCTCTGCCGGGAGCGCCGTCTCCTGCTGGCCGGGGATGCAATCTCACCCCAGGAGTGTCTGTTTTTTCCGGAAAGTTCGCTGGCAGAATATGCTTGTACGCTGGACTACCTGCGGGATATGCCCTTTGATACGTTTCTGCTGGCCCACTTTGATATTTTGTTTTCCAAGACCATACTGGCCAAATTTGCTGCCTGTGTGGATTTGGTGGGCAGGGCCAGGAGCCGGGAATACGTGTTCCCCGCCATCCCGTCCCTGCGGGGCCGGATGTATGTGCTGGACTTGATGGATGAGGACACCGGAGAGATGATCGGAATCTTTACAAAAGAGACAGAGGAAGCAGGCAGGTGACGCAGCATGGAACGCACGGTGAAAATTTATCTGTTGGATGCGGCAAGGCTGGAGCCTGTGGCGGCCAAGTGCCTTCCCCTGCTCACTCCATCCCGACGAAATGCGGTGGCGCAATACCGGAATCAACCGGCCAGACTGCGGAGCATCGCCGCCGGGCTTCTGCTCTATCAAGTGCTCGGAGTCCAAGAGGACAACGAGCTGATATATAATGAGTTTGGAAAACCGTCCTTGTCAATGGGTGAGGCGCAGTTCAGTCTGTCTCACGCCGGACGTTATGCGGCGTTAGCCGTGGCGCCATTCCCCGTTGGGGTTGATATTGAACCAATGAAAGAAACTTACCCACAGATTTTGCGTGAGTATTTTCGCCCGGAGGAACTAAATTGGCTGGATCAGGCCCCCGGCGGGGAGCGGTTCTATACCCTATGGACTCGGCTGGAAAGTGCACTCAAAGCAGAAGGGATGGGATTTGCCTGCAGGAATCGAGCATTTTCCATATTGGATGACTCTCCACTTTTTTTCAGAAATAAAGCCTATGAGGGCCACATGATCGCCTGTGCTTCGACCGAAAATTTTGAACTTCAGATCACTGAAATAACCTTCGATTTGTTGAGGGCCTGATTCGAAATACACCGCACTATTTTGAAAACACAGTTATGGCCAAATCCCCGGGGCGTATACCTCGGGGATTTTTATATCAACCCTCCTGTAAAAATATGACGCATCCTGTCATTATATTTTAGATTAGGCAACGCAAATCAAATGCAAAGCCACGATTCAGAGTAATATGTATCTTGCCTTGATCGATGATAGCAAGGCAAATCTCCTACTTAATGTTGTATATGCTTTCATTCTATATATTTTGTTTGAAATTATTGAAGTTAGTTCCATGCCATCAAATGCTGGAATGTTTCCAGCAGGCGAATGTAGCAGCTTAACATTGTCGAAAAAAATAGGGCCGCAAACTGGAGGACAGTTTGCGGCCCTATTTTTTTCGACAAGATTTGACACAAATCAGCAAAAAGTATCACCTACACCGTGCTGCCGGGGCCCTCCGCTTCTGAAATCAGGCCAAAATTTCAGAAGAACAGGAGGACACCGCATGGGCTTTCACTATGCGAATGAAAAAAAGAAGTTTGACCACGAGTGGAAA
>ERZ808037.678-NODE-678-length-28744-cov-12.139219_pt1 | contig 28744 bp, 25 predicted proteins | sample MGYA00380190_ERZ808037 | MGnify/ENA primary metagenome ERZ808037 (study PRJEB31490, sample SAMN06133399) | mouse gut metagenome | isolation source: J9 | host: mice | place: China: Chengdu | collected 2015-05 ...
AAGCGTGACAAAGCGGAGGGAGAGAAGGCAAAGCAGATGCTTGAACAGGCTGCGGCGGAAGGGAATGCAGATGCATATTATTTTCTGGGACGCTGCTATCTGGGAGAATGTTTTGTCGATCCTGTGTTTGGATTTGAGGAGAATGAATATAAGGGAAATGAATATTTTAGAAAAAGTATAGAGCTTGGCAGTGCGGTAGGTATGTTTGCCAGTATGCGCCTTGCGGGCTTTATACCCCCCGGAGGCACTTTTGTGCATCCGCCATACCAGTCGCTCCGAGAAATCTGGAATGAGGTTGAGCGCTACGCGAATGCTGGACAGCCTTTTTGCCAGCTTTTGATTGGAAATGCATATTTCTGGGGAGATGTAGTCGAGTTTTTGCAGGTGCCGAAGGTGAATGATGAGGTGATACGCGGCTTCATGCATGAGGCGATGCGCTACTATGACATGAGCATTGCCAACGGCAACTATTCTGTGATCAGCAACTATTTGAATATCGTAACTTCCGGGGATTACAACATGCCCAAAAATCACCGCAAGGAGATGGAACTCATTGATCTGGGCGCAGAACACGGGGTAGGATATTGTGAGATTCAAAAGGGGGACACCTATGGCCCTGATGATGCACTGACTGCCTTGACGTACTATCAGAAGGCATTAGAGCATGGCGATACACAGGCATACTCAAGGCTGGGCAAAGTGTATTTCAGAGGCGGGCGCGGTCTTGCAAAGGATTACAACAAAGCGATGGAGTATTTCCGCATCGCGCGGGAGAAGAGCAACTGGGTCTCTGACATGATGGGTATGTGCTATCTGAAGGGCTGGGGAACTGCTGTGGACTATGCGGCGGCAAAGCGGGAGTTTGAGCAGTATCCGGGCGAGCGGCTCAGCGCGATCGGACTGGGTGAGATTTATGCGTATGGGCTGGGCGTACCGGCTGATATCAAGAAAGGCTTTGCTTATTGGGATAAGTTTCCGGGTGACATTCGTGTCATAGAAAATAAGCGCAATTTCAAAAAGACCTTGTTTGGGTGGAAGCGGAGAACCGCATAAACATATTCGTGTGAAAATAAAATAGAGGAGGGTTCAGGTATGGACACAACACCAATTTATGAGCTGCGGGAACGCCTGCGCGCGGCAGGCATCGCGGGCACAAACCTGTTGACGGAGGACTTTCGGTTAAAGCGTGCGTATGAGGCATTCAAGCCCTTAGAGCCTGCTTCGCCGGTCTTTGCAAAATTGGGACAGATGACAGCACAGCTTTTGTCGCCGGAGTGTCAAAATGTTCAGGGCGCACTGCTTGATGCACTGACGCTGGCAGATGCCGTGATCTGCACGCTTGGCGTTGTTGAGATAAAAGGGGAGGTTGAGCAGCTTCATGCTGCCTATGAGGAAGAAAACACAGGCAGTACCGTTGTCAATGCACCCTGTTCTGTGCTGAGACAACTGCTAAAGGCGCTGACAACATCGGGCGGCGGACACTATACAACCGTATGTGAGCTGCACGACAGCCAGCCACAGCTTTTTGTCGATTACCGTGTCAAGTATGCGCTGGTGCAGGCGTTGGGGGCTTCCTATGCAGAGCTTGCAGACAAGGTGGAGGAGTGGCTTAGAGAAAGCAGGGACAGAGCGATTCTGCCGCTTTTATATCACGGTTTTGACCCCAAGGGCAAGAAAGAGATGGTGCACCGTGTAAACCTCATAGATGCACTTGCCGGCGCAGAGGCAAACGATTTCTATCTCAGAATGCTCGAGGAAGCGCAGAAGGAGATTCGGCAGGCGGTGATCTTTGCACTCAGGCATGACCAGAAAAATGTACCGCTGCTTATGGACATGATAAAGACAGAAAAAGGCAAGAACAAAGATGCTGTTTTTATGGCGCTCGCCAATATAGAAGATGAAAACGCCCGTGCCTGTCTGGAACAAGCCGCAGAGAAGCAGCCGGAGATCGTCTTAAAATACCTGATCAATGCAGTATCCTCGTGGTCAGCAGAGCTTGTCGAGACAATCTGTGACAAAGTGCTTGAACGGTTTGACCGGGCAGGAGATCCCGCAAAGCTGGATAAAGAGCGACTGAACGAAATTGCGATCCCGTATGATCTGGTTTTGGCGATGTATGGAAAGAGCCATCCAGCCATTCGCAGATGCTATCAGAAATTACTGAAACGAAAGGAACGCATAAACAGTTTTCTTGACAAATGGAGAGAAGCATATCCGTATTCATGGCGCTGTGATGTCATCGACAGCGGTTTCTGGTATTTCCGCAAACAGAAGCCAATTCCTATTGAGAGAGGACTGGATAAAATCCTGCAACAGTCCTTGGTTGTCAATCCTGATGCAGACCTGTGCGCACTTGCATTGGAATTAGATTTCCTGTCCGCCGCGGTGACGGCAAAGCTAATCGGAGACGAAGACTGTGTGGACTGGCTGGAAAATAAGATTTCCACAGCCAAGTATCCTGCCCAATGTATGGATATGGTAGTGGATGCAGCGGCTTATATTCAGTGGGATGAGAATAATAATACTTATCAAATTTACGGCAGGGCGCTTCGGCTGACACATGCAAAGAAATTCATGGATTGGCTCAAAAGACATGCATCGGAGGAAACGGACAGAATCTTAATGCAATGGCTGCCGCTGCATGATAAAGAGCTGTGTCATGAGTTCGGCGAATACTTCTATAACAGAGCATTACAGGTTTCCTCCGGCGGCAGGAGTTATCTGGGCTATATGGAACAATGCGGCTGGACGGACTGTAAAGGACTTGGTGTGCACTATATCAAGATGCACCCCAACGAGATCAGTTCATGGGAAACCTGTTATTTTCTGCGGGATCTGCCCGGCGGCGCGGCGGCGATTGACGAGGAATACAAGGCAGTCTGCAAGATGATTGATACAGGGAAAATCCGGGTAAATGCAAAGTCATACGAGACATTCAAGAAAAAAATGATGAGTATTTAGCGCGCATACAGCGCAGGAGGAATCATTATAATAGTAGAAAGGAAGATACAAATAATGAGTGAGCAAATTTTAAGATTACCTGCTGAAAAATTGTTTCAGGCAGAGATTGACGCGTTGATCGCAGCAGAAAAAAATCCAATACCGACAGGCTGGCGCATGTCTCCGCAGTCTGTAAAGACATACATCTGCGGCGGAAAGGCTGGCAAGACCGAGATTACCCCCAAATACATAGGACATGAACGGCTGGTGGAAATCGCCATTTCCACGCTCGTGACAGACAGAGCGCTCTTGCTGATCGGTGAGCCGGGTACGGCAAAGAGCTGGCTCTCTGAGCATTTGACAGCCGCCATCAACGGCGACTCCACGAAGGTTATACAGGGAACCGCAGGAACGACAGAGGAGCAGATTAAGTATTCATGGAACTATGCAATGTTGATCGCCAAGGGGCCGTCCCACGAGGCGATGCTCAAAAGCCCTGTATTCAATGCGATGGAGACTGGTTCCATCGCGCGCGTTGAGGAGATTTCGCGCTGTGCTTCCGAGGTGCAGGACGCGCTGATTTCTATTTTATCCGAAAAGAGAATCTCTGTGCCAGAGCTTGCGGTGGAAGTGGCGGCACTAAAAGGATTTTCAGTGATCGCGACAGCAAACACAAGAGACAAAGGTGTCAATGAGATGTCTGCCGCGCTCAAGAGACGTTTTAATATTGTGGTACTGCCTGCACCGGCAAACCTTACTTCCGAGATGGAGATTGTCAGAACGAGAGTGACACAGTTGTCAGAAAATCTTGACCTGAATGCAAAGCAGCCAGCAGATGATGTGGTGGAGAAGGTTTGCACGATCTTCCGTGAGCTGCGCTGCGGCGAGACCTTAGACCGCACACAGAAGGTTAAGGGTACATCGGGTGTTCTCTCCACCGCAGAGGCTATCTCTCTACTGTGTAACAGCATGGCGCTGGCGGGAAGTTTTGGAAATGGCACAATCACAAATGAGGATTTGGCGGCAGCGCTGCAAGGAGCAGTCATCAAAGATGAGGACAAAGACCAAGTGGCATGGAAGGAGTATCTCGAGAATGTGATGAAAAAGCGCGGCTCAGAGTGGCTGGGATTGTATAAGGCGTGTAAGGAGCTGGTATAAGGAATGAGGTGTTTGTATGGAAAATCGCATGACATGGGAAGAGATTCAAAAAAAATACCCTGATCAGTGGGTTGGATTAGTTGATGTGGAATGGTGCCCAGACAATACTGCAACGGTGAAATCGGCAGTTATAAAATACACAGATAAGTCAAAAGATGAATTGACTATCATGATGCTGCGAGGCGAAATTGATGCGAGATATACAACACCGGACAATTTTTTTCAATTGGGAATGATAGGGGCATATAGATGAAACAGTTTACATTAGATCTGGATAAGAGCCAGCAACGGCCGATTGTAATGCTTCAAAAGGGATTGAAGGCATTGCTTGATACAGGGGCATATATTCCTGTCTGGGTTGGCGGGGAACGTGTACTGTCAGAGGGACTTGGCGCTGAGTTGGTAAGTAAAAATATCTCTTTTACTGGGTTTGGTGGAATTGCATATGGTAATCTGTATAAAGTGACGATTCAGATTGGAGATTTAATGTATCCCAATATGCACATAATTGCGAGCGATGAGTTTGATGTGCCGTTTCATATTATTCTGAGTGCGACGATGTTTGCGCATTTAATCTATGAGATTGATGACAAGAATCACAAATTGAATATTACAGTGCCTGATAGTGAAAGTATAGTTCGGAATCTTAGGATTGTGGATAAAAATGGAAAATTATATGTTTTGTGCAATTCTGGTGAAAAAAGTTTTACGAGATGAGACACTTATAGGAGAGGAATTAGGTGTTCAAGATGAAAAATCCAAATTTTTTCGGAATACGGCATTTATCGCCTGCCGGGGCGTATTACCTGCGGGGATTTCTCGACGAGAAGAAGCCAAAGCTGGTATTGGTCGAGGGACCAAGTGATTTTGAAGATTTGCTGTCGGATATGGTGCGGAAGGAGACAAAGCCGCCGATCGCAGTGCTTGCCTACACAAAAGAGGCGCCTGTGAGGACAATACTGTATCCCTTTGCAGAGTACTCGCCCGAGTATCAGGCAATCCAGTGGTGCCACAACCATCATGTCACGTGCCGCTTTATAGATCTGCCCTCAGAGACATTTCTCGCGATACCAGAGTGCGGAATGCAGGAGTCGGAGGGCGAGGAGTGCCGGATGAATGTTTATGAGCAGCTTGACCAGCAGAGCGGCGAGGACGGTCACGACACCTTCTGGGAGCGTGTTATGGAGCAGGCAGGCAGTATGGAAGCCTATCACATGGGTGCCAATAGCTTTGGCGCCAATATCAGGAGTCTCACCGCAGGACGGGAAAATGACTGGGCGGAAACTGTACTCCGTGAGGCATATATGCGCCAGCAGATCAAAAAGGCGGTGGATTCGGGCATTGAGCCGGAGAACATCGTCGTGGTGACAGGGTCCTATCATGTCGAAGGCTTGAAAAGCTGGCAGGAGGCAGAAGAGGATTTGTCAAAAATGCCCAAGGTGGGCGCAAACCATACGTTGATGCCGTACTCCTACTATCGGCTTTCCACGAGGGCGGGATACGGCGCAGGGAATAAGGCGCCCGCGTACTATGCACTTTTGTGGGAAGGTTTGAAGAAGGGCGAGCCGATGTACGCGGTTTACAGTTATCTGATACGGCTCGCAAAATACCAGCGCGAGAAAGGAAACCCTATTTCATCGGCGTCTGTGATTGAGGCAGTCCGGCTGGCAATGTCGTTAGCTTCGCTCAGGGGCGGAACGATCGCTTCGCTTAGGGATTTGCGCGATGCGGCACAGACCTGTATCGGGGAGGGCAGTGTGTCAAACATTATCCTAGCGACGGCTGATACAGAGATTGGCACAACCATCGGTGCACTTCCTGACGGGGTGAGCCGCACCAGCATTCAGGAGGACTTTTACAGGCAGTTAAAAGACTTGAAGCTTGAGAAATACCGTGAGCTCACAGCGCAGGATTTAATGTTGGATTTGCGGGAGAACAGACGGGTCAGCTCCGAAAAATCAGCTTTTATAGACCTGCACCGATCTTTTTTCCTGCACCGGCTCAGGGTTATTCAAGTGAGTTTTGCCCAGCAGCAGGCAGTCAATCAGGACAATGCGACGTGGTCTGAACACTGGGTCGTGCGCTGGTCGCCAGAGGCGGAGATTGAGCTGGTGGAATCGGCGTTAAAGGGCGATACGATAGACGGTGCAGCGTCGTTTGCCATGAAGGAGCGTGTCGAGAACGCAGCGAAAATGGGCGATATTGCGCTTGTCATTGAGGACGCCTGCTGCTGCGGTATGGAGAAGGCGGTTGGCTATGCGACTGCGGCGCTGCAAAAAATGGCAGTCGATGCCGCCTCTGTGGAGGACTTGGCAAAGACAGCACAGCGGCTCTCCGTCGTCATACAGTACGGAAATATCCGGCGCATTGATGCAAAGCCGTTAGAGCCAATCCTCAAACAGTTGTTCTACAGGGCATGTCTGATACTTGAGTCTGCCTGTGTGTGTGATGATGCGGCAAGCAAGGCGGTTCTTACCGCAGTCGAACAGTTAAACAGCGTGGAGCTGGCACATGATTTTCTAGCGCACGAGGAGTGGATTAAGGTGTTGAACAACATTTCCGAGCGCGATGATCTGAATACCAAATTATCGGGCTTTGCGGCAGCGATTTTGCTGGAACGTGGAAATATGAACACGCAGCAGTTGCGGACAGAAGTATCAAGGCGGTTGTCCAAGGGGATTCCGGCAGATTTGGGCGCAGGGTGGTTTGAGGGACTCGCCATGAAAAACAGGTATGCGCTGATTGCGCGGCTGTCTTTGTGGGAAAGTCTGAATGATTATCTTGTGACACTCGACGATGAGGAGTTCAAGCGGGCGCTTGTGTTTCTGCGGCGTGCGTTCGCCGACTTTTCCGCCGTGGAAAAAGATCAGATCGCAGAAAATCTTGGCGAGATTTTGGGACTGAATGGACAGGAGGTCAGCGAGGTGGTAAATGCTGTGCTCGACGAGAGCGCACAGCAGATGATCGAGGGGCTTGACGATTTTGATTTTGACCTGTAAACCAGAGGAGGTATGTGATACGATGGAAGCAAAAGAACAAATCACCAGATGGCGGCTGATTCTGGGGCAGGAGAGTGACAAGCGGCTGTCGGGCATGGGAGACGGAGACATGTCGCTCTCACACGAGCAGGACTTGATGGATCAGGCATTGGCTTCGATCTATAACAGGACAGAGCTCGGCGGTTTTGGCGGGCAGAATAATCCGGGCAGAGGTGCGGGCAGGGGCCCCTGCAATCCGCAGATCAGCCGCTGGCTCGGCGATGTGCGGACACTGTTTGACAAGGAGTTGGTGACGGTTATCCAGAATGATGCTGTGACGCGCTGCGGACTAAAACAATTGTTATTTGAGCCGGAGTTATTGGAGAATATGGAGCCGGATATGGGGCTTGCCTCGACAATACTGACACTCAAAGACCAGATCCCAAAGCGTTCCAAGGAAAGTGTGCGTACATTTATCAAGAAGATTGTCGAGGAAATCAATAAGCTGCTTGAGCAGGATATTCGGCGCGCTGTGACTGCTGCGGTCAACAAAAGAAAGCATTCACCGATTCCGTCCGCATCAGCGATGGATTTTAAGATGACTATAAGCCGCAATTTAAAGCACTATAATCCTGATTTAAAGACAATTGTGCCGGAACATTTTTACTTTTTTGACCGGACTAGTACCACGGCAGCAAACAAGTGGACGATCATTCTTGACATTGACCAGAGTGGTTCGATGGGGGAGTCGGTCATCTATTCGTCGATCATTAGCTGTATTCTGGCGAGCATGGCGAGCATCAAGACGCGGATTGTCGCGTTCGACACGAATATCGTGGATTTGACAGAGAAAAGTGAGGACCCTGTTGATCTGCTCTTTGGTTTTCAGCTTGGCGGCGGCACAGATATTAACAAATCCATCGCCTACTGTGAACAGTTTATTGAGAATCCGGCAAAGACCCTGTTTTTTCTGATCTCCGACTTGGATGAGGGTGGTAACAGAGCAGGGCTTTTGCGGCGAATCAGCGATATGAAGGAGTCCGGTGTGACGGTGATCAGCCTCTTGGCGATTGCCGACGGCGGCAAGCCGTATTATGATGCACAGACAGCACAGAAGATTGCAGGGCTGGGGGTTCCTTGCTTTGCCTGCATACCGCAGCTTTTGCCGACGCTTCTGGAGAAGGCGCTGAAAGGGCAGGATTTGTCTAATTTTGAGAAAATGAGGTAATTTGTGAGGTAATACAAGATGGCAATACAGGGAGAAACAAGAGAGAGTACACGTATAAAAATACGGGAGCCCAAACAGTATAAGGTGATCATGCACAATGATGATTTTACCACAATGGATTTTGTGGTAGACATTCTGCGCGAGCTTTTTCATAAAGATGAAATAGAAGCGGAGAGACTGATGCTGTTGGTACATGAGACAGGAAAGGCAGCCGTGGGGACGTACCCGTACGATATTGCAGTCTCAAAGGTACAGTCGGCAGCAGCACGGGCAAAGGCAGAAGGGTTTCCGTTTCGAATGACCATAGAGGAGGCGTAGGCAGGTATGCAGGTATCAAGGGAAGTTGCAGAGATTATCAATTCTGTGATCGTGTTGGCGAAGGAACGGCATTACGAGCTTGTGACGCCAGAGCTGTTATTGTATGTGATCTGTGAGAATCAGTTGTTTGCGGAGGCATTTGAGGACTGTGGCGGCAGTATTCATGATCTGACTGCGCAGCTTGAAGGCTATTTTAATGAATATATGGTTGCGGTTCACTCTGAGGAGTGTACGAATCAGGCACCAGATCAAAATCCAGAGTTCTCCGCTGGTATGGGAAGCCTGTTGTCCTACGCATGGCATTCGGCGCAGGGGAGTGGGCGGAATGTCGTTGGCTTGATGCATCTTGTCCATGCCATGTTTGAGCTGGAGGAAAGCTATGCTGTATACTACATGCAGTTGCAGGGAATCGAACATGCGGAGCTCTTACAGCAGATGACTGTTTTGCACGAGGAAGCGGTTGCTGTCAGGCAGACAAAAGACGCGTACCGAGATGAGGAGGGGCACACCGCGGAGGCGGAGGAGGCAGCGTCAGAAGCCTTGCCGGAGAAGGTGTGGCAGCAGTTTGCAGTCTGTCTCAACGATGCGCTGGACGGTGTAAATCCTCTGATTGGCAGGGAGGAGGAGCTTGAGCGGACGATGCAGATTCTGTGCCGCAAAGAGAAGAATAATCCTCTCCATATCGGGGAGCCCGGCGTTGGCAAGACAGCAATCACGTATGGTCTTGCGCGGCTAATTGAGGAGGAAAATGTGCCAGAGCCATTGAGGGACGCGAAGATTTTTTCGCTGGATCTTGGAAGCCTGATTGCCGGAACACAGTTTCGCGGTGATTTTGAGAAACGGTTTAAGCGCGTGATGGACAGCATCAGCCGTGAGGAGAAGCCCATCGTGTACATTGATGAAATTCACAACATTGTCGGTGCCGGTGCGGTGAATGGAGGCGCATTTGACATCTCTAATATGCTAAAGCCCTATCTGGCAGCAGGGAATGTCCGATTTATCGGTGCGACGACCTATGAGGAATACAAGAAGCATTTCGAGAAGAGCAAGAGCCTTGTGAGACGCTTTCAGAATATAGATATCAAAGAACCCGACATCGAAGATGCCACCTGCATTTTGGAGGGACTCAAAGAGAACTATGAAAAATATCATGGCGTCACTTACGGGAAGGGTGTCATCGCGTATGCAGTAAACATGAGTGCGAAATATGTCAATGAGCGCTATCTGCCAGACAAGGCGATTGATTTGATTGATGAGGCGGGGGCGTATCGCAGACTGCATCCTTTAAATCAAAAAAAACAGTCTGTTGGAACGGATTTGATTGATGAGATTCTCTCCAAAACCTGTCAGATTCCCAAACAAGTGGTAGAGCAGGATGAGATTGAAACACTTGCGACATTGGAAAAGCGTCTGACGAGCCGTGTGTTTGGTCAGGACGAGGCAGTCGCACAGGTGGTCAATGCCGTAAAATTTTCGAGAGCAGGGCTTTTGGAGGAGGGAAAACCGCTTGCAAGCCTGCTTTTTGTGGGGCCTACAGGTGTCGGAAAGACCGAGATTGCAAGAAGTCTTGCCGATGAGATGGGCATCAAACTGATTCGGTTTGATATGAGTGAGTATGAGGAAAAACATGCCGTTGCGAAGTTGATCGGCTCTCCCGCAGGATATGTCGGCTATGAGGAGGGCGGGCTGCTGACGGAGGAGATTCGTAAAAATCCCCATGCTGTATTATTGCTAGATGAGATTGAGAAGGCGCATCCAGATATTTACAACATTCTCCTACAGGTGATGGATTATGCCACGCTGACAGACAATCAGGGCAGAAAGGCAGATTTTCGCAATGTCATTGTCATCATGACCTCCAACGCGGGTGCAAGCCGGATTGGAAAGCATGGCATCGGCTTCACCGGACAGGACGTCAAGTCGGATGTGATTATGGAGGAAGTGAAACGTATCTTCCAACCAGAATTTCGCAACCGTCTGAACAAGATTGTGGTATTTCACGGCATGGACAGTGCGATGGCAGCCCAGATTACAGAGAAAAAGCTAGGCGAGCTGCAAAAGATGCTTCGCTTGAAAAAGGTCGAGTTGTCAGTCAGCGCAGCAGCAAAAAAATTATTGCAGCAAAAAGGCATTACTACAGAATTTGGTGCAAGAGAGATTGACCGGGTGATACAGAGCGAAGTGAAACCGCTTCTCGTTGATGAAATCTTGTTCGGCAAACTCAAAAAAGGCGGAGTATGTAAGCTGACAACGCAGGAGGACTGCTTTCATCTTGAATACCCGCAGGATCAGCCCAAAAAGAGCATTCATCCGAAAAAGAAAAAAGTATGAATTACAGAAAAGGAGAACGGTCATGCCAGTATTTCGCATCAATGAAAAGGAAATCTCGTTTCCGCATCCAACACTTGCAAGGGAGGATGGACTGCTGGGTGTTGGCGGGGATTTGTCTGTCGAGCGGCTCTTGTTAGCATACTCGCACGGGATATTTCCATGGTATAATCCGGGAGAGGAAATTCTGTGGTGGTGTCCTAAAAAGCGCTTTGTTATTTTTCCAAGTGAGATTCATGTGTCGCACTCTATGCGAAAGTACATGAAAAAGCACACACTCCGCGTTGTGCTGAACAGAGATTTTGCAGACACGATGCACCGCTGCCGGTTAAAGAGAGAGTTCAATGAGGGAACTTGGATTTCCGATGAGATGGAGGAGGCATACCGCCGTCTGCACGAGCAGGGGTATGCGGTCAGCGTGGAGGTGTTGGAAGATGACGTGCTGGCAGGCGGATTTTATGGCGTCAGCATCGGAAAGTGCTTTTTTGGTGAGAGTATGTTCTCCGAAAAGGAAAATGGCTCTAAGACAGCGCTGATTGCCTTTGCGCACTTCTTGGAGAAGGAAAAATTTCTGTTCATTGACTGTCAGTTCCACACAGAGCATTTGGAGAGCATGGGCGGCAGATACATTTCGTGGGAGGAGTACGAGCGTCTGCTCGCAAAAGGATTGCAGCGGTAGCGCTTTATGCTTTTTTCATAGAATTTATAGATAGTTTTGTGGCATCTTCAACGATAGAATGGTAGAATAAGGATAACTTATTAATGAAGACGTGCATGTGCCTGAAGATTTTGGGTACATGCGGTGGAAAACAGGAGGAAAAAAGGATGGATTTTTTTGATAAGACGACCAAAGCTGTCAGAGATATCGGCAATGCGACGCGGGAACAGACAGAGCTTGCAAATCTCAAGATTCAAAAGGCGGCAATTGAGAAGAAGCTAGAGAACCAGTACGCAGAAATCGGCAAGCGATATGTCGCTTACATCGCAGATACCTTCCGAACGGAGCCGTTTGATGTGACAGATATCCTTGATGTCATCAATCCTGATCTGGAGAGGATCGCGGACATTGTAGAGCAGGTAGAACAGAAAGAACAGCAGTTCAGACAGCATTCTATCGAGAAGGATAGAAAAAGGGCGCTTGAACAGTTTGAGAACGAGAAGCGCAAGCTCGACAAGGCAAAGGATTTGGATATTGTCACAGAGCTGGAATATGAGGAGAAGCTGGCGAAGGCGCGCAGGAAATTTGACAATTTCGAAGCCTTGAAAAAGCTTCAATTGCAGTTTGAGATGGATATCATCACCAGAGAGGAGTACGAGGAAAAGGTTCGGAGTATTTTGCAGTAGCTTTGAAGCATAGTTGAACAGGTTCGTGTGAAAGGAGGGCGGGAAACGGCTCTCTTTTTATGCACACGGACGCGGAGAGGAAATAAGCAGCAAAAGCTGCCCGCGTCCGGCGCGCGAGTAGGTCATTCCCCTACTCGATTGCACACGGACACGCCGGCTTTACTTTCCTCTACTCGATTGCACACAGGTGTTGTACAAAATGGCGGAATCAGGTATACTGTTAATAGAAACTCATAGAATGATATAAGCGTGGGGTATTTCTATGTATGAGAACAAGGCGGGGTTAGGATATCAGGACTTTCGAAGAATGAGAGAGGACCATATATTTTATATAGACAAGACAGATTTTATCAAAGAGTGGTGGGAATATTCTGATATGGTAACGCTGATCACACGTCCGCGCCGGTTTGGTAAAACCTTAAACCTGAGTATGGCTGAATGTTTTTTTTCTAACAGGTCTGCGAACCGCGGTGATCTATTTGAAGGTTTATCTATTTGGCAGAGTGAAGAATACAGAAACATGCAGGGCACTTACCCCGTCATATTTTTAAGCTTTGCGCCAATTAAAACGGGGAGAATTGATGAGATCAAGGCGGCATTGAAACAGATTGTTGCGGACGTGTACCGTGAATATCGGTTTATTATGGAATCTCAGATTTTTCATCAAAAAGATCGGGAGGACTTCGATGCGGTAAGCAAACAGATGGACGACATGACTGCATATACCGCGTTGAACCGTCTGTGCTCGTATCTGTATCAGTATTATCATAAAAATGTGATTATCATGCTGGATGAGTATGATACGCCAATGCAGGAGGCATGGATAGCAGGATGCTGGGATGAGACAGTTGATTTTTTCAGAAGCTTTTTTAACTATACCTTTAAATCCAATAAATATCTGTGCAGGGGATTGATCACTGGCATAACACGAATTTCAAAGGAGAGTATTTTTTCTGACTTGAACAACTTGGAGGTTGTCACTACAACTTCTGAGAAGTACACAACTTCATTTGGCTTTACGGAAAAAGAGACTTTTGAGGCGCTCGAACAGGCGGGACTTGGTGCAGAGCAGCAGAAAGTGAAACAGTGGTATGATGGATTTACATTTGGCAGCCAGAGAGACATGTATAATCCGTGGTCGATCGTTTCTTTTTTGAATAAGAAAGGCAGGTATGAGACCTATTGGGCAAATACGAGCAGCAACCGTCTTGTCAATTCATTGATACAGCGGGGAAATTCAGAAATAAAAAAGACCATGGAGGCGCTTTTGCAGGGAAACAGCTTTTTGGCAAATCTTGATGAGCAGATCATGCTGAATCAACTGGTCGGAAGTACCGATGCTGTCTGGAGTCTATTGCTGGCGACGGGATATTTAAAGGTATTAAATGTTAGGGCGGAAAAGCCAGACGATGACGGAATGATGCAGTATACACTGGCACTCACCAATCTTGAAGTCAAAAAGTTATTTCATAAGATGATAAAAGGCTGGTTTGGAGATAATGCCCAGCTTCCGTACAATGATTTTATTAAGGCTTTGATACTCGACGATGTAGATTCCATGAATGAATTTATGAATAGAATTGCACTGTGTAGTTTTTCGAATTTTGATACAGCGAAGGGGGCGTCGGGAAATGATGCACCTGAGCGGTTCTATCACGGATTTGTACTGGGGCTGATGGTGGAGCTGGCTGGAAGATTTCGTATCATGTCAAATAGGGAAAGTGGTTTTGGGCGTTATGATATCATGCTTGTGCCACTCGATCAAGAAAAGGATAATGCCTACATCATTGAGTTTAAAGTGCATAAGCCTGCAAAGGAAAAAGGGCTTGAAGAAACAGTAAAACATGCCTTAAATCAGATAGAAGAAAAGCAGTATGCGGTTCAATTGATTTCAGAGGGAATGAGACCGGATCAGATTCGAAAATACGGTTTTGCTTTTGCGGGCAAAACATGTCTGATCGGCTAGTTGGCATATGGGGGATTCGTATGGAGGAACAACAACACAAAAGGCGCGTGCGCTACAAGGGAACACATCCAAAAACATATACAGAAAAATACAAAGAACATCATCCTGAAAAATATGCGGACACCATCGAAAAGGTTATCCGTAAAGGGAGTACGCCGGCAGGGATGCATCTGCCGATTATGGTACAGGAAATACTTGATTTTCTACAGATTAAGCCGGGACAAAAGGGGCTGGATGCTACCTTGGGTTATGGCGGTCACACACGAAAAATGCTAGAGCAGCTACAGGGCACTGGACACATCTGTGCGCTTGATGTGGACCCGATCGAGCTCGTCAGGACAAAAGAACGTTTGGAACAGGCTGGCTATGGCACCGCGCAGTTGACCATTATACAGGAGAATTTTGCGAAGATAGACCAGATTGCCAAGACACATGGACCATTTGATTTCATTCTTGCGGATTTGGGCGTCTCCTCCATGCAGATTGACAATCCCGACAGAGGGTTTTCGTATAAGGTGGAAGGACCACTTGATCTGCGCTTGAATCCTGAAAAGGGTATCTCGGCAGCAGAGCGCCTAAGAGAACTGACACCGGAGGAGTTAGAGGGAATGCTCATAGAAAATTCGGACGAGCCCTACGCTGCAAAAATCGCGGCGGAGGTCACAAGGACGCTGCGCCGCAAAGAGCCGATCGAGACGACAACGCAGTTGAGGGAAGTGATAGAGAAAGCATTATCCTTTCTGCCGGCGAATAATGAGAAAAAAGAACTTATCAAAAAGACCTGCCAGCGCACTTTTCAAGCACTGCGCATTGATGTCAACAGTGAATTTGAAGTGCTGGAGGCATTTCTTGACAAACTGCCCGATGCATTGGCGCCGAATGGCAGAGTGGCGATTTTGACTTTTCACTCCGGGGAGGACAGAATGGTCAAAAAGGCTTTTAAGCAGGGAAAAAAACAAGGCGTATTCTGTGAGATTTCCGAGGAAGTGATACGACCGTCCAAGGAGGAGTGCATGCAGAATCCGAGAGCGCGCTCTACCAAGCTGCGCTGGGCAGTCAAAACCAGTTAGGAACGATAGATGAGGAGAGGTATTTACAATGGGCTATATCGAAGAGACCGATGAATTAAAACTGGATTTTCAAAAAATAAAAAGTATGTCTGGGCAGGAGGTGATTCCTGTCGCGGTTCAGAATGCAGATACAAACGAAGTCATTCTGGTGGCTTATACCAACGAGCAGGCAATGTTAGAGTCCGTCAGACTGCGCCGTCTGGTGCTTTGGAGTACCTCGCGCAATGAGCTGTGGCACAAGGGTAAAACTTCAGGAAATGAGTTTGAACTGGCAGAGATTTTTGTCAACTGCGAGCAAAATTCGCTCGTATATAAAGTCAGACCCCTAAATGGTAATATCTGCCATACCTCCTATCAAGGCGTGGCAAATAACTGTTTTTACAGAAGGCTGGACATGGAACGCATGAAGCTGGTGAATTTGAATGAGGAGCACTTGTCAAATATTCATATGAAAATTTAAGAAAACAGTCGCTTTTTTGTCAAATATTGGTTATACTGTAAGAGCGTATAATAAATTAGGAGCTGTTCAGCAAGCAAGAAAGCCGTTAGCTGCAATAGTTCCTTGGAGGCATCAGGAGAGGAGGCGCGGATACGTGCTAGAATTAAAAGATATATCCTACCATGTTGATGATGGGAATGGTAAAGATATATTGAATCATATCAACCTAAAGATTGATGACCGGTTTACGGCAATCACAGGGCCAAACGGCGGCGGCAAATCGACCCTCGCAAAGATGATAGCAGGAATTATACAGCCGACGGAGGGGCGGATTTTCTTTGAGGGGCAGGACATCACAGAGCTGTCCATCACAGAGCGGGCAAATCTGGGCATCAGCTTTGCTTTCCAGCAGCCAGTGCGGTTCAAGGGAATCACAGTGCTTGATCTTATCCGGCTGGCGGCGAGGGAGAACCTCAGCGTAGAAGGCGCATGTAAATATCTCGCAGAGGTAGGGCTTTGTGCGCGGGATTACATCAACCGGGAGGTAAACGCCAGTTTGTCTGGCGGAGAGCTCAAGCGGATTGAGATTGCGACGGTCATTGCCAGAGGAATGAAGCTGTCAGTGTTTGACGAGCCGGAGGCAGGAATTGACCTGTGGAGTTTTCAGAATTTAATCAAGGTGTTTGAGAAAATGCACGACAAGACACAGGGAAATATCGTGATTATCTCGCATCAGGAGCGCATTCTCGAGATTGCAGACAAAATCGTGGTGATTGCAAACGGCGAGATTCAGGAGACCGGGTCGAAGGCAGAGATTCTGCCCAAATTATTAGACGGAAATCTTGAGTGCAGACATAATGCAGGAGGGTGTATACATGGATGAGCTTCAGAAAACATTGCTGATGCAGGTGGCGGGGCTGCATGAAGTGCCCGCCGGCGCTTACAATATCCGCGCGAACGGTGAACCGGCAGGCAGACAGTCCACAGAGCATATTGAGATTGTCCCCAAAGAAGGCCAGCCGGGAATTGACATTTTCATCAAGCCCGGCACCAAAAAGGAGAGCGTGCATATCCCTGTACTCATGACACAGACAGGGCTCAAAGAGCTGGTGTACAATGATTTTCATATTGGTGAGGACTGTGATGTCACGATTGTAGCAGGCTGCGGGATTCACAATGGCGGTGACAAGACCAGTGAGCACAGCGGCATTCATTCCTTTTTTATCGGAAAAAATTCGAAGGTGCGGTATGTAGAGAAGCATTATGGTTCTGGTGAGGGCACTGGAGAGCGTGTGATGAACCCGCAGACAATCGTCAATCTGGACGAGGACAGCTACATGGAGATGGATACCGTTCAAATCCGGGGGGTGGATTCCACAGACAGGGTGACGAGAGCAAAGATTGGAAAGGGAGCACAGCTTGTCATCAAAGAAAAATTAATGACACATGGAAAACAGAAGGCAACGACGAATTTTTATGTGGATTTGGACGGCGAGGATTCCAGCACAAACGTGATTTCGCGCTCTGTGGCGAAGGATTTTTCTGAGCAGACCTTTTACTCTCATATTAATGGTAACAACAAGTGTGCAGGGCATTCTGAGTGCGACGCGATTATCATGGACAATGCGGTGGTGCGCGCGATACCGGAAATTACGGCAAACAGCCTTGATGCGAGCCTGATTCACGAGGCGGCAATCGGAAAGATCGCGGGTGAGCAGTTAATTAAACTGATGACGCTGGGACTGACAGAGGCAGAGGCAGAGGAGCAGATTGTAAACGGATTTTTGAAATAGCCTGCCATGCACAAAATGAGACAAAAGCGCGATAACAGAAGATAGATATGATAATAAACGAATAACCAAAAACAAAAGAAAGCGAGGTAGTACTATGGAAACAATCAAGTGCATCGAGACAAGGAGAAGTATTCGAAAGTTTAAAGCAGAGCAGGTACCTCACGAGGTAATGCAGGAAATCGTGTCGGCGGCGTCCTTTGCACCATCATGGAAAAATACGCAGGTGACGAGATATGTCGTCGTGGAAAGTGCAGATATCAAGGCAAAGCTCGCAGAGGAGGCAACTTTAGGGTTTGAACACAATAATGGTATCATCAAGGGCTGTGCGGCGCTCGTTGTAGTCAATATGGTACATGGGCGAAGCGGTTTTGAGCGCGACGGCTCTTACACAACCTCAAAAGAGGACCGCTGGGAAGTGTTTGATGCTGGACTTGCGACACAGACCTTCTGCCTTGCCGCCCATGAAAAAGGAGTAGGAACTGTGATTCTCGGCATTTTTGACGAGGCGAAAGTCGCTGATATTATCGGTATCGAGGAAGGGCAGAAAGTGGCGGCGCTCGTGGCAGTGGGCTATGCGGACGAGGAGCCGGCTGCGCCTAAGAGAAAGAGTGTGGAGGAGCTGGTAAAATTTGTGTAGCCAGATTTGTGTATTTTTCATGTGCCAGCCAGAGGGAATAGAAGCGTTCGAGTAGAGAGCACTTAAAGTGCTGTAAAGGAGAACATAATTTATGGTGGAGAACGAACTGTGGGATTTATATACAAAAGACCGGGAAAAGACGGGAAGGACACACCGGCGCGGTGAACCGATGAAGGAAGGAGAGTATCATCTTGCTGTTCATGTCTGCATTTTTAACAGCAAAAATGAACTGCTTATTCAGCAAAGACAGCCCTTCAAGGAGGACTGGTCAAATATGTGGGATTTAACAGCGGCTGGTTCCGCCTTGCAGGGAGAAAACAGTCAGCAGGCAGCAGAGCGGGAAGTGGCAGAAGAACTGGGACTCAAGATTGATTTGTCGGGAAAGAGACCGAATTTTACCATCAACTTCGTTCATGGTTTTGACGATTATTATTTGTTAGAGCAGGAGGTTGATCCTGCCTCACTTCTATTGCAGAAGGAAGAGGTGCAGGCTGTCCGATGGGCATGCAAAGAAGAAGTGCTTGCAATGAAAGAGCAGGGAATTATGATTCCATACTGGTTTTTGGATAAGCTGTTTGAAGTCAGAGGATTGTTGGATGCACATGGATGACAGTTGGCAGTTCTGGTATTTTTGTGTCAAAATAAAACAATTCATTATGCAGGCACTTGCATGGGCGCGCAGGTGCCTGCTTGTTTATGCACACGGGCACCCCAAGGAAGCATGTCAGCAGAAGCTGACGGGTGCCCGGCGCGGGAGTAGGGGAGAAGGTCATTCCCCTACTCGATTACACACGGACGCGGAGAGAAAATAAGCAGCAAAAGCTGCCCGCGTTTGGCGCGAGAGTAGGGGAAAGTTTATTATTCCCCTACTCGGTTGGTATTTAATTTGCAGGAGTGAAGTGGAAATTTTTGAGGAGAAAGGATAGATTATGAAAAAGAAAATATGGTGCACTGCATGGATTTTATCAGGCTTTATCATGGGAGGGTGCGGCGCAGGTCAGGGCGCAGAGCCGGATTCAGAGCTTGCACAGGAGTTACAGATACCAGATGAAACTGCTGAAAACAAGACTTCTGAAACTGAAATAATCAGTACTGATGAGCTGGACAACGATGCTGCAAATCATGATGATGTGAACAATGAAGCTTTGGACAGCGAAGCATCGGAGCAGACACAAACTGGCGAACACCTCCCAGCGATTGGGATCACAACAGAGAAAAAAGAATGGTACACAGATGATGGCGAAACTTTGCTGCTGACAGTTACTGCTGACAAAGTTACAGTGGAAGAAAATGGGTTCGATGCGCTGAATGCCGCACTGTCCGCGCAGTGGGACGGGCTAACGAAGGGCTATGAAGAATTGCTGCAATCAGCCAAAGAGCATTATCAATCAGAGAAAGATTTCGGTTATTATTTTAGCAACTATTATCATCATGAAAATGTTGTGGCGTACAGGATTGATAACCGTGTTGCCAGTTTTTGCTGTATTTATGACAGTTATGAGGGCGGAGCGCACGGAAACTATGACTTTAGCGGTGCAACGTTTGATGTAAAAAGCGGCAAAAAAATGCAGCTTGAAGATATGCTGAGCGATGCAGAGAGATTTTATGACAAGGCTGTCAGTTATCTCACAGCAGAGCTGGAGGAAAATTACGGGGACGGACTTTTCCCAGAATATAGAGAGGTCGTGAAGGAGGATACGTTTGGCGAGACGCCGGCGTGCTGGTATTTGGACAACACAGGAATCGTGATACAATATAATCCATACAGCGTTGCGCCGTATGCGACAGGTGCGCCGTCTGTGACGCTGCCCTATGATGTGTTTGCTGAATATCTCAAAGAGGAGTACACCAGCCCATGCAGCAGCATGGTAGCGCGCGTGAAGGAGAATGAGGATATCTCAAGGCTCTTGGGCATAGATGGCAAGGTGATGCTGGTGTCTGCGCATGATGAGGAATATGGAGAGACAGAAGTGACAGTGGTGTCAGGAGATTCCAGCGAGACGGTCGGGGAATTTAGCCGCTTTCTAATGGGATATGCGGTAAAACGCGCAGATGGGCGCAGCTTTTTGGTGTTTTACTGTGATTACGCATCGGATGATTTTGTGACATATGTGTATGAAGTCACAGATGGGAACGTGCGGGCATGTGACAAGCTGGAGGGAGCGTCCTTTGAGGGTGGATACTCAGGTACATCTGACAAATTTTATCTGGGAACAGATACGCTTAGTCTGTATATGCACTTGGATGTGCTTGGTACCTATTTGGGCAGTATGAAGTATCAGTTGACAGAGGAAGGAAAGCTGGTTCAGACAGAGGAAGTGTTTGCAGTCGATACGCCCTTTGAGCTGAAAGTGGTAAAAGATCTGCCAGTGACTTTGGCGGGGGCAGAGACGACAATCCCCGTGGGCAGTGTGCTCAAGATTACTGGAACAGACAATGCGGGGACTGCGTACTTTAGGCTGGATACCGGCGAGACAGGCACAATCAACTATGTGCGCGACGATGAACAGTGGCAGCTTTTGATAGATGGTTTGTCAGAGAATGAATATTTTGAGATGGTGCCTTACGCAGGATAGTGTGAGAAGTATTATGTCTTATACCGAGAAATGCCTGAAATACGGCATTTCTCATGTGGATTTGTGATTCCGCGAAGCGGAATCATGGGGGTTATCTTTGGGCATTTATGTTGTGAGCATAGATGCCCTTTTATGCACACGGGCGTCCCAAGGAACAATGTCAGCAGAAGCTGACGGACGCCCGGCGCGGAGAAGGGGAAAGAATTCTCCCCTTCTCGATTGTACACGGACACCCCAAGGAACAATGTCAGCAGAAGCTGGCGGACGTCCGGGGCGGGAGAAGGGGAGAAGGTCATTCCCCTACTTGATTTGCACACGGACACCCAGAGTAGAGGAAGAGTGTACGTTGAGATATTGCAATTAGTCGGATTTTTTTTCATTTTTTAAAGCTTCGATTTTTGCTATGGATAAATGGGTTGCTTCTGCAATGACATGAATATCAACGCCCAGCGAGAGAAGGTTTCGTGCGGTGTTTCTGATGCCGCGCTGTTCCCCACGCTGCGTTGCTTCAAACATGCCTTGATTGTAATCAAGGATGGCTTTCTCTCTCGCTTCGTATTCCAGACGTTTCTGTTCATCTTGGCTGATTCGCTGCAACTGGTCATAGGCGCTTTTGATATAAGGGTCTTTTTCAGCAATCATGTTAAATTCCTCCGTTTCTTCGGCATTAATAAATTTAGCCCACAACTCGACACGGCTGCTGTTTTCTTTCAGTGCTGGAGCAAGCTTTGGCAGTTCTATGACATGGAATTCCATCTTGTCCGTGTACTTGAAGTGGCGTGTATCCTCTAAAATGTGGAAGCAGGAGTAAAACTCGTTCTCACCTTCGAACAGTACGAAGTCGAGGATACTGATGCTTACACATTTGCCGTAATCAGTTTGATAAAAGATTTAGGAACCGAAAGACTTGTTCAGCGGTGGCGGACAGGTTTTTTGCTGCATTTTCAGGTGTCATCGCCTCCTCACGTGTCTGGATATCTCGTAAGACAGGGAAGAATGCGTCAATTCCGTGTTGGTTGCACGCGGCGGCATCCTCCGTGGCACAGCCCGAAAAGGCAATCACTTTTTTGCCATACTTTTTGGCAATACCCGCGACGCCAACAGGTGCTTTTCCGAATATAGTCTGACCGTCCAGCCTGCCCTCGCCAGTGACAATAAGGTCGGCGGACCGAATATAATCTTCTAGTTTTGTTTCCTCCAATACGATTTTTACACCGGATTCCAGCACTGCATTCATATAAGAGAGGAAGGCAAAGCCTAAGCCGCCGGCAGCGCCTGTTCCAGCCCGGTTTGCGTCTGCATGAGGGTATTTTTGTGCAGTAAGCACTGCGTAATGGGCTAACCACTGGTCCATCTGGGCAATCATGGCGGCATCAGCTCCTTTTTGCGGTCCAAATACTGTGCTGCATCCTTGCGTGCCGCACAACGGATTGGTCACATCACAGGCGATTTGAAAAGAGCACGCTTTGAGTGCTGGAAGGACAGAAGTGTCGGTGATGGTGCAAAGCTTCTGTAAACCTTTTGCGCCCAAAGGGATTTGATTTCCATTTTCGTCAAGCATACCATAGCCCAACGCTTGCAGCATACCAGCACCACCGTCGTTTGTCGCGCTTCCGCCGATGCCGATGATGAAGTGCCTGCATTTTTTTAAGATTGCATCTTTGATCACCTCGCCTACGCCGTATGTGGTGGTGTGGAGTGGGTTTCTGTCCTGTGCTGGAACAAGCGTAATCCCTGCGGCGCCAGACATCTCAATAATTGCAGTCTGGCTGTCCGCAAGGATTCCATAGACGCATTTCACAGGTTTTCCAAGAGGTCCTGTCACGGTGATTGTTTCCAGTGCACCGCCCATTCCGAGGGTAAGTGCCTCCACCGTGCCCTCGCCGCCGTCGGCGAGCGGACAGACGCGCACGTCCGCATCAGGCATAACTTTTTCGATCGTATTTTTGATGACAGTTCCGGCCTCGATAGAGGACAGGCTGCCCTTAAAAGAGTCCATTGCAATGACGATGTTCATGATGATTCTCCCTTACTTCACCCCGCGAAGCACCATTGTCAGTGATATACTCGTATCCCACTGTTTAATCCCCTCATTATACAGTGCAATGCGTTGATCATATTTTTCATTGATGCGTGTTCTTAACTGCTTTAATTCCGCATCGCTCACCACGCCGGGCGCGGTGTATGGAATGGCGTTTACGGCATCAAGCGAGGTCTGGCGGTGGGCATTAATCATGCAATGTGCCAGCTCTTTTGAGTTTTGTGGATTGTCCGGTGTGAGGTTTGCGACAATATATTCTGTGGAAACTTGGCGGAAACCGTAGCGTTCCATGACAGCGGGCAGCGCGCTTTCACTCATGGCATATTGCCCCACAGCATACTTTTCTGTCATTTTGCAGCCAAATTGTTCGATTCTGTTCCAGATCTCTTGTTCAAAACTGTTCTCCTCGGCAATGCAGCCGGCAGTGTTTTGAATCCCGCGCCGTGCAGACAGGACAAGGCAGATGCCGCCCGGCTTTAACACGCGAAACTGTTCTCCAAAAAACTTTGACGGCTCGATATGCTCCTGAACAGTATTTGAGATGGTCACATCAATAGAATTGTCCGCAAAGGGCAGTGCCGCTGCATCAGCTTCCATGAATTTGAGCTGAGGCGCTTTTTGTGCGGCAAATTGAATAAACGCAGAATCTCTGTCGATACCAGTTATTACAGCGTCAGGATACCAGCGGGCAAGCGACTGGGTCAGCGCGCCGGGGCCACAGCCTATTTCAAGAATGCCAGCGTTCTTGCCAATACAAAAGGCATTTTGAAAAGCTTCTTTATAGGTATCAGAAAATCTGAGCGTGCGGGAATGATACAGTGTACCGATATTTTGGATATTGTCTGACCAAATGGTATTCATGTTAAGACCTCCTTATCATATTCAATAACAGTATAGCATAAGCTGCCTTCCAAAAAAATATATTCATCTAAAAATCTGTTATAAGCAATCTTGAGGACACATAAGACAGGAATTGAAAGTTGAAGTTAGATGTGTTAAAATGAGAGAAATGTTTAAAACCAAATACCGAAAAAAATATACAAGATCAAGGAGACAGCAGGCATGATTAAGACTTTTGATTTTGTGTTTGACGCGCTGCGCAGTGAACGGCTTATGAAGCAGCTCAAAAATGCGCTTGAATGTGATGCTGATCTGGAAATTTGTACCGATATAGAACGACTGTATTTTGACAGCAGGCATAAGACAGTTACGATCAAGCCTTATTCTGCAACCAGTGCGTTTCACTGGAAAGTGGCACCGGCAGAAATAACATATGATACATTGTCCAACATGTTATCGGATAATTGGGAAAATATAAAACAAGAGGACATTCGCTATCTGTAAATAGAGTTAAAATATAATGCAAGCGAAAGAGATAAACAGAGGATAAGATGAAATCTATACGAAATTTTTCGAAAATAACAATTGTTTTGGTTGCAGTCTTTATGGTGATTGCGCTTTTCAGATATCGAGAATACGATGACACCCCCTTGGTGCCTGAACAGCTTGAATATTATTTTGATGAGGGCTGGCTGATGTATTTTTCAGACAGCGCGGAGAAGGTGGCAGTGACGCTGCCCTACTCGGGGAAAATACAGGCGTCTGAGACGATTATTTTTGAGAATACACTGTCAGAAGAATACGCTGATCTGACGCTGAAGTTTTCGGCTGAAAATGCAGCCGTTCGTGTCTTGCTGGACGGGGAAGTACTTTATCCGCAGGAACCGCAGGAGGATACCGGGGACGGGCAGTATTATGTGTATATTCCCGATATTACAGAGGACGCCGCCGCGGAGAGACAACTCTGTATTGAACTGACTGTTATAGAGCACGACCGTGAGATTCTGCTTGGCGGTATCGTAGCTGAAATAAACAGCACGTTTGTCGTTGGACTGGTCGGCAGCAACTTGACGGACATTGTCTGTTGCCTGCTGATTGTGATTACGGCGATGATTATGTTTGTACTTGCGATGATACGCTGGTACACCAGCCAGCCAAGCCGGGGAGAGCTGTATCTGGGACTGTTTGGCTTGACGGCGGGCGTTTACAGTTTTATAGGAACATACACGCTGAATCTCTTTTTTGATATGAGCGAAGCCTATGTGATACAGGAATATCTGATGCTGATGCTTCCGCTTTTTCTGGCACTCTATTTCGAGCAAAATCTGCGCAGTCTTTATCCGCGCCGTTTTGCAGCGTTGCTGTGTGTGGTTAGCTGCAATGCTGTCATACAGATTTTACTCGAATGGCTGGGAGGCTGGAAGCTCGTACAAATGGCGGATATTTCGACAGCAGTCGTGGGGCTGGCCTGTGTGACAGGCATTATCAGTCTGCTGCAAATGAAGAACAAAAGCAGCCGTTATCAAATGGCATTATCAGTTCTGTCTGTCTTTGTGCTGCTGGCAGGGGAAGTGGGAAAAGTCCTTCTGAATGCGTTTTCCATGTATTCTTATGCGACAGTGGCAGGGCTGCATGGCATGACTTCGTCCGGCATGATGTTTGCAGTTCTGCATATTTTACAGATTTCAAAGGAATACAGATTCGACGCAGAAGAAAAAATAAGGGCGGCGGAATTACAGAATAAACTGTTGGAGAAGGCGAACAAGGACGCAGATCTCGCAAGGCATGAGGCGCTTGCTGCAAATGAGGCGAAGGGAAAATTTCTCGCACAGATGTCCCATGAGATTCGTACTCCGATTAATGCGGTGCTCGGCATGGACGAGATGATTCTGCGGGAGTCGAAAGAGCAGAATGTCAGGGAGTACGCGATGGACATTTATACGGCTGGCCAGTCGCTGTTGTCATTGATCAATGATATTCTGGATTTTTCCAAGATAGATTCTGGAAAAATGGAAATTGTGCCAGTTGAGTATGATATCAGCAGCTTGATTCACGATTTGGTCAATATGACCTCGCAGCGGGCGGCGGACAAGGGGCTGAGCTTAGAGGTGGAGGCAGACGCCCAAATCCCTTCCCGCCTGTATGGGGACGATGTGCGGATACGCCAGATTTTAATTAATATCTTGACCAATGCAGTCAAATACACGCATGAGGGCACCGTCTGGCTGCGGGTTCATAGCCGTGTCACAGACGAGACAGCGCTGCTGCACTTTGAGGTAGAAGATACAGGAATTGGCATCAAAGCGGAGGATTTGCCCAAGCTCTCCGCAGAGTTTGAGCGGATTGAGGAGGACAAAAACCGCAATATTGAAGGCACTGGACTAGGAATGAGCATCACGATTCAACTGCTTGCGCTGCTGGGCAGCAGGCTGCATGTTGAGAGTACTTACGGAAAGGGTTCAAAGTTTTATTTTGAGCTTGAGCAGAAGATTATAGACGATACGCCGATTGGAGATTTTGCATCAAATGTACAGCAGATGGCGCAGGATTTTCACTATGAAGCCGCACTTTATGCGCCCGATGCAAAGCTTCTGGTGGTGGACGACAATGCGGTGAACCGCAAGGTGCTGCGAAATCTGTTAAAAGAGACCGCGATTCAGGTGACGGAGGCAGCCTCGGGTGCAGAGTGCCTGCAACTGGTTCAGGAAAATCAGTTTGACCTGATCTTTCTGGATCATATGATGCCCGAGATGGACGGCGTGGAGACACTGCACTGCATGAAGGCGTTGTCTGAATATCCGTGCAAGGATACCCCCGTTGTCGTGCTGACCGCAAACGCCGTGTCCGGGGCGAAGGAGGCGTATCTTTCAGAGGGATTTGATGATTTCTTGTCCAAACCTATCGTGCCGGATAAACTAGAGGCAATGCTGCTAAAAATGCTGCCGGAAACATTGCTGTGCACTGTCAGGGAACCCGTCAAAAAGCCACAAGCGCAGGAAGCGGCAGCGCTGCCTTTGGAGGAGCTGCCTTTTGTGGAGGGGATTGACTGGAATTATGCATGGCTGCATCTGCCAGAATACGAGCTTCTTGCCTATACTGTCAGAGAATTTTATGATCAGATTGACTCGGCGGCGGATTGTCTGGAACGGGCATACAGACAGTGTACAGAAGAGAAGAACCCAGAGCCGTACCGCATTCAGGTACATGCGATGAAAAGCCTTGCGGCGACAATTGGCATCATCTCATTGTCGGGTATTGCTAGGGTATTGGAATCTGCGGCAAAAGATGGTAGAATAGAAGTAATTTTATCTATGACGGCAATTTTTCTGGAGGAATGGCGCAGTTACCGGCTAAAATTACAAGGGGTATTTGGCATCGGAAGCACACAGGGGAAGGAAGTTACCGACTATTCGGTGATACGGGCGCTTGTGGAGATGGTGCGCGTCAGTATGCAGGAGATGGAGATTGACAAAGCGGACGAGTGCGTCAGACAGTTGCGCGACTATGATTTTCCAGCAGAAATCCGGCAGGAGATTCAAAAGCTTGCGGAGGCAGTGACCAATCTCGACCCGGAGGAAACAGAACGCCTTGCAAATTTATTGTCAGAAAAAATGGCAGGATAATACGAATGGGAGGACGAAATGAAAAAAATACTATTAATCGGAAAGTTTAACACGGTGGTGAACGAGACGAATCAATTTTTGTCCCAGTACTTTCATGTGCAGCTCTGCTCGGAGAATGCAGGCGTTTTGGAGGGCATGTTAAAAATCGTCAACCCTGATTTGGTGCTGATCAGCCTGATTGGCGCCTATGACATTGACACCTCTATCTTTTTTCTGCTGAGTGACCAGTATGCACAGATTCCAGTTCTGACCATCGGAACGAAAGAAGAGAGCGGCAAATTCTTTAAATACTATGAAGGAGAGCAGTTTGAAAATCTGATTCGTCCAGTGGAGAATACAGCGATTATGAATGCAGTGTGCAGACGGCTTGGGCTGGAGGAGGCAAGCGTCGAGCAGGAGGCGCGTGACAAAAACAAAGAGCACAGCGGGAAAAAGCGGATTCTGGTGGTCGATGACAACGGTACAGCGCTTAGGACGATCAAGGCAATGTTAGAAGATACTTATGAGGTTGCCCTAGCGATTTCCGGCGCGCAGGCAATGACTTCGATTGGTAAAAAAAGACCAGATTTAATTTTGTTAGACTATGAGATGCCTGTCTGTGACGGAAAGATGACCTTGGAAATGATACGCGCCGATGAAGAGCTGACAAGTATTCCAGTAGTGTTTTTGACGGCGATCAATAACCGGGAAAATATCGAGGCGGTACTGAAATTAAAACCGGCAGGATATTTCCTGAAGCCGCCAGTGAAGGAACGGCTGCTTCAGGAAATTGAAAAAATTTTAAATGAAACGCCTTAACATCAGTTTTCGCTGCGCATTGCGCGATAGCCAATCAGGACAGTCCATACATAGGCGCAGGTTTTGGGAATCATGAGCATTCCGATCATAGGAATTACGTCTGCCCAGAGCACGACAGGGATATAAAAACCAAAACTCAGCACAATCGTCAGCCACATGTACTGGAAAGCAGTGTCATGCTGCCGTCTCGCTTCCTGAAAAAACAGTATGATAATAAGCAGGCCAAACAGCGCAAAGGGAATGTTGCGGTAAATTCCCCATGCAAGAGGGGGATTTGGGCGCAGCCACCCGTTTTGCGGGCAGAGACATAGAACAATGCGCAGTACAGACAACAGGTACACGGCAGCCGTTATCCCATTTTTCCCAGTAATGTGATAGCGGTTTCTCCATACATAGTACAGGAGAATGTAGAAAACGGTCATCGTGACAGAGGTGATGAGCTTGCCGGCGCCAAGGGCAACAGTATAGTTTTCCAGTCCGGTCGTGCACAGCGCAAGTGCGCGCGGAATGAGGTGGAAGGAGTCGCCAAGCCCCAGCACGACTGCCATAATGCCAAACAGCCAGTACTGTCTGCGCCCGGCGCTTTTTAGAATCATGATGATGCCAAGGGTGATGACGGTGACGAGATAAACTGCGTCAAATAAAGTTTCTACGATAGCCTGCATAA
>ERZ808037.679-NODE-679-length-28739-cov-9.150618_pt1 | contig 28739 bp, 19 predicted proteins | sample MGYA00380190_ERZ808037 | MGnify/ENA primary metagenome ERZ808037 (study PRJEB31490, sample SAMN06133399) | mouse gut metagenome | isolation source: J9 | host: mice | place: China: Chengdu | collected 2015-05 ...
TCCTCGTAGTTCTTGCCCCGATCTTTAAGTTTCCGCCCAAAGTGGACGCCTTTGGCTTTGGCTGCTGCGATCCCCTCCGCCTGCCGCTGGCGGTTGAACTCCCGCTCCGTCTGCGCCACATAGGACAGCAGTTGGAGGACGATGTCAGCGATTAACACGCCCGTGAGATCCCGCCCCTGCCGGGTGTCCAGCAGGGGCATATCCAGTACCACGATGGCCACCTGCTTTTCCTTGGTGAGCAGCCGCCACTGTTCCAGGATTTCGTCATAGCTGCGGCCCAGCCGGTCGATGCTCTTGATGATCAGCAGGTCGCCCCGCTTCAATTTTTTCATCATTTGCTGATAGGCGGGACGGTTGAAGTCCTTGCCGGACTGCTTGTCCATAAAAATATTCTGCTCCGGAACCGCTGCCTCCCGCAGGGCGATCAGCTGGCGGGCTTCGTTCTGCTCTTGGGTGGACACCCGCACATAGCCGTAAGTTGTTCCTGACATACTTCGGCCCCTTTCTGTAAAATGTAGTAGTGCTATTTTACAGCAAATGGGGCGTTCACGCTTATTTAGATAAATTCTGTTGGAACGTGTGTTCAAAGATGCGTTATATCCATAGGGCCGTTTCCGCTTGAAGGCTTGCAACGCGGAAGAAACGGAGACGCTGGCGGAATCGCAGGTTATTGGAATGTTCCGCTAACGTAGGCAAGGCAATGTTTCGGGATATCCTTTTGGCTATCCCGAAACGCCTTGTTGGGGTTCCCCCAAGCCCCGGACTGGCCGCTCCGCGTCCAGTCGAACACGCCTGACGGCGTGGCTTTTCCGCTCCCGTTGGTCGCTTCTTCCCGCACCTCCGCGCGGGAAGCACGGGGAGACTGTCGGTCGTGGAACATATAGAACTCCAAAAATTGAAAGAAAAACAAAGCAGATAAACAATCCCTTTAACTTTTTTCTACAACTGCTATAAAGTGATTGACAGATCGGGCAGCATTGCGTATAATAATGCTGTCGGGTAGTGATACTCGAAAAAGCGGAGAACCCTGCCAATGAGTGGGAGTCAAAAAAGCGGAGAACCCTGCCAATAAGTGGGAGCTGAAAAAGCGGTGTACCCTACCATGAGTGGGAGCTGAAAAAGCGAAGGGCTGGGCCTTGCGGCCCAGCCCTTTCTATGTGGAGGTCTGTATGAGCTTTTCGTTTTACATGGTGGACGCTGAATACTGCGACTATTTGAGAAAGAGCGACCCGTGTGTTCCCTATACCATGGATCGCAAAGCAATCCGTCCGTTTGTCGGCATTGTTTTTTCTGTCAATAGCTTTCACTATTATGCCCCGCTTACCTCGCCCAAGCCAAAGCATTTGCACATGAAAAGTCAAATCGACTTTCTAAAAATCAGCGGTGGTGAATGGGGGGCAATCAACTTTAACAATATGATCCCCGTCTATCCATCCTGCTTAAAAAAGGTTGAGATGAAGGTGCTTGAAACAGATTCCAAACAAGATGTGGCTTATAAAAATCTTCTGGCGAATCAGCTTTCCTGGTGCAATTCCCACCGGGAGATTATTTTGAAGCAGGCGCAGAAACTTTATCAGACCATTGTTGGGGGAAAGGCATGGGGTAACCTTGCCGGTCGGTGCTGTAATTTTGCTTTGGACGAAAAGTTGTGTGAGGCCTATTGCAGTGAAAGGTTCCCGGACAGCTACGATAAAGGGGGCAGTGCAAAAAAACCGAGCATAAAAGCGGCGCTGGCAGAGCTACAACAAGAAGTCGCAGATAGGACGCCGGATATGCATACGAGAGAATTTCAGAATAAGGAAAAAGGTGCCCGGTGATCCGCTTCAAAGGTGAATAGCGGACAGCGCCATGGCTGGAAGAATATAAAAAATCCTCCCATGCCCGTGCGGGCATGGGAGGACTCTCGCTCAACGGTCTTTTTCATGCTGCTGTTCCTTTGCGTCCGGCTCTGCCATCTCTAAGCCCAAAATTTTATCAACGTTGGCTTTTGCTGTGCGGTAGGCAATCATATCCCGCCGCGCCGTCTGATACTCCACATACCGCTTCTGTTTCTCGGCCAGCAGGGCGGTGTACTGTTCAGATAACTGGGCCACCTTGGGGATTGGTTTACTGCCCAAAGCGTCAAAGGCTTTTTTTGCCGCCTCATGCTGGGCGATCTGGATTTCATGTTCGGTCCGGAACTCCTTTTTGCGGCGGGACCTTTTATAAGCGGTGTAGATCTCCCGCGTCTTGGAGTAATTGATGATATGGGTCTTTAACTGGGCGATCTCGGCCATCCGCGCCTCCAACTGTTTGATGCGGCGGGAAGCGGCGTCAAACTTATCTCCGGCCTGTGCCGCCTGCGCCGTCAACTCGCTGTAATCGGTCAGGCCGTTGTCAACCAGAAAATTCAGCGTCTTTGCAGCCTCTTTCAAATTGAAAATCTTTGCCCAATGCTCATACCCGGCACCCTTTCCAGCGGCGAGTTTTGCCTGGATGTCAATGAGCAGGTTGACCTTCCGGCCATCCCGCTGAAACGGCTTCTTTGCTCCTGCGGATGCCCCGCCCCGGACAATAAAGCGGTCTCGCAGCGCTTCCCTGGAATAGCTGTCCCCCAGGCGGTGGGAACGGGTGAAACGGTCCTGGCCGGGGGCACGGAAAGACAACTGCTTGCCCTCTTTGATCTCATAACCCTCGGCCCTCATTTTTGCCAGAAAATCCTCATAGTCCCGGCAATCAGGAAGCAGCCGATCAATGGTCTGGCGCAGACGTTCCTTCCAACTGGAACCATATTTGATTGCCGCCGCCTCACCGGGCTGCTTTGCCCGCTGCCCCGGTTCTTCAATGACAGACAGGCCATGGGTGCGGCACAGCTCATCATTAAGCCGCCGCAGGACAAGATATGAGTTTTTAACGTTTACGAATTTGCCGTCGCAGTTGAGGTTGGTGCTGTTAAATTCGATGTGTGAATGGACATGGGCCTTGTCCACGTGGGTGGACACAACAAACTGATGCTGTCCCCCGGTGAATTTCATTGCCAGCTCATAGCCGGTGCGGTTGGCTTCCTCCGGGCTGACCTCCCCCGGCTTGAAGGACTGAATGATACGGTACATGATAACATCCCGCTTTTTTGGCTGGCTCCGCCCGGTGATCTGGTAGTAAAGCCGTTTGCTGATCTCAAACTCCTCGGCGGCGGTTTCCGGGGTACACATATAGGCAGACACCAACTCACCATCTATCGTTTTTTCCGGCCTCTGGTCATAGTCCAGGCGATCCGTCATGGACTGCTGCCGGGTACGGCTGCGCATGGCTTTCCGGGGAAGTATTTTGGAAATGGCCAAAAGATCCTCCTCTCTGACATACTGTTTTATCCTTGATAGTAGCGCAAGGGAAAACTGATACTATTTGAATAGGAGTGTATATTGCGTGAAAATCTATTACTTGGATCACAATATCTATATTTATGCATTGTCAGATACAGCAATTATTGATGCAATTGAGCTCTGTAAAAAGAATAAAGTTCAATTTGCATATAGTCCAGCGCATATTGAAGAAATTTACAAGGCCCTGATTGATAATAATGTTCAGCCATATATTCAAACAGCGCAAAAACTGTTGAACCTAATATCTCGAACAACAAACTCTTTAGAACTGCTCCCATCTGGCACTGGGATTGTCATGCGTAGAGAGCCCCCATCTAATTGTTTCCATCGTGTACATAAGTTTGATACGACAGAAAGAATTGCGTCCGATAGCAAACAAATATTCCAAACGGATCGAGCAAGTTATCACTCACTTCAAAGCGAGGATAAACATTTCCGGGATATTTCCAATGTGCCTCCTGACAAAATTTGGGAACATCCAAATTTTAAAAAGACTATCGATGAGATTAATCAGGCCATGCCGTATATCGTTCAAAAACAAAATCATAGTTTTGATACATTTTACTGTGGTTTACAAGGCGCAGATAAAAAGCTTCCGACTGATTTGAGAATAGAGCCGAATAGTTTTCAGGTACTTAGAGCATCGCATACACAATTAGAATTCATCATTGAAAAACTGTTTAGAGTTTTAAGCGTTCATGGATACAACGCTGATACGTCCGCAGAATCCGCTATTTCTGGGATACATGATATCACGCATGCGATATATGCAACAGAAACTGACAAATTCTTTACAACAGATGAGCGTTTTGCGCAACGATGCAGAGCGGTATATTTTTTCTTAGGCATTCCCACTCAGGTAGTCTCATGCAAGCCAAATCAAATAGTCACCACGTTGCAGAATAGTATTTGAATACGTCTGACCGTTACCTCAACATCTGCCTCTGCTGCACCCGAATCGCTTTGATATGAGCACAGAGAAATTCGTTGTAGTCCTTCCCGTGCTCCACAGGCGGTGGGTTGTGGTAGATCAGCTTTATCCGCTGGAACAGTTCCGGGTTCTCCCGAATGGCCCGCTCCAAACGCTCCATACCGGTTATCCCGGCTTTGTCGTTATCCAGGCACAGGCTGACCTGGGTAACGAGCGGGTGATCGTGGAGAAATTGAATCATGGCGCGGGGCGCGGTTCCGCTCAGGGAAATATAGTGGCTGTTCCGCCAGTCGCCCCCGAACTGCTTCACCAGCGTAGCCAGGGAAAGGGCGTCAATGGGGCTCTCCGCCACGGCCAGCCGGGGACACGCCGGGTCAGCGGCCAGCAGGGAAAAACTATACCGCTTGTCGCTGCCCTCCACATCCATCCGAAAGTTGTCCCGCGTCCCCCGCAGGCAGGCGAACCGGGCGCGGCCTGACGGATCTTTGCCCACAAAAACGCAGTTTCGATATCTCCGGCTCTCGTAGAGGGTACCGGCCTGGATACACGCTTGCAGCAGTTCGGGGTGGATACCCCGGCCTTGCAGATAGGCCAGCATGGCGGAGGGGAACCGGCTGGCCTCTGGGAGCTGGAAGGGCTTGGGCGGTTTGGGCTTGGGCCGCTCCTGGGGCGGAGGAGCACGGTAACCGCACAGAGTTTCTACTGCGCTCACAAAATCCATTCCCCGAACTTTTATCAGATAGTCCAATGCCGTCCGGCCCCCGATGCCCCGGCTGTGCCAGCACCATTTCCCGTTGGATATTTTGAGGCTGTCATGGGTGCGGGTGCAGTATTCGCGGGGGCCGCTCCGTTTTAGTTCATAGGGATCATAGGTTTGGAGATAGGAGAGAAGCTCCCACTCCTTCGCTTTGGCAATTTGTCCTTTTGTTACCTTGGGCAAATAATCACCTCTCAATCGTTTGTGTCTTGACTTTTGCATAAATATATAATATATTTAGTTAAAAAAAGGAGAGGTATAATGGATCAGAAAGAATTCATTTCGTTGCTTCAGAAGCGTTGTCAAGATCTGCGGACAACAATTTCTGCAAATACGGTCTTGAATATGAATCCTGGTGTGTTTGCCCCAGAATTCATTGAGAAATCATCCTCGCAATGGAAAAATTTCGTGAACGATGTAGACACCTATTTTTCTCTATATGTAGATAATGACTTGAAAGCCAAGGCCCAGGGCCTTCTAAATTGTCCTACTATTAATGCCGATTGGGTTGAAGAAATGGATGCATTTCTTCATGGGGTGTCGAATCAATTATTGCTTAAAGAAGCTAAACAAACAAATAAGACCGCAAGTCAGCCCATTAAGAGAAATGCAGGAAATAAAGTGTTTATTGTCCATGGACATGATGATGTGGCAAAATTAGATGTAGCTCACACGCTTGCAAATTTACAAATTACGCCAGTAATCCTACATGAACAAGCAAGTGGAGGAAAGACTATTATCGAAAAAATCGAGGAGTACACAGATGTTGATTTCGCAGTCATTTTATATACTCCATGTGATTTTGGAAGATCAAAAGAGGAGCCCAAAAGCCAGGAAAAACCACGTGCACGGCAGAATGTTGTATTCGAGCATGGCTACTTAATCGGCAAATTAGGCAGAGATCATGTTTGTGCCTTAGTTAAAGAAGATACCGTAACGCCCGGTGATATTTCTGGGGTTGTATACATTAAAATGGATGAAGCCGGTGCCTGGAAATTAGGGTTAGGCAAGGAAATGAAAAACGCAGGTCTGAACATTGACCTTAACAATTTAATTTAAAATTATGGGCGGCGGGAACGTTTCAAAACGTTCCCGCCACCCATTTGTCACAATGCCTCAAATTTTTTCAGTAAACCATTGATCCCCTCCCAAACCTGGGCATAGCCCCGCCTCAGATCCTCCACGTCCTGGGCGTAAAGGTTCCGTGTCTCATTGCACCTGCGGGCGATCTGGTTCACATTATTGGAGATGGAGCGTAGCAGCTTTACCAGCTCTACCACACTGGACATATCCAGCTGAACCACATACCCATCCACCGCCATTTTCCGCAGATAGGCCCGCAGATTAGTTGTGCCCAGCGCCGCCATCTTTTGATCTATCACTTCCTTTTCTTCCGGGGACACCTTCGTGTACAGGCCCACCGTCCGGCCTTCGCGATACCTCACAGCGCCGCCTCCCTCCGCCGCCCATGTTCCATGACGGGACGTACCGGGGCGGGCGGGTTAAAGTCCCGTATCGCCTGCCGGATGGACGGTTTATCACCCTCAACTACGGAGAACGCGGACGAATCCCGTGCGGGTGCGCTGCCATCATCAAAATCCGGCTTGTCATCATCCTGCATCTGCTCAGCATCCTTCTTTTTGGGCTTTTCCAGCTCCCGGTTAAGCTGGGCCAGCCGGATCGATTTGATTTGCAGTTCCTCCTCCTTGGGGAAAGGCCGCTCGGCCTCCTCTTGGGCATTCTTCAGCTCACCCTCCAACCGGGCCAGACGGGTTTCACTTTTTTTCAAATTCTCGGCCAAACTCTCCAGCACATTGTTGATACGGGCCACACTGCCTACCGGATCATCGGACAGCTCCGCCGTATAGGTCAGATGCCGCTTCATCTTCACCTTTAACTTGGAGCCATCACAATGGAGCTGCATGGGAAAGCCCCGGTACTCGCCCAGGTCAACAGGCTTCTCCGGCTTGCTCATCAGCATACACGCCTTGATGATGGCTTCGCCCGCTTCTTTGCGCTCAGTGAAAACCTGCCCCATAACTGTCATAGAAAAAGCGTCGTCCTTGACCGGATGGGACTGTGCAATAGACAGATCCTTCCCCAGCGCCTCAATGAGCAGCCTTGTCTCAGCCATCTGCTGGGGATAGTATTTCAGCGCCTTGTCCTGCATCTCATATTGCATGGCGGTGTGGTTGGCTTTCAGCATTTTCAGCTTCGCCACCTGCACATCCAGATCCATCTTCTCCCGAATCCTGTCGTCCCCGGTGGCCAGGGCCTTGACCTCGGCATAGGACAGGGCGGTGGCGTCCACGTCCTCGGCAGACCGGGCGGGGGATTTGCTGGTCAGGACCTGACCAATAAACTTCTGCTTGTTTTCCACCAACCCCCAGTTGTAAGCGTCAAAGGTGCCCTTGGTGACGTACTTATACATCCGTACCTTTTGATTCATGTTGCCCTGGCGCAGAGAACGGCCCGCCCGCTGCTCCAAATCAGCGGGCCGCCAGGGGCAGTCAAGGTCATGGGAAGCCACGATGCGATCCTGGACGTTGGTGCCAGCGCCCATCTTCTGGGTGCTGCCGATGAGCACCCGCACCTGCCCCCGGCGCACCTTGGCAAACAGCTCCGCCTTTTGGGTCTCGGTGTTGGCGTCGTGGATAAATGCAATCTCCTCCTGGGGAATACCCTGGGCGATGAGCTTTTGCCGAATATCCTCATAGACATTCTGAAATATGGCCATTTCAAAACTGCCATCGTCCGCTGGCACCATTTCGATGGGCCTTTTAGGAGACGGAGTGGACAGATCACAAAAGATCAACTGTGTTCCCCGAATCTCCATACTGTCCCGCCACTCCTTAACAATGTTGCGGACGCAGGCATTGACCTTGCTGTCTGGATCGTCGGGCAGAAGCGGGTTTTGCAGCCGCTGATCCAGCGCCAGCTTGCGCCCGTCCGACGTAATTTTCAGCATATTATCCTCGCTGGGATCCACATTACCGTTGCGCACCTCCTCGGCCCGTCCCCCCAGCTCCGCCACCATCTCCTGCTGGAAGGCGCTGGGCTCGGTGGTAACGGTGATGTACTCAGCCTCTGGCACGGGCAGCTTCAGCATATCCGCCGTCTGGATGTCGGCGGCTTCCTTCCAAATGCTGATGAGTTCCGGCAGGTTGTAGAACTTGGCAAACCGGGTCTTGGAGCGGAACCCCGTCCCCTCCGGCTTCAGCTCCATGGCCGTCACCTTCTCCCCGAAGTCCGCCGCCCAGTTGTCAAAATGGCGGTGGCCGTTCTTCACCAGCGTGTCAAACTGAAGGTAGCGCATCATGGTGTAGAGTTCAACCATGCTGTTGGAAATGGGCGTACCCGTGGCAAAGGTGATGCCCCGCCCGCCGGTGATCTCATCTATGTAGCGGCACTTGGCAAACATATCGCTGGATTTCTGGGCGTCCGTCTGGGCGATTCCCGCCACACGGCTCATCTTGGTGTGCAGAAAGAGGTTTTTAAAGCCGTGGGCCTCATCCACAAACAGCCGATCCACGCCCAGTTCCTCAAACGTCACCACATTGTCCTTTTTCTTGCTCTCGGTCAGCCGCTTCAACTTGGCCTCCAGGTTTTTCTTGGTTTTCTCCATCTGCTTGATGGTGAACCTGTCGCCGTCATCCTCCTTTGCCTCCCAGATGGCCTCTATGATCTCATCAATCTGATTCTGGATAACGGCCTTCTGGCGCTCCGGGGACAGTGGGATCTTCTCAAACTGGCTGTGCCCGATGATTACCGCGTCATAGTCCCCGGTGGCGATCCGAGCGCAGAACTTGCGGCGGCGCTTGGGTTCAAAATCCTTTTTGGTGGCCACCAACACCTTGGCCCCGGGATAAAGACGCAAAAAATCGCCGCCCCATTGCTCTGTCAAATGGTTGGGGACGACGAAAAGGGATTTCTGGCACAGGCCCAGGCGTTTGCTCTCCATGGCGGCGGCAACCATCTCGTAGGTTTTGCCCGCGCCCACACAGTGGGCCAGCAGCGTATTTTTGCCATAGAGGATATGGGCCACGGCGTTGCGCTGGTGGGGCCGCAAGGAAATTTCCGGGGTCATGCCCACAAAATTGATGTGGGAGCCGTCATACTCGCGGGGCCGGACGTTGTTGAACATCTCGTTGTATTTCTTGCACAGGATCTCCCGGCGCTCCGGGTCTTTGAAGATCCAGTCCTTGAACGCCTCACCGATGGCTTCCTGCTTTTGCTGGGCAATCATAGTCTGCTTCTCATTGAGAACGCGGGTCTCCTTGCCGTCTACCCATTTCGTATCAAAAATGCGCACGTCCCGCTGATTCAGCGCCGCCTCAAAAATTTCATAGGCGTTGATGCGCTTGGTGCCGTAGGTGGTATGGACGCGGACGTTATCCTTGCTGTCGGCGCTCTTGTTCAGCACCCGCCACTCGCCGGAGGAATCGGAGTACATCAGCTTGATCTTGTCGTCCCGCAGCTTTTCCGGCGTCTGACACAGCTCATACATGAACTGCTGGTAATATGACCGGTGAATCCAGGACGCGCCAATGCGGATGCTGATCTCCGACGCGGTGAGATCCTTGGGCTGCACCTGTTCCAGCTTCTCCACGTTGACCGCAAACTCGGGGTTGTCCTCCGCCGCGAGGCGGGCCTGGGCCAGCTTCCAGCGCACATCGCCGGACAGGTATTCGTCCGCCGTCTGCCAGCCCCGCAGGGCGCTCTCCCTGTCCCCGTCCAGATCAAAGGGGCCGGTGGCGGGATCCTTGAAAATGACGCCCTCCAAATCGGCCACGATCTGCGGGATCTTCTCCTGGCCGCCCATCAGACCGGCCATGTACTCCAGATCCACGCGGGCCTTCTCCCCGATGGACACCGCCAGGGCCTCTACCGCTGTGTCCACGCTGGTGACGGCACGGCGGTGCTGGATGGTGCGCTTGGTGAACATATCCGCCTTGCGCTCCAGATTGCCGTCCTCATCCAGCACTTCCAGCGAACACAGCAGGGGATAAGCGGAATCCTGTTCAAAGGCCATCTTATTGCCCAAACTGTTCAGCAGGCCGTGTTTTTTGGTGAATTGGTCGTAGAGACGGTTGAGCTTGGCCTGCTCCGCTTTCACTTCACCGTCCCCGGCGTTTTGCAGTTGGAGGTCGATGAGCTTCCGGACGCAATCCCGGATGGCGATCATGCCCTTGACGCGCTCGGCAGGCACCTTGCCCATTGCTACCTGCATCATGCGGGAGTTCTCCCGGAAATAAAGCCTGCTTTCATGCAGCGTATAGCTGAAATTGCGCACAGACGGGTCGGCGGGTATGGATTCCAGCACTTCACCGGTCTGTTCATCCGCCGCCTCCAGGTCAAGCAGCTCCTTATCCGGCGGGGCGAGCCTCTGAACTGCCCCGGCAAGCTGCTCGGAAAGATTTGCCCCCTCGATGGGGACTACGGTGTAGTCCTGCCTGCCGTACTGGGTGCTGTCCGAGGTGGGGATGCCCAGCACCATGTCCGGGTGTTCCAGAAAATAATTGTTGATGTGGAAGCCGTCGCCATTTTCGCCCACGCCCACCCAACTGGGCAGCTCCACGGCGGGCCGATCCCGCTTTTGCAGAAAAATGATATCGGACACCACTTCCGTCCCGGCGTTGGCCTTAAAAGCGTCGCTGGGCAGACGGATGGTTCCCAGCAGGTTAGCCCGCTCAGCCAGATACTTCCGCACCGACGTATCCTTGCTGTCCATGGTGTATCGGCTGGTGACAAAGGCCACGATGCCGCCGGGACGCACCTGATCCAGCGCCTTGGCAAAGAAATAGTTGTGGATGTTGAAGCCCAGCCTGTTATAGGCGGGGTCGTTGACATGGTACTGTCCAAAGGGCACGTTGCCCACCGCCAGATCGTAGAAATCCCGCTGGTTGGTCTTTTCAAAGCCGCCTATGGTGATGTCGGCGTTCTGATAGAGCTGTCTGGCAATCCGCCCTGTGAGGCTGTCCAGCTCCACGCCGTACAGCTTGGCCCCGGCCAGAGACTCCGGTAGAAGTCCGAAGAAGTTGCCGATACCCACGGAGGGCTCCAACACCGTCCCCGGCTGATAGCCCATGTTTTCTACCGCCTGATAGACAGCTTTAATGATGGTGGGGCTGGTGTAATGGGCATTAAGGACGGTGGATCGGGCAGAGTTGTATTCCTCTGGGGTGAGCAGCTCCTTCAGCTCGGCGTACTCCTTGGCCCACTTGGAGTCGCCCGGGTCAAACGCCTTGGCGATGCCGCCCCAGCCCACATAGCGGGACAATATCTCCTGTTCCTCGGGCGTGGCAAGACGGCCCTCCCCCTCGATCTGCTTCAAGGTGCGGATGGCCGTCACATTGTACTGATATTTGGTTTTCTCACCGCCAGCCCCCGGGTTATCGTCGGTGATGTGGAAATTGTGGCGCTCCTGGGCAGGCCGGGGGGCTGGCGGTTCCCGCTGACCGATCTGCCCGCCGTCGATCTCCACCTGTTCCGGCGCTGCTTCGGGAAACTGTACAGGAACATACGCCCCACGAGCAGCGGCTTGCTCCGCTTCCTCCTGCCTGAGCTGGTGCGCCATCTCAGCGGCGATGTACTCCTCGCTGGCCAGTGCGTCCTCCACAGACTCCCGCACATAGGGGACAGGTGCTGAGTGGAAAATGGGGAACCAGCCCCGCAGATCCAAATCCAGCAGCTTGACCTCGTTGTTGGCATAGTCCACGCTGTCGATCTTCATGCGCCGCCCATCCATCATCAGCTCCATACCGATGGGGATATAGTCGGCGGCATCGCTCTCTTGGATGATCTCATAGGGCGCGTCGGGATCGCTCTCCGGGCCGGGGCGGGCCAGCACCACGTTTTTCCCATGCTCCAACAGCTTTTTGAGCACCGCCTGCCATGCCTCCCGGCTCCCAGTGGCAGGCGTCTGCCCCAGGCCAGGAATATCCAGCACCGGGGCTTTTGTCCCCAGCGCGGAGGACGCCTCCTCAGCATCCTTGCCGTAGAACATCATGAACTCTCCTACCTGGACGCCCACCAGCTTGTCCGAGTGCTGGGCTTTCAGATCCCAGTATTTCTCTGCCATAGGCGCGAAGTCGGATATAACAGGGATGGCCCCATCGCTTTCCGGCTGCTCCGTCGCACCCGCCCCGGTGGGTTCGGGCACCGCCTCCGGCGCTGGGGATGCTGGGGTATTACCGCCCTCCTGTTCCGCCTCTGAACGTTCCGCGGCGGGCGGTTCATGGAAGAAGCCATTCAACTGCTGCTGATAGAGGGCGCGCAGGATCGGCACGACCAGGTTCCAGGTCATAGATATCTTTGTGCCGCCCTTATCGTGGATGTAAACCTCAAAGCCATCCCCATTGGCGAGGTAGGCCGCTTGATTGCCGGACAGCAGCTCCATGTTTTCAGCAGTACCGGCGTAGGTGCCCGCCATACGCTGGGCAATCCTCAAATTATCCTCGCCCGCCTCGATGTATTTTACAAGGGCGGCTTTGTCCTTTGGCTTCAATAAACCGCCACTGCCCACCAGGGTCTCCCGTAAAGCACTGTTGATTTCTGGCAAATAGGCGGTAAGGAAGCGGGTAATGGAGCTGTTGCGGACATCTTGCGACAGCTGGCGCTCAAAGTCGCGCCTGTCCATCATAAAAGATACCGCAGGAGATACGCTCTGATCCCAAAGCTCCACGCTGGTCTCAAAACACCGCCGTATTATCAGGGGATTGCCCTCTAAGTAGACTGTATCACCGATCTGATAGGCCGGAGCCATGGGGTCACGGACAGCAGGAACGCTGTCTTGCTGATCCGGCGTCTCCGCCTCGGCGGGCGCTGCCGCAGACTGTTGTATCGATCCCTTGGTAGACCACAGCACGTAGGTTGCTTTTGGCACAGGAGGTGCGCCCTTCGCCCACTCAGGCGCGTCGGGGTCATTGGCATGAAGCTGCGGCCCGTCCGGGGCGTCAATGGCGGAACCGTTGTAATTGCGCTCCAGAAGATCCTCAATCATCCACTCCCGGAACATGGGCAGTTTCTCATACGCTGCCAGAGCGTCAGGATTGCCGCCGGTAACAAAGCCCACGTAATCGCTGAGTTCATTGCCGATCCGCTCTCTGCCAGTCTCATAGCTGACAACGTGCTCCCGCAGGTCAAAGCCCAGCCCGCCCCGGCTGATCTCCCGGTCTACCAGATTCAGAACATCGCGGTACAGCTTGACGGGATCGGCGGGCCGCTCAGGTGTGGGCTGCTCCTGGGCGGGAACCGCACCCAGGTCAACGGCCCTGGGCGGGGGCGGGTTTACCGCCGTGCCGTCCTCCTGAAAGGTGATACGGGTTTCCTCGCCATCCCGAACCGAAACGGCCTCCCGCCTGCGGTAATTTTGCTGGCTGATATTTTTGAACCATTGCTGGGCAAAGGCGCTCAGCTCACGGCTCAATTTCGGGATCCACCTGCCGGGCTCCGGGTAAACCTCCTGATAGATTGGAATGGAGCCATCCTGCCGGAAGGTCAGCGGTTCCAGCGTCCCCTTGTCCCGATCCACCCGAAAGGTCATCTCCGGGTCGCGCATCAGATCGCCATTCTGAACATAGGTGTGGCTGACGGCAATCTCATCCTTGCCGATCCATTCCAGGTGCAGGGGCATCATAGCTTCCCCAGCTTCCAGCCGCAGATAGCGGTACTCGCCGCTGAGCACTTCGGGGAACAGCTTTGCCAGGGCGCGGTAATTGAGCTCCGGTCTGGAACGTCCTGCCTTTTGAGGGGCAGCCGCTGCGTATGTTGACGCCACCGCTTCGGATAATGTCCCCCTCAATTGGGCAATCAGTTTTTCAATAGTATCCTTTTCAGACGCCGCAAAGCGGAATGTAACGTCACCATTGCTTTGAACGGTCTGCACGGTTTCGATCCCAGCCATGAGCCTCGCCAGCAGCGGGGCTTCCTCCGCAGTTACCGTGGCTTCATAGTTAGGAATCGTGGTTTCAACTGAACCAGCCTGCATTTGCGCTTCATGGCGGTCAATATCCTCTGCGGTTTGCTCATGCCCCTGCTGGAGTTGGGAGAGGATGGGATAGGTTTCGTCCACGATCTCCCGGTGCAGACGGTCATGAAACTCCGCGTTGTCGGAATACAGCCGCAGAAAAGCTGTGTCCTCCGCGCCAATGATGATCGCCGCCCGCTTCACCGCCTCGCTACCCTCCAAATAGGCATTATCATGGTCGGAATTCTTGCAGGCGTTTTGATAGGCTTCATCGGCCAACACCAGATTACTGACGGCAGGGACGTACTGCTCGTACAGTTCCTGGGCAATATGGTCATGCTCCGCGTCAACAGGGGCCATGGCAGAAATTTTGCGTGTTCCGCTTTCCGGGTCAACAGACGCAATGGTCACACCGCGATTTTGCCGCAGCTTTTCCACGTTCTGATCCAGCATATGGGCAGGGAAGCCGCACAGCTCCACCCGCCCCACGCCGCCGACAGGCCGGGTGGTGAGGGTCAGCTCCAGCAGGGCGGCGGCGGTCTTGGAATCCTCGCCGTACAGTTCAAAGAAATCGCCCACCTGATACAGCACAATGCTCTCCGGGTGGGTGTCTCGTATTTCAAGGTATTCATCCCACCAGGGGGCGCGGGAGCTTTCCTCCTCCGCCTGGGCCTGGTCAATGCGCTCCACCTGCTCCTCTACCGGAGGGAACAGGTGAAACGGCGCAGGAACTGGCCCCTCAGACGAAGAAACGGCGGGCTGCCCGCCCGCCGACTCATCCTGATTTACCTGTACACGATCTCGTTCAGCACGATCTCCTCCGCCTGCTGGGTGAAGTTGTTCACCGTCTGCACCCAGCCCATTTGATCCCGTGCTTTCATCGCCTCGTCCACGCCGTCCTGCTTCTTCAGATCGGCTACCATCCTGTCCACCTGCTCCCGCGCCTGCCGGTCGATCTCCCGCAGATGAGGTTCCAGCCGCCCGGTCAGCAGCATCGACGTGTACCTCCCCGGATGATGATCCATCAGGAAGCTCTGCCGCAGCATCCCGTACTTGCCCAGGGGCATTTCCTCCTCGGCGTCCTGCCTGTCCATCATCAGGTCGGGGATCAGGTAATCGCCCACCTTCGTGTAAGTCAGCTCCATGCTCACCGCTCCTTTCTTTGCTTTTACGCTTTACAGCATTAAATTCGTTTGCATCCTCAGTATAGCCAATTTGCTGAGAAAATGCAAGAGGTTTTCCCAAATTTTTCTTGCTATTTTTCGACTGCTCCCAATCATAGGTTTTGACCGCACTGCCGATCTCATTGAGCAGCTCCATGGACACCGCGCTGGCGGCATTGCCCAGGTGATGGAGGACGGCGGGGGTGGAGAACTCGGTGATCCCCGCCAAATCGCTTTCTTCCATGAACTCGGCAGGATCCAGGCCGCAGCGGGTGAGAACGGCGTACTGGACGCTGGCGGTGAGCACGTCCCGGAAGCGGATTTCCAGATTGAGGTCGTCCAGCTCCTCCAGCAGGCTGTCTCGCACATCATAGGCCAAATCGGTCAGGTGATCCCGATAGACCTCGTTTACAGCCTTCGCTGCCAGTTCCAAAAGCTGATCCCCGATATCCCCATCCCCGGCAGAGCCATACTGCCGCTCCAGCGTGTTCAGCACGGCGGCGTGGTGATCCTCCTGCATCTCCCACAGGTAGGGCGTTTTGGCTCCCTGCACCGGGCGGGTGTCCGACACGTCAAAGACGTATTCCAGCGAGGGCCTGCCCCGCTTGCCCTTTCGGATGAGGGCGATCCCCTTGGAACCGGGCTTCACCCACCGCCGCATGGTTTCGTTCCACAGCTCCATGCTGGCGCAGGCGGTGGCGTCTGGGCGCTGGGCGTAAATCAGAAGCTGCTCATCGAAGGGATATTTGTATAAACGGCTGCTGGTAGACAAATACCGCTTCCAGCCGTCTACGCTGTGTGTGACGGCGTGGGCGGTCTGGTCGGCCAGCTCTGACACATATTGCAGCTTGTTTGCCATGAAAACCTCCTTATTTCAGTGTGAAAAAGCCCGGAGGAAAACAACTGAACTTTTCCTCCGGGTTGATAGCACAATTTTCCTTATTTATTTATAAGCTGACGTAATTTTAGCGCATTTGGTCCCAGTGGAATAATGGACTGTTTAGGAGCATTGTATGTTTCATGTACCCCCTTAATAAAATCTATGGATATTTGATGAAAATGCGCTTGAATGATTTTCTGGAGAATGGCATCGACTTGAAGTAGATAGCATGGGATGGAATAATCCCAAAAGGCCGAGTCGTTTGTCCATCCAATAGTTTGGGCAATTGCTAAATCTGATTTGAAATCTTGAAATGGGACATTTCGCAAAGAAGGTTTTACGTACATTTGAAACTCCGAATCGTGGACACTCCTCATGCCAAGTATAATAAAATCTTGAAAATAAATAGGTATAATATCTATATCATCAGGGAGTTCAAGTTCTAACATCGCATAGTCGCTATTAGCGCAAGAGACGGAATCCCAAAAGTCCAAATTATTTGTAAAAAATTTTCTGTATTGCTCAATTGTTTTAACCTTAACATCCTCAAGCTCCGTAATGCCAAATATTAACCCTGTGCAGTCAATGGAGTTTCTCCGTTTATACTCATCCAATATGTCATCATACCCATTTTTCATTGCCAAACCACCAAGCCCATCAGATAGAGCAAAATCAGGATTATATATACCGTCATTAAGAATGTAACCTAATACTTTTTCAGATTGAGTTGTCCAGAATCTCATCAAATACAGCAACCTTTCTGTGACTTTATTCAACTGCTACCTATAACAGTTTACATTACACAGGCCATTTTCTCAAGGATTATTATTTGTTGAACTCTGTTTACAGCCATTTCAAATGGATCGTGCTAATCATGTAATCACATTACGATTTCCTGTTAATTCTGTCCAGCACCGCCCGCTGGGCAGGGGAGAGGACGCGGGGCGGCGATACCTTCAGCCACTTCTTGGGCAGCTCAAAAGTAAGCCCGCCCCATTGGTTGGCGTCAGTCTGGCGCACCTGCTCCGGATGGGCTCGGCACAGCGCCAAAAGCCGCCCTTTCAAAGCCACGTTGTGGGTATAGACGCTGGCAGTGCGCTCGGCCTCGTTGAAATTGATGATGGTTTCCTGCTCAATTTTGGTCGGCTTCATTCTATGCTCTCCTGTGCGGTGTTGACGGCAGCCACCATAGCGTAGATTGCATCGTCCAGCGAATCCAGCACATCGGTGTTCTCGCGTTCAGCCAAAGCCATCAGCCCGTCCACAGTGTCCTCGCTCAGCCCCAGCCGTGCCGCCAGTTCCACCGCGTTGGGAAAATCATCGTCCAAAAACCATTCATAGGGAATTCTAAAGAATCGGGCAATGGCCCGAAATTGGTACACATCCGGCACAGTGATCCCGCTCAGCCAGCGATTTAGCACCGGCATGGTCACGCCCAGGTGACGGGCAAATTCCGTCCGCGCGACGCCGCTGAGTGTCAGCAGGTTCCGCAGGCGGCAGTCAAACTTTTTGGTGCATTCTATACTCACGGCTTTTTCCTCCTGTCGTTAAATTCCAGCTCAAAACGGACATATTTCCCGCCGTTATCCACCATTACCACCGTGGCATCATAAAAAACACCCTTCCGCTCGGAGAACAGGCCGGACACGGCGGCGCGCCCATTGTGCAAAAGGGAGGCGGCGATCTTCCGCGTCAACTCCTTGCGCTTGCTGGCAAAAAAGCGGTTGTTCTTCCACAGGGCAAAGCCGCAGGGCGGCGCGTCGTAGTAGCCCTCGCAGAAAAAGCTCTTTTTGCCCTCCACCACATTTTTTCCGCACCGGGGGCATTTGCCCACCACCATCCGCCCGGAGCGGGACAGGGTGGAGGAGGCCACGGTCACGTTGGCATAGCTTTTAACCAGGTTGGTGAGCATATCCACGATCCCGGCTATGAAGTTCTCCGGGGCCAGCTCACCCCGTTCCACCGCGCTCAGCCGTTCCTCCCATTCGGCGGTGAGCTTGGCTGATTTAAGCTGATTGGGCATGATGCGGATTAAGTCAGTGCCTTTCGGTGTGGGGATCAACTGCCTGCTGTCCCGTTCCACATAACCGGAACGCACCAGCTTTTCGATCACCCCGGCACGGGTGGCGGGTGTGCCCAAACCGCGCCGCTGCGTCGTCGCAAACTCCATTCCGCTACGCCCGCCTGACGGCGAGCATCCGCTCCATTCCGTTGCTCCTTCTTCTCCCACAAAATCTTGCGATTTTGCGGGAACCCTTTTTCCCAGGGCGGCAAAGTCCTCCGCGCTGGCCCGTTCCATGGCCAGGAGCAGGGTGTCCTCAGTGAAGCGCGGCGGGGGCGTGGTCGTGGCCGATTTCAGCAGCGCGTCCCCGCCTGCCAGTGTTTGGCCCTCGGCCAGCTTCGGCAGGGTGGAAGGCGCTCCCTTTGGGGCCTTTTTCAGAGAAGCGAGATAGGCCCGCTCCGTTTCCCTCCAGCCCATGGCTGTTTCTGTCCGGCCCCCAGCGGCAAAAGAACCGCCGCCACATTCCAGCGTGACAGCGGTCTCGGCATAGGTATGGGGTTCACCCACCGCGCACAGCAGACGGGCGGCGATCATATAGAGGACGTTCCGTTCCCCGGTGGGCAGGGCGGCGAGGTTGGCCCCGGCGATCTCCGCCGTGGGGATGACGGCGTGGTGGTCGGTTACCTTGGAGCTGTCCGACACCTGGGCGGCGTTCACCGGGCAAGTCAGCCCCTCCATGCAGGGCAGCACTTTGCCCACAGTTTGGCACAGCGCAGGCAGGCCGTCCACCGTATCCTCCGCCAGATACCGGCTGTCCGTCCGGGGGTAGGTGGTCAGCCGCTTCTCGTAAAGGCTCTGCAAATAGTCAAGGGTCTCCTGGGCGGTGTAGCCGAACAGCCGGTTGGCCTCCCGCTGGAGGGTGGTCAGGTCATACAGCTTGGGGGGCCGTTCCGTCCGCTCCGTCTGTTCCACACCTGTCACCGTGACAGATGTGCCCAGGCAGGCCCGCCGCAGCTTCTCCGCCTCCGTTTTGGACTTGATCCGCCCGCTTACCGCCGTCAGTCCCTCCAGCTTCAGCTCCACCATGTAGAATTTCTCCTTCTTAAAGCTGGTAATGGCCGCTTCCCGCTCCATCAGGAGGGCCAGCGTAGGGGTCTGAACCCGGCCCACATTCAGCGTTGACCCCTTGTAAAGCGTTGAAAAGAGCCGGGTGCCGTTGATGCCCACCAGCCAATCCGCCTTGGCGCGGCACAGGGCGGCGGCGTAAAGGTTGTCGTAGTTGGCGCTGTCCAGCAGATTGTCGAAGCCCTTGCGGATGGCGGGTTCCTCCATGGAGGAGATCCACAGCCGCTTCACCGGCTTCGTACAGCCGCACAGATGATAGACCAGCCGGAAAATCAGTTCACCCTCCCGGCCCGCGTCGGTGGCGCACACGATGGATTCCACCCGGCTGTCTTTCATCAGCCCGTTCAGAATGTCAAACTGCTTTTTGGTGTCCGGCAGCACCCGGTACTGCCACTCACTGGGTACGATGGGCAGGCCGGCATAGTTCCACTTGGAATACTTGGGGTCGTAGGCGTCGGCGGGGGCCAGCTCCACCAAATGGCCGATGCACCAACTCACCAGCCAGCCGCATCCTTCCAGATAGCCGTCCCGTTTGTCCGAGGCTCCCAGCGCCTGGGCCAGGGCACGGGCTACGGACGGCTTCTCAGCGATCACTAATTGCGTTGGTATCACTCCTTTTCCGTAGCATTTTTCGGTAGCAAATGCCCAGGCAGGGCGCACATTGGACATAGGGGCAACCGTGACAGGGGTGCCCAAGCGGAAAAGCGGGCGGCAGATTTACCGCCGCCCGCTTCCCATCGGGGATTTGTGTCATTATCTTTTCATAGGGGCTGTCGGTGAACCGCATCACACATCGTCCCCATAGCCGTCCGGGTAGTCCGGCTCATCCGGCTCCGGGTATGCGTCAGGCCCCGCCGCAGGCAGGTCATCCTCATTTACGGTCTGCTCATCCGCGTCGCCCGTCAGCTCATCCAGATCCTCCGCGTCGGTCAGATCGTGCCTGGGCTTGTAGATCTTGATGTACCAGCCAGCGCCACCCACCGTCAGCATCGCCAAGAGCACGACAATGACCGTCCCGGCTCCGCCGTCAGACCGTTTCTCCGGCTCCGGGTCTGTCTGGCCAGGGGGCTCCACCGTGCTGGCACAGCCCTGCCAGGACAGGATGCAGACGGGGCAGGCAGCGTTCACAGCGCCGGGGACGCATTTCTGGGTACAGGAGCACACCGGCTCCGGGTCGGGAACGGCGGACTGGGACGATCCATCGGCGTCCTTCTCCGCCAGCGCCATCAGGTCGGATTCCGTGACGGCGTTGAGGAAGTACACGTTCTCAGTGTCCCGCTGGCGGTCAATCACCAGATAAAAGATGTTCTCATCCGGGGTGGCGATGGTGAAGAACTCCCGCCCGCTCTCCTCCGAGGTACCGGAAGCATTGTCGATCACCGTGCCCTGGCCTCCGGGCGGTGTGGTCGGCCCCGCCGAGGGCTGGGGCGCTGGGCTGGGCGTGACGGCGGCATTGGTGCCGCCGGGTGTGGAGGGAACCGGATTCTGGTAGTCGTTGGCGGGGTCGAAGCAGCGGACAAACTGGGATTTCTCATAGATGGTGCCGTCCTTGCCTGTCACCCGGACGTAGACGGTGCAGTTTTTCGTGACCTCCACCACCGTATACCAGCGGTTTTCCGTCTGCTCCAGTTGGCTGGTCACGTCCTGCCACGTCCCGCCGCCCACCTGAACCTGGGCGCTCTGAAAGCCGGTCCCGGTGTTGTCGGTGACGCGCACCTCCACCTCCGCCCGCTGGGTGGCCCAGCCGCTGGGCGGGGTAATGCGAATGGTGATATCCTGTTCCTTTTCGCTGCCGTCGTAGGCCAGGGCGGTGCCCGTCAGGGACAGCGCCATCACCAGACACAGCAGGACACAAAAAATGTGCCGAAATTTTCTGTTCAAGTTCTCTCAAACCTCCTTTTGGTCAGTCAAATTTGTTTTGGGCGGCTCCTGCGCCGCCCGGATCAGATCCAGCAGCCCCCGCAGCTCCTCCGGGGAGGACACCACGCCGTGGACGATGCGCAGAATCTCCGTATTCTCCAGCTCGGCGAGCTGCCGCTCAAGGTCTCGGGCGCGGGCCTGCCACTGGCTGGCCTTCTCCCTGGCATTGGCCAAATCAGCCCTGATCCGATCCCGCTTGACTTCAAAAGCGTCACGCATGGGCAACACCTCCCCGCTTGTTGGGCACATAGTCCGCAAAGGTGGGCACCGTGCGGAATACCCGCTTGTTGTTCACCCACCGCTGGAGCTGACGGGTGACGAGGGGGGCGCTGGGCCGGTCATAGATCATAATGTAGGGGTCGTAGCCCATGGCTCGCAGAGTGTCCACCCGATAGAGATCCTGCTCATGGGTGCTGCCGAAGTTGGTGAGCACATATACCCTCAGCCGCCGGAAGTCATGGATATGGGTCAGCTCAAAGAAGCGGCGAAAATAGGGGGTCAGATCCACATTGGGATCATCCCAGGCGAAGTGAATCATTTTCGTGCGCACCCGGTTCAGCAGGGCGGCATTGTCCGGTGTGATGAGCCGGATATCCAGTCCCTGTGTGAAATCCACCCACGCACGGCTGTCCGCAAGCTGCAAAATGAGCTGCTCATGGTCGGGACAGGCCAGCAGGTTGGGGTCCAGCAGCTTGATCTCCCGCTGGCCGTCCCAGAACTCGGACAGGTCGGCCACCTGACGGCTCCGTCGCCCCTCCTTTCCAGAGACAATGCAAAATCCGCAGTCCCTGGGGCAGCCACGGGTCAGAAAACCGTAGGCAATACCTTGGAACTGCGGATATAAGCTGTAGTCCGGGCGGGTGTGTTCCACCGCGTCCGGCAGGTTGGGGCCGGGGCCATAGCCCGTGCCGCCGCAGATCACATGGGCGGCGTTGGGGATCACCTGGATGTCCTTGGAATAGGTGTCGGTGAACACCCGGCTCTTGTAGACCAGATCATAGCTGCCCTCGGGGATCCACATCTCTACGCTGTCCCCCCGATTTTTGTGGTGGGCGGACAGCTTCATCAGGCACAAATTTGGCCAGTTGTGGCTGTCCGCGTCATATAAACCGATTTTCACATGATTCCTCCAATCGTTTAGGGCTCGGGCAATCGCCCAAATCCATAAAAGTGATTTTGCCAGTATGGTGTATTGATGCTGGCGTAGGAAATGGGGTCGCCGCAGTGGATCATCCGCCCGCCGCCCACATAGATACCCACATGGGTGGGCCTGTTGGGATAGGGCGCATCATAGGTGCCGATGAAGAACACCAGATCACCGGGCTTCGCGTCGGCGGCGGACACCGGGGTACAGATATCCTCCAACCCCATTACCCCCAGCCGCCCATAGTTCCAGCCGCTGTGATTGATGACCCAGGACACATAGCCGGAGCAGTCGAAGGACATGGTGGGATTTGTGCCGCCCCAGACATAGGGATAGCCCAGGTATTGCTCCGCCACGGCGAGCATGGCCTGGAAGCGGTCATCGCCCATAGGCTCCCCGGAGTAGTCCGGAATAATCGGCCCGGTGGGTTCGCCGCTGCCGCCCGTGTCCACGAAATAGTAGGGGTTCAGATATTCCCCATTCAGCATGACCTCCAGATGGAGGTGGGGTTCGGTGCTGTCCCCGGTACTGCCCACCGCGCCGATCACGTCCCCGCGCCTGACCTCCTGGCCCGCGCTGACGGAAAGGCTGGAACAGTGGGCGTACCGGGACTGATAGCCCTTATCGTCCTCGATCACGACACACAGGCCGTAGCTGCCCATATCCCCAGCGGACGCCACCCGTCCGTCCTGGACGGCTTTGATGGCGGTGCCTTGGGCGGCGGCGATATCCACGCCCCGGTGCAGATCCTTGGCCCCAGTGGTGGGATGGATCCGGTAACCGTAGGGGCTGGACACGTAGCCCAGCCAGGGAAAGTCAAAGGGATTGGCAAACGCCTGACGGTTGCCATAGGTCTGCATATACACACCATAGCGATCCGTCTGCTCTCCTGGGGTGAGGGTTTCGGCCATCAGATCCGCCCACCGGCGCACGGTGAGGGTGGTTTTCAGCACCTTCCACTGATAGGGCTGGTCGTTCTCATCGTAGTGAGTTTCCACAATGAGCGTCCGGGTAAGCTGATATTTCTCAGAAAACAGCCGATCCAACTCCGGGCGCACCTGCTCAAAGGTGAAGGGATCGTACATGGCGGCAAGATAGGACATCAATTCGTAGGGGTTATGGCTGATCTCGCCCACGCTGTAGCGGTATTCGTCATAGCCGGGGTGATTGACCTCGGTGCTGTTGATATCCAGTTGCAAATCTGTCTCTAACTCTGTAAAATACAGTTCAGAATTGCAAATTTCCTGTTCGTCCGACAGATAGGTGGCGGAAAGATAGGAGGACTGAGCGCCGGACAGCATGGCGGTGCAGGAGGCCAGCCCTGCCGAGAAAAAGGCAATCACCAGCGCCAGCAGCGCCACGATCAGCAGGGCGCTCTTGTGCGCCGCCGCATACTGCTGTACCGCCCGGGCAATCTTCCCCACAACGGTGGCCGTCTGCTTGGTGTGCTGGGCGGTCTTTTGGGCCTCCCGCGCGGCCTGGGCGTATCTGCGCTTGATCTTCTGCTTCTGCATCCACCTGGACAGGACGTTTTGCCGCCGCAGCTCGGGGCGATCCCGAAGGGGGGTCTGCCATGCCAGCTCCGCCTGATCCATAGCCAGTCGGCGCTCCGCCTGACGCGCCGCCCGGTAGGGCTTGGAGCGTAGGCGACGCTTGTTCCAGCGTAAAAAGCGCCCCGTGGCCCGTTCAGCGGCAAATTCGCCCTTGTGCGCCGCCTCCACCGCCACATTCTGGTGCTCTACCTCCCGGAATGTTCCGTGGATCTTCATCACCACCGCCATTTTCAGCGTATGGCCCGCTTGGGCGGGGAGGGATGGGGACGCCTGCTCGGGCTTGACCTCCTCCTCGAACCGCAGACGGCGGCGGGTCTTGCCCAAACCGGCGTCATACTCCTGTTCCAGACGGGCGCGGCGCTTTATGGGCAGCTTGGCCTGGGCACGTTCCAGCCACCGCCCGGACTGCTCCACCTTTCGCTCCGTCCGCTCATACCGCCTTTGCTGGCGGCGAGAGGGCGGCGGGGTGTCTGCCCCACCGCCCACATCCGGGACGCGGCCTTTTTCATCCTCAAAGCGGAGATGGGGCCGCTCCTGCCCGGTGCTATGATCCTGGACTGCGGGTGCGCCTTTATCCTCAAAGTGCACCCGCCCACCATCCTGGGTGTCGCCTTGGACAGGTGGAACCGCATACTCCCGGAACCGCTGGGCCTGCTTCCGCTGCCGCCGTTTCCGCGATTGGCCGTCGTCCGCATCCGGGGTAGGGGTCAGCACAGGAACATCGTCCGCCTCCCGCATGACGGGGGACGGCTCGGCTTCATTGATGGGACGGCTCTCCGGGGGCGGCGGAGACTGGCGGCGCTTCTTTTCCTTGGCCGGGGTGCGCTGTGTCAATCCCTGATCCGAGGCGCGATCCAGCCCAAAGGACACATCCGCTGTGCGCTGGCTGACCCGGCGCTCCTCGCCGGTGGCCTGATCCCGTTCCACCAGCCCGTCCCGGCCCAGCTTCTGAACCCGCTTGGACTTCGCCCGGTACAGTTCCCGGCTCACAGTGCTGCCTCCGGAGGCTTATGAACCCGGTCAGGCGGGGAGGCGGTCACGGCGTTGACTTTTGCCTGCTTTTCCACCAAATCTCTGCGGATAGAGGGCTTCTTCTCCAGCCGCCTCCCCGGCTTCTCCGCCGCCCGCTCTGCCTGACGGTTCCGCGCCCTGTCAGCGGACTGTTCCAAATCCTCTACTGTGCCGATGGCGGCAAGGGTGTTGTTGTTGATGTTGGACAGCAGCTTATGCGCGCCCCGCATGGGGGCAAGTACAGCCGATTGAAAGCGGCCCTCCTGCCCACCGTCCACGAGCCGCATTTCTTCGCCAGTTATAGCGCGTCCGGCGTTTTTCAAATGAGCGCCCGCGCTGCGCAGCTCGCGGCCCATGTCCTCCGCTTTGTTCAGGGCGTCCTTCATTCTGGAAAGGGAGCTTTGCAGGTTCTCTTGCAGATGCTCCAGCCCCTTTTTTACGCCCATGGCGGAAATTGCGCTGTCCAGCGCCGACACACCCGTGTCTTTGAACCGCTCCAACCCGTCCTTCACGCACTCCATGATTTTGTCATGAAAGGCCGTCAGCCGATCCCACGCCTGCTCGACCTTCTCCTCCAACGCCTCTACCATACCGGCGAGGAGGGGCTTGGACGAAGCCTGCTGTTCCACCGCTTGGGCAAGCTCGGCTTTCACCGCCGCCAGCTCTTGCAAAACGGCGTCAAACTGCCGCTCCATGCCCTCCAGATACCATGCCATCAGGAACAGATCCTGCCCCTGGTTTTCTCTGCCGTTTTCCTCCAGCAGCTTCAAAAACTCCTGGAACGAGGGAGCCTTTTCCGTATCCATGATAGGTCACCCCCTGTCAGCCCTGTCCCGCCAGATCTTCCGGGCGGGTGGTGAGCAGCTTATACAGCTCGGTGTCCTTGGGGAAGTGATCCACGAAGGGGATGATGACATTCCCGAAGAACAAAAGCCCCTCACCCGGCCCGCTGTTGGTCACATAGGAGAGCTGGTGAGGGGAGATATTGAGCTGCTTGGCCAGGATTTGGCGATCTCCGGCGGCCTGATTGAGCATATAGATGAAGTCCGAATTTTCAAAAATATTTTCGATTTCGGCGGAGGAGAGCAGGTCTTTCACATTCTGGGTGATCCCGGTGGGGATGCCGCCCCACTTGCGGAACCGCTTCCAAATCTCCACCGTGTACGCCGCCGTCTGTTCATCCCGGAGCAGCAGGTGCATCTCGTCAATGTAGAGGCGGGTAGACTTGTGGGCGTCCCGGTTCTCGCTGACCCGGCCCCACACCTGGTCCTGCACCACCTGCATCCCGAATTTTTTGAGCTGCTTGCCCAGGTTCTTGATGATGTAGCACACGATCCGGCTGTTGATCTTCACATTGGTGCGGTGGTTGAACACGTTGAGGGAGCCGGTGACGTAGATCTCCAGCGCCGTGGCCAGCCGCTGGGCCTCCGGCTCGGGCTGCTGGCACAAAAACTGGTGGAGATCCCCCAGCACAGGCATTTTCTCGGGGCGGGGATCCTGCAAATAGTCCCGGTACACCATATGGACACAGCGGTCTATCACCGTTTTCTCAATGGGTTCCAGCCCCGCCTTGCCCCCCACGATCAGCTCCATGAGGGACAGAATAGAGTCACTTTTATCGGATGTCTGCTTGTACGACCCCTTTTTCGCCGTACCATGCCCGGCCCGGGCGTAAGCCCGGCTTCCGGGCTAACCAGGGCCCGAAGGGCCCTCGACCAAACCACGGCCCGGCTATCCCGCCCGAAGGGCGGCTAACCCCTACCCCCGCCGTAGGCGGAGAGGCCCGAAGGGCCCGTCAGAGCCCGCTAATGGCGTCTAGCCCATAATAGATATAGAGTGATAAAATGGCAAAATTGAGTTCGTTATCGATGTAGTCGATAAAAACTCAATTTTGCTTGTGATGATTTTTAATACCTTTTGTGTTGAAATCTCATTCCTTTTGTGAAGATAAAAACTTCACAAAAGGGTTGACAAGCTGTTTTTTATGAGATATACTGATGGTATGAAATGGAGGTGAACTCTCATGGTGAAGACCAGCAGTAAGGATGATGAAATGCTAAGCACAACCAAAAAGCAAAAGTTTGTTGGAAGCAAGGAGTTTGTTGACGTTTCCACTGGTGAGGTCGTTCCAATGCAGATGGTGAAGGTAGAAGACCGCGATTTCAACTTCCATAAAGTTTGGCTGCAAAATTTGGTTACATCGCTGGATGGTATCAGCAATCAACGGCTGAGACTTGCATTTTGGATTTTAGATAACCTGAATAGTGATAACCAGCTTGTTATGACGCAGCGGGCCATGGCTCAAAAAAGTGGAATGAGCATAGACACTGTTAAGAAGACCATGAAAGCGTTGCAATCCGGCGAGGTCGCTTTCTTGCAAAAAATCAACAGTGGTGCGTACAGGGTTAATCCAAACGTGATTTGGAAGGGTAGCTACAATAAGAGAATGGGCATCTGCTTTGAGTATGGCAATACCATGAGGGAAAATCAGAAGGAAATTGTAGAAGATCAGGAGGCGGGTCAAGGGAAAGAGTAAAATTTTCCATGGAAAATTTTACGGCCCTTGACGCGCCGGGGGTTACTTGGTACATAATGGGAAAAGGGGTGGGATATCCGCCTTGCGGGTATCCCACCCCTTGACTACCATTCCCCGGGGGGATACAAGGGGGCCGCGGCCCCCTTGTCACGTGTACTTCCGAAGGAAGTATTAAGTGCAATACTTCTCCGAAGTTCGATTGAGTTTTACGAAAATAGGCGATTTGGGTTGGATTTTGATGTTAGCATAAGGGGAAGTGACACAAGGAAAAAGCGGGGTAACTTTGCGATGTCGATGCGGTCAGCATCGAGCATGGTAATGTAACGCTTTTCGGCGCGTTACCCGCGTGGTCATGGAAAGCAGGTGCAGACCGTGGCAAGCAACAAGTACGACAAGGGTAAGTGCAAGGGGAGCACGGCGGTGAAAGCAGCCCTCAGGCATAATGATTGCAGTCCGGAAATGAGAAAGATAGCCGCTAAGGGGAATCCAGATATTGACGTTTCCCGAAGCCATTTGAACGTCAATCTCACGGGTATGAGATACGCGGAGAGATGCGCGGCCTACGATGCCCGGATCGCGGAGCTGGATGCGATGCCGGGCGCGAACATCAGGAGTGACCGGGTCACGGGACAGTTGATAGAAACGCCAATCCCGGCGGGTTTACCGGAGGAGCAGGCAACCGCATTCCTGACGCGCGTCATGGAAATTGGTGTTGAGATGTACGGCGCGGAAAATCTGATAAGCGCCGATATCCATTATGACGAGCGCCATGAGTACGTTGATTCGAGAACCGGGGAAAAAACCGTTTCCAGAATACATCTGCAACAGGTTTATGTCCCCGTAGTAGATGGTAGGTTATGCGGGAAAGAGTTTTCCAGTAGGCGGCGCATGATAGCGTATAACAACGCTGTTCAGGATATGGCCCGCGCGGAGTTCGGGATCGATTTCTTGACGGGCAAGGGCAAGAGCAAGGGTAAACAAGGGAAATCGGTTGCTGAGCTGAAAGCCGATTCCATCATAGCTCAGGCCGAACAAGAAGCTGAGGGTATCACAAGAACGGTTAGATTCAAGAAAACCCTAGTGGATTCGCGAGAAAAGAGGCTTGCTGAGAGGGAACAGGCCGTGAAAGATGCTGAGAGGGCCGTAGAAGCATCCAGGAGGGCCGCTGAGGAGAAAGCAAGGGACATCATGGCCCGCGCCGAGGAAACGGCGCGGAACCGCCTTAAAATGGCGGCTGAAGCCATTGACCAGCAGTATGACATACTGGTGGATCAGGCGGACGCGGTGCAGCGCGCCGCCGATGCGGTAGCGGCGCGGGAGCAGGCCGTAGAAATCCGGGAACGGAACGCCGCGAGGGAGATTGCGGCGGGTAGGCGCGCGCTTGCGG
>ERZ808037.681-NODE-681-length-28675-cov-4.799706_pt1 | contig 28675 bp, 24 predicted proteins | sample MGYA00380190_ERZ808037 | MGnify/ENA primary metagenome ERZ808037 (study PRJEB31490, sample SAMN06133399) | mouse gut metagenome | isolation source: J9 | host: mice | place: China: Chengdu | collected 2015-05 ...
TACCGTACACTTTCCCTGCTGCTCAAGAGACCGCCGGGACGTGAGGCATATCCCGGTGACGTATTCTATCTGCATTCCAGACTGCTGGAGCGTGCAGCGAGAATGAACGAAGAGTACGGCGGCGGTTCCCTGACGGCGCTTCCCATTATCGAGACGCAGGCAGGCGACGTTTCAGCCTATATTCCGACCAACGTTATCTCTATTACCGATGGACAGATCTATCTGGAAACTGAAATGTTCAACTCCGGTTTCAGACCGGCAGTTAACGCGGGTCTTTCCGTGTCCCGTGTAGGCGGATCCGCACAGATCAAGGCGATGAAGAAGATCGCGGCGCCGATCCGTACAGAGCTTGCACAGTACCGTGAGCTGGCAGCATTCTCACAGTTCGGTTCCGAATTGGATGCCGATACGAAGGAGAAACTGGCACAGGGTGAGCGGATCAAGGAAGTATTGAAGCAGGCGCAGTATCAGCCCATGCCGGTACAGTATCAGGTTATCATCATTTATGTGGTGACGAACAAGTATCTGATCGATGTTCCGGTGGAGGATGTTACCAGATTTGAGCAGGAACTGTTCGAATTCCTGGATACCAAATATCCTGAGGTGCCGAATGCGATCGCACAGGAGAAGCAGATCTCCGATGAGACGGATGCGAAGCTTAAGAAAGCGGTAGAAGAGTTCAAGGCGCAGTTTAAGTTTTAATAGAGTAGAAAAAGAAAGAAGTAGGTGACGCTATGGCCTCAATGAGAGACATAAAAAGGCGTAAAGGCAGTATTCAGAGTACTCAGCAGATTACCAAAGCCATGAAACTTGTTTCTACCGTTAAGCTGCAGAGGGCAAAACAGCGTGCGGAGCAGTCCAAGGCATACTTCAACTGTATGTACGAGACGGTGACTTCCATGCTTGCGCGGACCGGAGGCTTGAATCATCCGTATCTGAGAGCAGGACAGTCCGGTAAGAAGGCAGTGGTCGTGATCACTTCCAACAGAGGTCTTGCAGGCGGCTATAACTCCAATATCATCAAGCTGATCACGAAGGGGGACTTCCGGAAGGAAGATCTGGAGATCTATGCGATCGGCAAGAAGGGGAAGGATGCATTGCAGAGGGGCGGCTACCACATTGTGGCGGACGATCCGGATATCATAGAGGAGCCCTCCTATGTGGATGCGATGGCAATTACCGACCAGCTGCTGAAATCCTATGCGGACGGCGAAGTCGGCGAGATCTATCTGGCCTATACCGGGTTTAAGAACACGGTCGTGCATGAGCCGACACTGCTCAAGCTGCTTCCCGTGGAAGCGGCGAAAGAGGGAGAGAGTGCACAGAGCACAGGCAGCCGGGCGATGATGAATTTTGAGCCGGAAGACGAAGAGGCGCTTAATATGATCATCCCGAAGTATGTTACCAGCCTGATCTACGGGGGCCTGGTAGAAGCTGCGGCCAGTGAGAACGGTGCGAGAATGCAGGCGATGGATTCCGCAACAAGCAATGCTGAGGAAATGATAGATCAGCTATCACTGATGTACAACAGAGCACGTCAGGGATCTATTACGCAGGAATTAACAGAAATTATCGCAGGTGCAAATGCAATCTCATAAGAATTGGAAGAATGCACAACTGTGAGTTTGATGAATAAAAATGAGTGAAAGGAAAGAGAGATGGCAGAAGTTAAGACAAGTGAAAATCTTGGAAAAATCACTCAGATCATCGGTGCCGTACTTGATATAAAATTTTCGGCAGGCAATATGCCGGAAATCAATGACGCGATCAAAATTCCTCTGAAAGACGGTAAGGAACTGGTCGTGGAGGTATCACAGCATCTGGGTGACGATACGGTAAGATGTATCGCTATGGGTTCTACCGACGGACTCGTGAGAGGTATGGATGCGGTTTCTACAGGCGCTCCGATCACGGTTCCTGTCGGTGAAAATACATTGGGACGTATCTTCAACGTTTTGGGACAGCCGATCGACAATATCGAGGCGCCCACAGACGTATTCTATGAGCCGATCCACAGACCTGCACCGAAATTCGAGGAGCAGGCTACGGAGACGGAGCTTCTGGAGACGGGTATCAAGGTCGTTGACCTGCTGTGCCCTTACCAGAAGGGTGGTAAGATCGGACTTTTCGGCGGTGCGGGTGTAGGTAAGACCGTATTGATCCAGGAGCTGATCCGTAATATCGCGACAGAGCACGGCGGTTATTCCGTGTTCACCGGTGTTGGAGAGCGTACAAGAGAAGGTAACGACCTGTACCACGAAATGAGAGAGTCGGGCGTTATTGATAAGACAACGATGGTGTTTGGACAGATGAACGAGCCGCCGGGAGCCAGAATGAGAGTGGGACTGACCGGTCTGACGATGGCAGAGTATTTCCGTGACAAGGGCGGTAAGGACGTGCTGCTGTTCATTGACAATATTTTCCGTTTTACACAGGCAGGTTCCGAGGTGTCCGCGCTGCTTGGCCGTATGCCTTCGGCGGTTGGTTACCAGCCTACGCTGCAGACGGAGATGGGCGCTCTGCAGGAGCGTATCACATCCACAAAGAGCGGTTCCATCACTTCCGTTCAGGCTGTATATGTGCCTGCGGATGACTTGACTGACCCGGCTCCGGCTACTACGTTCGCGCATCTGGATGCGACTACCGTATTGTCCAGATCGATCGTAGAGCTTGGTATCTATCCGGCAGTTGACCCGCTGGAGTCCACTTCCAGAATCCTGGATCCGAGAATTGTCGGTCAGGAGCATTACGAGGTTGCCAGAGGCGTGCAGGAGATTCTGCAGAAGTATAAAGAACTGCAGGATATCATCGCGATCCTTGGTATGGACGAACTTTCCGAGGAAGATAAGCTGGTCGTTTCCCGTGCGAGAAAGGTGCAGAGATTCCTGTCTCAGCCGTTCTTCGTAGCAGGACAGTTTACCGGTCTGGAAGGTAAGTATGTGCCGATCGCAGAGACGATCCGCAGCTTTAAAGAGATCCTGGAAGGTAAGCATGACGAGGTTCCGGAGAGTTATTTCCTGAATGCAGGAAGCATCGACGATGTACTCGCACGCATGAAATAATCATGCGAAGACATGCATTTTCGATGGCTTTGGCAGCGTCTGAAGTTAGATGAAAGCAGGTAGTGTATGGCTGATGATAGAAATTTCACATTAAAAATTATTACACCGGACAGAGTTTTCTATGAGGAACAGGTTTCCATGGTGGAATTCAATACGGTGGAAGGAGAGGTCGGCGTTTATAAAGATCATATTCCGATGACGATGATCATTGCACCGGGCATCCTGACGATCACGAAAGACGGTGAGATTCTGGAAGCCGCTCTGCATGCGGGCTTTGTGGAAGTCCTGCAGGAGAAGGTGACCATTCTTGCCGAGATCATTGAGTGGCCGTCGGAGATCGATCTGTCGCGTGCCGAGAGTTCCAGATCCCGCGCGGAAGAGCGAATCAGAGAACATGCACCGGGGACGGATATGAACAGAGCCGAGTTATCCTTGAAGCGTGCGGTAGCCAGAATAGAAGCTGTTCGGAAATAGTGACAGGAAGTGAAGTATTAAGGCGGGAGTTTTCCCGCCTTTTTTCTTTGGATGATTCTGTTGAAAGTGCCCTGTCGATACTATATACTGGAAGGCAGGAGGAATAGCAATGGGTGAAAAGCTGAAAAAATTGCCAATGGGGATCGACAGTTTTGCCAGACTGCGCACGGCAGATTATTACTATGTGGATAAAACGGGAATGATCAGGGAGCTGCTGGAGGATTCCTGTAAGGTAAATCTGTTCACCAGACCGAGAAGATTCGGCAAATCTCTGAATGTGGATATGCTGAAAACCTTTTTTGAGATCGGTACAGAGCCGGAATTGTTCGAAGGTTTGACGATCTGGACCTGTGAAGATATTTGTGACGAATATTTTGCGAAATATCCGGTCATCTCTTTGACATTGAAAGATGTTGAAGGAGAAGATCATGATATGGCTTATCAGGCTCTGTGCAGCAGCGTTGGCATTGAAGTAAGAAGACTGTGCGTCAAGTATGGCCTGCTGGACAGTGACCTTTTGCTGGATACGGATAAGATATTTCTGAAAGAGGTGCTTGCGGAGCGGTATGAGAGAGGGATTGCCGTGTGCCTGCGCAGGGTTTTTGAACTGTTGGCACAGGTGTGCGGCAGACAGGTCATTCTTTTTGTAGATGAATATGACGTGCCGCTGGACAAGGCCCGTCAAAACGGTTACTATGACCAGATGCTGGGCACGATCCGGAATCTTCTGAGTACTGTGCTGAAATCCAACAGCAGTCTGGAGTTTGCAGTATTGACAGGCTGCCTTCGTATTGCGAAGGAGAGCATTTTTACAGGATTGAACAATTTTGTGGTCAATTCTGTCTCGGACGAAGAGTACAGTGCGTATTTCGGCTTTACGGATGCGGAAGTGCGGCAGATGCTGGCTTATTACGGGCTGACAGAGCGCTGTGAGGTGATCAAAGAGTGGTATGACGGATATCGCTTCGGCGGCACGTCCGTATACTGCCCGTGGGATGTACTGAATTATCTCCGTAAGCTTCGGCGGAACCGGGATGCGAAGCCGGAGGCGTTCTGGGTGAACAGCAGCAGTAATGTGATCATTCAAAATATTCTGGCCGGGGCATCGGAGACTACCAAGGAGCTGCTGGAGGCGCTGATCTCGGGAGAGACGATCGACAAAAGACTGATGCCGGAACTGACTTATAAAGAGCTGGATGACCCGAATCCGGAGGTGCGGGAGACGTGTCTGTGGAGTGTGATGCATGCCACAGGTTATTTGACGGAAGTGGAGCGTCTGGAAGGAGGCATGAGCAGACTGATCATTCCGAATCGGGAAGTCTGGTATATATATGACGAAAAGATCAGAGGCTGGTTTCAGGATAAAGTCAGGTCAGATACGGAGAGGCTGAACAGATTATGCAGGGCCGTAAAAAGCGGTGACGCGGAGAAGGTGCAGGTCATATTCAATGATTGTATGAGCGACTGCATCAGCATCCGGGATACCTACTCCAGAAAAGAAATGAAGGAAAACTTCTATCACGGTATGCTCCTCGGCATCCTGCAGAGTGAAAGCAGCTGGGCCGTGAAGTCCAATCAGGAAGCAGGGATCGGGTACGGCGATATTCTGCTGTCCAGTCCAAAGGACAGGGTCGGCTGTATCATAGAAGTGAAATATGCGGAGCAGGGAACGTTTGAGAGCGGCTGCAGGGAGGCGCTGCTGCAGATAGAAAGGAACCGGTATGCAGATTATTTCATGCAAAAAGGCATGAAAGAAATTCATGCCTTTGGAATCGCCTGCTATAAAAAGGAATGTCAGGTCCTGTACAAAAAGATTACAGGTTAAAAATTATTCCCGCCGCTTCCTCATGATAAGCAGCATCGCCAGTATGCAGACAGCCGCCACCAGTATGACAACCAGAACAACGGCGATACTTGTAAGGGTATTGTTCATCCCGGGATTGCCGGCGGTGACGGTATTGCCTTCCGGAGCATCGGAATCTGCCGCGGTATCGGTGATCTCAGGGGTCTGCTCTGCCTTGGGCTGCCAGTCGATGTAAGCGATCGCACAGGTGGAAAAGCGGTCGGCGGAGAAGGTCACTGTATCGGCGTCTTTATCTTTGTCCGCAAATTCCGTGTACTCCGGACGGCCGTCTGCGCCTGTATGCATGTTTAAAATATAGAACTTCCGATTGTCGGCTTTCAGCTGATCGGGCAGATGAAGCACCAGCTCAAGTTCTTCCGGCAGTTCGGTGATCTGACGGGACTCGTTCTGGCTTGTCTTCGTGAGGGTGACTTCGAAGTACTGTCCAATCTGCATGGCCGGCATCTTATTTCCCGTGAAGAACTTCAATGTTTCTGCCGGTACGGCCCTGTCGAGGCGCTCTATGCGAAAGTCTATGGCAACCTGCCGCTTTCCGAGCAGCAGTTCTATCTTGTCTTCCCTGTCCAGCATATGATCCACTGCGGCTTCAAAATTTCTAATACCCGTATTGTCGTAAAAACTGCCGGAGTCGATTTCCTGTGTGGGATCGGCAAAGTCGTTGTGGATCGTTACCTGCAGATCGCCGGTCTGCAGGGCGCCTTCCATCAGCTCCCGGTCGTTGCCTTCGTCTATCAGCTTTTCGGCTTCCTCCACAGAGATATCGAGCATTTTGAGTGTACCGGTCAGCCTATTCTCCTTAGAGGGCTCGGGCTGTTTGGGCGGTTCCTCCGGTTTCTTCTCGGGCTGTGTTTTTTCGGGAGCGGGAGAAGTTTCAGTGTCGGTATTGTCGGGTTTTGCGGTTTCCGCTGGTTTCGGTGGGGCGCTCTCCTGTCCGGGGATTGCCGCAAAGTCAACGGATATGCTGTGATCCCCTTTGACATCGGTGAAATTGTAGGAGGAAACGGCGCCTACCGGAGTGCCGTCAACGTATACGGCGCTGATGGTGTAACCGCTTTTTGGCGTGATCTTGTACTGGATGCCGGAACCCTGTGTGACGGTGGTCCTTCCTTCCGGAGTGATCGTGCCGTTATCGGAGGACGCGGATGCGGTGATGGTGTAGGTAACAGCGCCTTCCATTTCAAAGACCGCCGCCAGATTCATGTCCCGGGAGATATTGTTTATCGTATAATCCGGGTTCACGTAGACGATATTGCCATTCTCGGACCAGCCCACAAACCGGTAGCCCTGGATCGGCACGGCCGTTATTGTGGCGCTGCCGCCCCTGTCATAGACACCCTGCCCCGATACGGTGCCCGAGTAGGCAGGAGAAGAGCTGAGGTTGAGATGGAACCTGGTCTGGGAGAACATGGCGGTGATCTCTCTGGCGCTTGTAATATTGTTCAGCGTCAGTTTGGAGTCCGTACTTAAGATCGTATTGTTCTCCATCCAGCTGTCAAAGCGGTAGCCGTCTTTGGCAGAGGCTTCCAGCGTGATGCTTCCGCCATAATCCACAGACCGGCTTTCGGTAACGGTGCCGGCATTATCAGGGGAAGCCTTGATCTGTACTTGGCAGCTGGGCTTCTGCAGGGTGACGAGCGCCGTCGCGCTGTATCTGCTGTCCTGCTTGGATACCGCTTTTACCACCAGAGAAGAGGCGGTCTCCTCGGAGCTGATATTCAGAATACCGTTGCCGTCGATAAAGGTATTTCGACTCGTCTGTCCGGAAACGCTCCACGCCACTTCCCTGCTGTAATTGTTGTCACCGACGACGGAGACGGTGAAAGCGCAGGTGGAATTGAGCGTGGCAACGGTGGATCCGGGCGAGATGCTGACGGACCGGATCACCGGCGAAGCGGCATAACAGGAAAGCATATTGGAAAAAAACAGGAACAATGCCAGTATGTATGTTGCAAAACAATGTATGATCTTACGTTTCATGGTGCACCTCGTCGTTCTGCCGGACGGCTCTTGTGCAGGAGTCCTATAGGGAAGCTCCTGCAGGGCCGAAAGCGAAATTTCTAATATCGTTCACTACAAATTTACTATATCATGAATAGAATACGCGTTCAATTACAAAAGGTGCATTACCCGGTTTTTTCTGTGCGCCATCCCCTGCCTGCTGCATATGATAGAATAAAAAGGCACTTAAGTTGGTGTAATATGAATCAATCGCGAATATTACCTTTCTATATGGCATATCCGCTGCCCATGTATTATCAGCAGGAAGACAGCGTGACGCGGGATCTGGAATATCTGCAGCAGATGTATCCGTCGCAGGCAAAGAAATTCCAGAAAAAGATCGCGGAGATGCTCGACCATATTGATTATGAAGGCAGTATGATCTATGACGAATATCCGGATAAATGGCAGATCTACAGGCTTACGCAGATGATCGTAGAGAAGATCAGGCAGGGAGATGAAGAGGGGGCGGTGGAGGAAGACTGGAATAAGACCACAGAGTTTGTTCAGATCCTCTTATGTTATGAGATCTACAGGAGACGGCATTCCAATAACAACGGAATCTTAAAATTTTAGTTGAGGTTTTACGGTATTCTTATTACAATAGAAACAGACTGTACCACAGGGCCGAAGCGGCAGCGTGTGCAGGCAGGCTGTCGGGAGGAACGTCAAAGAAAGCGGCAGCGACAGGAGGCAGTATGCAGGAAGAACTGAGGAACCTATTGGAAGATACTGTAAATGATGGCCTGTACCGGATCACGATCAGCAATCCCAGAAACAAAGACAGGGCATTTAAGATAAAGATACGGCCGGTTATGGTCAAAGGCGCGGTTCTTTTTCAGGAAACAGTGTATGAAGGCACGAAGGTGTTTCATGAGAACAGAGAGCGCAATGACATGATCGACCGCATAGAAGAGCTGCTTGTCTGTGATTTCAAGCAGGGCGAAGTGGAGCACAGAACGTGCAGGGCAGCGGTTTTAGTCAGTAAGAAAGGCCGGATCACGGTCAGCCGGAAAAGGACGAAGGATACCGGAACAGGAGCGGAAGCAGCCGGACAGTTACGGATGGCGCATAACAGAACGAAGCGGTATATCCTGCAGGAAGGGATTCCGGTTCCTTTTCTGGTTGACCTTGGCGTGCAGACGAAGGAAGGCCGGGTGGTACATGCCCGCTATGATAAATTCAGGCAGATCAACCGTTTTCTGGAATTTATCGAGGATATTCTGCCAACACTCTCAAAGGAGAGAACCGTGCAGATCATAGATTTCGGCTGCGGGAAATCTTATCTGACCTTTGCCATGTACTATTATCTGCATGAACTGAAAGGCTATGAGGTGGAGATCACGGGCCTGGATCTGAAGGAGGACGTGATCGACCACTGCAACGCGCTCAGTGAGAAGTACGGCTATGCAAAACTGCATTTCAGGAAGGGCGATATCGCGGCCTATGAGGGACAGGGTCCGGTGGATATGGTGGTGACGCTTCATGCCTGCGACACCGCTACGGACTATGCGCTGTCGAAGGCCGTCGGCTGGCAGGCCGGCGTGATCCTGTCCGTGCCCTGCTGTCAGCATGAGGTGAACCGGCAGATACAGTGTGATAAGCTGGCGCCGGTCCTGAAATACGGCATTGTAAAAGAACGGATCTCGGCTCTTGTCACGGATGCACTCCGCGCACAGTTGCTGGAGGCGGAAGGCTATGCCGTGGATATTCTGGAATTTATTGATATGGAGCATACGCCGAAGAATCTGCTGATCCGGGCCGTGAAACGGCAGGGGGAGATGGAAACCCGGCAGGAACAGGCCGGACAGGGTGTGGCGGAGACGACGGCGTTTCTGCATATCGAACCGACCCTGCAGAAGCTGCTGTATGACAGAAATAATGATAAAATAAATGGAAATTAACGCGTAGACGACAGGAGATTGTACACGCGAAAAAGCAAAACAGAAACGGAGAATCAAATTGAGAAGAGCGATCATAAAGGGCTGCCTGCTGGGACTTATCTTCATGGCGGCGTTGATGCTGATCAGCACGGTCATGAATCAGGACAATACGAATATGACAGCCGAGATGGGAGAGGCCACTTTTCCGGTGGTATCCATGTCGGTGGCCGGCTACCGGGTCAATGAGCTGCACGGTTATGCGCAGAGTATGGACTGCGCCTATCTGCGGGATACACTGCAGCCGGTGGAGAGTGACAGAAAGATCGCGGTCACACTGGAAACCTACGGCCGGGATATCGGGCAGATCGCCTTTGAAGTGAGGAGCCTGGACGGGGAGCGGCTGGTGGAGAGCACGCAGGTGGCCGATTTTGAGCAGGAAGATTCGGTGATCCGTTTTGACATCACGTTAAAGGATCTGATCGAGTATGATACGGAATATATGCTGGTATTTCTTGTGACGCCGCAGGATTCTGCGCAGCTGCGTTACTATACGAGGATCGTGCTCAGCGAATCCATGCATATGCAGGACAAGCTGGATTATATCATGGATTTTCACGAGCGGACCTTTGACAAGGAAGAGGCGGCCGAACTGACCAAATATCTGGAGTCCAACTCTGAAGGAGACAATACCACTTTTCAGAAGGTGACGATACACAGCAGCTTCGATCAGGTGACATGGGGAGACCTGGAGGCGGACAGGATCACGGAACCGTCGGTGCTTATCAAGGAGCTGACAGAGCAGACAGGGTCTTTCGGCATAGAATATCTGGCGGCGGTGCGGGAAGGCAGACAGACGAACCGTTACCGGGTCAGAGAATATTATCGTATCCGCTATACGCCGGACCGGATGTATCTGCTGGATTTTGAAAGGGAGATGAACCAGATATTTGACGAGGAGGCGGACATCTTTGTCCATGATAAGATCGTGCTCGGGATCGTCGGAGACGAGGTGAAGATCCATGAGAGCGACGGCGGCAATGTGTTTGCCTTTGTGGCGGCCGATAAGCTCTACAGTTATAATGTGACGGACAATAAGCTGGCGAGGCTGTTCAGCTTCTATGAGAATACAGAGGGGGTGGCAGATCCCAGAAATATATATGACCGGCACAATATTCAGATACTTTCCGTGGATGAGACGGGGAACGTCTATTTTATGGTCTATGGCTATATGAACAGAGGACGCCATGAGGGCAGTATGGGGGTCGTCGTTTACTTTTATAACAGTATGACGAATACCGTGGAAGAAAAAATATATATTCCTTATGGGAAATCCTATGAACTGCTGAAAAGCGATATCAACCGGCTGTCCTACGTGAACCGGGTCAATGTCTATTATTTTATGATGAACGACAGCGTGTATGCGGTCAATCTGGAGACGGAAGTCTGCCAGATCATAGCCCGCGGGCTGAGAGACGGCAGCTATCATGTGTCCGATTCGAACAAAATGCTTGTCTGGCAGGAAGGGGACGGGGAGTATGCCGGCAGCCGGCTTGTGCTGATGAATCTGAATACGCAGTCCAGAACGAGTATCGAGGCGGGGGAAGGAGAATATATTTCCATACTGGGCTTTATGGAAGAAGACATGATTTACGGGCTGACGAAGCAGAGCGATATCGTGGAGAGCAGTACCGGCGCGGTGATGCTTCCCATGTACTGCGTGCGGATCCAGAGCGAAAACGGCGACGTTCTCAAGACTTATGACAAAGAGGGCGTGTATGTGTCCGGCAGCCGGATCGAAGAGAACCAGATCACGCTGTCGCGGGTGGTATGGAACGAAGAGACGCAGGAATATGAGGAAACCACGGAAGATCAGATCATGAGCACGGAGCAGGCCAGGGTGGGGGTCAATACCATCGGAAAAGTAGTGACGGAGACTTATGAGACGATCAGCCAGATCACGGTCAAGAACGAGATTGATGTGAAGAGCCTGAAACGGCTGACGCCGAGAGAGGTGCTTTTTGAAGGAAACCATAATGTGGCGGTGGAAGAACCGGGAGAGACACAGCCGCGCTATTATGTATACGGCAAGAACGGCATCGAGGGCATCTATGCGAATCCAGGCAAAGCTGTCGCGCTGGCTTATTCGGCGGCGGGCGTCGTGGTGGATGACGACGGCGGATACGTCTGGAGGCGGGAGAACAGAAGCGCCAGAAACCAGATCATGGCTATTACGGAGGATGAAATGTCGGAGACAAGGAGTTCTCTGGCGGTCTGTCTGGACACGATCTTAAAGTTTGAGGGGATATCCAGAAATACACAGCGGCTTCTCGAAAACGGCAGCACGATCTTTTCCATTCTGGAGACGGATCTGCAGGAGAATACGATCCTGGATCTGACCGGCTGCAGTCTGGATACGGTGCTCTATTATGTGAATAAGGATATTCCGGTGCTGGCGCTGTTAGAGGACGGCAACGCGGTGCTGATCGTGGGCTTTAACGAGCTGAACATTGTTGTGATGGACCCGATGACAGGGACGCTTTACAAAAAAGGAATGAACGATTCTACGGAATGGCTGAACGAGAACGGAAACCGCTTTATCACTTATGTGAGGAAAAAGTAAAGGGCTTATAAGGAGGCAGGGCTGTAAAGATGACAAAAGACAGGGCAGTGATCTTTGATATGGACGGGGTGATTTTTGACAGTGAGCGGATGGTGCTTGCCTGTTGGGAACAGCTGGCGGAGAAATACCATCTGACACGGATGCGGGAGGCCTATATTCCGTGTATCGGGGTAAATGACGTCAGGATGAAGGAGATCATGGAGGCATTCTACGGAGAGGACTTTCCGTATGAGGATTTCAGGCAGGAAGCGACAGGGCTTTTTCAGGAGATGGTCAGGCGGGAAGGGCTGCCGGTGAAAAAGGGGGTACGGGAACTGCTGGCGTATCTGCGGGAGCAGGAAGTGCCGGTGGGGCTGGCTTCGTCCACCAGGCTGGCGGTGGTGACGGAGGAGCTGCAGCAGGCAGGATTGTACGACTATTTTCAGGCGGTGACCGGCGGAGACCAGTTGAAGCGCAGCAAACCGGAGCCGGATATTTATCTGATGGCCTGTGAGAAACTGGGCGTGAAGCCGTCGGATGCCTATGCGGTGGAGGATTCCTATAACGGGATCCGCTCTTCCTACAGCGCAGGGATGATGCCGATTATGGTGCCGGATCTGCTGCCGCTGACGGAAGAGATGTATGAGAAGAGCGTGGTCGTGCTGGAGGATCTGGTGCGGGTGAGGAAGTGGATGGAAGAAAAGCTGAGCCGGATGGATGGTTCTGGCCGCTGTCAGGCAGAGGCATAAGAAGGAATGGCGCTTCGGAATGGAGGAAAGGGAATGAATCTTGAGATCGCAACCAGGCTCGTAGGGCTGCGCAAGGCAAATAAACTGTCACAGGAGGCGCTGGCGGAGAAGCTGGGGATCAGCAGACAGGCGGTCAGCAAATGGGAACGGGCAGAAGCCTCACCCGATACGGATAATCTGATCGCGCTGGCGAAGCTGTATCATGTCTCTCTGGATGAGTTGTTGAAGATCAATGAGGAGGAAGAGACGGACAGCGCCATGCCTGTCAGTACAGATAGCATAGCTGGGGGCAGTGCTGCGTCTGCTGGTATGTGGGGAGCTGAGAGTGAAGTTTTGCCTGTCGGTATGCGGGGAGCTGAGGGCGAAATTTTGCATGCCGATACGCAGAAAGCCGGGGAAAGCATGACAGAGCAGGTTACGGGGAGCAGCCGGGAAGGTGGTCAGGAAGATACAGGGGTCGGTGAAGATGATGTGTATATCGGATTAAAGGGCATTCACGTGAAATCCCACAGTGGAGAAGAGGTGCATATCGACCGCAGAGGGATTCATGTGCGTGACAGGAAAAGCGACGTGCATATTGGCGGGAATGGTGTTTTTGTAAACGGAGAAAAGGTGAGAAGCGTTGAAATTCCGCTGGGTGTTCTGGCGATTATCATCTATATCGTGATCGGATTCTGCTTCGACCTGTGGCATCCGGGATGGCTGCTTTTTATCCTGATACCGATCATCAGCTCTCTGGTGGATGCAGTGTGTAAGCGGGATGCCAGTCTGTTCCAGTATCCGGTCTTTGCTTTTGGAATTTTTCTGTATGCCGGAATTGTACACACTTTGTGGCATCCGGCCTGGGTTGTTTTTCTGACGATTCCGATTTTCTATTTTCTGACGGGAGCTGTGAAAGATAGAGCAGAAAAGGAGTAGTACAGGTATTGGGGGTCAGGCACTGGCGCATTATTTATAAGTGGTCGGTATATCAGGCAGACAGGGATTGTAAGGGATGGATGTAAAGGACATAGTGGTATAGTGCAAAACGCCGCACACACTGTAACAGGGCCTTATAGTGCTGTTGCAGTATGTGCGGTATTTTTGTGGTTTTTATAGTCAACGATATTGGAAATATCGCTTTCGGCCCCGCAGGAGCTTCCGTATGTTATCTGTTAAAGATTCTGCCCTGGTATTTCTGCAGGGACAGGAGAAGGATCATACCGAGGATACCGCAGGATATGATCTCACCGGCGCCTACCGTCAGGCAGTAGTAGCCAAAACACTGCAGGACGGACATGCCGTCTATCATCAGGCCGTAGCCGTAGATCAGCACAAGCGGCACGATGATCGTGTTGGCCGCGATCGGGCATACCGGAGCGCACCATTTCCATCTGCGGAGCGCATAAGTACCAAGTGCACCGAGCAGAGTTGCCAGACTGCCGAAAATAATGTCGGGCAGCGCGCATCCTGTCAGAACATTGCTGAGCAGACAGCCGATAAAGAGGCCGGGAATAGCAGCCGGTGTGAAATAAGGCAGAATCGTGAGTGCCTCGGAGAACCGAACCTGCACGGCATAGTTGGCAAGTCCGAAAGCGTTGGCGATAAAGGTCAGCACAACGTAGATGGCGGCGATCATGGCCGCCTGAACCAGGGTGGTCAGTGAGATGGGCGTGGAAATCCGTGCGGGGATTGCCTCGCTGTAGGTCTGTTTCTTCATATGCATTTGTCTCCTTTAGTTTTGTTTTTCGTCAGGAAGGTCTCGAACTGACGTTGTGATTTTGGAAAAACCATAATTCAATCTGATTTTCCGAAAATCTATTATACAGAGAATTAAAAAAAAGTCAAGCCCTGGCTTGACTTTTTAAAATATCAATTGATCCGTTGGCGCTTTATTTTATTTGAACATATGTTCTTCGTATGTTATAATCATCTTGTATAATTGAAAAGAAAACAGGATGCGATTTTCCGATGGATGCCCTCTAGTCTTACGAAAGAGGGTGATGCCCTATGAGTATAATGGAAGTTCTTACATTATTGCTTGTATTATTTGCGGCTCTGTCTTACATAGATAATCATAAAAAGAAATAGCATCCCGCCCTGAGAAAGTTGGATGCCATTCTTATAGTTATTCTTCACTGAGGGCAATCGGAGATTTCAATTCCGATCACTTCTAAGTAGATTATACACCGGAGCCGCTTGATTTTCAAGTGGCTCTTATTTTTTGACGACAGTTATGCCTCCGGCTCCTCCTCATGATATCGTGCCACCGCCGACTGGATCCTCTCCACAGGATTGAGCAGATCGCTGATGGAAGTATCGTGATTCAGGGTGTCGATGATATAGGCGATGTATTTGCTCATATCGCAGTCGATGTACCACTCGCGGCTAAGCAGTTCCGGCGTCTGGTAGATCAGGTTGGTGGTCAGCACACGGTGGATCAGGCCGTCTTCATATGCCTTATCGAACCCTTCAAGGCCGGCGGTAAAAAGGCCGAAGGTGGCGAACACGAAGATTCTGTTGGCTTTGCGTTCCTTAAGGGCGCTTGCCACTTCCAGAACACTCTCACCGGAGGAAATCATATCATCTATGATGATCATATCCTTGCCTTCGATGCTGGAACCGAGGAATTCATGGGCCACAATGGGGTTGCGGCCGTTGACGATGCGGGTGTAGTCCCGTCTCTTGTAGAACATACCCATATCCAGGCCAAGCACGTTGGCAATGTAGATCGCTCTCGTCATACCGCCTTCATCGGGGCTGATCACCATCATGTGGTCGTTGTCGATCTGCAGGCCTTTCACATGGCCCAAAAGTCCTTTGATAAACTGATAAGCAGGCTGCACGGTCTCGAAACCGTTCAGCGGGATGGCATTCTGTACGCGGGGATCGTGGGCGTCAAAGGTGATGATATTGTCCACGCCCATATTGACCATCTCCTGCAGGGCCAGGGCGCAGTCCAGAGATTCTCTGGCGGAACGCTTGTGCTGGCGGCTCTCATAGAGATAGGGCATGATGACTGTGATACGTCTCGCCTTGCCGCCTACCGCGGCGATGATACGCTTTAAATCCTGATAATGATCGTCCGGTGACATGTGATTCTCATGGCCGCAGAGAGAATAAGTCAGGCTGTAGTTGGCCACGTCCACCAGAAGATAGAGGTCTGAGCCGCGGACCGATTCCTTGATCACGCCTTTGGCTTCGCCGGAGCCGAACCGGGGCACTGTTGCTTCCAGAATGTAGGAATCCCGCTGGTAGCCGGAGAAGGCCAGAGAGTCTTTGTGCTCGCTCTCGCGTTCGGTTCTCCATTTTACCAGATAATAGTCCACCTTCTCGCCCAGCGGCTTGCATCCGGCCAGCGGGATGATGCCGAGGGAACCTACCGGGATGGTCTCAAGGTTTCTTTTTTCTTCGCGTTTCGTCATGAAAGGATCCTCACTTTCTGTTCATCAGGCGTTTTCTGTACATACGGATATCCTGTCCGGTCAGCTTACAGATCTCATAGTGGCTCGTGATTCGGGAAAAGATACGGTCAGAGTATCGGTTCCGCAATTCTTCCAGAGAAAGGTTGGTGGAGATGATGGTAGCCTTTTTCCCCATATGGCGCTCGTTCAGAAGAGCAAAAAGCTGGGATGTCACAAACTGGTTGGTCAGTTCGGTGCCCAGATCGTCGATGATCAGCAGATCACACTGATACAGGTCTGCGTAGGTTTCACGCAGTTCTTCTCTATTCTTATAATCAAAGGAATTCTTGGATAATAAATCAAACAGGCCGGTGGTGCTGAAATAGATCACGGAATGACCGCTCTCGATCAGTTCCTTGGCAACACAACCGGAGAGAAAAGATTTTCCCGTCCCCACTGTACCATAAAAGAAGAGATTATGGTAGTCGGAATTGAAATTTTTGACAAAGTTTCGGCAGGTCCGCACCGCATTCTTAAAACGGGACAGGTCCTCGCCCTCATAATACTCATAGGACAGAGTATCGAAATTCTCTGTGCGGAGCATTTCGCGTATGTTGGACTGTTCATAGAGCAGGGTGATCATGGCCTGCTTAAAACAGTGACATTTCTCGCTGCCGATATAACCCGTATCCTGACAGTCCGGGCATTCATAGACCGGTTCCAGGTAATCAGGGGCAAAGCCGGCATCCTCCAGAAGCTGTGCTTTGCGGCCCGATAATTCGGCCAGCGAGTCGCGCAGATCTTCCATGGCCTCCTCGTCACCGGCAAGCAGCTTCCTGCCCTGGGCTACGGAGACGGCCGCAACCATGTCTTCCAGATCCCGGTATCCGGGAATGCGGTCATAGACACAGGCAAGCCGGCGCTCTGCCTCACGGCGGCTTTTCAGCTGCTTTATCTCATATTGATGAAGGATCGTATCGTATTGCGCGTTTGTCAGGGACACTTTATGCTCCTTATAATGCTGTCTCAGCTGCTCTTTAATTGCTGATCAGTTCCTGTTCTAAAGCATCGAAATCGTAGTTGTTCTGTGTAAATTGGTTGAATTTGTTGGTGACGGCGGCTGCTTTGGCGGGTTTCGTCCGATGGTAATGCTCGTCCAGAGACTGAATATCGTTTATGCTGTGTACGCCGGATTTGTGCCAGCTGGCAAGGATTCTGTCGGCATACTCGAAACGATGCCTGTCCGTCGCCAGTACGGTGCGCTCGCAGGCGGCAAAAATAATATCGGTACCAAAGCCATATTCTTTCGTCCAGCGCGTGATATAGGAGACCTCCGTCTTCGTCGGGGTGCCGTTCTTGCCAAGCGCTTTCATGATATCATAGACGGATCTGTCGTATTTGCCGGCCATTCCGGCAGCCTGTCCGGGAGTGGTCACTCCCTGCTGTGCCCAGCTGATGGCAACTTTCTCGATATAGCGCAGATCCTTCTTGCCGTGATCCACACAGTACTGGATCAGATAGTCGATCAGGTCTTCGGAGAAGGCGAGCCTGTCCGAGATAAAAAGGATCGTCCGCACATCATTGGCGCTGAGCGTTTTGCGCAGATACTGCTCCGCCACGAAAAGCAGTCTGGCAGTGGCCTCGTCGGATTTGAAAGCCTTCAGCTCGTCCAGCGTATAGTTGGGCTTCACATAGATATTGTCCAGCGAAGTATCGGCAGGTTCTTCCGGTTCCGGGGCGGGCTCCGGCACTTCCCGGGGATCCGCTGACGCCTGACCGGATACTGCCAGCTTGGAAGAGATGGGCACCACGGAGGCAAGGGGCGCTGCGGCCGGCGTGGATGCAGCCGGAGCAGACGCGGAAAAATCCTTCAGATGGATGCCGATCACGTTCTTATGCTCGTCCAGATCAAGTGTCAGAAGCTGATTCTTCTCCCAGTATTTCAGGGCGCGCATCACGTCCTTCTCCGTATAGTTAAAAATATCCGCAATATCAGAGATACTGGTAGCGCGGCTGGCGCTCATCATACGGAGCAGATACAGATAGATCTTAAGCTGCGCATCATTGGCAGCCTGCATATATTCGTCGATAAACCGATTGGAAATAACTGTCGAATCGGTATGATTATCCTGATAAATTGTGAAACAACTCATTACTACACCACCTTCGCTTTACCCCTAAAGCACAACATGTGTCAGAAGGACACATCTGGCATTATAGCATAGCGCTTCCCAAAATAAAATAGGTAAACAGTAACAAAGAAAAAAATAAGAACGGATGTTTACCAAATGTGGATAATGTGGATGGCGCAGCAGGATTTCCCGAAATACGGGAGATGATCCGCATCGGAATATCCACAGAAAGCCGGTGAAAAAGCCGGTCATTTTCTGTGGATACTGTGAATAATTATTTCTGTAACAGGTGATCGCCGACTTTTACGATATCTCCGGCGCCCATAGTTATCAACAGATCTCCTTTTGTGCAATTTTCTAAAAGGAAACTTTCAATTTCAGAAAAAGAGGGGAAATAATAACAGCGGTGTCCCAGCTTCTCGATCTCTGCCTGCAGTGTCTGCGAGCTGATGCCCAGCGTATCCTTCTCTCTGGCCGCGTAGATGTCGGCGAGGACGATCTCGTCTGCCAGAGACAGCGCTTTGGCAAAGTCGGCAAGAAAGGTCTTCGTCCGCGTGTACGTGTGCGGCTGGAAGACACACCAGGTTGTTTTGTGCGGAAGCTCTCTGGCAGCAGTCAGCGTGGCCGCGATCTCCGTAGGGTGATGGGCGTAGTCGTCAATGACGGTGATGCCGTTCACTTCACCCTTATGCTCAAACCGTCTGTCGGTGCCGCCATAGGAACGGAGCGCCGCGGCGGTCGTTTCGACGGGAATGTCAAGCAGGTCCGCCAGCGCGATGGCGGCCACTGCATTATAGACATTGTGTTCGCCGGGAACACGCAGAGAGAATACGTCTTCTTTTCCGTTTCTTCGCATAAGATGAAAAGAGGGACAACCCGACGCATCATAGGTGATGTCTGCCGGATAGTAGTCACAGTCGGCAGAAGAACCGTAAGTGATGATCTGGCAGGAAAGTCCTTCGGTGATCTCCTCGAAACGGTCAATGTCGCCGCTTATGATCAGCGTGCCGTCAGCGGGCAAAAGCGCTGCAAAACGATGGAAGGAGCTGCGGATATCCTGAATATCTTTAAAGAAATCCAGATGGTCCTCTTCTATATTAAGAATGATGCCGATCTTAGGGAAAAAGCTCAGGAAACTGTTGGTATACTCACAGGCCTCCGTGACAAAATATGCGGAAGAACCCACACGGATATTGCCGCCGATCGGTTTGTAGATACCGCCGATGGAAAGCGTCGGATCGGCCTTGTGTTCCAGAAGGATCTCGGAGATCATGGAGGTGGTGGTAGTCTTGCCGTGGGTGCCGCTGATGGCAATGGGCACCTGGTAATTTTTCATCATCTGGCCCAGAAGCTGCGCACGGGTCAGGGTAGGGATGTTCAGGCGGCCGGCGGCACTAAGCTCCGGATTGTCGGGACGGATTGCACTGGTATAGACGATCAGGTCGATGTCTGCCGTGATATTCTCCGCCTGCTGGCCGTAGTGCACGACGGCGCCCTGTTCCTCCAGCGTGTGTGTGAGCGGGGAAGGGGTCCTGTCGGAGCCGGAAATGCGAAAGCCCTCCGACAGAAGGATCTCTGCCAGGCCGCTCATGCTGATACCGCCGATGCCGATGAAATATATATGAATAGGACTGTTGAAGTTGATCTGGTACATGGATATCTCCTTGGCAAATTTACATTTTTTACTAGTATTATACTCATTTGCCAAAAAAAAACCAATATGTTTTTGGAAAATGTAGTCCGGAAGCATGATATGGGGGTTTTGGGGACGGGAACACATGGGCCGGACGTATGATAAAGCGCCCCTGCGGATCAGGGAACCGACTTGGGGATAATGGATATCTGACAGGGAATAAAATAACAGGGAAGAAAATCTCAGTATAAAAATTCAACAAATATATTGTTTTTCGAAGAAGATTATTGTGCGTTATTAACATGATAGGCGAAATATCGGGAGAATAAATTCGTAAATAATATTCACTTTCAATGCAGAGTGTGATATAATTATGCAAAGCCATAAAACCCGGTTGAGAATTTAATATATTATTATATTAATTTTTATAAAAACTAGAAAACAAGAGGTGATAACATGGTTAAGAAGGAAATGATTGCCATGCTCTTAGCAGGCGGTCAGGGAAGCAGATTAGGTGTGTTTACGTCGAAGGTTGCAAAACCTGCTGTAGCGTTCGGCGGCAAATACCGGATCATCGACTTTCCGCTCAGTAACTGTATCAATTCGGGTGTTGACACCGTGGGTGTGCTGACGCAGTATCAGCCGCTTCGTCTCAATACCCATATCGGGATCGGTATTCCCTGGGATCTTGACAGGAATATCGGCGGTGTGACGGTGCTTCCGCCTTATGAGAAGAGCGTCAACAGCGAGTGGTATACAGGGACGGCGAATGCGATCTATCAGAATCTGGACTACATGGAGAGTTACAATCCGGAATATGTGCTGATCCTGTCGGGCGATCATATCTATAAGATGGACTACGAAGTGATGCTTGATTTCCATAAGCAGAACGGCGCGGAGGTGACGATCGCGGTCATGCCGGTGCCGATGGAAGAGGCGAAGCGCTTCGGGATCATGATCACGGATAAGGACCGCATGATCACGGATTTTGAAGAGAAGCCGGAGAACCCGCGCAGCAACCTTGCTTCCATGGGAATCTACATATTCAACTGGAAGACATTGAAGGAAGCGCTGCTGACGAACGCTTCACAGCCGGGACTGGACTTCGGCAAGCATATCATTCCCTACTGCCATGAGAAGGGGGCGCCTCTTTACGCTTATGAGTTTAACGGATACTGGAAGGATGTCGGCACCTTAAGCTCCTACTGGGAAGCGAATATGGAACTGATCGATATCGTTCCGGAGTTCAACCTTTACGAGGAGTACTGGAAGATCTATACGAAGAGCGAGATATTGCCGCCGCAGTACCTGTCTTCCGACAGTATTGTGGAGCGTAGTATCATCGGGGAAGGTTCCGAGATCTACGGCCAGGTATACAATTCCGTGATCGGCTGCGGCGTCACGGTGGGTGAGGGAACAGTCATCAGAGATTCCATCATCATGAATGAGACGCGGATCGGCAGCCACTGTGAATTACACAAGGCCATTGTCGCCGAGAATACAGTGATCGAAGATGATGTCAGACTGGGTATCGGGGAGGAAGCAGAGAACGAGACGGATCCTCATATCTACAACAGCGGCATCGTGGCGGTCGGGGAGAAGAGTTTTATCCCGCAGGGCGTCACCGTCGGTAAGAATTCGGTCGTGTTTGGCGTGACGAGTGCACAGGACTATGCGGAAGGCAGTCTTCCGAGTGGTAAAACTTTGATTAAGGCAGGTGATAAACAGTGAGAGCAATCGGAATAATCTTGGCAGGCGGCAACAATCACAGGATCAAGGAGCTGACCCAGAAGCGGGCGGTCTGTGCCATGCCCATCGCAGGAAGCTACCGGGGAATCGACTTTGCGCTGAGCAATATGACCAATTCCCACATTAATAAGGTCGCTGTGTTTACGCAGTACAATGCCGGAAGCCTGAACGAGCACTTAAGTTCCTCCAAGTGGTGGGATTTCGGTCGCAAGCAGGGTGGACTGCGGGTTTTTACTCCGGCATTGACAGCAGAGAGTAATGCATGGTATCGTGGTACAGCAGATGCCATTGCACAGAACCTTTCTTTCCTGAAAAACAGCCATGAACCATACGTGGTAATATCTTCCGGTGACTGCGTTTACAAAATGGACTATAATAAGCTTCTGGAGTACCATATTGAGAAGAAGGCGGATATCACTGTTGTATGTAAGGATATGCCTGCGGACGTCAATGTGGACAGGTACGGATCGGTCAAGATGAACGAGGAGTGCCGCATAGAGGAATTCGAGGAGAAGCCGGTGGTGGCCAGGTCCAACACGATCTCCTGCGGTATCTATGTAGTCAGAAGACGGCAGCTGATCGAGATGATCGAAAGATGTGCAGAAGAAGACAGATACGATTTCGTGAAAGATATTCTGATCCGTTATAAGAATATGAAAAGTATCTACGGTTATAAGATCAAAGAATACTGGAGTAATATCGCTTCCGTGGATGATTACTTTAAGACGAACATGGATTTCCTTCATCCGGAGATTCGGAATTATTTCTTCAAGCAGTATCCGGATATCTATTCCAGGGTTGATGATCTGCCGCCTGCCAAGTATAATGTAGGAGCAAGCATCAAAAACAGCTTGATCTCCAGCGGATGTATCGTGAACGGTAAGGTAGAAGATTCTGTGATCTTTAAGAAAACTTACATCGGCAACAACTGCTATATCAAGAATTCCATCATTCTGAATGATGTCTATATTGGAGATAATACACACATTGAGAATTGTATCGTGGAGAGCAGGGGGACGATACGGGCCAATTCTTACCATAAAGGGGAAAATGGTATAGAAATTGTGGTAGAACATAATGACAGATTCGTAATTTAATGGTATGATGGAAAGGCGGTTGCGATTGAAAGATGTATTATATTGTGTAAGAGGCATGTGCGTAACTAATTAAATGTTTTATTACAAGCTACGTGGCTTGATGAGTATGACTTGTGTGGAAAAGCTTGTGAAAACCGGCAGGTTACTGACCGGTATCATATGATAAGGAGGCTGAGCTTCATGAGAATTACTGATGTCCGCGTGCGTAAAATGACTCAAGACAGCAAGATGAAAGCAATCGTCTCAATTACCATAGACGATGAATTCGTAGTTCATGACATTAAAGTAATTGAAGGTGAGAAAGGTCTTTTCATTGCAATGCCCAGCAAGAAAGCCAACGACGGCGAGTACCGCGACATTGCACATCCGATCAATTCGGAGACCCGGGACAGAATACAGAGCATTATTCTGGACAGCTATGAAAAGGCGCTTTTGGAACCAAACGACGAGTAAACAAATGCATAGTGTGGATGTAATGAGAAAGGACGCGGGAACGCGTCCTTTTCTTTGACTATATTTATTGATAAATTAGCTAATACCTGATATACTAAAAATAGCTAAAGGAGGTGATTCCATGATCACTGCAACTGCAACAGAAATGCAGAATAATTTCGGGAGATATCTGAATCTTGTCATGTCCGGACAGGAAATCATCGTAACGAAAAATGGCCGGGAGGTAGGGCGCTTTATTCCAAAAGATGCTGCCGTATCATATCTGACGGATGCATTGACCGGCCTTTTGAAAGAGGATCATGACCTTGATGAGGCTCGGTCAGAGAGATTGAGGGAAAAGTATGACGTTGTTGATTGATGCAAATATTCTTTTGGATGTTCTTCAAAACCGGGAGCCGCATGTCCGGACTTCCACCGTTATCTGGAAACTATGTGAAACAGAGAAAGCAAGAGGCTGTGTTTCTGTTTTATCGTTTGCCAATTTGGTCTATGTTATGCGGAAGGAATTAGATGCAAAGAAAATTGAGGAGACTTTGAAGGCGCTGTCGTTGATCTTTGAATTTGCAGATTTCAATGTATCGGATCTTATCCGTGCTGCAGAGATGAAGTGGGATGATTTTGAGGATGCCGTCCAGAGTGCGACGGCAGAGCGTCTGCACGCAGATTATATCATTACGCGAAATGTGAAAGATTTTGCCAGGAGCAGGGTAACGGCATTTACACCGTCCGAGCTGCTCGCACGGATTTAAATTGACGGCCGGGATATGTTCCGGCTTTTTTCTTTTTCCGGGTGTTAATATGCTGGACTGTTCCATGAGCTGTTGTTGAATGACAGGAGCTGTATGACGGAAGAATTTCGCATACGATTCTGCAGGGAATTCATGCATTGACCAATACTACTCAGTATAGTACAATAATATAAGATATAGTCATACAGGAAACGCTGGTATGAGCATAGGATCTGTAAGGCAGGATGAAAGACGAAAGGAAGGGTGTAGAGAATGAACGGAAAGTATAGTTTGACGAAATCAGAAGAAGAGATCATGGAATTACTGTGGGAGAAAGACAGAAAGATGTCGTCCAAGGAGATCCTGGATTATTTCAACGAACACTGTGATAAGGACTGGAAGAAGCAGACGTTGAATACTTTTCTGGCCAAACTGCTGCAGGCCGGGTTTATTGACAGGATCTCAAAGGACAGAAAATATCTGTATGTGCCCCTGGTCACAAGAATGGAATATAAACAGAAAGGAGCAGAGCAGTTTATCAGGGATTCCTACAACGGCTCATTTATGAACTTTGTAAGTGCTTTGTCCGGCGGGGAGATGATCAGCACGGAAGAAGCGGAAGAGATCAGGAAACTGTTGGAGGAGAACAGGTTATGAAACTGCTGGGATCGATGACGTGCGCGGGCAGCATGGTGGTATTTCTTTATCTCATTTTCATGGCGGCTTTGAAAAAGTCTTTCGGTGCGAAGCATAGATACCGGATCCTGATTATGGCTTTGCTTTTTTATATGATGCCGGTCCAGGTGGGACATTATATGGATATAGCACAGGGTATCGTACAGAAGCGCACGCAGGAGAGCATTCTGTTTATAGATCAGGAAGGTAATCGAGTGTATGATATGGCCCGGAATGTCATTGAAGTGACGTGGGAAGGGAAAATCTATTTTCCTTTTATGGCGGCAAAAATCACATTGTTTATCGTGTGGAGCATCGTAGCCGTTACGATCATATTTTTCAAACTGTCCGGTTACGGCAAAGAAAGAAGAATGCTCTTTGAGGCCAGTGAGGATATTACGGTTAAGGAGACGCTGGCAGCGCTGGAAGCGACAAGAATCGGATTGGGGATCAGAAGAAACATAAGGTACAGATGGGATCCGGGTCTGAAGGTGCCGTTGTCCATCGGGGTTATACGACCAGTCCTGTTACTGCCAAAGCAGAGATATTCGGATGAGGAAGGCGGGTTCATCTATGAGCACGAGCTGCTGCATATCAAAAATTATGATACGCTTTTTAAGCTGCTGGGAGTGCTGGCAGTTGGGTTAAACTGGTATAACCCGCTGGTTTACTGGCTGATCCGTGAATTGGGTAAGTTGAGTGAAAATGTCTGCGATGAACAGATCGCGTTGCATTGTGGAGAAGCGCAGAGGAAGAAGTATGGCCAATTAATTCTGGAAATGGTCACGGTAGAGAGTGGAAAGAGTTTTAAGTATACTGCGCCTTTCGGCAGCAGTAAGGAAAATGTGAAGGAAAGGATATCATTAATGATGAAAACAAGGAAATTGAAAGCAGGAATGAGAGTTTTGGCGGTATGCTTCACGGTGGTGACCGGTCTGGCGGGTTCGATTCCGGTATTGGCATATGAGAAGCCGGTTATAGTGTTGGATCAAAGCGGAGAGAACATTAAGCATGGTACGCGAGGGGAGGGTTTTTTTGTAGAGGAAGGGTTCAAGGGAAGTGAGGAAGTGATGCGCAGTCTGTTTTTGGATGTAGATGCAGCGGATCTAAAAGAGCTTCCGGCTGAAAGTTATTTCCAGGATATGCAGGGGAATATATACATCGGCGAGGGACGGCAGGAGCAGAGGGCGTGCAGCCATACATATGTGAATGGGACAAAACAAGAACATAAGAAGAGTGGAGAGAGCTGCACTGTATATGTTTATAATGCGAGAAAGTGCAGTAAATGTGGAAATGTGTTGAAGGATAGTTTGGCGCAAAAGGTATATTATGCGATATGTCCGCATTAAAAATTTTACAGAAGTAGTTGACAAGAGAATGCGTACTATTTATAATAGTACTATATTAACTAATATAGTAAAGCAACAAAGATACTATAAATGACTATAGGAAGAACACTGGAATTTTATTCAGTAAATTTCCCATCGGATATCAGAGGAAGGAAAAGGAATAAAATCGTTATTGGGATTATTATATTGTCAGTAATAATACGAACGACAAAAAGAAAATTTATATGGCTTTTTCCGATACTATACTTGATACACAAAAAATAGAAACTATTACTATAGGGGATATGACATATATAAAATCAAAAGAAGGAGAGAGAAAATGAAGAAAATAATTTCCACAACAATAACTATTTGTGCAGCTTGTGTTTTAATAGTTTTTGTTGCGATAAACGTTTGCATACCAGTATATGCTCGGACAATTCCCTTTTTTGGAAGTGCATTTGCATTTGTTCAGGATAAACTGGATTTTGCAGGGTTATATTCAAATTATGCATTTGAAATAGGGGATACTGCTGTGGATAATGGAATTACAGTAATGTTGTCGGAAATTTACTGTGATGGAACAAATTTATATGCAGGATTTGTGGTTGAAAGCGAAAAATCTTTTTCTGAAATATCTCCTGATGATTATAGGAATGGGCAATTATACTATGAAGGTGCTGCCTATATATCAGGTGAATCTGAACGAAAGAAATTGAGTGATTTTGGAATTGCGGGTTTAGAGGGACAATTTTACGATGAATATACCTTTGTGGGTATTGAAATGTTTTCATTAGATGGTTTAGCTTTTCCGAGTGAGTTTAAATTTGAAATGAAGATAGATTCGATTGGAATAGAGTCTGATGAAATAAATGTTAGAACTACTAATGGTAAATGGATATTTTCAGTATTGACAAAGTCAAATACAGATGATGTAGTGACATATGAGATAAATGAGGAAGTAAATGGTCATACAATTGATAGGATTGTCGTTACTCCTGTTATGATTACAGTTTATACATCTTATCCGGATTTATACTCTGGAACTACAAGGTATTCGGTGAAAGTGTTTAGTGACTTTTCACCTGATGAAAATATTTTAATTCAGGGCAGGTATGGTTCGACGTCCGGAATTACTCAAATTCCACGAAATCGTGTAGGCAATGTCATCTCTATATATATACTTGATAATGATCAGTTGTGTAAAACAGGAAAAGAAAGGGGGTCAAGGGATGAAATAGAAGAACACGCAATATTAGGGATAGAGAAAGCTATTGAATAGATTATAAAGAATTTATATAGAGAAGAAGGTTAGTTGATAGAAGACATATATAAATATTTATACGGTTTACATTAAAAAGAACTTTACAATAAGCAAAAACTACTAAAGGAGGTAACAGTTAATGAAACAATTGAGAGGTAAAATAACAACTGCATTAATGACCATTATTATGTTGGTTCTCAGCATGAATACTTCTGTGTTTGCAGCTGAAAGCGATGCAGAGTATGATGATGTAGCAATAAGTTGCGACTATGAGTTACCGGAAAACAATGATTCCTCATCAGAATATTTCAGGTTTGATAATCCGAACCAGAGAATGGATGCTAATGGTAATTTTTCTTTCTCATATAAAATGATAATGTATTCGGATACATTTAAGCCGGCATCTTCTTCTATTAAAGTATACGCGACAGCAACAAGTTCCACATCAGATAAGACCTACTATATTATGTTGTATAAATATGAAGATGATACTTTTATAAAAAGTGTATCATATAAAGCTGATGGAACTTCGCAGGTTTATGAATTTACAGATTTGGATACAAGCAAAGACTATTATTTAGCTTTTTCAAAACCCTTTTCAAGTAGTGCGACAATAACTGGTTCAGGGCGTATTGAATATATTAAATAGAAAAAATAAGCTTATTGTAAAGTTAATAGCTGGTCATGACAAAATCACTTTGCCATGACCAACTTATATTTATGAATAATTTTATAAAAGATACACCACTTTACAACTTTATAAGTAAGAACTCTGTTTCAAGCATAAATGTTTCAAGGTCTCAGCAATAACATTTGATTTTATGTAGGTTTCGATGTTTTTCACCAAGTTTACATAAAATATCTGCTGGCGTATCTATTCGCTGAGAGCAAACCGGAATTCCTGAACACTGACATTCCGGTACTGTGAAAATGCTCCTTCCTTATATGGAACTATAATTGAGCAAATCTGGAAAACTGCACAAAAAATCCTGTGATTTGTTTTCCAGTTGAGGACAAAAGGAAATAAAAACTCTAATTTGTCTTTATGAAGCGGACAAATTTGTGCAAGATTTTAAATTTGCTCATTTATAGTATGGAAGCAGTTTCATCGCACAATAGCTGATATTGATAAGGTTGACCATCATCTCGATCCCCTTCCGGCTGCGTACCATGTATCCGCATAAGGACCAGAAGGTCTTCTGTTCATAATAGCTTACTTCGATGTTCCATCTGAATGAGTAAGGAAGCAGGGGGATATACTGCATCCAGTCACTTCCGGTGCGGTTCAGGGGTGATTTTTCCTGCCAGGCGCAGAAGATCTGCAGCTGGGCCGGAAAGATAGTACTGAAAAACAGTCTTCTGGTGCCATTCTCTTTATTGGCGGCAGTCACATACGCCTGCACCTGCCTTGTCCCAAAGATGTTGGTCAATACACGGCGGCTTCCGGTAAAATAGTCCCCGATCTTCTCCGCAGACAGGATAAAGTCCTCATATATGGACAGGCGGCGGCCATGTTTTGGCGGTCTGCCCTTTCTGCCGGTAGAGGCAGGCGGAAGGTCATAGATGACAGAGTCAGATCGTGCATTGCAGATCAGGTCAAGGTT
>ERZ808037.682-NODE-682-length-28661-cov-3.802057_pt1 | contig 28661 bp, 25 predicted proteins | sample MGYA00380190_ERZ808037 | MGnify/ENA primary metagenome ERZ808037 (study PRJEB31490, sample SAMN06133399) | mouse gut metagenome | isolation source: J9 | host: mice | place: China: Chengdu | collected 2015-05 ...
CTAATTCAGCGTATTCTAATGTTCGTATCTCTGTATCATCCCACATACTGGGGCTTCTGTCTTTCAAACTCATTCTGCCAGGCCCCGCCCACCGCTGAGGAACTGTCGCAAAGCCAATCCCTTAGGAACTGTCGGAAAATAACTGCTACAACTTCTTTAGAAAAAAGCCCGGAAATACGAGGAAAACAGCTTTAAACTCGTAGCAGTTATTTGTAGACAATTCCTTAGGAAGCCACAGAAACTAACGATATGTCTCTTTCACGAATCTGCGCAGCGCCTCCAGGGAGCGCTCCACCTTCTCCGTATCGATGCAGTAGGCCATCCTGAAATAACCGGGCGCGCCGAAAGTGTCCCCGGGCACCAGGACCAGATCATAGGCCAGGGCTTTCCGGCAGAATTCCCCGGCATCCTCCTCCAGCGCCTTCGGGAAAATGTAAAAGGTCCCGCCAGGCTTCACGCAGGAAAAGCCAAGGGCCACCAGCTCTTTGTAAAGAATCTCCATATTCGTCTCGTAGACGCCCAGATCTGCCGTCTTGTCCAGCACCTGGGCCACCGCCAGCTGGATGATGGAGGGCGGGCAGTTGTGGCCGATGCCCCTGGAAATCTGTCCGCACATATTGACCATGGTCTCCGCGTCCGCGCAGTCCGGATTCACCGCCACATAGCCGATGCGCTCCCCCGGGATGGACAGGGACTTGGAAAAGGAATAGCACATGATAGTGTCGTCATAAAAAGTGGATACACAGGGCGCTTCCACGTCCCTGAATACGATTTCCCGATACGGTTCATCCGAAATCAGGTATATCCTGTGCCCATACTCCGCAGACTTCTCCCGCAGCAGATCGGCCAGCCTCTGGAGGGTGGCCGCGGAGTACACCATGCCGGAAGGGTTGTTGGGCGTGTTGATCAGCACCGCCATCACCTTCTCCGTGAGCATCTCCTCGAATTTCCCGAAATGAATCTGGAAATTCTCCGTGTCCGGAGGCACCACCTTCAGCACCGCCCCGGTGAGGTTCACATAGGGCTTATACTCCGGGAAATAGGGCGCGAAGGTCAGAATCTCATCCCCCGGCTCCGTCACCAGCCGGAACGCATGGGCCAGCGCCCCCGCAGCGCCGGAAGCCATAAAGATATGCTCCTTGCGGTAAGGCAGGCCGAACCGCTCCCTCAGAGACGCCGCTATGGCTTCCCTGACGCTGGTGATGCCTAAACTGGGGCTGTAGCCGTGGAGCTCGCTGCTCTCCATCCTGGCCAGCATACGGACCATCTCGTCCGTGAATTCCTGGGGAACCGGCACGGAAGGATTCCCCAGGCTGTAGTCGAACACATTCTCATATCCGATTTCCTGGCCCCTTGCCGTGGCAAACTCGGACAGCTGGCGAATCACGGATTTTCCCGACAGCATATCCTTATATTTCTGAACTAACATTCTATCCTCTCTTCCTTTCTTGTCAATCTTATCTTGTCAAGCTGACCATTGTTACCATCATTTTATACTGACAACCATTAAAACTTTCCCACTATTTTTTTCATTCTTCCTCCGACCAGGCCAGGGCGCATCTGACCGCCCGTTTCCAGCCTTTCAGAAGCTGCTCCCTCTTTTCCTGTTCCATCAGCGGTTGGAACACTTTTCCGATCCGCCAGTTGATCCGGATCTCTTCCCTGTCCTTCCAGTAGCCCACTGCCAGCCCTGCCAGATAGGCCGCTCCCAGGGCCGTGGTCTCGATGCACTCCGGCCTGTGCACCCGGGTGTCCACAATGTCCGCCTGGAACTGCATCAGGAAGTCGTTGGCGCTGGCCCCGCCGTCCACCTTCAGGCCTTTCAGCCGGATGCCGCTGTCCTGTTCCATGGCGCGGAGCACGTCCGCGGTCTGATAGGCGATGGATTCCAGCGTGGCCCGGATGAAATGCTCCTTGCTGCAGCCCCTGGTAAGCCCCACCACTGTCCCCCTGGCATACTGGTTCCAGTAAGGCGCTCCTAACCCCGCAAAGGCCGGGACAAGGTAGACCCCCGCCGTATCCTCCACCGCTTCGCAGTACTGCTGGGACTGGGCGGCGCTCCTGATCATGCGCATGCTGTCCCGCAGCCACTGGACTCCCGCCCCCGCCACGAACACGCTGCCCTCCAGGGCGTACTGGGGAGTCCCGGAGGTTCCCGCCGCGATGGTGGTCAGCAGGCCCGACCGAGAGACAATGGCGTCCCCGCCCGTGTTCATCAGCAGAAAACAGCCTGTTCCGTAAGTGTTCTTCACCTCGCCCCGCTCAAAGCAGCACTGGCCGAACAGTGCCGCCTGCTGGTCGCCGGCCGCACCTGCGATGGGGATCTCCCCGCCCAGGACGGAGGCGTCCGTGTGCCCATAGACACAGCTGGAGGGCCGCACCTGGGGCAGGATGGACGCGGGGATGCCGAACCGCTCCATGATTTCTTCGTCCCAGACCAGCCTGTGGATGTCGAAGAGCATGGTGCGGGAAGCATTGGTGTAATCCGTCACATGGACTGCGCCTTTTGTGAGGTTCCAGATCAGCCAGGTGTCCACCGTTCCGAACAGAAGTTCTCCTCTCTGTGCCCGCTCCCTGGCCCCGGGCACATTTTCCAGGATCCAGGCAATCTTGGAGGCGCTGAAGTAGGCGTCCGGTATCAGGCCTGTCTTTTCCCGGATTTTCCTGTCGAATCCGTCTTTCTTCAGTTCTTCGATTCTGTCGGCGGTGCGGCGGCATTGCCACACGATCGCGTTGTATACAGGCTCGCCGGTGTTCCTGTCCCAGATAAGCGTGGTCTCCCTCTGGTTGGTGATGCCGATGGCGGCTATCTGCCCCGCGTCCACCCCGGCCATGGCCATGCACTCTGTGGCCACCGCCAGCTGGGAAGACCAGATTTCCTTGGGATTGTGCTCCACCCACCCCGGCCTGGGGTAAATCTGTGTGAATTCTTTCTGGGACATGCCGCGGATATTCCCTGCCCTGTCAAACAAAATGCAACGGGAACTGGTGGTCCCCTGATCCAACGCCATCACGTATTTCTGCATAGGCTCCCCTCTCTCTTCCGTCCTTGACAGACCGTGGTATTTTCCTTTTACTGTTTTACCTTTATTATAAGCAGAAACATTCCAGAATTCAATGAATTTTTTTGAAAGGGCTGCCGCCAGACGGTACATGTTTTGTTCATAAGCAGATTCCTTTCCTGAGAAATCACAATAGGTGGGAACCATTTCCCGTAAAACGCCCAAAAGTACCGAAAAAGAATTACCTGCGGAATAGAACCATCGACACTGGGCTGTCCCCACCTCAGATATATCACAAAACAGAACAACTGTAAAGGGAATTCCGATATCAGACATGTATCAGATAGGTAGAAAATAAAAATGCGGGATATTGCTGTTGCCTATAAAAATACTATATATTGTGCCAAAGGCAAAATACAGGCTTACGGCGCAATAAGACCATATTATAGGAAGCAAGTACAGCTTCCTATAATCGGACATGGTAGAAAATTTGCAAATTCCTATAAGATATATTTCCGGCAGCAAACGGCCCATTGGCCATGTATGTCCAGGAGCGCTGCTGTGCTTATGGCACAATATATTGTATGTGCAGATCTACTTTTCCGCGCCGGTCTATCCAGGTTCGGGTGCTCTTCTCACTTTCTCCACCATCTCCTCCGGCAGGACTTCCGCATAAATGCCGTGGTACTGTTCAAACGTGATCTGGCTGCCAAAGGTGAGCACTTCCATCTCTACGCCGAACAGATCCACAAGGAAGCCCATAGGCACCATGCCGTTCCTGAGGTAAAACGACTTTCTGCGCAGACGCTCCTGCCCGTTCCCGCTGTCCTCAGCATCCCTTATGGTGCTTTCGATTTCAACCACGATCCGCTCTTTCCCGTATCTCTCCTGTAGCGCCGCCAGCGTGCGGCTCCCCAGGCTTGTCCCCTGGCAGCCAGGGTCTATGGCCAGATAGTCCAGCAAGGCCCACCCTCCGGCCAGCAGCATGATTGCCAGGCCGCAGAATTTCCCCTCTTCCTCCTCAATGGCCAGCATGTCAAAATAGCCCTCTTTTTGCTTTTTCCTCATGAAGTCGAATGGTTTCTTCTCCGATTTCGGAAAGGAGGACTCGTACAGCTTCCTGATATCCTCCAACTGTTTTTCCTCTGTCGCATTCTTCAAAATAATCGCCATTTTACTTACCACCATCCAGCCTTTCTTCTAATATTCCTGTGCCGTCCCAGACCCCCCATTACCGCCCCTCCAGCAGCCGCAGGGCCAGGTATCTCGACAGATTAAAGTTCCGCAGATGCATCCCCGCCGTATCCTCTTTCTGCGCTTCCATCCAGTAGTATCCGAAAGTATTCTGCCCGAAGAACGCGCCGCCATCGCTGTCCTCCTCCATCTCCAGGCCATACCGCAAAGGCGAATCCTCCCGGAAAGCTTCCATATGATAATCCAGGCTCTCCAGATAGGGCACCAGCACCGGGGCCGCGTCCGCGCTCAGACTGTGCAGATAAACATAATCCGGCTGGGGCGTCTTCGCCGTATTCACCTTGGCTATGATCAGATCCGGATGGGCAAAGGACAGCCCCAGATACAGCACCGCCACCGCCGCCATGCTATAGCCAAACAGCGGGAAGTCTCTCCTGAAAATACTGACCGTCACCCCCACGAACAGCACCGCAAGCAGCGCCAGGCCCCAGAGCACCAATATCCTTAGGAACGTCAGGTCATAAGACTGAATGTAAAGCATCATCCGCATGGCGCTGGAGGCAATCATCACAAAGGTACAGACTGACATGACTGTCAGAATCCCCATCAGCGCTCTGCTCTCCCGGAAATAGCTCATACAGGCCAGCACGAGCCCCAGGTTCAGGAAGCTGACCGCCAGCAGCTGGAAGAACCCCTCCCTGGCATACATGGCGTAGGTATAGCCCTCCGGCAGCGCAAGCTGTCCCAGGAACAGCCCCCCTATCTGGACGGCGCTAAACAGCAGGTACACCGCCGTCAGCAGCCCGGTGACAGTGATGGCCAGCACCGGCTCTCCTCTGCGCCTGTCCGGCACTTCCTCCTTGATCTTCCGCTTGCACAGATAGGCCGTCAGGGCATATGCGGCAAAGAAGACCACTGCGATGCGTAACAGTATCTGGAACAGATTCCCTATATTGACGGCTTCCAGGAAACGGCTGGTCATCTGGCCGAAAATAGCGTCCGCGCTGGCCAGCAGTGCAAGCACTACGAACAGCATCGGAATCCCCGCCAGCAGCCCCAATGCCACGTACCAGCCTTTCGTGTCTTTTCCGCCTTTTTTATTCTTCCTGTAGAGCATGCCATCGGAAACGGGCCGCCCCAGCTCCCCGAAGCTGGCGAAGACGAGCTGGGCGATGCTGGCCAGATATTTTCCAAACTTCCACCCGGCGGTGTCGAAGTACTGCTTCAGCAGCAGGCTCATGGCCAGCAGAAAAATCCCCAGCTTGTTGAATAAGATGATTCTGCCGTCATCGGTGCAGAACGTGGAAATCCCCAGCAGCAAACAGGCAACCATGTACCAGGCGCTTCCTTTTTTCAAGGTAATCCCCAGCCTTGAAGAAGAGTAGCGCAAAAATATAAGGCTGCCTCCTACGAAAAAAGGGAAAGTGATTCCCGAGCCGTTCCGGTACATGCAAAAGACGTAGAGCACCGCATACGCCAGGGCCGCGGGGGCTATGGCCCCGAAATTCTCTTTCAGGCGCTTCGTCTCTTCCGTGTCCATGGCTGTGCCGTTCTTCTGCATGGTTGTGTTTTCGTTTTGCAATAGGCTCACTTCCGGCCTTGCATTTATTTCCGGTTTAACGTTTATTACGGGGCATTCATTCATTTTTGACCTTGGGTTTATTTCTGCACTGGCATTCATTTGCTCCACTCCTCCTTTATGCCCACTGATTTCTCATGCTTTTCCGATTTCTTCCCTGATAATCCATTCTGCATCGCTTCTGGATTACCCCCTGTCCATGACATGGGCGACTCGCAGCCGGCTTCATCCTTCCATCTATCTCCTTCTGTCTCACTCCATTGCCAGCCATCCCTCCTCTCACCGGCTTTCAGGAACATGGTTTTCCCGCCGCTGATTGGAAAAAGGCTCCTGAATTCGCCATATTGGCCACTCCAAGCTGCCCAATCATTCCACTCTGTCCAAACATTCTGTACCCATGTGCGGCAGCATCGCAGCCAGCCTCACTGGTCGCTGACATATTCCAGGATGTCGCCCGGCTGGCAGTCCAGGGCCTTGCAGATAGCTTCCAGCGTGGAGAAGCGCACCGCCTTCGCCTTGTTGTTCTTCAGGATGGACAGATTCGCAAGGGTCAGGTCCACTTTGCCCGCCAGCTCGGTCAGGCTCATCTTGCGCTTTGCCATCATCACGTCCAGATTCACAATGATTCCCATTTTCGCCCCTCGCTTTATGTCAGATTGTCAAATCGTTCTCTTCCTTATACTGCACCGCCTGCTCGAACACATAGGCCAGCACCTTGCTGAACAGCCCCGCGATGATGAACACGCATATCACCACCCACATGGCGATGGAAAAGTATACAATGCTGCGCACCACGGACATCAGGGCGATGAAAAAACTCCAGTTCCCCATCTTCTGGAGGCTCACCACATTTTCCTGTACGAAGCAGTTCTCCGCCAGCACTGTCCGGAAAATTTTCCTGAGCTCTCGCAGAAGCACCAGCGCCGCAACGCCCAGCACAAAATAGATGATGACCGTCTCCTCATAATGCTCCACCATGTGGGGAAACAGTTCCCCAATCTTCCTGACGCTGACAGGCAGCGATGCCGTCACCGCTATCCCGGCGTAGAACATGAAATCCAGCAGATACTTTGTCCACATGGTGAGATTCTTCTTTTTCGCCTGTAAATCTTTTTCCTTTTCCATATAATAACCTCGCATCCCACAGACTCCGGCGGCAGCTCCTCCGGCCCGGCTTCGGCCAGCTCCAGAGCTTCGGCTGCAACCCCAGCGTTAGCCCTGAGCCCCCGCCATCGTTATCTGTTATCATCTCTGCGATCAATATACCATTCTACATCGTGATTGTCAATATATTTTTATTGTTATTCAATAAATTTTTATTGTTTCCCTATTTAACAAAAGAAGCCATCAACGGCTCTCCAAATCCGCTGACGACTTCATGAAACCTCCTGGCCAAAAAGCCAGACATATCCTTTCATAAAAAACGCCTGGCATACCAGTATTCATCAAAAATCGAAATATGGCATCTCAAGATATTCTTCAGGCAATCCATCCCTGTCATACACATTTTTAAAAGTTGTGATCAGTCTCGCTGGCTCTTCGCAGATATACCGATTCAGATAATCAATAAAATCTTTTTCGGCATAACATACACCCACTACATCGCCCATAGATCCTTCCCTCAATGTGTTTGGCCAAATTCGCAGGTTTTCTGTTTATCGTCACTTCTTAATCTATATCCCGTCAATCATTCAAACGATACAGCTTCAGCGAGTTCTCCCAGGCCGCCCTGCGCGCCTCTTCCTCGCTGATGCCCTTCACCTGCGCCAGGGCCGCGGCCACATAGGGAAGATTCAGGGAGCTATTGCGCTTCCCCCGATAGGGAACCGGAGCCAGATATGGGGAATCCGTCTCCAGCACGATTCTGTCCAGAGGAATGTATTCCACTGCTTCCCGCAGCTTCCTGGCGTTCTGGAAAGTCAGCACACCGCCGATGCCGAAATAGAATCCCATATCCAGGAACCGCTTCGCCGTCTCCCTCGTATAGGAGTAGCAGTGAATCACGCCGCCTATCTCCCCCGCCTTCTCCGACTCCAGGATATCCACCGTGTCCCTGGCGGCATCCCTGGAATGGATCACCACGGGAAGCCCCACCTCCCTGGCCAGCTGCAGCTGACGCGGGAACCACTTTTTCTGAATCTCCCGCTCCGGCTCCTTCCAATAATAATCCAGCCCGATTTCCCCAATCGCCACGCACTTTTCCGCCCCGCACATCCGGCGCAGCTGCCCGAAATTCTCCTCGTCCAGCTCTCCCGTCTTGCTGGGGTGCACGCCGATGGCGCCGTAGATATAGTCATATCTGTCCATCAATTCCACCGTCCGCCTACAGGACGCCAGACTGGCCCCGACGTTCACCACCCTGGCGATACCCTGTTCTGGCAGACTATCCAGAAGCATCTCCCTGTCCTCGTCGAAAGCCTTGTCGTCATAATGTGCATGTGTATCAAAAATATCCGTCATATTCCCTCCCTTATCTTCGACCGTCTCCCCAATGGATGCACCAAATTCGGCCCATGCAGAGGATATCACTTCCCCCGCGCCCCCACAGTACGCCAAAAAGCGCAAGCGGACCGCTCCACCTGCGCTTCTGTCCCACCGTTCCCTATCCTCCTGCCACATCGTCCGAAAGCCCGCCGCCCCGGCCCTCCGTCCGCTGCCGAATGCCTTTCAGGGGCTGCCATTCACCGGTGTCCCGTAATAAACTTTACTGATTTCCGTCACCCGCAGTCTCCCTCCCTCCAGAGAAAGAATGGAAGCGGCACAGTTGGGCAGCTCAATCTCCCAGAACCGCTCCAGCGGAATGCCCAGGATATCATTGAGAATCCCCCGGTTGAAAGCGCCGTGGGCCACGATCAGAACGCTCCCGCAGACCCCCTCCAGCGGATAAATCTTTTCCTCCAGAAACTGCCGGCCCCGCTGCTGCACCTCCTGGAAGGTCTCCCCTCCTTTCGGCGGCACATAGCGCTCCGGATGAACGTAAAAATTATACAGAGGATGGGCCGGATTCTGCTTCGCTTCATCAAAGCCGGCCCCCTCACACTCGCCGAAGCCCACTTCCATCAGCCGCCTGTCCGTCTCCAAAGGCGTCTCTGCAGCCCCCAGCAGAATCCCAGCGGTCTCCCGGGCCCTTTTCAGGGGAGAGCAGAAAGCCCTGTCAAAGGAAATCTCCCCCATGGCTTCCGCCGTCCTCACCGCCAGCTCCCGTCCGTACTCGTTCAGAGGGATGTCTGTCTGCCCCTGAAGCCTGCGCTCTTTATTCCAGTCCGTCTCCCCATGCCTGAAAAGATATATCTCCATCTCTATGCCCTCTCCGCGGCACAGCCCATTGGACCGTCCGCGGCATCCGAAGAAAACTCCAATCCCTGAATCCCAACCCGGACAAGCCGGAACCAAAATTCTGCCTGAAAGCGCAAGATTTCATTGTTAAGAGCCTAACCCTCTCTGACCCTCACGCCCTCCGCTCCCTTTTTCGCGGCAAGCGCAAGGAATGCGTCCCGACCGGATCTGGTCTCGAACCCGAAAGCCTTGTCTCCGCTCTCCCAGGCGGGCGTGCCCTCATAATAGAACTTGGCGCTGTGGGACTCGTATCCCACCCTGACCCTGCCGCTGCGCACGGAACCGGTCACCGTCTCCGGCTCTACCCTGGCCAGGCTCTTCACGTCCACCAGCGTCACGGTCCCGTTGCCGTAAAAGGCGCTCCCGCAATGGTCTCCCAGTCTCCCGTATATCATGGAGTCTTTCTTCCGCTCCTGGAACTCCCATTCTTTCCCTGCTTTCAGAAAGTCCTCCGCGTATGCCTCCAGAGAGCCCGGGGCGGGAAATGCTTTCCGGAGCTGCTTCTCCATCCGCTTCAATATCTTGCCCGGCTTCGACTGCGCTTTCTGGAGCAGCACGATCATCCCCGCCGTCAGCTCTCCCAGGACCAGGCCCAGGGGCAGATGGAATGTAAGGACTTTCTGTATGGAGCCCGCGGCGAAATAGCCAATGGCCACCAGAACCACCACCCAGATTGCCACGGCCAGATAGGCGGAACGAACCGACCGTCTCCTGCAGTACTGGCACCATTCCGTCACCCATACCCTCTGCTCCTGTAAAAACCGTTCCACCACATTGGCGGAATCCTCAGCGCCCCCACTGCTCTTTCCGCCGCCGGCAAACAGAGAGATCAGGCTGCACACCGCGATCAAAAGGCTCAGCCCCGCCGCCAGCATGCAGATCCAGATCTCCGGAATCTCCAGGCCGCTTATGACGCCGCTGTCTATGCGGTACCATTCCGACTGACCCGCTCCCTGAGAAAGCCCCTCGCACATGGCCGCCATGACCTGTCCGTAGTCATCCCCGAAATGTGTGTCAAAATATGCCTCCTCGCCCACGAAAGAGTCATAACTGTCCAGGATATCGCTGTCTTCCAGCGCAGCCACCGCCCTGTCTATGGCTGCCTGATCCATAAGCTCCAGAGACCCCTGGGCCTGAGCCGGGCTCATGTCCTTCTGTGCCCGCATATCTCCCGGCAGGTTCAGATACTGCATCAGGTTGGCATATCTTCCGTCATACTGCTCTTCCTCCACCACGTAGAGGAAAATCTGTCTCTCCGCGTCATACACCACATATCCATAAGTCCTGGCCCGGCTCTGGTCCCCGCTGTAGTACTCCTCCACACAGGAAGCCACCGGATACGCTGCTTCGTAGGATATGTACTGCCCCTGGGCCTGGCTTAAGTCATCCCCCGGCTCAAGGGGCTCGGCCCCCGCCAGCAGCTTCATGAACTGGGGCCCCGCCTGTATCCACATGGCTACCGCCAGCACCAGCGTGCACAACATTACCACGATATTCTGTAACTTTTTCATCTCACAGCATTCCTTTCCTAAGTTTTCTGACAACTCCTAAAAATCCAGATATGCAATCTATCGATATATTATATAGAAAATACCCCCATAATTCAAGTACCGACGTACAAAAAAAGAACCGTCCCCAAGGCTCACATGTCCCCAAAAACAGTTCCTTCTACTGCGCCACCAGGGGCCCGAACCCTGGACACCCTGATTAAGAATTATGCAATCTGCAATATGACGGGCGCATATGAATCAATATTGTATCTTGCAATCACCATTCACATATGTTATAATGCCCTTAGGCAGAGGAAGCTAATAAGGTTCATTGGATCAAAAGAGCGAGCCCCCGGTCGTGCTGGGAACACGTCCGGGGGCTCTTCTTGTCTTTTTATAGTGGTCAAGCGTCCACTAGGCTAGTCGTCTTTCTTTTCGTGCCCATCTAGCCATTTGCCGATGAAAAGGCAAACCACACCGGCCGCGACCGACACGAAGAAACTAATAAGTATGTCCATTGGATCACCTCCTCCCATTGCCTGGGTATTGGTTAGACAACGCGGACATTATATCATATGATTCGACATTGTTCCACTCTTTTTTTATCTGCTGGCGGCTACCTTGCTGTGCTTTTCCTGAAAGCATCGTGCCGGTTCCTCCTGTCCGGCACTACCTGATTTTTCCAAGTGCCCTCCCCAGGGCACAAAAAAAGAACCGTCCCCAAGGCTCGCATGTCCTCAAAAACAGTCCTTCTACTGCGCCACCAGGGGCTCGAACCCTGGACACCCTGATTAAGAGTCAGGTGCTCTACCAACTGAGCTAGTGGCGCATCTCTTTTGCGGCATCCATCCATTGATGATGTCTTTCATAAGAACAAAATAGATTATATTACAATAAATCCGGAAATGCAAGTCCTTTTTTAATTTTTTTTAAATTTTTTCAAAAAAAATTTTAAGACTATTCTTTCAGGGACTTGAAATACATGAACCGCAGACGGTTCCTGCCCTCGGCGGCGAAGCAGGCATCCAGCAGACTGCACCTCCTCTGTAGCCACAGACTGCATTCCTGGGCCGTATGATGTCCCTGCCGGAAAGCCTCGTACCTGTCAAGGAGCCGGATCAGTAGCCAGTCCAGCCTCTCTCCGTTGCGCAGAGTATGGCGCTCCTGCAGCTCCAGATAGCCGAAGGCCTTAAGCTGCCTGTTCATCCATTCCAGGCTGAGGCCAGGCGCTCCCAGAATGATCAGATGGCGAATCATGGTCTTTCTGGGAATGGCTCCCAGCAGCTTCATGTTTCTGCCCAGCTCCGAATCATAATTCATGCTGGTGATATGGCTCTTCAGATATTCGTCCCGTTCCGATGCCCCTCTGCAGATATAGCATAAGGCATCCGTGTAGTACAGATGCCGCATGCTGTGCCACAGAGCGCTGCGGGTGATGTTCATCCGTTCCAGGCGCGACTGGGATATCCCCCGCAGATATCCCTCCACCAGGCGCTGCATGGCCTTTCTGCGCTTCCAGTAGATGGACTGCATATCCGCGGATTCCTCCTGGTGCACCTCATCACAGCCGTCATAATATCCCTGCAGCAGATACCGCATGTCCTCCCCCTCCAGCCCCAGCGCCCTGCCGAAAGCCACGCACTGCTCATGGTTCACCGGCAGATGCCTCCCTGTCCTCCAATACCTGATCTTCAGGATGTCCTGGGGCTTCATGGGCATTTCTCCATGCATCCTTTTGTAGATGCATTTATCCGCCTCTTCCTTTCCGGCAATGCCCTCTCTGCGCATGAATTCCCGGTATTTTTCCTTCAGCCACTGCACCTCCGGCCTCTCCCTGCAAGCCAGCTCCATGCACTCCTCAGCCAGCTTTTTCATCTCCTCTTCCGTCTCCCCTCTGCCCATCGGTCTCCCTCCTCAGATTTCCCCTTATTTATTCTTTCGCACAGGCGGCCCATAAGGGGACAAAAAATCCGCAAAATGTTAAAGTTCACTTTGTTGCGGCGGCAGACATTTTACGTTAAAGTGGATGATATAAAAATGAGGAGGAGATATACCAATGAAAACGCAACTGTCTATCTTAGTGAAGAACGAGTCCCTGCTTTCCCGTGCCTATTCTTTCCTATGGTTCATCAACATATTTAAGAAGATGTCCGTGAATGTATGGATCGATCAGAATCCCGACACGGTGAGCACGCCCACCCATGTCCTGAAAGCGCGGGAGGAACCCTATGAGTTCGATCTGGAGCCGGGGGAACACATCGTGTACTTCAAGGATCCCAGGGCCGGCGGCAAGGCTGCCATCCGTGCCGTCACCGGCGCGTTGGTGGGGGCCAGCTTCGCAGGCGGAGCGGGGGGCTCCATGCTTGCCGGGGCATCCATGGGCGCAGACATCGGAGCAGGCAATTCCGTGGGCGTAGGGTACGCTTCCTTTGTCCTGCGGGAGGGCGATATCTTCAAGATTTCCGCGAAGCCTACCAGAAAAGGCGGCGTGAAGGTCAAACAGGTCAAGGAAAAGAAGTAAATAAGAGTATCTGGAACGTTGTCTGGGCTTCCGTTGCGAAATGCGCGGAAGCCCTTAGCGCAGCATCCGTTGCACAGGAACCCTCCCTCCGGAGGGCGGCGCAAAAATGCGGATGCGGAACCTGAATGGAGATGCCTATGTTTTTTGACACACACGGCTCTGATGAGACCTATCAAAAACTGCTGATCGCCGTGGCGGGAAAGCAGCGGGAGCTGCTGCTGCATGTCTTTAATTGGACTGAGCGCACGCAGAAGCCCGTCCCCCAGCGCCGCGGCCTCTTCGGAAAAAAGCCGAAATCCGACCCTGTCTACGACCGGCTCCTGGCAGAACTGGAATCCCTGAAAGGGCAGCTGAAAAGGCACCGCCAGGAACAGGGCTACCCCAATGGCGTATTCTGGTGGAACATCCCCTGGGAGCAGGTGGAATGCTGGCTGATATGTGACCTGGCGCAGCCCCAGGAAGCTGGCGGCTGGCGGTATGCCAACGAGCTGAAAGCCATCGGGGAGGACGGCGTCTATCTGCTGTGCCTGAAAGAGGAGGGGCATCTGTCCAATTTCTCCACCTCCTACCACTATTCAGTCCACGAAGATTCAAAGTACAGCTACAGCGAGCGCCAGGACATGGTCCGAAAATACAACCGCCGGATATCCGACTACGATTTGTTGGATCTGGCCACCAGCTCAGACAATCCCGTCCACTCCGTGGTGTCCGGGGCGGATTATGCTTCCAAGGCTGATTATTACCTGTCCAGCGAGTATTTCATGACCAGGCAGTACATGTCGGATTCCTATTCCCGGAGCCTGTACACAGAGGTGGAGACCAGCGGCGTCACCGCGGTGAGCCACAGCCTGCACTATGAATGCTTCTTCCAGGTGGCGGACTTCCATGTGCGAGAGGACGGCACCCTGGATCATATGGGCCTGCGGGATTTCCGGTTCATCACCGCCCGCGGAGATGTGCCCGATTCCCTGGATAATAAGTATGAGGGGCGGGAGGCCGCTGTGGTCTGTGCGGGCTATCTTGCGGACAGCGATATGGTGCGCCTTGTCCCCCTTGCCCTGTTCGGAAAAGACATGGAGCAGGGCGCGTCCTGCTTTGAAGAAGCCATGCGCCAGGCAGAAGTCTATACCTGCCTGGCAGAGAAGATACAGTCATGATAGGCTCTCGGAATCTTAGGAAGCAAAATCAGGCATCGGGGCTGGACGGCACCAGAAAAAAGGGAGAATCGGCTCCAAGGGGTTCCGGAAAGCAGCTGGATATGCGGTTTAGAGATTCCGAGAGAATATAGTTATGAGAAAAAGGAGGATTTCCGGCTATGGAACTGACTTGGCACAAAGGCTATGAAGATTATGACGACCCGGCCTGGCCGCCCCGCAGGGAACACCTGACGGCCATCTGGCAAAGCGTCTCCCTGGCACAGGCAGGGGAAATGGACACGGACGCGCTGCTGAATCATCTGGAACTGACGGAAGAGCTTATGCGCTATTACACCGCCATCAGCGATTTCAGGAACCTGGAGCCCCTGATGCGCAGCTACGAGCCCATGCTCAGGCTGCTGGAGCCCAGGCATCCCGACACGGCGGGGTATTGGTATCTGGAGACAGAGTACAACCGCCTCAACGCCCTGCTTTACCTGGACCAAAAGAGCAACCAGCAGGCCTTGAAATATTATGAACAGGCCCTTGTCTGCTCGGATAGCTGCTATTCCTGTCTGCAGTCGGAAGCCGGGCAGTACAATGACGAACAAAGGCTCTTTCTGGCCTGGTCCTGTGCGGAATGCCGCGGCGAGATGGCCCTGGCCTGCGAGCGCACCCTGAATAACACCAGAATGTATCAGGTGCTGACCGGCACCATACCGATTCTGCAGTACATAGAGACCTGCCTTAAGGACGCCTACGGCATATGGGAGAAGACAGCGGAGCTTTATGCCAGGATTGGAGCTGCTTATTATCAGAACAACGAATTCGGGAACGGGGATGTCTACTACGGAGCCTCCGAGAGAATGTACGCAGAACTGGCGGAAGAGGTGGATTCGGATTTCTACCGGGCCAAACAGCTCTGGACCCACGGTCTGCACGGTATTGACGCGTTTACCCGGGCGGGGAACGCCAATGTGATGCTGGCCTGCGAGCAGGAAGTCCAGGCTTTCCTGAGCGCCGGGGCAGCGGGCCGCGACCGGGCCATTGCCCAGGGAGCGCTGGGCATGACTTACATGCAGCGGGGCATCGCCTTCCAGCAGTCCGGCGACCTCAAGGCAGCCATCCAATGGACGGAACAGAGCGCCGATCTGTTCGGCAACGCCCAGGAAGCCCTGGAAAAAGAGATGGGGAACCTGGAAAACAGCCTGGCCAGGAGCGAGCTCAGCACCATCGCGGCACGGCTGTACAGCAGCAACGTGGCAGCCATGGATGTCCTGGGCGTGCAGTACTTTGCGTCCGACCGGTTCGATGAAGCCCAGGGCGTCTTCGAGGAGACGCTTTCCATGCTCACGGATCCCCCCGGCTATTCCATGGCGGAAAACGCTTCCCTCCTGATCCGGGCAGAGTGCTGCGAATACCTGGCTCTGCTGGCGGTCAACGGAAACGACAAGCACAAGGTGGATTTCTATGGGCTCCAGGCCATGGATCTGGGCGAGGAAGCCGCCAGGAAAAGCGGAAATCCCGCCGCGTGGCAGCTTGTGATCATCAGCGCCTCTTTGGTCTCTGAGGTGGCGGAGGCCATGAAAGAAAAGCAGAAAATGGGCACAGTGGCCGCCAGAGGGCTGGCTGCCTGCGATGAGCTGGCCAGGCTGACCCCGGACAATGATTTCCTGTCCATGCGCGGCAACCTGGAACGGCGGGAGAAGAAATCCAAGAGACGGTTTTTTTAGAAGGGCCATCCCACTGGGTCGCAACCATCAAAAGCGCCGAGGTCTCCATACAGCATATTGCGCTGGCAGAAGCCCCGGCGTTTTTCGCTCATCTCCATGGCTTTCGGCTGCCCCTTCACTGCCGGGGATTCTGCGCCGCTTTCCGTTTTTTCAGGAAGACATACAGCACTGTCAGCAGAATCCCCAGGGCCAGCAATATCATGCCCACAGGCGCGTATATCCTGGCCTTCTGCAGCGTACCCGCCGCGTATCGGACAATCAGCGGCTCTCCCAGGGCATCGATTTCTTCCGGGGTATATCCGATTTCCCCCATGTACTCCCCCAGCAGATAGGGCAGCCGCCCCTGGGCCTTTTCAATCTGGCCCTCAATGGCCACGGTGCCCTGGGGGAGGCCCCCCGTCTCCAGATACTGCCAGGTCTCCTCTTTCAGGCGCTCCATGGCCTCGTACTGCCCCGCAGGCACCCCTATGACCAGCATCCCGTCCGCGGTGGGCACCGCATAATAATACTCGCTGACATGGGTCTCGTCAATGTCCCCCATATTGGCGAAGCAGTCGTAGACATAGGGAATCTGGCCGGTCACATGCATCCCCTCTCTTGCGCCGCCCTGTTCCATCAAATATCCTATGTCTATCCCCGGCTTGATCGCCGTCACGAAATTCCCTCCATTGATCGCCAGCAACAGGAATCCAATGACCAGCAGGCCGCCTATCAGGATTCCTGTGACCAGCTTTGCAAAATCCGCTTTCCAGTCTTCTCTCCAGTTCGCCGCCATTTTTCCTTCCTCTCCGCACATTATAGAATGTTGCCGGAATCCTCACCGGCAAAGGTCTCGCTGAGCCATTCCCGGACCTTCGACAGGATATCGATGATGTCCTGATTGATGAAATCCGTGGGCATGGCTACTGTCCCCTCTTCGTCGGAGGATAACGCCACGGAGATGCTTTTCAGGGCATGGAGGTCTACATCCGGCATCTCTATCCCGATCCAGGAGAGCAGCCGCTCCCCTCCGGAAAGCGTCTCCGCCGGATTCTCCACCCTGAGGCGTATCACCATGGCGGAATCCCCGGAATCTGACGGCACATCGATGCTCAAGCCCATATCTTCCGTCCCCCCGGCGAAACGGTGTCCGTCCTCCCACGTCTCCCTTTTCATGGCCATCAGGATCACAAAATACTGCCCCGCCGACATTTTGCTGTCCTCCATGGCCAGGCGGAAATCACGGATTGAGCTAAGATCCATGCCGAACAGCTGCTCCACCTGTTCCAGGGTCATGTACAGCTCCTCCTTCTGCCGGGGCATGAGATATTCCAGCATCTTGTACTGCCCTGCCAGGTTGCCGCGGATGGCGTTGTACAGCATGGTCTCATTTATGACGCCGCTGTCATCGTCGAAAAAGAACTCTGCCAGGGGCTCCGTCTGGCCCTCGGGGTATATGTTCATGTGAATCCTGTCCTCCTGGGTGCTGCCCTTTATGGTCAGACGGTACAGGGACTCCTCCCGAATCCCGGTGAGCTTCGCCAGGGTCTCAAGGGCTTTCCGCTGCTTAACGGGCTGGCTTTCCCAGTCCAGCTCCACCTGTAGTTCATAGGAAAAGCCGGAATTGTCCATCTTATCCTGCAGTATCTTCGCGGCCTTCCACGCCGGGTAACAGTAAAAGCATGCCCCCGCCAGGACCGCTGCCAGCAAAAAGACTATTGTCCACAGAATCTTTTTTCTCTTCTCCATCGCCTGTTCTCCACTCTTTTATTGTTCCGGCGGTGCCGCTTTCTTTTCTCCCCACGGCGGGCCGACGACAATCCGGTATAGATACAGTATAGCACCCTCACCCTTGTGGGCACAACTTATTTTTCAAAAACAGGATAAAATCGATTGCAGAAGGAATACGAATGACATTCGTTGCACTTCTTTATAAATCATGCTATGATTTATACTGACGATAATTAAAACTTGCCCTGAATGTCCTTCTTCATTGGAACCCGACTCACGAGCGAAAGGTTCCAGGGACACTGCGGCAAATTTCATCGCTCGTGAATATATAGAGACAAACACGAAGCTTGCCAGGCGACCCCCACACGGGCGAAGGACGCCAGAGACATCGGGGCGCTTTTCGCTGCACGCGGGCATAATTTCATCCCTCGTGGGCACACCTGAAGACAGGCTCTGTCAGACATCCTGAAGATTGTATAAAATATCACATCGGAGGTGCTTCTTGCAATGGAACTTTCAAACACAAACACTCTAAAGCCGCAGGGATATACGGGCATTGTCCATGACGGCACAGGCAGGCCCCTGGCTTCGGTGGCGGTGAGCAACGGCCGGGACGTCGTGCTGACGGACGAGACGGGACGCTATTTTCTGCCGGGCTGGGAGAAAGCAGATTTCGTCACCGTCACCGCCCCCACAGGGTATTGGGCATCGGATTACTACATCCCGGCAGGCAAAGGGGGAAGCGGCTATGACTTTCGGCTGGACAGGCTGGAAAGCGATTTGACCAGCCATACCTTCCTACAGGTCACAGACAGCGAGGTAGGCGCGGACGGCGTGGGGCAGTGGGTGGAAAAGCTGCGGAAAGTGGCCGCGAAGACCCGCCCCGCTTTCATCATCCACACAGGCGATATCTGCTACGTAGACGGGCTGAAAGCGCATATCCACGGCATGAACAGCGAGAACATGGGCGTTCCTGTCAGATATGTCATCGGCAACCACGACTATGTGAACTGGGGGGGACACGGGGAGGCGCTGTTCGAAAGCATCTACGGCCCTGTCCTGTATTCTTTTGAGGTGGGCTGTATCCACTATATCGTCACTCCCATCGTCCATGGCGATGTGAAAGCGAAGTATACCGACAGCGACGTGGTGGCCTTCGTGAAAAACGACCTTAAATTTGTGCCGCCGGAGAAGAAAATCATCATTTTCAACCATAATTACTGCGCCAGCGACGAAACCGGGTTCGTCCTGTCGGACGGGACGGACAGCATAGACCTTAAGAAGCACAATCTTCTGGCATGGGTCTTCGGCCACTGGCATTACAACTATCTCAATGAGATCGGCGGCATCTACAATATCACCACATCCAGGCCCGATACAGGCGGAATCGACGCTTCCCCCGCCACCATCAGGAGCGTCGTGCTGGAGGGGGACAGGCTGGCGGCAAGCGATTGCTATTACAACGATTTTGAGGAAATCCCATCCTCAGGCACTCATGTATGGAGCACCTCCCTGGACGGCAATATCCTCTATTCCGCTCCGGCCATCAGGGACGGCGTCCTGTATGTGGGCACGGTGGATGACGGCTGGCCGAAAGACTGCTCTATCTCCGCCCTGTGCGCGGAAACCGGCGAAGTGCTCTGGAAGCATAGGACGAAGAATTCCATAAAAAGCGACATACATGTCATTAACGGCAGAATCATCACCCAGGATACCCAGGGCGATGTCTACTGCCTTGATTTATCAGGACATGGACTGTGGACCAGGGATCTGCAGCTGCTCGGCCCCAACAATTCCAGCAGCAGCATCGCTGTGACGGAAAAATATATCTACTGCGGCGGCCAGCAGCAAGTCTTCTGCCTGCGGGTCTCAGACGGCAACATAGTCTGGCAGAAAGGCCTCTCGGGCGGCAATACATCGCCCTCAGCCTTCGTGCTGCATGAGAATATGCTGTTCGTAGGCGCGCACTGGGACAGGCTTTTCGCCCTGGACGCGGCAACGGGGGAGATATTGTGGACGAACAAGAGCGACCGGCTCAGCTATTTCGTCATGACCCCGGCCCTGTCCGATGGCTATCTGTTTACAGGCTCCTGGAGCGGAATCTATAAAATCCATGCCGCCTCCGGCCAGACGGTGAAATGCAGGGAAATGGAGGGGTATACCTTCAACAACGCCACCAGGCCGTATATCGCCAAAGGCGTCATGTATCTGGGCACCACCAACAGGGGCGTAGTGGCCATGGATACGGAGAGCCTGGAAGTCCTCTGGACGTTTGAGACTGGCAGAAACCTGATTCATACCTCTCCTTACAGCAGCGGCGATATCGCCACAGTGGACAGCGCGGTGGTTCCCATGGGCCAGCACCTGTGCTTCGGCGCATCGGACGGCTTCTTTTATATCATTGATAAAAATGGAGCAAAAATCGCACGCTATGAGATTGGCTCCCCTGTCAACCAGGCACCTGTAGTCGACGGCGAGTCTGTCTTTGTAGCTGATTTCAGCGGCAATGTCACCCGGCTGGACTGCCAGGCAGCTTTCCGCCGCGGGTAAGGCCTCCCGCCTCCAATCTATCCCGCCTTTTCGGACCTGTATGAAAACACGGCTTGAAAGCCCTTAAAATCTGGCATTCCTGGCACTGTCCGCATCACCGCTCCACGCACACCTGAAAGATGTAGAATTTGAGGTAATAGGACTGGTCTGCAGCCCAGAGGATGGGATGGTCGGGGCCCTGCGTCCGAAACTCTACCTGCCGCAGCCGCCTATGGGCGCCCATGGCAGCTTCCCGGATGGTCTTGGCAAAAAGCTCCGGCTCCATGAAATGGGAACAGGAACAGGTGGCCAGGAACCCTCCGTCCCGCACCAGCTTCATCCCTCGCAAATTGATCTCCCGGTAGCCCTTTACGGCATTCTTCACGGAGTTGCGGGACTTGGTAAAGGCGGGGGGATCCAGGATGACCACATCGAACCGCTCCCCCGCCTGTTCCAGCTTCGGAAGCAGCTCGAAGACATCCGCGCACTGGAAGGACACTTTCCCCTCCAGATGATTCAGCCTTGCGTTCTCTCTGGCCTGCTCTATGGCAAGCTCCGAGGCGTCCACGCCCAGCACGCTTTCCGCCCCCGCGGCTCCCGCGTTCAGGGCGAATGACCCCGTATGGGTGAAGCAGTCCAGCACTCTCCCTCCCCGGCAGAGCCGCCCCACGGCAGCCCTGTTGTTCTTCTGATCCAGGAAGAAGCCTGTCTTCTGCCCGTCCTCCACATCCACGATGTATTTCACGCCGTTCTCCACAATTTCCACCTTCGTGTCAAAAGGCTCTCCCAGAAAGCCCTTGCTGCGCTCCATCCCCTCCTGGAGCCGCACCTTGGCATCGCTGCGCTCATAGACGCCCCGGATAACGATGCCGTCCTGGGCCAGCACACGCTTCGCCGCGTCCACGATGATCTCCTTCCACCTGTCGATTCCCAGCGCCAGCGATTCCACTACAAGCACGTCAGCGAACTTGTCCACCACGATGCCCGGCAGAAAATCAGCTTCCCCGAAAATCAGGCGGCAGCTGGAGGTGTCGATGGTTCGTTTGCGGTATTCCCAGGCGTCCCTGACCCGCCGCTCCAGGAAAGCCGCATCTATCACCGTATCCTTCTTCCGGGACAGCATGCGCACGGCGATTTTGGATTTTCTGTTGAGATAGCCACATCCCATGCAATATCCGTCAAAGTCGCGGACTTCCACCACATCTCCGTCTTCGGCGCTGCCCGCAACGGAGGCAATCTCATTGTCGTACACCCACATACCGCCGGCTTTCAGGGTGCGCCCCTCTCCCTTTTTCAATGTCACAATCGTCTGGTACATTTTCTCACCTGTTCCCCTCCACAATTTACGCAGGCAATTTCTGCCCGCACATTATTTACTCATGCAATTTTATCGTAATTTCAGCTCTTATTTTATGATATTACATCTACGCACAATTTTTCTTGCACAATATTCGTTTTCCACTTGACAATTGAACAATTTTTATTTATTATTTATATGTTAAGTAATGAAACGCCTTGGCAAGACGGCATTCCAACCAGAGTTTTTTTCAGGGATTGCCCGATGCCGGCGCGTGGCTCAGCTTGGTAGAGCGCTGCGTTCGGGACGCAGAGGTCGCAGGTTCAAATCCTGTCGCGCCGATTTCTTCCTTGTTTCCTTGCTTTTATGGAAAACTATGTTTTCCGTGGTTTCTTCCCTTGAATCTTCAATGCGATTCAAGGGTTTTTCATTTTCAGGAATTTTTGTTTTCAGGAATCTTCGGGCTGCCGCCTGTTTCCACGCTCTCCTGGCCTGTTCTGCGCTGCTGCCCCGGGTTCCGGCTCTCTTCGCCCGGGGCTTTTATGGAACACAGATCATGCCTTATTGGGGATTCTTCTTCCGCTGTCTTTGCCTTTCCTCTGCTTCTCTCTGTCCGCAGGGCCTCTCTCTGTCCGCAGAACTTCTCTGTCCGCAAGGCTTCTCTCTCAGGGCTTCTCTCTCAGGGCTTCTCTCTCAGGGCTTCTCCCCACGCAAGGACTTTACTCTGCAGCCCCTTTCGCTTTATAGAACATCCTCCGCAGCGTACAGATGTCTTTCGGCAGGCTCTCCCTGTCAGGTGCCTGGTGCAGCGCCTTCACCCAGGCATAATACTCATTTGCCAGGGGCGTGGTCAGGGCGGATGTCCTACTGATATAGCCTTTCCGTATGGCCTCATGGGAAACGCTGCGCATAAACTTCCAGAAGTTGTAATAGGACAGCTTCAGCTTCGTCATATATCCGGCGCTGTCCTCGATGACGAAGCCCTCAATCCTACGCCCCTTATATTCATAGTCCTCCTCCAGAACATCCATGTACCAGTCGAAGAATTCCTGCCAGTTGGCAAGCGCACAGGCCTTTTCTTTCACCTCCAGCCCAAGCCCGGCCGCCACATGGCATGTCTCTTCGTACTCATATTTCGAGAACTCCATCTGATTGCGGACGATGTCCAGCAGATACAGATGGTCTTCCGGATAGTCGATTACATGAGGGTCATGCTCCATGTCCACGCACTCGAACACAAAGGACACGTCCTCCGCCTTGCAGTACTCTTTCATCTTCTCCAGGTTCTCCGGCAGCACCTTCCGCCTCACCATCTCCTGGAACCACCTGGCGTACTGGCTGTCTACGGTGGATTTGCTGGCCATGAACAGCCCGTCCTCATACTCGTCATAGCTCACTATCCCCAGGAAACCGTTCTCCTTCACATAAACGGTCACAGGAAAGCGCAGCCTGTGCTGCAGCATGTCGAATTTCGTCTCCGGGCGCTCGTTGACATTGAAGAACTTGTCGTAAGCCCTGGCCACCACCCTGCCCTTCACCACGTCCAGGTACAGCCCTCTGGCCTTGGTGGTCTGGGCATCCCAGGCCCTGTCGTAAAAGGCCTTGTCCGTATAGTTGAAAGAGGAGATATTGCCGAACTTCTTCTCCTGGATATATTTATTGTGGCGCAGGGCGATGATGGTATCCGCCACGGTGCTGTTGACCACCGTCTGTTCCTGCTGCATCTGGGGCGTCTTATACACCGGATTCTCCACTTCGACGCAGTGGATCCCCTGGCTGTCCACCTGGACGCAGCGCAGATTCCCGCCATACTCCACCTGTCCCTCCAGGTTGAACACCCTGTCGTTCACCTGCAGGGGCGTCTGCCTTAAGTTCCTGTGTCCGTGGATCTGATAAAAATTGTCCGGCGTAGTGTCAAAAAAGGCCTCCGCCACCAGCTCCGAATCCTCGTAGTTGCCCACGCCTTTGATCATCTGCTCCGTGGCCACAAAGGACAGGTTCTCCGGCACGGTGCTCAGGCCCGCATGGGTCACCAGATAGATATTGTCCCCATATCTGTAATAAGCGCACTGGCCGAACTTCCGGTACAGCTGCCTCACGTCCTTCTTGCTGATCCCGGCAGCCTCCAGGACAGGCTTGGTGACCAGCTCGAATTCCTTGGACTTGCCCTCGCAGTCATTGGCCCACAGCCAGAGCCATCTCTCATGGTTGCCCTCCAGCATCAGCACGTTCTTCCGGTCCATGATGGAAAGCAGGAACTTCACCACCTCAGCGTTCTCCACGCCCCTGTCTATGTAATCCCCCACAAAAATATACATTTCATCGTCCTTCAGGCCGCCGTTGTCCTCCAGATATTTCTGCAGGACCGTGTTGCAGCCGTGAATGTCTCCGATATGATGTATCTTCCGGTAGGAGGACATGTCGAACAGCCTGGTCCACACGCTGTCCAGCTCCTCCGGCCCCACCACCTTGATGCCGGAGGGAATCTTCTGGGTCCGGAACCGGGAATACATATTGTCGATCACCGCCTCGGGCACTTTCTTGAAAGGTTCTCTGGCCGCATTCCTGCGCTTCACTTCCTCTATGGGAATGCCGGTGAAGTCCACGCAGTAGATGCGGTACCGATAGGTCTCGCACATTTCCTTGTACCGGTTCATCTCGCTTGTCTTGGAATTGGTGGCATCGATCACCGTGAAGTCCCCTCTCTGCATCCTGATTTCCAGGATACTGAACAGGGTCTTCCAGACGATGCTGTCATTGGCCTGGCTGATGCCTGTGGTGCCATCCGTGAGCATCACCGGGCTCTGGCACAATAACCTGATGTCATCCGCCGATAATGTATAGGGCTTCAGCCCATGCTGTTCAATCCATGTGGACTTGCCGCAGCTGGCTGAGCCTCTCAGCAATAATAAGATTCTCATTTTCGCTCCTCTTATATTCCGCATCCTTCTCCGGATGCCATGGTCTTCTGTTTCATATATTAGTCAAATGTGATACCAAATGATACTTATTAATCTTCAAATCAGACAGATGGGCACTGCCATCCGCATCCTGGATGAGCAGCCCCTTTTCTGCCCCAGGCGCTCTGTCCATCCCAGCCAGTCCCATAAGGAAACGGGCATATTTCCGGATCTGCCCAGATAAGGAAATCAACCCGCCGCTCTTCACGCCCATCGACTGCTCCATTGTCTTCATGGATTCAGAAGCTGCGCAATCAGATGCTCCACCTCTTCCAGCTGCTCCTTGCTGTTCTCCCTGTGGCTGAGCTTCCGGTACTGGGAGGGGGACATCCCCTTCATGGTCCGAAACGCCTTAGTGAACACCAGCGCGTCGCTGTAGCCGCAGGACAAGGCGATGCTCTCTATGGGATAGGAGGTGGAGTCCAGAAGCTCTCTTGCTTTCGTGATGCGGAAGGTGGTGAGGAACTGTTGGGGGGACATCCCCAGATAATTCTGGAACAGGGTGTAGAGGTAGCTTCTGTTGATGCACACATAATCCGCCACATCCGTCACCTTGATGGGATTGCAGTAATTGCTCTGGATGAAGGACACCGCCTTTTTCACATACTGATTGCCCCTGTCCTCTTCATCTCTGGCCACCACCCCGGCGCTCCCCGCCAGCACGGACAGGAACACCCCCAGCAGCCCATTGCGCCGCAGGTCGTCCGCCACCCCGAATGTATTGTGCTCCATCATGTCCCTCACAATGGAATATAGCTCCTGGTCCCTGTCACAGGCGAAGACCGGATGCCTGGCGGACAGCCCCATGGCGCTTAAGTACTCTCCCGCCCGGCTTCCGCCGAATCCCACCCACAGGTAGCTCCAGGGATCCTCCTGATCTGACTGATAGAACGCCAGTTCATTGGGCTGTATCAGAAAGCCGTACCCCGCCTCCAGCCGGTATTCCTTATCATGGAACCGGAACAGCCCTTTTCCGCTGAGCACATAGTGAATCAGGTAATGAGGCTTGGAGGCGGGACCGAAGCTGTGGAGGCCCTCGGTTCTGGAACAGCCGCAGCAATTCACATATAAACTGCCAATCTTATCATTTTCAAAATCCAGCTTAAAAGCCTTCTCCATATGAAAACAGCCTCCTTCCCTTCTGTCCGCCCCCATTTCGGCTTTCCTGACACGCCGCTTCTAAAGGCCGGCTCTTTGCATCGTCCGTCCCTTGTGCAGCCTCCCTTTCAAAGCAAATCCAGTTTCATAGGAACTATGGCGAAATAACTTGTAACTTACTCTACCAGATATCCTTCGCTGTCCAGCTGCACGCCCATCTCGCGGCTGCACTCGTTGATCTTGTCCAGAATCCTCTGGGCCTCCTCCCCCTGGGCGGGGGTGGGCCTGTAGTCGTTGCGGCTGGGGGTGGAGCTGACAGAACAAGGAATCACACGTATCTGCGCGTCCTCCTGTTTCACGCCGTCCACGAAAGTGAAAGTCTGTTGGAATATCATGCAGTCCTTGTCCGGCGGATTCCGGTTGGCCCCGAAGCAGAAATTGCCCAGACTGTAGAGGATGAACTTCCCCTGATATTCTTCTATGCCCTGCAGCACATGGGGATGATGTCCGATTACAAGGTCGTAGCCCCAGTCGATGCACTTCTTCCCCAGGCTCTTCTGGTAGTCCTCAGGGTAATATTCCCGCTCGATCCCCCAGTGGCAGCACGCCAGGACCAGATCCGCGCCGTCCTCCCGCAGCTTCGCGATGCCCTCTTTCAGGTACGTCTCCACACCGGCTCCCTGGCCCACCTCATTGACGGACACGATGCCTATGCGGATGCCCCCGGTCTCGTACATGCAGTAGTTCCCGTCATAGGCATACAGGATCCCCGCGCCCTCCAGCGCTGCCACCGTGTCGGCGGTGCCCTGTTCCTTATAGTCCAGGCGGTGATTGTTGCCCATGCCCACGGCTTCCACGCTGCCTGCTGTCAGGATGCTCACGTACTCCGGGTCGCCGGAGATGCAGTAGGTCTGGCCCTCTCTGAAATCCTCGGAATTGGTCAGCGGCCCCTCCAGATTCACCAGCGTCAGGTCATCCGCGCTGAAGATGTCTTTCACATTTTCAAAAAAATAATCATCTCCCGCTCCCTGGTCATAGGTCTGGCGGAAGGAGACCTCATAGCCCTGTCCCAGATAATTCCCCATGGTCACGTCCCCCGCAGCGGAAATCGTGATGCTGACTTCCGATGCGGGCGCTGACCCGTCATCGCCCTCCGGCAGCCCTGCTCCATCCGCTCCATTCCCTCCGGCGTCTTCACCGGGCGCACCGTTCTGTCCCGGCGGGACTACGCTGTCCGAGCCTGCTGGCAACATGCCATTCTCACCTGCAGCTGTGCCGTCCTGATCGGAGGACATGCCCTCGCCCGGGGCTGAACCGTCTCCTCCGAAGCTCTCTCCCGCCTCCCGGCCATCGGTTCCGCCGTTTCCTTCCGCCTGTCCCGGGGAATATCCCGAGCCGTCCTCCGCTGCGTCTAGAGATTCCCCCAGATAGACCGCGGACACATCCACAGCCAGAGCCGAAGCGTCATTGCCGTCTCCGCAGGCGGACAGCAGCACCGGAATCCACAGCAGCATAGCCGGAATCGTCTTTTTAGTTTTCATGGCTGATTTCTGTCACCTCTTTTTCAACATTTTCTTTTCTCCCTTATTGTAGATTTTCATGACGATCACGGCCTCTACAATCAGGAGCAGCGTAATCCCGAATTTCACCAGTCCCGTGGTGATATTCGCCAGGAACATGGTAATCTCCGCCGCTACGCCGAATCCGATTACCAGGGCGGCACAGAATTGATTGTATTTCTTCACATCCTCCACCTGGATTGAATACTTATTGAATATCTTGTTCCGCTCATCGCTGCTTAAAATCTTCCCGGCTACATACGCACACAGAGCCCCTATGGACAACAATACGATAAAATCCATCTTCTTTCCGCCTTTCCTCTATTCTCCGTATAATTTTTCTTTCAGGTATCTGATATTTTCCGCAAAATCCACTTCCAGCACCTGCATCTTGCGGATGGTCACATCCCTGTAGGTGCCGGGCTGGGGGATGCTGTCGGACTCGATGTCATAGGTAATCAGCTTGCCTGCCATCAGGCCCAGACGGAAACATTCGCCCTTGGTCAGGTTCGTGGTCAGGTTCGGCATCAGACCGTCTATCAGCCCTCCCATGTTGGTGAGCGCCGCGGAGGGCAGCTTGCCTATCACGGCCGTCAGGACTTTCCTCTGCCGCTCCGTCCTGCCGAAATCCGTGCCCAGGAAGCGGTTCCTGGTGTAGGCAAGGGCCTGGGGGCCGTTCAGATGCACCATCCCGCTAAGGGTAGGATCCAGTTCAAAGGTCCCCTGAGGATTGTTCGTGAGGATATTGTACTCTACCAGGTAGTTGTTGACCCATATCACCTCATCGTTGCTCAGCTCCAGGTCAATGCCGCCCACCTCGTCCACCAGGTTGACAAAGGCTCCGAAATTCACCAGCATGTACCGGTTCACCGGAATGCCGAAGTTCTGCTGAATCGTCTCCATCAGCAATTCCGCGCCGCCGTAGGAATAGGCTGCGTTCAGGCGGTTGCCGTCATGTCCGGGGATGTCCACGTACATATCCCGCAAAAGGGAGGTCATGTATATCTTCTTCGTCCTGCTGCTGATCGACAGGAGAATCATCGCATCGGAGCGTCCGTCTTCGCCGTTCTGCCGGGAGTCGTTTCCGATGAGCAGGATGTTCACCACTCCGTCTTCCGACATGGGCAGGGATGTATACTGGGCAATCTCCTTATAGGTCATCTTGCCGTACATGAAGCCCACCAGCTGGTACAGTCCAAAACCCAGCAGGGCAAAGAGGACTGCGGCCCCTATCAGGAATTTCAACAGGCGGTGCTTTTTCTTGCGGGGCTTCTTTTTGGAAGCCTTCTCTTGCTTCCCTGGCTTCTTGGACATCCGGGAATCCTCCTCACGCGGCGGCTCTGCCTCTCGGGACTTTCCTTTCTTCTGAGGCTGCCGCTTACTCTTGGATTGCTTTTTCCCTGAGGTTTCCTCTTCGTAGGAATCCCCTCTCTTTCGGGCCGAAGCCTCATCAGCCTGTCGCCTGGGATATGGTTCTTCCTCCTCGTACTGGCGGCTCCTGCGGTATGGCTCCTCCT
>ERZ808037.683-NODE-683-length-28622-cov-14.238746_pt1 | contig 28622 bp, 26 predicted proteins | sample MGYA00380190_ERZ808037 | MGnify/ENA primary metagenome ERZ808037 (study PRJEB31490, sample SAMN06133399) | mouse gut metagenome | isolation source: J9 | host: mice | place: China: Chengdu | collected 2015-05 ...
GCCGTTGAGGCGTGAAAATAGCCTCCCTCCTTGAGGGAGGTGGCACGGCGGAGCCGTGTCGGAGGGAGTTCCCTCCACCCATACCGTGAACTCCCCCAAAAGTAGTACGTTTCCATACACTTTATGGAAATGTCGGAAAACTGCGCCCATTTTTGCCCGCAAAAAGGCCCCCGCAGGCGGGGGCCTCAGCTGTTGGTATTCAGTTCTATTCCTCCAGGAGGTCCACACCCTGACGCAGGGCGTGCTCCCGGATGCGCTCGAAGGTCTCCTCGCTCAGGTCGTGCTCCATCTTGCAGGCGTCGGCGGCGGCGTTCTCCTCGCTCACCCCCAGCAGCCGAAGGAACCGGGTCAGCATCTTGTGCCGGCCGTAGATGCGTTGGGCAATCTCCTCCCCCGGGGGAAGCAGGGTGATGAACCCGTCCCCGTCCATCTCGATGTAGCCGTTCTCCCGGAAGCGCTTCATGGCCACACTGACGCTGGGTTTGGTCAGCTCCAGCTGGTGGACCACGTCGATTGAGCGCACCGACCCCTGCCGCTCCCGCAGGATCAGGATGGCCTCCAGGTAGTCCTCAGCAGATTCGTAAATATTCATCAGGTTTCACTTCCTTTGCCCATCCAGACTATCACAAAACGCCAAAAAAAGCAAGAATTTTAACTGCGGGCCGGAGCATTCAGGTGCGTCGGGTGAGAAATATGTCCTTGCAGATTTCCGGGCCATCCTGTATAATAAAATCATAACCGGAAACAGTGAAAACCAGAGGGAAAGGAGCGCTGTCATGAACACCAATCTGGCATATCAGGACTACCCGGCGGAGGAGCTGATCGGCGGCAAATTTGTGGCCATGTCGCCCAGCCCGGCCATCAATCACAACCGGGTCATTGGAAACATCTACCGCATCTTTGCCCACTATCTCAACGGCCGCAGATGCGAGCCCTTCGCCGACGGGGTGGACGTCTATCTGACAGAGGAGGACCGATTCATCCCGGACATGATGGTGGTCTGCGACCCGGATAAGGTCAAGGCCGACGGGGTGTACGGCGCGCCCGACCTGGTGGTGGAGGTGCTCTCCCCCAGCACGGCGCAGTACGACCGCGGCCGCAAGATGAAGGTCTACGCCCAGTGCGGCGTGCGGGAGTACTGGATCGTCAGCCCCGGCGACCGCACGGTGGAGCAGTACCTGCCGGAGGGGGGACATTTTGTCCTCAACGCCACCTACGGCCTGGAGCTGGAGGCCATTCTGAACAAGATGTCCCAGGAGGAACGGGACTCCATCCCCACCGAATTTAAATGCAGCCTCTTTGACGACCTGACCATCCAGGTGGCGGATATCTTTGAGCGCGTGGTGTAGCGCCCTTCTTCCCACACAGGGCAGGCCTTTCACCCTCCGGAGAGAGGCTGTTTGTTTACGCAGTCTTTTAGCAAGCTGAAAACCGGCTCCCGTCAGGGAGCCGGTTTTTGATTGGTCAGTACGCCACGCCCCACAAAATGGAGTGCTTGGCGGGCTTGCCACAGCAGACGCAAACATCAGCTACATGCTCCTGCTCCAGGGGCATACAGCGGGAGGTGACCCCGGCCTTCTCCTTCATGGCCAGCTCGCAGTCCAGCTCGCCGCACCACATGGTTTTGGCGAAGCCGCCCTCGGCCTCCATAAACGCCTTGACCTCCTCCAGGGTGAGACACACCCGGGTGTGGTCCTCCAGGTTCTTTTTGGCCCGGTTGTACAGGCCCTTGTGGACCTCGTCCAGCAGCCAGCGCACGTCCTCCTCCAGCTCGCTGAGGGGGACAAAAATCTTCTCCCCGGTGTCCCGGCGGCAGATGCAGCACTGATTCTTCTCCATATCCTTGGGGCCGATCTCCACCCGCAGGGGGACGCCCTTCATCTCATACTCGGCGGCCTTCCAGCCCATGGACTGGTCGGAGCTGTCCATCTTGGCCCGGACGCCCGCCTTTTGCAGCCGCTCCAGCAGGGCGGAGGCGGCATCCAGGACGCCCTCCTTGTGCTGGGCCACGGGAATCACCATAGCCTGGATGGGGGCGATGCGGGGGGGCAGCACCAGGCCGCTGTTGTCGCCGTGGGTCATGATGATGCCACCAATCATCCGGGTGGACACCCCCCAGCTGGTCTGGTGGGGGTGGTGGAGCTGGTTGTCGCTGCCGGTGAAGGTGATGTCGAAGGCCCTGGCGAAGCCGTCGCCGAAGTAGTGGCTGGTGCCGGCCTGGAGGGCCTTCTTGTCGTGCATCATGCACTCCACGGTGTAGGTCTCCTCAGCGCCGTTGAACTTCTCCTTGTCGGTCTTCCGGCCCTTCACCACCGGCATGGCCAGCACGTTTTCCAGGAAGTCGGCGTAGACGTTGAGCATCCGCATGGTCTCCTCCCGGGCCTCCTCGGGGGTGGCGTGCATGGTGTGGCCCTCCTGCCACAGGAACTCCCGGTGGCGCAGGAAGGGGCGGGAGGTCTTCTCCCACCGCAGCACGGAGCACCACTGGTTATACAGCTTGGGCAGGTCCCGGTGGGAGTGGATGATGTTTTTGTAGTGCTCGCAGAACAGAGTCTCGGAGGTGGGGCGGATGCAGTACTTCTCCTCCAGCTTCTCGCTGCCGCCCAGAGTCACCCAGGCGCACTCGGGGGCGAAGCCCTCCACGTGGTCCTTCTCCTTCTGGAGCAGGCTCTCGGGGATGAGCATGGGCAGGTAGACGTTCTCGTGGCCCGTCTCCTTAAACTTCTTGTCCAGCTCGTGCTGGATGTTCTCCCAGATGGCGTAGCCGTAGGGGCGGTAGATGAACATGCCCTTGATGGAGGAGTAGTCGATGAGCTCCGCCTTTTTGCACACGTCGGTGTACCACTGGGCAAAGTCCACCTCCATATCGGTGATCTGTTCCACCTGTTTTTTGTTGTCCTTGGCCATATCGTCTCAGTCCTTTATGTTAAAATGGATTGGAAAAACTCACGCCACCTATTGTATGGAGTTTTCAGGAAAAAGTCAAGTGGTGGCCTCCCCTTCGGCGGTCTGCCGGTCAGATTTTCTTGCCTGTTGGGAAAAAATGTGATATATTCATAGGGAGAAATCTTGCAGGGGAGGGGACCGCTATGGAAGCCCAGCAGCGCAGACAGATGATCGCCCGCCGCCTGGGGGAACGCGCCGCCCCGCTGAGCGCCGCCGCCCTGGCCCGGGAGCTGAATGTGAGCCGGCAGGTTATCGTGGGCGACGTGGCCCTCCTCCGGGCCGGGGGGCTGGACATCACCGCCACCCCCCGGGGCTATCTGCTGCCCCGGCCCCCTGCCGGGGTGGTGCGCACCTTCGCCTGCCGCCACCGGGCGGACCAGATGGAGGAGGAGCTGAACGCCATGGTGGACCAGGGGTGCACCGTGCTGGATGTGATTGTGGAGCACCCCATCTATGGCCAGCTCACCGGCCCCCTGCGGCTGGCCAGCCGGTACGACGTGGCCCAGTTTGTGGCCCGCTGCCGCCAGGAGGCCGCTGCCCCCCTGTCCCAGCTCACCGAGGGGGTCCACCTGCACACCGTCCTCTGCCCCGACCAGGGGGCGGCCGACCGGGTGCGGGAGACACTGGAACGGCTGGATTTTCTGTACCGATAAAGGAGACCGGGATCATGCTGGGAAAACACAAGCCCGCCGGCGAGAAGCTGGGCATCTACATTCACATCCCCTTCTGCCGCAGCAAGTGCGACTACTGCGATTTCTACTCCCTGGCCGGCCATGAGGACCAAATGGACCGCTACCAGAAGGCCCTGCTGGCCCATCTCAAGGAGAGCGCCTTCGCCGCCCGGGGCATGGCGGTGGACACCATTTACTTCGGCGGCGGCACCCCCAGCTTCTACGGAGAGAAGCGGCTGCGGGCGCTGCTCTCGGCCATCAAAAAGCACTACACAGTGGAAAAGGACGCCGAGATCACCCTGGAGGCCAACCCGGACAGTGTGGACTTCAAGTCCCTCAAGGCCCTGCGCAGGGCGGGCTTCAACCGCATTTCCATCGGGCTCCAGTCGGCCTGTCCGGCGGAGCTGGAGGCGGTCCACCGCCCCCACACGGTGGAACAGGGGGACGAGGCGGTGGCTGCCGCCCGGAAGGCGGGCTTTACCAGCCTGTCCCTGGACCTGATCTACGGCCTGCCGGTGCAGACGGTGTCCAGCTGGTGGAACACGGTGGAGCACGCCCTGTCTCTGGAGCCCGACCACCTGTCCTGCTACGGGCTGAAGGTGGAGCCGGGCACCCCGCTGGCCGCCCGCACGGCCAAAGGGGAGCGGCTGCTCAGCGACGACGCCCAGGCCGACCTCTACCTCTGGACGGTGGCCCGGCTGGCCAAGGCGGGCTTTGGGCAGTATGAGATATCCAACTTCGCCAAGCCGGGGTTTCAGTCCCGGCACAACCTGCGCTACTGGCTCACCAGGCCCTACATCGGCTTCGGCCCCGGGGCCCACTCCGACTTCGGCGGCCGGCGGTATTCCTGGGTCCGGGACCTGGAGGGCTACATCACAGGGGTGCTGGAGGGCTCCGCCCCCCTGCTGGACAGCCAGGACCTGATTCCCCAGGAGGAGCGGGGCAGCGAGTATTTGATGCTCCGCCTGCGCACTTCCATGGGGATCGAGGAGTGGGAGTACCGGGGGACCTACTTTATGGACTTCGCCCCCATCGAGGAGCGGCTGCGGGAGTTTGCCGCCCGGGGCTGGGCGGAGCGGACCGCCGCCGGGCGGTGGCGGCTCACCCCCAAGGGGTTTCTGGTGTCCAACCAGCTCATCGGCGACCTGCTGGAGCGGCAGGAAAAGGCCCGGCTGGCCAGCCTGCTGCCCCGGGTGCAGGAAAAATACCAGGGGCGCAAGCCCTAGGGGCCGCCCCCCTGCGCGGAAAACACAGCCCATGATTTACAGTGAATAACAGGAAAATTCTGAGTATCGGACAGCGAAGGGGAGATTTTTCCTCTGCTGTCCGTCTTTTTTAACAATTTGTTCATGGGTCCGCAATTTTTGTTGCAAGCTGGACATAATAGTGCTATAATGTATCCGGTTTGATGCGCCCTGCCACTGGCAGCGGCTGAGTTGATTTTACATATGGCGTACCGCCGTATTATACTTTATACTCCAAGACATGGAAAAGAGGGTGCAGGTTTTTGACCAAGTATCTGATTCATGGGGGCCGCCCCCTACACGGAACCATCCACATCAGCGGCGCGAAAAATGCCGCTGTAGCCATCATCCCCGCCGCCCTGCTGGTGGACGGCGTCTGCCGCATTGAAAATGTTCCTCAGATCAGCGATGTTACCCTGATTCTTCAAATCCTGCGGGAGCTGGGCGCCGACGTGCGCCTGGTCAACCGCACCACCGTGGAGGTGGACTGCTCTCATATCCGCAACCGTCAGGTGCCCTACGAGCTGGCCCGGAGAATCCGTGCCAGCTACTATCTGGTGGGCGCGCTGCTCAGCCGGTTCGGCTGGGCGGAGGTTCCCCTGCCCGGCGGCTGCGACCTGGGCGGCCGGCCTGTGGACCAGCACATCAAGGGCTTTGTGTCCATGGGGGCCGACGTGGAGGTGCGCAACGGCCTGATTGACGCCCGGGTGCCCAACGGGGCCCGGCTGTCCGGGGGACAGGTCTACCTGGATATCGTCTCGGTGGGGGCCACCATGAACATTATGCTGGCCGCCACCCTGGCCTCCGGCATGACGGTCATTGAAAACGCCGCCAAGGAGCCCCATATTGTGGACCTGGCCAACTTCCTCAACTCCATGGGGGCCGATATCCGGGGCGCGGGCACCGACGTCATCAAAATTCACGGGGTGGCCCGCCTGCGGGGGGGCTCCTACTCCATCATCCCCGACCAGATCGAGGCGGGCACCTATATGGCCGCCGTGGCCGCCGCCGGAGGGGATGTGCTCATTCAGAACGTGATCCCCAAGCACCTGGACTGCATCACCGCCAAGCTGGTGGAGATGGGGGTGGAGGTGGAGGAGCTGGACGACGCCCTCCGCCTGCGCCGGGAGGGTCCCATGGGCCGGGTGAACGTGAAAACCATGCCCTACCCCGGCTTCCCCACCGATATGCAGCCCCAGATTGCCGCCGCCCTGTGCGTGGCCCAGGGGACAAGCGTCCTCACCGAGGGGGTTTGGGACAACCGCTACCGCTATGTGGACGAGTTCCGCCGCATGGGGGCCCGCATCCAGGTGGACGGCAAGGTGGCCGTCATCGAGGGGGTGGACCACCTCACCGGAGCTCCCATCCACGCCTGCGACCTGCGGGCCGGGGCCGCCATGGTCATTGCCGGCCTGGCCGCCCAGGGCGTCACCGAGATCGACGGCATCCACCACATCGAGCGGGGCTATGAGACCATCGTGGAAAAGCTGGCCAACCTGGGGGCCGATATTCAGATCATCAGCGTACCCGGCGAGGATGACCAGGCCCAGGTGGGATAACCGCCGTCCACAGGAGCCCGATTTTGGGAGTGACCTACCGCGCATTTTATCACAGTCAGGAGAATTGGCGCGATTTGTAGGGGCGCAGAGTGCGCCCGCGGGCGGACAATGTCCGCCCCTACATAAAAATCTGCGAATAGGACACACCCCCGATTTTGCAGGATGATAAGGCGGCGCGCCGAGGTCGTCGCGCCCTACAATATTCCCCAGGGTCCGGCAGGGATGTCGGGCCCTGAATTGTTGTAAAAGGAGCGATAGTTTGTTTACCTTTACCACCCTTGCCAGCGGCTCTCTGGGCAACGCCGCTCTGGTTTCCTGCGGGGACACCCACATCCTGCTGGACGCCGGCATCTCCGCCAGGCGCATCACCGCCGGGCTGGCAGAGTTGGGCGTGAAGCCCCACCAGCTGTCCGCCATCCTCCTCACCCACGAGCACAGCGACCACGTGTCCGGCCTGCGGGTGCTGTCCAAAAAGGCGGGGGCTCCCATCTACGCCACCCGTCCCACCCTGTGGGAGTGGTACAAGCGGCAGCAATGCGACGAGGTAAAGGCGCTGTTCCGGCCCCAGGAGGCGGGGACCGGGTTCCAGGTCGGCTCCCTGTGGGTGGAGTCCTTCCCCACCCCCCACGACGCGGCAGGCAGCGTGGGCTGGTCCATCGCCGGGGAGGGGTGCCGCATGGTGCTGTGCACCGACCTGGGCCATGTCACCGAGCCGGTCCGCCGGGCGGTGGCGGGCTGCGACCTGCTGGTGTGCGAGACCAACCACGATGTGGACTGGGTCCGCACCGGCCCCTACCCCTACTACTTAAAGCGGCGGATTTTGGGGGACTACGGCCACCTGTCCAACGAGGCGGGCGCGGAGCTGGCCGCCTTCGCGGTGGAGACAGGGACCCGGTCCGTGATTCTGGCCCACCTGTCCCAGACCAACAACACCCCCGTCCGGGCCTATGACACCGTAACCCGGCGGCTGCTGGCCATGGACTGCCACCCGGAGCGGGATATCTCCCTGTGGGTGGCCCCCGCCAAGCTCCCCGGCCCCACCTGGAGCCCAAAGGGGGTGCCGGTGTGCTGAGCGTCTACCTGATCTGTGTGGGCAAGCTGAAGGAGAAATTTTACAAGGACGCCTGCGCCGAGTATGTAAAACGCCTGTCCCCCTATTGCAGGCTGACGGTGGTGGAGATTCCCGAGGCCAAGCTGTCCAAGGACCCCACCCTGGGGGAGATTACCAACGCCCTGGCCAAGGAGGGGGAGGCCATCCGGGCCAAAATCCCTCCCGGCTCCCGAGTGGCGGCCCTGTGCGTGGAGGGCCGGATGCGCTCCAGCGAGGAAATTCCCCAGATGTTTCCCGTCCCGGGCCGCAGCCCGGAGAAGCATATGGTCTTCATCATCGGCGGCAGCTACGGCCTTCACCCCTCCATCAAGGCGGAGGCCAACACCCAGCTGTCCATGTCCCCCATGACCTTCCCCCACCACCTGGCCCGGGTCATGCTGCTGGAGCAGATATACCGGGCATTTAAAATCAACGAGGGGTCGGCTTACCATAAATAAAACGGCCCCGTCTCAAAGAAACGGAGCCGTCCCACAACTTGACACACCCACAAAAATGTGGTATGCTACAGTTGTGTAGGGGAATCGCCCAGCGCTGGCGGTTTGGCCTGAAAGTTACGGTTTGCAAATGACAGAAACCGTCACCGTGCAGGGTGGCGGTTTCACTTTACCCTGACCTGAATCGTTACTGTGTATCCACGGACATGGAACGTAAACGTCAAAGTCATCGTGCCTCACCTCCTTTGCAGAGGTGTGCCAAAACCGCCCTCGCCTTAACCGGCGTTCCCTTGTGTCGAATTATAGCAGAAACCTACCTGTACGTCAACAGAATGACCCGAAAATCGGCAAAAGGAGCCTGACACGACATGTCAGGCTCCTTTTAGCGTCAACGTTCTTTTTCCGCCTGAAACAGGGCGCACGCCTCCAACTGTTGCAGCCGTTGACAGACGGCAATCTCACTGTCCAAAAGCCGCAGCAGGGCTTTCCTGCTGACCGGCTCCAGGAAGTGGTCCCCCGTCCGACTGCCCTCCTGAATGGTCTCCTCATACCAGCACCTGCCGTCCTCGGTGACAAACCAAACCTGGGACACTACTGGTCCGAAACACAGCTTTTTGAGAATTACCCGCCGGCCGTTAACAAATTCCCTCTCAGGCGGGCAGTGGAGCCAGTGAGCAACCCAAAAATTCTTCATGGCCTATACCCCCGTCAAGTCGAAGGGTGGGGTATACTCCTCCCGGGCGGAGGTGCGCTCCTGGGTAAAGCCGGCCAGGCCCAGGTTCTCCATGTACTCCTGCGCCGCCCGCATCTCCCCGGGGCGCAGGCGGCGGTTCAGCTCCGGGACGGCGGACAGGTCCCCCCAGGGAGTATACTGGCTCATGAGGGAGAACAGCACCGCCCCCGGCTCGAACTCCCGGGCGACCCAGTCCATCACCGCCTTGGCCTGATTCAGCTGGCCGGGGAGGATAAGGTGGCGTATAATCGTCCCCTTTAATAACAGTCCGTTATCATCAAACTGGCAGAGCCCGGTCTGACGGACCATCTCCCGGATGGCGGCCTGGGCAATCTCCGGGTAGTCGGGAGCCCCGGAGTACCGCCGGGCGGCGGCACTGTCCAGATATTTCAGGTCGGGGAGGTAAATATCAATCTTCCCCTCCAGCCCCCGCAGGGTCTCCGTTCTGTCATATCCTCCTGTATTGAATACGACCGGTATAGTCGGTCGCCAGTCCTCCAGCAGGGCGGCGAGGGTGTGGGCGTAGTGGGTGGGGTTGACGAAATTGAGGTTGTGGGCCCCCTGGTCGATGAGCGCCTGGCAAATCTCACGCAGGCGGTCCAGGGTGACGGACCTTCCAAAATCCCGATGGCTGATCTTCTCATTCTGGCAGAACACACAGCCCAGGGAGCAGCCGGAGAAGAAGACCGTCCCCGAGCCCCGGGCGCCGGAGATGGGGGGCTCCTCCCAATGGTGGAGGGCGGCCCGGGCGAGGACGGGGGCGGACCCCATCCGGCAGTACCCGGTCCCAACGGTCTCGGTGCGCTCCGCCCCACAGTGCCGGGGACACAGATTGCAGATCATAGCGCGCCCTCCTCTCAAAAATGCCCCAGACGGTCGGCCACAAGCTGGGAAAAGCTCTGGAAGGCGTTGGGGACGGCGTAGACATCCCGCAGGGATTGCCGGTCCGCCCACACCCAACCATCAGGCAGAGCCGGACCGTCAAGCTCTCCAGCCAGAGCAGTCATATGCCACTCGATATGGGTGAAGATGTGCTTTCCTGTCCCCGCCTTCTCCAGCTTGGGGACAGCCAGCCCCCACCGGGCTGGCCAGTCCACATCCCCCTCCAGCTCGTTGGGGTACTCCCACAGGCCGGCCAGCAGCCCCCGATTCGGACGGCGGCGGAGGGCCACGCTGTCCCCCCGGAAGAGGAGGTAGACAGTGCGCTCCTCCACCCGCCGGGCCTTTTTCGCCGCCTTGACGGGCAGCTCCCCTGTCCGGCCCTCCTGGAAGGCCCGGCATAGGTGGGCCGCCGGGCACTTCTCGCACAGGGGCGCGCCGTTGGGCAGGCAAATTGTGGCCCCCAGCTCCATCAGGGCCTGGTTAAAGTCCCCGGGGGCGTCCAGGGGGATCACCTCGGCCAGGGCGGCGGTGACCTTTTTCTTCATAGCGGGGGTGGTGATATCGCCGCTGTCTCCGGCAATCCGGGCAATTACCCGCAGGACGTTGCCGTCCACCGCCGGGACGGGCAGGCCGAAGGCGATGGAGGCGATGGCCCCGGCGGTGTAGTCCCCCACCCCGGCCAGGGTCCGGATAGTCTCATAAGTATTTGGGAATACTCCGCCGTGGTCCTCTGTGACCTGTTTTGCCGCCTTTTGCAGGTTTCGGGCCCGGCTGTAGTAGCCCAGCCCCTGCCACAGCTTCATCAGCCGGTCCTGGGGCAGGGCGGCCAGAGCGGACACGTCGGGAGCCGTCTCCAGAAAGCGGCGGTAGTAGTCCAGCACCGCCGCCACCCGGGTCTGCTGGAGCATGATTTCAGATACCCACACGTGGTAGGGGGTGGGGTCGCTCCGCCAGGGGAGGGTCCGGGCGTTCTCCCGGTACCAGACCAGCAAGGGGATGGGCAGCTGCCGCAGTTCGTCCAAAGTCAGGCTCCTCTCTTGTTGAAAGTTTACGCTGTCATACGGCTTTTTTCGGGGATCGCTCTTTGCGCGAAATCATAACAAAATACAAATATGAGATATAATGGATTTGGGGATGGCATTTCCCCCTGGGGAGTGGTAAAGTCTTGGACAGAGCAAGGGTTAAAAATTTAACGAAGCGTCGGCTGCCGCTCTTGCCGGCGGTTTCTGAGGGTTTGCGGCCTTTGACTCCATCATTCCTTTTTCATCCATCCTTCCAGATCACCACCAAGGGGCGCCTGTCAGGCGCCCCTTGGTGGTTTTCAGTCCAGCATCTGCACAACCTCAAAGACCAGGCCGTCGCAGTGCTCCTTCCGGGGGATGCCCGCCTCGTGGGATTTTTTCAGCAGGGCGGCGCAGTTGATCTCGCCGTGGTCCTCCCGGAACTTGCGCAGGAAGGCGGTGGACTGCTCCTCGTCGTAGCCCTTCATGCCCAGCACCATCAGCGCCCCGGTGAGGGTGCCGCACACCGAGCCGCAGCGCATCCCGGAACCGAAATTGGCTCCCAGGTCGAAGGCCTGCTGTTCGGTGAGGCCCATGTCCTCCGCAAAGGCTACCAAAACGGACTGGCAGCAGTTAAAATGTACGTCGGTGCGGGCCCGGAGCTCCTGGGCTTTTTCTAAATGTGTCATGGTTCATTCTCCTGTTCTGTTTATTATGTTCGGGCCGGCCAGGGGGCCGGCCCCTGCAGTCAGTTAAAAATATCCGGCGTATCGGCAAAGAGCCGGCGCACCCGCTCCCAGACGGGGCGGTTCTCCGGGGCGGTGAGGTGGGGGTCCTGCTCCAGCAGCTGCCGGGCGGCCTCCTGGGCCTCGCTGAGCAGCCGCATGTCCCCGGCCAGGTCGGCCAGCTTCATCTGGGGCAGGCCGTGCTGGCGGTTGCCGAAGAAGTCCCCCGGCCCCCGGGCCTTCAGGTCCTCCTCAGATATCTTGAAGCCGTCGGTGGTGGAGGCCAGGGTGTGCAGCCGCTCCATGGCCTCCAGGCTGCGGGTGCCGGTGATAAGCACGCAGTGGGAGGGGTGCTGTCCCCGGCCCACTCGCCCCCGGAGCTGGTGGAGCTGGCTGAGGCCGAAGCGGTCGGCGTTCTCGATGATGATAAGGGAGGCGTTGGGCACGTCCACCCCCACCTCCACCACGGTGGTAGCCACCAGCACCTGGGTCTCTCCGCTGGAGAAGGCGGACATGGCCGCCTCCTTCTCCCGGGGCTTCATCTTCCCGTGGAGGATGCCCAGCCGCAGGTCGGGGAAGACCTCCTTCTGGAGCTTTTCCGCATAGGTCTTTACCGCCTTCAGGTTCAGGGCGGGACTCTCCTCCCCGGGGAGGGCGGCGTCGGGATTTTCCTCCACAGCGGGACAGATGATATACACCTGCCGCCCCTCGGCCACCTGTTTCCGGACAAAGCCATACATCCGTTGCCGCTTGTCCTCCCGCACTACGTAGGTGGCGATGGGAGTGCGGCCGGGGGGGAGCTGGTCAATCACCGACACGTCCAGGTCCCCGTAGATGATAAGGGCCAGGGTCCGGGGGATGGGGGTAGCGGACATGACCAGAACGTGGGGGGAGGTCCCCGCCCCGCTCTTGGCGGCCAGGGCGGCCCGCTGGGCCACCCCGAAGCGGTGCTGCTCGTCGGCCACAATGAGGGCCAGCCTTCGGAAGGCCACCCCTTCAGAGATCAGAGCGTGGGTGCCGATGACAAAGTCGATCTCCCCCGTCTCCAGGGCGGCCCGGGCCTTTTTCTTCTCGGCGGCGGTCATGGAGCCGGTGAGCAGCCCCACCCGCACCCCGGCGGGGGAGAGCAGGGCGGACAGGGATTTATAGTGCTGCTCGGCCAGCACCTCGGTGGGGGCCATCAGGGCCCCCTGACATCCGCTGCCGGCGCACAGCCAGCCGGCATAGGCGGCCACGGCGGTCTTGCCCGAGCCCACGTCCCCCTGGACCAGCCGGTTCATAGGCCGGCCGGACGCCATATCGGCGGCTACCTCGTCCATCACCCGGCTTTGGGCCCCGGTGGGAGCGAAGGGGAGGAGACTGAGAAACTCCTCCCTGGGCTTGGGCGGGATGGGGAATCCCTCCCCCTCCCGGCCCCGGCGGCTCTTTAAAAAGTGGAGGCCCACCGCCAGATAGAACAGTTCCTCAAAGGCCAGCCGCCGCCGGGCCAGGTCCAGCGCCTTCTCATCCTCGGGGAAGTGGATATTTTTCAGGGAGAACTCCGCCGCCGCCAGGCTGTGAGCCTGCCGGATGTGCTGGGGCAAGGTCTCGGGCAGCCCCTCGGCGCAGGGCAGGGCCTGCCGGGCGAGGGAGGCCAGCATATGGTTGGAGATGCCCGCCGTCAGCCGGTAGACCGGCATGATGCAGCCGGTGAAGGACTGCCTGTCGGTCCGCTCGAAAATGGGGTTGACCATGGACCGCCGGCGGCCCTGGACCTCCACCGCGCCGTAGAAGATATATTCCTCCCCGGCCCGGATGGCCCGCTCCACATAGCCCTGGTTGAAGAAGGTGAGGTGCAGGGCCCCGGTGTGGTCCACCACCTTCACCTGGACCAGCTCCAGCCCCTTGCGGATGCGGGAGAGCCGGGGGTGCTCGGCGGCCATGGCGGCAATGCACACCCGCCCCTCCAGAGGGGCCTCGGCCACGGCGTAGACCTTGCGCCGGTCCTCGTAGTCCCGGGGGTAGCAGGTGAGCAGGTCGCCGGCGGTGGACAGGCCCAGCTTCTCCAGCTTTTTGGCCCGGGCCTCCCCCACACCGGGAAAGTCGGTTAGGGGGGTATTGCGGGTAACGGTCATGGGGGCGGCCTCCTTTCGCGGCAGTTTGTCCTATTTTACCACAGCTTGGCCGGGGAGTAAAGGCGAAGAATGGGGCTTGTCACGGAGAACAAAGGCCGGTATAATGAAGGGAAACGGCGTGCCCGGTGGTCACGCCCTACATACGTATACCCGGCCTTTCTGTAGGGCGCGACGACCCGGTGCGCCGCTGTGAACAGGCCCGTCCGAAACATGAAAGGAGTATCACCATGTCCGAATACATTTTGAATCTTCTCCCCCTGCACGAGGGGGAGCGGGAGGAATTTGAAGCCATCGCCCCCGACGCCGTCCACGTCTACGCCCGGAGCAGCACCGTCACCCCGGAGCAGATCGCCGCCGCCACCGTGATGTTCGGCTGGCCCCGGCCGGAGATGATGAAGGGGGCCGCCAGCCTGAAGTGGTTCCAGACCATGTGGGCGGGCACCGAGGAGTACACCGGCTTCCTGCCGGAGGGCATCCTGTTCACCTCCTCCAGCGGGTCCAACAGCCGCAGCGTGGCCGAGCACATGCTCACCAGCCTGCTGGCCGTCTGCCGCCGTCTGCCCACCTATCTGGACAGCCAGCGCTCCCACGTCTGGAAGGACGAGGGCCCCATGAAGACCATTCTGGGCGGCACCGTTCTGGTACTGGGGGCGGGACACGTGGGGGCTGACTTCGCCAGGCTGTGCCAGGGCCTGGGCGCGAAGACCATCGGCCTGAAGCGGACGGTGACCGGCCCCATTGCGGGCTTTGATGAGGTGCGCACCATGGACGAGCTGGACGCCCTCCTCCCCCAGGCCGACGTGGTGGCCCTCACCCTGCCCCACTCCCCCCAGACGGTCCACCTGATAAATGGGGAGCGTATCGCCCGGATGAAGGACGACGCCATCCTCATCAGCGCCGGGCGGGGGTCGGTGCTGGACCAGGACGCCCTGGTGGAGGCCATGACTGCCGGCAAGCTGTGGGGCGCCGCCCTGGACGTCACCGACCCCGAGCCCCTGCCCGAGAACCATCCCCTGTGGGACGTGCCCAACCTGCTCCTCACCCCCCATGTGGCCGGAGGGATGCGGCTGGAAATCACCCGGAGGAAGTGCGTGGAAATGGCTCAGGACAACCTGCGCCGGTATCTGGCTGGGGAAAAGCTGGACAATATCGTGAAATAAAACAACAGGTCTGCCGTATCCCAACGGCAGACCTTATATTTCATCCGGGATATAGAGCAAAACCTCCTCCACCCTGCAATCTAAAATCCTGCAAATATCATTTAAGGTCACAGTAGAGATATTCCGCCCCTGTTTCAGGGAATCCAGTGTACCTTTGCTGAAACTATAATCTTTGATGAGGGTATAGGTTGTGATGTTTTTCCTCCGCATGGTCTCCCACATAGGGGCATAGGAAATCACAAGAAACACCTCCCTGTGATTTCCCATTATATTTTCCATATAATATCTTGAATATGCCCGATATATCGGGTATAATTGAAATTCGAGGTGATGAATATGGAGTTTTCCATTCAGGATGAACTGTATGCCCGTGCTATTGGCTGGAAGGTGCTGGACTATCTCAGGCGAGAGCATCCGGGAGAGGTGGCGCAGGAAGTGGAAGGAGACGCACTGTGTATTTTGGAAAAAATTCAAACGATTTTAAACGATGATACCTTGGACGATCCCGAATGCTTTGAGCGTATAGAATTGATTGTCAAAACTTTTTATGCCAATGGATTGAGTACCAACCGCCATGATTGGGGATAAACAGGCCCCGGTGCATTTGCACCGGGGCCAAGCTTGTTAATCTTGCCAGTCCCACCAGCTCTGCTTATCCGGCGGACAGCTTCCGTGCTCGGCGTAGTGCACCGCCAGACGGTAGACGTAGAGCACGCACCGGTCCACCTGACAGCCCTGGGACAGGCAGTCCCGGCGGTAGAGCTCCTCCGGGTCCTGGCCTCGGAGGGACGCCAGGGTGGGACAGCCGACGCGCTCCAGGTGCCTGGCCATGCGGGCTCCCACACCGGGGATGGCCTCCAGCTCAGATTTCGTTCTCATGCGGGAAACACCTTGCTCAGCTCGATAAAGCAGCCGTCCAGGACGTTTACCTTAGCGATGTCCTTCGGCCCGTAGACATAGCTGAGCTTCAGCCCGTCCCCATCCAGCAAAAAGACATTCACCGTCTTATCCTCCGGGGAGACCACCCAGTACTCCCGGACCCCGGCCCGCTGATACAGATTCAGCTTGACCAGGAGATCATGGCAGGCGTTAGAGGGCGAAAGGATCTCCAGCGTCAGGTCAGGCGCGCCCTTGCAGCCGCGCTCGTCCAGCTTATCCCGGTCGCAGATGATAGAGATGTCTGGCTGTACTACCGTCTGCACGTCCTCCGGGCGGTCGCCCTCCCGCTCAAAGAGGCGGACGTCGAAGGGGGCGGCGACGGCAAGGCATTTTTTGCCCTCCAGATAGTTTGTCAGCTGACGCATCAGCTCTGCGCTGATAAGCTGGTGGACGGTTGTGGGCGCGGAGAGCATGACAGCCTCGCCGTCAATCAGCTCATACCGCTCCGGGCCCTCCCACAGCAGATAGTCCGCATAGGTGTAGTGCTCTTGTTTCGCCGGCAGTGCCATGGTTTTCCTCCTTAAAACTCCGCGTTGCCCACGGTGCGGGGGTGGGGCAGGGTGTCGCGGATGTTGTTGATGCCGGTGAGGTACATCACCATCCGCTCAAAGCCCAGGCCGTAGCCGGCGTGGCGGCAGGAGCCGAAGCGCCGCAGGTCCAGATACCACCAGTAGTCATGGGGGTCCAGGCCCAGCTCGCCCATGCGGGCCTCCAGTACCTCATGCCGCTCCTCGCGCTGAGAGCCGCCGATGATCTCCCCGATGGCGGGCACCAGGCAGTCGGCGGCGGCCACGGTTTTGCCGTCGTCGTTGAGGCGCATGTAGAAGGCCTTGATCTCCTTGGGGTAGTCGGTGACAAATACCGGGCGCTTATACACCTGCTCGGTGAGGTAGCGCTCGTGCTCGGTCTGGAGGTCGCAGCCCCACTCCACCTTAAAGTCGAATTTGTCGTTGTTCTTCTTGAGGATCTCCACCGCCTCGGTGTAGCTCACCCGGCCGAAGTCGGAGGAGGCCACGTGCTCCAGCCGCTCCTTCAGGCCCTTGTCCACGAAGGAGTTGAAGAAAGCGATCTCGTCGGGACACTTTTCCAGCACGGTGGTGATGACATACTTAATCATGGCCTCGGCGTTGTCCATATAGTCGCCCAGGTCGGCAAAGGCCATTTCGGGCTCGATCATCCAGAACTCAGCGGCGTGGCGCTGGGTGTTGGAGTTCTCCGCCCGGAAGGTGGGGCCGAAGGTGTACACGTTGCCGAAGGCCATGGCAAAGTTCTCGGCGTTGAGCTGGCCGGAGACGGTGAGGCTGGTCTGCTTGCCGAAGAAGTCCTTGCTGTAGTCGATTTTGCCGTCGGGGGTGCGGGGCGGGTTGTTCAAGTCGATGGTGGTCACCTGGAACATCTCGCCCGCCCCCTCGCAGTCGCTGCCGGTGACGATGGGGGTGTGGACATAGACAAAGCCCCGGTCCTGGAAGAAGCAGTGGATGGCGTGGGCGGCTACTGACCGCACCCGGAAGGCGGCAGAGAACAGATTCGTCCGGGGCCGCAGGTGCTGGATGGAGCGCAAATATTCCACGCTGTGGCGCTTCTTTTGCAGGGGGTAGTCGGGGGTGGAGGGCCCCTCCACGGCGATGGAGGCGGCTTTTACCTCCAGGGGCTGCTTGGCCTCGGGGGTGAGCACCACCTGGCCGGTAACAATCAGCGCGGCTCCCACGTTCTGGCCGGCGATTTCCTTATAATTGCTCAGGACGTTGGCGTCCATGACCACCTGCAGATTCTTAAAGCAGGAGCCGTCGTTAAGCTCAATAAAGCCGAAGGTCTTCATATCCCGGATGGTCCGGGCCCAGCCCATCACGGTAACGGTCTGTCCGCCCAGCTGCTCCTGATCGGCAAACATGGCGGCGATGGTGGTGCGTTCCATAAAATCCTCTCCATATCGTGCAGAATATTGGGGTTATGCCCATCTATTATAATGCCTTTTTCTCCGCTTTGCAAGTCCCCCGGCCCAGTGTTTATTTTTATCTGGATATCTTTACACGCAAGCCGTGATGTGCTATACTATCCAATGGACGGCTGTCCGTCCATCAGGAGAAAGACGCGGCTTCGTTGGCCAGACGGGAGCCTGACCAAGCAAGGAGTGAACAATATGCGCAACAATAAGGGAGGGGGTCCGCTCTCCAAGTGGAGCAGCTGGCGGATCCTCTGGATTTTGATACTGTTCGTGGCGGTGGCTGCGGCGGGAATGACCATCAGCCAGCAGCTGCTGCTGGACAACGCCAGAACCATGGGCAAAAACCTGGTGACCAGCTACTCCAACGACGAGAACAACCAGCTCAGCGAGTATGACCGCATCCTGACCATGGCCATGTACTATATGGAGGACATGGACGATCAGGGTGTGGATTCGGCGGAGTTTGAGGCCTGGCTGGTGGACTTTTTTGAAAAGAGCACCGCCCTGATCAGCACCAGCAGCCTGGATATCTATGCCGTGCTGGACGGCCAGGTGATCTCCGCCGGCGGAATTCGGGGCTGGGATTACGACTATAAGAGTCAGTCGTGGTATCAGCAGGCCATGGAAGCCGAGGGAAAGGTGATCTATACCGACGCCTACGCCAGCGACGCCTACGGCGGGCAGATGGTGGTCACGGTGGCTGTCTCCGCCGCCGGCAGCGACAACGCTATCGCCTTTGACGTGCCTCTGGATCACTTCCGCGCCGACCACACCGTGCAGGACCTGCCCAAGGGCGGAGCCTACTACGTGCTGGACAGCCGGGGCAGCCTGCTGTACTACAGTATCCCCTTCGAGGCCACTGAGGAGGAGCTGCAGGTCTACACCAAAAATCTGTTTGACCGGATTGGCCGGGGTGAGCTGGACGGCAAGGACAACGAGATCATCGGCATGCAGCAGCTGACCCGTGGCCTCTACTACCAGCACACCAACAATGGCTGGCTGTGTATCCTCACCGTGCCCTATGAGACGCTGCTCCAGGGGGTGCAGAGCATCCTGGTGTATTACGGCATCGGACTTGTCTTCTTCCTGGTGATTGCCGTGGCCATGTGGCTGCGGGACCGGAAGCTGAGCCAGACCGCCAAACGCACCACCGAGACGGTGCAGGTGCTGGGCAATATGTACTACGCCATCTACCGGGTCAACCTGGACACCGGCATCTACGAGATGACCAAGGGCTCGGATATAGTGATTCATGAGCTGGGCGAGGGGCAGGGAGACTATCAGGACCTGCTGCGGGTTATTGTCGCCAATCTGGACAGCTGGACCTCGGAGGAATTTGTTCGGAATTTCACCCTGGAGAACCTGCGCCGGCTGATGGAGGAGGGCACCCGGGACTTCGGCGGCGAGTTCCTGCGCAAGTTCGGCGACGAGGAGCGCTGGATCAGCGTGCGGATGCTCACCGACCCGGAGAAGATGCCCAACGAGGTGGTCATCTGCTTCCGGGACGTGGAGAATGAGAAGGAGGAGCAGCAGCGGCAGGTCCGCCTGCTGAAGGGCGCCCTGTCCGCCGCGGAGCAGAGCGAAAAGTCCCAGCAGCAGTTCTTCTCCGTTATGAGCCACGACATGCGCACCCCGCTGAACATCATCATCGGCATGACCAGCCTGGCCCTCCAGGACGACTGCGACCGGGAGAAGATGGTGGGCTACCTGAACAAAATCGGGGCGGCCAGCCAGCAGCTTCTGGCCCTGATTAACGACATTCTGGAGATTTCCCGCCTGGAGCAGGGCAACGTCTCCATGGAGATCAAGCCCTTCGACCTGGTGCAGAACCTGGAGACCTGTCTGTCTCCCTTCCAGGCCCAGGCCAAGGACCAGGGGAAGAACTTCCAGCTGTCCATCGACGTGAAGAACCGGATGATTAAGGGCGACCCCGCCCGGCTTAGCCAGGTGCTGAACAATCTGGTGTCCAACTCCATGAAGTTCACCCGGGCCGGGGACCGTGTGTCGGTCACCCTGCGGCAGATGGACGAGGGCAAGCGGAACAACTACCTGTTCATCATTGAGGACACCGGCGCCGGCATGTCGGAGGAGTTTCTCCCCAAGCTCTTTGACCCCTACGAGCGGGAGGTCCGCTTTGGGGCCAAGGAGGTGACGGGCACCGGACTGGGTATGCCCATCGTCAAGAACCTGGTGGTGCGGATGGGCGGCCAGATTGTGGTAAACAGCACCCTGGGCCAGGGCACCACCTTCTCGGTTACCATCCCCTTCGACGCCGGTGAGGCCCTCACCTACGAGCCGGAGGAGGAGCCCCAGGACCTGATCCCCCTGAAGGGCCGGCACATCCTGCTGGCGGAGGACAATCTGCTCAACATGGAGATTGCCACCGAGCTGCTGAAGATGCGGGGGGCCGACGTGACCCCCGCCGAGGATGGCCGGAAGGCGCTGGAGGCCTTCCAGGCGGCGGAGCCCTATTACTTCGACGCGGTACTTATGGATATGCAGATGCCCGAGATGGACGGCTGCGAATCCACCCAGGCCATCCGGGCCCTGGACCGGCCCGACGCCCGGACCACCCCCATCATCGCCCTGACCGCCAACGCCTTTGCGGAGGACATCGTCCGCACCACCCAGGCGGGTATGGACGCCCATCTGGCAAAGCCTATCAATATTGAACAGCTGTGCGCTACATTGACCAAACTGATGTCCCAGCGCGACGGCCAACGGGGCATAAGCCCAACGGAAGGTGAGTGAACAAACACATGGTCCCCAAAAGAGAGCAGCGATATACCATTCTGGTCGCCGACGACTCAGAGATGAACCGCTCCATCCTCCGCTCTATGCTGGAGGAGTCCTATGACATCATCGAGGCGGAGGACGGCCTGCAGGCGGTGGCCATCCTCCAGCAGCGGGAGCAGGAGATTTCCCTGGTCCTGCTGGACATTGTGATGCCCAATCTGGACGGCTTCGGCGTGCTGTCCACCATGAATAAATACAACTGGATTGATAGCGTGCCCGTTATTATGATCTCGGCGGAGAGCACCCACGCCTTCATCGAGCGGGCCTACGACATGGGAGTAACCGACTACATCAGCCGCCCCTTCGACATGATGGTGGTCCGCCGCCGTGTGATTAACACCATCATGCTCTACGCCAAGCAGCGCCGGCTGGCCGCCATGGTGAACGAGCAGATCTACCAGAAGGAGAAGGTCAACAACCTGATGATTTCCATTCTCAGCCACATTGTGGAGTTCCGCAATGAGGAGAGCGGCCTGCATGTCATGCACATCCAGACCATGACGGAAATTCTGCTGAAAAGCCTGATGCGCAAGACCGACCGCTACAAGCTGGACCGGGAGACCATCAACCTGATCAGCAACGCCTCCACCCTCCACGACGTGGGCAAGATCTGCATCCCCAGCGAGATACTCAATAAGCCGGGCCGGTTTACCGACGAGGAGTTTGCCATCATGAAGGGCCACTCCCAGATGGGGGCCGACATGATGAAGGGGGTCCCCTTCCAGGATGAGCCGCTGGTGAAATACGCCTATGAGATCTGCCGCTGGCACCACGAGCGGTACGACGGCCGGGGCTATCCCGACGGCCTGAAGGGGGAGGATATCCCCATCTCCGCCCAGGTGGTCTCCCTGGCCGACGTCTACGACGCCCTGACCAGCGAACGGGTCTACAAGCCCGCCCATTCCCATGAAAAGGCCATGTCCATGATTCTCAACGGCGAGTGCGGCGCCTTCCAGCCCCTGTTGCTGGAGTGTCTGGTGGAGAGCAGCGACATCGTCCAGCGGGAGATGGCGGTGGACACCGTGGCCCGTAGCGACCAGCGGGCCGCCGAGAACACGGCGGTGGAGGTGGCCCAGTATGAGGAGCTGTCCACCACCGACCGCACCCTGCGGATTTTGGAGCAGGAGCGGGTCATTCACCAGTTCTTCAAGGAGCTGTCCCAGGATATCCTCTTTGAGTACGCCACAACGCCCCCCATGCTCGCGCTCTCGGCCCAGGGTGTGCGGCGTCTGGGCCTGGAGGCGGCCACTGTGGACCCCTACCACAACAAACAGGTGCAGGAGATGGTAGACCTGGACCGGCTGGCCGAGTTGTCCCAGCTCCTCCAGAGCACCACGCCCGAGGCTCCGGTGGTGGAATTCGATTTCCATATCCGGTTGGAGGGCCGCTCCGTGCCCATCCATATCACCAGCCGGGCCATGTGGTCTTCGGAGGATCCCCCCCAATATACCGGCGCAATCGGTAAGATCGATCTGTGCCAGGAGAAGGAGGCAATATCATGACCATTCAAGAGTGCTACGCCGCTCTGGAGGGCGACTATCAGGAGGTGCTGGGCCGACTGTACAGCGACGCCTTGGTGCAGAAATTCGTCCTGAAATTCCTGTCTGACCAGTCCTTCCAGCTGCTGGAGAGCTCCCTGAAGGAGGAGAACTACGAGGACGCCTTCCGCGCCGCCCACACCCTGAAGGGCGTTTCACAAAACCTCAGCTTCACCAGGCTGTACCACTCCAGCCATGAGATCACCGAGGCGCTGCGCACCAAAAATTACAGCCAGGCCCATCAGCTGCTGGCCACAGTAGCGGCGGACTACGCACAGACCGCCGCCGCCATCAAGGCCTATCAGGGCGGCTGATTGCATAAAAAAATATCTTCCGTGGGAAGACTGTCACAAATAAAAAGGGGCAAGGCAAACCGTTGCGGTCTGCCTTGCCCTTAGCTTCTTTATGGAGCCCGCTCTTGAAAAGCGGGATTTTTTAACTCTTGAGGCTCTCCGCCCAGGCGGCGTACTGCTCCACCTTGGCGTCGCACTCCTCCCGGGTGGTCCCGTTGGCCAGGATGTAGACCTTCACCTTGGGTTCGGTGCCCGAGGGGCGGACAATCAGGCTGGTGCCGTCGGCCATCTCGTAGCGCAGCACGTTGGAGCCGGACAGCTCCATCTGGGACTTCTCGCCGCTCTCCACGCAGACCACGCTGCCGTCCTTGTAGTCCTTCTGCTCCTTCACGGCCACGCCGGCGATCTCCACCGGGGGCTGGGCCCGGAGGCCGGCCATCAGCTCGGCCATCTTTTTCAGGCCGTCCAGGCCGGGCATGACCAGGTTCATGGTCCGCTCGGCGTAGAAGCCGTATTTCTCATAGAGGGCCAGCAGGGCATCATACAGCGTCATGCCCTGGCCGGCGTAGTAGGCGGCCATCTCGGTCATGGCCACGGCGGCGGTGACGGCGTCCTTGTCCCGGACAAAGGAGCCCATCATGTAGCCGTAGCTCTCCTCATAGGACATAATCACGTTCCCCTCGCGGTCGGCCTCCAGCTGGTCCTTCTTCTGGGCCAGAAACTTAAAGCCGGTGAAGGTGTCGAAGCACTGCAAACCGTTGACCTCGGCCACCTTCCGGGCCATCTCGGTGGTGACGATGGTCTTCAGCGCCACCGGCTTCTCGGGCAGCTTGCCCACCCGCTTCATGGCACCGATGAGGTAGTCCAGCAGCAGCACGCCGGTCTGGTTGCCGGTGAGCACCTTGAACTCCCCGTTTCCGGTGTTGACCATCAGGCCCACCCGGTCGGCGTCGGGGTCGGAGCCCAGGATGAAGTCGGCCCCCTCCTTCTTAGCGATGTCCACCGCCAGATAGAAGCCCTCGGGGTTCTCCGGGTTGGGGGAGGCCACCGTGGGGAAGTCGCCGTCAATCAGCATCTGCTCGGGGACGCAGATGACGTGCTTCATGCCCAGCCGCTTCAGCGCCTCGGGGATGAGCTTGTAGCCGGTGCCGTGGAAGGGGGTGTACACCATCTTAAAGGTGTCGGCCACCTTCTCCACCGCCCCCTTGTCGTAGACCTGCCCCAGGGCGTTGGCCAGGAATTTTTCGTCGGTTTCCTCACCCATCATGGTGATGGGGGCGGGGGCGGGACAGTCCAGCTTGGGCCCGGCAAAGACATCCAGCTCCTTCATAATCTTTGCCACCTGGTCGGCGTGGTTGGGGGGCAGCTGGGCGCCGTCCTCCCAGTAGACCTTGTAGCCGTTGTACTCCTTGGGGTTGTGGCTGGCGGTGACGTTGATGCCGGCGATGCAACCGTACTCCCGGATGGCAAAGGACAGCTCCGGGGTGGGGCGCAGGGCGTCGAACAGGCGGACGGGGATGCCGTTGTTGGCCAGGATGCGGGCCGCCGCTTGGGCAAACTCGTCGGAGTGGTTGCGGCAGTCGTAGCACACCGCCACCCCCCGCTTGACAGCCTCGGGTCCCTCGGCCAGGATCACCTGGGCAAAGGCCTGGGTGGCATGGCGGACGGTATAGACGTTCATACGGTAGGTGCCCATCCCCATGGTGCCACGAAGGCCGGCGGTGCCGAACTCCAGCTGGGAGAAGAAGCGGGATTCAATCTCCTTCTCGTCGGACTTGATGGCCTCCAGCTCGGCTTTCTCCTCAGCGGTCAGGGCAGGGCTGGCCAGCCAGGCCTCGTAAGTATCGCGATAGGACATAGTACATTCCTCCTGCGGCTAAATTTTTACATCTACCATTGTACCACATGAACAACGGGATTTCCAGTGCTTTTTGTGAGAATTTACAGGAGCCGGCCGGCCAAAAATGGGCGCAGTTTTCCGCCATTTCCATAAAGTGTATGGAAACGTACTACTTTGGGGGGAGTTTTCGGTATGGTTGGAGGGGGGCGGCCCTCTCAGTCAGCCTTGCGGCTGACAGCTCCCCCAAAGGAGGAGCTGTTGGGCGGGGTCTGGAAAGTATCCTACCTCCCCCTTTGGGGGAGGTGGCACGGCGAAGCCGTGACGGAGAGGGCCGTCCCCCCACAACACACATAAGGAGGAAACAACATGCCAACCAACCACACACCCAATTACCAACTATCCCAATGGGAGCGCGATGACCGCATTCTGATGGACGATTTCAATGCCGACAACGCGAAAATCGACGCGGCCCTGAAAGCCGAGGCCGACACTCGGACGGCAGAGGTAACCGCGCTGATGGCGGCGGTGTCCAAGCTGGGCAACTGCCGGATGGATATTCAGTCCTACGTCGGAACCGGCGTATACGGCGCGGATAAGCCGTCCACCATCACCTTCTCCGGCAAGCCCGGGTTTGCGATCGTTTTTCACCGGGAAAGCTTCGCCTTTTTCACCCATGGCGCGGAGAGTTGCCCGGTCTACTGCGTAAGCATGAGCAACACCGGCAGCGGCATCACCTACGTCGGCTGTACCTGGACGGTTAACTCAGTAAAATTCTATGGTCATACCCCCCAATGTCATTAAATTAAGGATTTCTTGCACCTGAAAAAAGCGCCCACCACCTTTTGAAAATGTAAAAGGTGGTGGGCGCTTTTTCATTGCCCATATGTTGTTAAAACATCGAAAGTTACTCGAATTTATTTCCCCATAGCCTGGTGCAGGAAGGTAACAATCTGCCCGCGGGTACAGGTAGTAGCGGGGGAGAAGTTATTGCCACCCGTTCCGCTGGTGATGTTGTTCTCTACCGCCCAAGCCACAGCTTGCGCATAGTCGGCGTTGCCGGGAACATCAGTAAAATCAGCCTTGCCAGCGGGCGTGGGGCTTCCAGCCGCTTTCCACATATATTCCATCGTCATGGCGCGGGTGCAGTCTGTATTTGCTCCAAAGGTGGAGCCGGACACCAAACCCTTTTCAGCGGCCCACAGAGCCGCTTTATAAAAATAATCGGTGGTCTTAATGTCGGTGAAGGGATTCGCCGCTGTCGGCTCTGGTGAGCCGTTAGCGTGCCACAGGAAGGTCAAAATCTCTGCATTACTGCAAGTATTGTTGGGCGAAAAGGTAGTCTTGCTGGTGCCGCTGGTAATATTTTTCTCCACCGCCCACTGTACCGCGTCGGAGTAGTAATCGGTGGACTTTACGTCGGTGAACGCGTTGGAACTATTGGAAATAATAGGCGTTTGCTCTGAGGGCTTTGTGCCTGAGCCTGGAACCGGAACTGCGATAGCTCCACCTGGTGTGTTTATGATGATCGAGGGGTCATTTGGGGAAATGGAGGTGGCACCAGAATCGCGCACGGTGCTGTAGAGGAAGTGGTCGTAAGTGTACATGTTCTCATAGTGGGTGGGCGCGCCCACGATCTGGACATCCGAGACCTTGTACTGCCCCTCCCACTTGCCGCAGGAGAAAATGCCGGTGCCTTCGCTGAACTTAATCACAGTGTAGGTGCCAAAGTCAATCAGGGGCTTCCCGTGGATGTCCACCACGCCGGCGGTGGTCCAAGACTCCCCTAAGCTGGGCCTCCCTTCTCCAGCGGCCACACGCTGGCGGTATTCTTCCGATTTGTATTTGGTGGCGATGAAGGTGTCCCTATGACGGGAGATACCGGCGTACTCCATGGGGAGCACCATCTGGCCCTGGCTGTTCATTACGCCGGTGTCTGCCCCCTGCTGGACGGCGAAGTAGCCGTCCTTCAAATATCGGATACTGTCGTAGACGCAGGGGAAAATCTCCCGGCCATTCCGGTCCAGAACGCCCCACTTCTCCCCTTTGCGGAACATATTCCACAAGCTGTCGGAGGCGGTTCCTGCTTTACCGGGGTCGGCCACCGCATAGTAGCCGTCCTCCTCGCTCAGCACGTCCACAGTATAATATTTTGTAGGCACCACCAGGGAAAAGTCCGGACCCAAAAGGCCCTGGAGGTACGTGCTGGGGTCCTCTACAGTCAAATATCCCTTGTGCCCACTCAGGGGATCAATGTGGGTGTACTGGAAGGGCACAAGGGTATTACCGTGGACGTCGATGATCCTGTCGGCGTACCTCCGCCCATCCAAGTGCTTCCGGGCAATGAGCGCGTCAGCTCCGTCTATGAAGTGAAGGTCGATGTACTCCGCCGGAAGGATGATATTTCCCGCTTTGTCCCGCAGACCGTCGTGGGCGCTGAGTACGCTCCCGCCCGGGCCTTCAGTGGTGTTAATTACGTATTCGTCGCAGATAACGCTAAAGATCTCATAATTGTCCGACAGCTTGGCAGAGACTGGAACCGTCAGCCCTAAACACAGCGCAAGGGCCAATACAAGGGAAAATAATCGTTTTTTCATCCGTTTTCGTCCTCTCCTAAATCAAAATTTCCAACAAAGCCCCGAAGGGCGGGCGGGGGATTTGCCCCCGCCCTGGGGTCTGTTGGAAACATAAAAAGCGGTGTTGAGCGTATAACTCAACACCGCCTGACTGAACTTCAATCAAAGCGAAACACCAAACCCATTTCCTGTTGCAAATTGGGCGATATGACAGTATAATGGGAGATACGGTGTAGTCTTGGATAGACTATGGTGTTGAGTGCTATGACCACTCTTCATCGGAGCATAGCGGGTTGCCGCCCGCTATGCTCTGCCGCTATTTATGTCTCCGCGACTATTTTAACCTATGACGGAAGAAATTGCAAGGGTGTTTTCGGGAAAAGTCTGTAAAAACGGACTTTCCCGCTTTTTTATCGACATTCCCCCGACTTGTTGATTTTTTCGAGACATTTTTGGATTCTTGCGGTTTTTGACAAGAACCGCTCATTTTTACATCATGGGCAGGACATGTTGAAATTTGGATTTTCTTTTAATTTAACGGCTGGTTTTAGGGCAATTTCCTTCAAAAAATCAGGGGGTGTAAAAAGTACTTTTATAGCATTTCGGGGACAAGTTGTGATTTTAGGGTAAGCATGATTTATGCAGAAAAAGAAATATCCCAGCGGTTTTTGATACATTTCCGCAACATGTTGAGATTTTAGAGAAAACAGGAATCTGCAAGGCGGATTTTTTGCCGTTAAATTATCGCGGCACACTTTTTTGAAAAATTAGCCCTTTCGGGGCCAATTTTGGATTTTTTCAAAAAAATGCGGAAATGAGGGGGCGGAGGAATACCCCCCGCCCCCCCCCCGTTTTTTGCTCTGCGGCTTCTTAGGCTGCGATACGGTAGGTGAACCAGCCGAAGCCCTTCACCCGAAGGTTTCGTTCATCTTGCCGCCCCGGTCGAATTGGAACAGTGTTGCGGCCAATTTCCTGCATGACCGCGCCCCCGGTCATGTCCGGGTCATTGAGAAATTCTTTGCAAAGAGCAACCGCCATTTTGAAGTTCACGGTGTAGGCATATAAACCATCTTTTGGTTGCCGAACGACGACTTCTTGTACGATTCGGCTGGTGAAATTGAAAGCGGTCAGCGCCGCATAAATCTCTTGCTCTACAAAATCGTCCCGCTTGCCGTGCAGATTGACCAGCCCTGTGCTGTATTTCAAACTGCGGAAGCTGCTCTCGATCCCCCGACGCTGGTGGTAAATCTCTTTCAGGTCGTCAACGGTGAACGACCGGGGAAGTGAGGTTGCCAACGTCTCAAAATTGCCGTTGTCCAGTTGAAAGCGGACAATACGAAGCCGCATAGTGTAAGGGCTGGGAAAGTCCCACCGAGCGCGCCGGGTGGTGGAACCGGGTTTACTCTTTTTCGGCTGGGGGAGGTAGATGTGGCGGTTGCGTTTGTCCTCATTAGTCTGGGTGGTGGATATGGTAAAGGAAAGGTTGCAATCCAGTTCCAGCATGGGCAGACGCGCTATTTCCCGCATGGCTGAATGGTTATGCTTCACCCGCAGGACAAAGTAGACATTCGGGGTGTTCATCAGGTGGGCCATGACATTGTAACCTTCGTAGCCCCGGTCGAGTACGATAATTGTCTTGCGGTTGAAGCGGTTCCGTTTGACCATTTCCACCAGCGCGCCCGGCTCATCCTTCCTGGGGGCGGGCTGGATAACCGCGTCAAAGTAGGTGTGATCGTAGATGTCAGAAAGAGGGCTTAAATGCAGCTGATTGTACCCTCTCGGTGCGCTGTTATTGCAGACGAAGCTGGGTGCATTGGGATTGCGGGCCATGTTGATTGCGGTGCCGTCACAGGCCAGAACGCGGCAACCCTTGTAACCGCGATTGGGCTGACTATATGCGCTGGAGGATATGAAGTCCAGAAACACATTGCGGAATACAGCGGGTGGGATTTGGCGGCGGCGCTGAGAGACGGCGGCGGGAGTAGCGTCAATCCTGGCGCGATGCAGTTCCTTCGCCAGCGGCCCGCCCTCGGCGGCAATCAGGAACTTGATAAGTTTCTCGGGCGGCAGCTTCTGACTGCGGGCTGTGTGGGTCATGTCCACACTATTAGCCATGAT
>ERZ808037.685-NODE-685-length-28545-cov-41.909407_pt1 | contig 28545 bp, 24 predicted proteins | sample MGYA00380190_ERZ808037 | MGnify/ENA primary metagenome ERZ808037 (study PRJEB31490, sample SAMN06133399) | mouse gut metagenome | isolation source: J9 | host: mice | place: China: Chengdu | collected 2015-05 ...
TCATGGAAAAAGCGGTCAAACTTTTCTTTAAAGTTACTAATTTTCAGGGACTTTTACAAGTAATAACTAATTAAAAAATCAATCATATAACTGACAAAAAATTAATTTTTGTCATCTACTAAAAAAAACGACATTAAAGTGAGGAAAAATATATGTTATTAAACATATTATTTCTCATTCTTTTATCCGAAAATAAGTCATACATTTGCATCGGTTAACCAACCAATAAAACACCCAAAACACATCCAATCATCTAAAATCAAAGCTATGGATATTAACAATATTCTTAGTGGTCTTGAAGCCAAACATCCCGGAGAAAAGGAATACCTCCAGGCTGTCAAGGAAGTGCTTATCTGCGTAGAGGACGTCTACAATCAGCACCCCGAATTTGAAAAAGCAAAAATCATCGAGCGCATGGTCGAGCCTGACCGTATTGTCACTTTCCGTGTAACATGGGTAGACGACAAGGGTGAGGTGCAGAACAATATCGGCTATCGCGTTCAGTTCAATAATGCCATCGGCCCGTACAAGGGCGGCATCCGTTTCCACGCTTCAGTTAACCTCTCGATCCTCAAGTTCCTCGGATTCGAGCAGACATTCAAGAATGCCCTCACCACTCTCCCCATGGGCGGAGCCAAGGGCGGCAGCGATTTCTCACCCCGCGGCAAGAGCGAGGCCGAGATCATGCGTTTCTGCCAGGCATTCATCCTGTGTCTCTGGAAGAACCTCGGTCCTGACCGTGATGTTCCCGCAGGCGATATAGGTGTAGGCGGCCGTGAGGTAGGTTACATGTACGGAATGTACAAGAAGCTCGTCAACGAGTGCACAGGTACATTCACCGGCAAGGGCATGGAGTTCGGCGGTTCACGCATCCGTCCCGAGGCTACCGGTTTCGGCGCACTCTATTTCGTGCAGAACATGCTTGCAAAGCGCAACGACTCCATCGAGGGCAAGCGCGTTGCCGTGTCAGGTTTCGGCAATGTTGCCTGGGGCGCAACCCTCAAGGCCACACAGCTCGGTGCAAAGGTTGTCACCATCTCCGGTCCTGACGGATACATCTATGATCCGGAAGGAATCTCAGGCGAGAAGATCGACTATATGCTGTATCTGCGTGCCACAGGCGAGGATATCGTTGCTCCATATGCGGAGAAGTATCCCGAAGCAACATTCTTCCCCGGCCGTAAGCCCTGGGAGCAGAAGGTCGACATCGCTCTTCCCTGCGCTACCCAGAACGAGGTCAACGGTGACGACGCCAAGATGCTTGTCGACAACGGCGTAGAGATCGTTGCCGAGGTATCCAACATGGGATGTACTCCCGAGGCTATCGACACATTCATCTCCAACCGCGTGGTTTATGCTCCCGGCAAGGCTGTCAACGCCGGTGGTGTCGCTACTTCAGGTCTCGAAATGAGCCAGAACGCAGAGCACCTGCAGTGGAGCGCACAGGAGGTTGACGACCGTCTCCATGAGATCATGAGCAACATCCACACCCAGTGCGTAGAGCACGGCACAGAGCCTGACGGCTTCATCAACTACATGAAGGGCGCGAATATCGCCGGCTTCATGAAGGTTGCCAACGCTATGCTCGGCCAGGGCATCATCTAAGCCACGGGTCACACCTGAAAAAAGTAAACAGTTAAATACCTGCAGAGGGCGGAGTCGATGAGACTCTGCCCTCTGTTGCTGTTTTTGGGGGGATGTGTGTCGTAATGTTCAAATATCTGGCACGACTCTCAGAAAATGGTGAGATTGATTATGCTGCGTGTAATGTGTTAGATATAGCGAGTTATGCAGTGGCGCGTGTGGGCGGAATGACGATGTGAGGGATTCCGAAAGCCGGGGGTCAGTCCACACGGATGAGGGTGAGCCCGTCGCGCAGCGGGAGTATCACCGAGGAGAGGCGGGGGTGGGATGCCACGAAGGTGTTGAATGCGTCCAGCCCGAGTGTCTGCGGGTCGTGGTTGGCAGCGGTGTCGAACACCTTGCCGTCCCACAGGGTATTGTCGGCTATGATGAATGAGCCGGGGCGAAGGCGTGGGAGCAGAAGGTCGAGATAGGCTGTGTAGTCGCGCTTGTTGGCATCGATGTACACGAGGTCCCAGTCCTCGTCAAGAGTGGGTATCACCTGCATGGCGTCACCGATGTGGAGCTTCACTCGGTCGCCTCCGGGGGATGATGCGAACAGTGCTTCAAGCTCCTCCTCCATTTCGTCGTCAAGCTCCACTGTGTGCACTTCGCCCCCTTCGGGCAGTGTCTCGGCGAGGCAGAGTGCCGAATAGCCTGTGAATGTCCCCAGTTCGAGGACGCGCCGCGGCCTGATCATGGACACAAGCATGGACAGAAGCCGTCCCTGAAGATGCCCGGAGCACATGCGCGGGTAGAGATGGGTGAGATGGGTGTGCCGGTACAGGCGTTGCAGGTGTTCGGGCTCGGGGGATATGTGGCTGAGTATGTAGTCTTCGTTGATGGAGTCCATGGGGGTGCGGGTCCTATCGGTCGGGATTCATGATTATGGCCTGTGCGGCGAGGAAATAGGAGTTGAGCCCGAATCCGGCTATGGTGCCGAGGCACACTGGGGCGATAAGCGAGGTGTGGCGTATGGGCTCGCGCGAAGCCACATTGGATATGTGGACCTCTATCACGGGGATCTGTATGGCTTTTATTGCATCGGCTATGGCGAGCGATGTGTGGGTATAGGCCCCGGCATTTAGGATTATGCCGTCGCAGTCGGCCCGGTGGAGCGCGTCGATGATGTCCCCTTCATGATTGGACTGGAAATAGTCCACTTCATCGCCGTCGAGCATCTCGCGGAGCTCGCGGAGGTAGGATTCAAATGTGCGTGAGCCGTATATGTCGGGCTCGCGCGTGCCGAGGAGATTGAGGTTCGGACCGTTGATGATGAGTATCTTCATTTCTTGTGGGCGGGTTGTGTGTCGCTGTGTGTCAAGTGAATGAGCAGTGAATGAGGGTGCGCGTCGGCGGCTGTCACGCGCCGGTGAGCATGCGTACGGCTATGGTGGTGAGGAGCATTATCCCTATCAGGAGCCAGGTTATGTAGTGGCGTGAGGGGTATGCTTTCCAGGCGAGCCAGGCTGACAGAAGCATGTAGAATGGATAGATCCATACGAGAGTGCGTGTCGCGCTTGCTTCCGGCGGACATAGGTCGAGCTGGGCCGGGAAGGTGAACAGCGGCAGGGTGACGAGGATGATGAGTATGGTCATCCAGAGAGGTGTCTTTTGTTGCATATCTCCGTTTATTTGGATTCTTTATAGGCTTTGACTGTGCGGCGTATCCCTTCTTCGAGATCGATCTCGGGCGCGAAACCGAAGTCGCGTACGGCGGGCGATATGTCGCACGACCAGTTGCGCTGGGCCATTATGTTGTGTTTGTCGGAGTTGAGGGTCACGGCCTTCATTTTAGCCGCACCCCATTTCTCGCTTATCCTGCATGCCACCGACAGGGCCCAGAGCGGGAGACGGACCGGAATGACCAGTGAGCGTCCCAGGGCCTTGGAGACTATGCGCCGGAACTCCTTCTGGGTGTATGCCCTTGGCTCCGAGATGATGTATTTGCGGTGGAGCGGGGCGCGCTCGAGGGCGTCGAATATGGCGCGTGCGAGGTCCTCGACATATATGAACGTGAGCATCTGTCTGCGCATGCCCACTCCGAAGTCGAAATGGGAGTCAATGGTCTTTATCATCATCAGGTAGTCCTGCTCGTGGGGGCCGTAGACGCCTGTGGGGCGCAGTATGATCCATGGGAACTCTTTGGGGAGGGACTGGAGGTATGTCTCCGCCTTTATCTTCGACAGCCCGTAACGGGTGTTGGGGCATGGTATGCTGTCGCCGCTGAGGGGGGTGTAGTTCTTCTCGTCGCCGGGTCCTATCGCGGAGAGTGACGACATGTACACCATCCTTTCGGGTGTCGCGCCGACCTCGGTGATGGTGTCGACGAAGTCGCGCAGGTAGCAGTAGTTGATGCGGTTGAAGTCCATGAAGTTGACACACTTCGTGGCTCCGAGGTTGTACACGATATAGTCCCACCGGTGCCCTTTCAGCTGGTCGGCGAGACGCTCGGTGTTGTCGTAGTCGAGTGTTATGAACTTCAGGGCCGGGTCGGTGAGGTAGCGTCGGGATGTCGACTCGCGCACGCCGCACCAGGTCTCGTATCCCCGGCGTAATGATTCGGCGGCTATGAAGCCTCCAATGAAGCCTCCGGCTCCTACTATAAGTACTTTCTTGGGCATGTCTCTGTATTATTGTGATGGCATCGGGCCGGCCGCTCGGCCGGGGCACCTGTCATAGCAGTGTGCCTAACAGATCTATGTATTGTCGGGCTATTATATCGGGGGAGTAGCGTTCCTTGACAGTGTTGTGCAGTGCGTCGCGGGAGATGTCGGCCTTGAGGGCCCATAGCACACCTTCGGCCAGGTCCGCCGGGTCTTTGTAGGCTGCCAGATACCCGTTTTCCTTGTGTACGATCATGTCGTCCTGAAACTGCTGCCTGAACATGACCGGTGTGGCACCTCCGGCCATGCCCTCTATGAGTGAGCCGGGCATTTTGTCGAGGAGATTGGTTGAGAGGAACACTTTGGCGGAGCTGTAGAGGTAGCGAAGTATCTTGGGATCGTGGACGCGTCCGAGCCAGCGGTGTGACATGATCAGCGAGTCGAGCTTCTCGGGGCTGCGCATGTCGCCGAACAGGTAGACGGCCGTCTTGTTGGCTACGTCGGGGTGGTCGGTGAATATCCTGTTGAGAGCTTTTATCGCGTATTCGAGCCCGTTGGAAGGGTTGTCGAGGCGTGTCGCGCCCATTAGTATCAGGTTGGGTTTCATCGTGGTGAGCAGCGAGTCGAGATGCTTGCCTGGCGTGGTGTAGTATGAGTCCACGTTGAATGGATTGCATATTGTCATCACAGGCTTGTCGCGCAGGAGAGAAGAGTGGCGTGCTTTCAGTTCCAGTGACTTTGTCTCGGCCACGAATGTCATGGGGATCTCGTCGAAGAGTTTTTTCTTTCGGTTCCAGTATTTACGGGATATGTCGTCGGGGTGGCCGTTGTCGAGATATATGCAGTTGCCGCAATGGTCGGTGTAGTATTCGCAGTCAAACGAGTGGTGGCACACACCTGTGAATGCCCACATGTCGTGCATGGTCCATACGATCTTTTTGCCCATGCGGTGCAGGGCGCGTATGCCGTCGAGGTTCATGAGCCCCTGGTTGAACCAGTTGAGGCACACTATGTCGGCTTCCTTGACCCACGGATGGTGGTGTATGTTCTTGGCGAACACTCCGGTGGATATGGCATACATGCTGTCGGTCTTGGAGCCGTTGTGCAGCAGTATGTTGATCCGTTCGAGGCAGAATCTGACGCCGCGGCCGAGTCTCTCGCCTACGTCATCGACGTTGGGAGAGTCGGAGCGTTTGGTGAACACAATCATCCTGACATCGAGCCCGTGACGCCTTAGTGTCTGCATCAGCCTGAATGTCACGCCTGATGCCTCTCCCAGGGTGTCGCTGTGGTTCACGAGGAGTATCTTCTTTCCCTTCAGTGCGTCGGGGACGGCTGGGAGAGCGGGGCGGTTAACGGGATCGTTTTGCATTGGCTGGCTGTTGATTGGAGTGGCCGGCGTTCATGCTGCCACCCACGTTGACAATAGATATTGACGGCAGACGCAGCCTGGCCTCGAGGTATCTCTGAAGCTCTTTCTGCTTTGCGGCGGGAAGCGGGGTTGAGGAGTAGGACACGAGAGCCACGTTGACGGTGTCGAGCCTTGAGGTGTCGATGTTGCCGAATATGGCGCGTGTCACAGCGAGGTTTCTGATCTGCGGGAAGAGGACTTTGACCTCGGGGGCTATGCGCCCCGATATGGTGTCGTTTATGCGGTTTTCGGCTATGACGGCGCGCAGGGAGTCGATGGTCACCTGCTTGTCGGCTATTGAAGTCTGAGCCATTTCGTATATGTCGCGCACCGAAGAGCCCTGCATGCTTGAGATGTCGGGAGTGTCGCCCTGTATGATGTTGAGCTTGGTGCCGGTCAGGCCGTAGAACTGCAGACGCGATGAGAGCGCGAGGTTGAGGGAGTCGGCGGGTAGAATCTTCCCTATGAGCGTTATGGTGAGTGTGCGGTTGCCCTTTTCGATTGTAGCGTCGGTGCTGAGCACCCTTGTGGCCGGGAAGCGGCATTCGTCGGCCACGAATCGGGAAGCGTTGGCCGTGAATCGGCTCTGACGCAGCATGTTGTATGTGAGGTAGAGCGACGGCAGCATCATGAGCACCGCTATGGTGTAGATGATGCGTCTCACCTTGTGGGCGCGCAGCAGATTGTCGGTCTCCACGGGGTGGTAGTGCATGAGTTTCACCCCGATGAATGTGGCGAGCGCGATATAGATGGAGTTGATCAGGAACAGGTAAAAGGCTCCGAAGAAGTAGCCCAGCTGCCAGGTGGCTATGCCGTAGCCGGCGGTGCAGAGCGGGGGCATGAGTGCTGTGGCTATTGCGACGCCGGGTATGACGTTGCCTTTCGACTTGGATCCTATGGCTATGATGCCTGCTCCGCCGCCGAAGAGTGCTATGAACACGTCATAGATGGTGGGGGAGGTGCGCGCCAGCAGTTCGGAGTGTCCTTCGCTCACGGGTGAAATGAGGAAGTAGAGCGTAGAGGTGAGCACACTGAACCCTGTCGCCATTATGAGATTGCGCAGCGACCGCTTGATCAGCTCGAAGTCCTGTATGCCCACGCCCAGACCTATGCCTATTATCGGGCCCATGAGTGGCGATATGAGCATCGCGCCGATTATCACGGCAGTTGAGTTGGTGTTGAGCCCGAGTGACGCTATGAATATCGCGAGGATGAGGATGAGGATGTTGGTGCCTCGGAAGGTCACTCCTTCCCGTATGGTCTGTTCGGCCTGGTCCTGGGATATGAGATAGTCGGTGAGTCTGAAATACTGGATGAAGTATTTGCGTATGTCGGTGGGCGTTGGCATTGTAGGTCTGTGTCAGCTAAATTATGCGGGTTACTTATGAGGCCCGTCAGGGGTCATGTGGCGTTAGCGGGCGAGGCGGAGCAGATTCTTCACTTCGTCGACCACGTTGATGATGTAGTCGCCGATCTTTTCGAGGGAGCCTATGACATCCATGAAGTATATGCCGGCCTGGTATTCGTAATGGTGCTCGTTTATATTATCAACGTTGGCGGAGCGCAGTTGGTTGCGCAGATTGTTGATTTCACGCTCATGATTGTAGGAAGTTATTATATCCTTCTCATTGGCGTGCTCCATGTCCCTGAGCAGGAGTATCTGGTTGGTCATGGCGGCTTCGACGGCAATGAACATCGAGTCTATGTCGTGGTATATCTCGTCGGTGAACTGTGCGTTGCTCTCGCGCTTGCGTATGAGTATTTTGCCTATGCCGTAGCAGCAGTCGGCTATGCTCTCTATCTCGCTGACTATGCGGAACATGGCTGCTATGCGGTGCTTGCCTTCGTTGGAGAGGCGGCCTTCGGAGCATCGGTTGAGGTAGTCGGCTATCTCTATCTCCATGCGGTCGGATATCTCCTCGTATTTTTCAAGCCGCGAGAACTGGCGTGTGAACTCCTCGCTGTTCTCCTTGACGTGGATGATGTTCTGGGCCATCCCTATCATCCTCTGCACGCGCTGGGAGTAGACCACTATCTCTTTTTCGGCCTGTGATATGTTGAGCTCCGACGCGCTCACCATGCCGCCCTGTATGAATTTGAGCTGGAATTCCTCTTCATGGTTTGGCTTCGACGGTACGAGCCGCTCTACTATCTTGACATAGAGGCCTGTGAGCCATATCATCACGGAGAGGTTGATGAGGTTGAACACCGTGTGGAACACCGAGAGCCCTATGGACACGCTCTGCTGCATGGCGGCTATCTGCGCCGACACGGGGTGACCGACGGGGAGGGAGTTGTCGAATAGGTGGTTGTAGGTGTCGGGATCGGTGGCCTCGATGTGGTTGACGAAGGCCGAGAGGGCTCCCGGATCGCCCTGCCCGAGCTCCTCGGTGAGCCACTGTGCGAAGTGGCAGAAAGGGAAGAATATCGCGAGGGTCCATGCCGTGCCGAGGAAGTTGAAGAGCAGGTGGCCCATTGCGGTGCGTTTTGCGGCGATGTTTCCACCCATGGATGCCATGAGCGGGGTGATGGTGGTGCCTATGTTGGATCCGAGGACAAGCGCGCATGAGAGGTCAAAGTCGATCCATCCCTTGCTGCACATGATGAGGGTGATGGCGAATGTTGCCGCGCTCGACTGTATGACCATGGTTACGATGATGCCCACGAATGTGAATATGAGCACGGAGCCGAATCCCATGGAGGTGTAACGCTCAAGGAAAGCAAACATCTCGGGATTGCTCTGGAGGTCGGGCACATAGGTGCTTATGAGGTCGAGGCCCATGAAGAGGAACGAGAATCCTATGAAGAATTCGCCTATCGACTTGTTGCGGCTGCTCTTGCTGAAGAGGAGCGGTATGGAGAGGCCTATCACCGGGAGCACGAATGCCGAAATGTTGACCTTAAAGCCGAAAAGGGCGATAATCCAGGCGGTGAAGGTCGTGCCGACGTTCGCACCCATGATTACCGCCATAGACTGTCCGAGCGACATCAGGCCGGCGTTGACGAAGCTCACCACCATCACGGTGGATGCCGAGGAGCTCTGTATGAGAGCGGTGATGAGAATGCCGGTGAGCATGCCGGTGAACCGGTTGCGCGTCATGGCGGAAAGTATGTTTCTGAGGCGGTCGCCTGCAGCCTTCTGCAGACCTTCGCTCATCACTTTCATGCCGTACAGAAACAGGGCGACGGAGCCGAGCAGGCACAGCAGGTCTAAAAAACTATAGCTCATAAGGTTATGTGATGATTACGTGAGAGAAGCCGGCACGTGCCGGGGCGCATGCCTGTTCCATGCTGCAAAGATATAACATTTTTTATCATTTTCATGTGTCAGTGCCATAAGAAAATCCGTAATTTTGTGAAAAATATTTCGATAACTCCCTGCAGCGGCGGGGTGGGTTTTTTTGAAAGACGTTAATTCGTTCTTAGTTTCTCTACTTGATTCAGAACTTCGCAACTTTTGATACAACATGGGTAGGAAGCGACAGGGAATGCGTCCACAGTAAGCTATGTCTCCGCGTCACGACGAGTGGCGCGGTCAGCTATATGCTTTCTCGTGGGGTGCTGCAGATGTTGTCGGTCCTCTGTGTTGGGTAATGCGAAGACCTTGAATCAAGGGAGCGACAGCTGCGAGTCCATCCCACGTTTTTCATGCGCATTCCCGATACAGGGGTACGTAATCTATTAATTAAATCAGGGGCTTAGGGATGGGAGCCGTATATACCTTAATATAATAGTCATATTATGGAATCAATCGGCACTATGATCAAGGAGGAACTCGAGCGTCAGGAGCGCACTGTGTCATGGCTCGCACGCAAGCTTAACTGTGATCGCTCCAATGTGTACCGCCTGTTTCAGAAGCATTCCATCGACACAGTGCTGCTTCAGCGGCTGTCGGTGATACTCAATCGTGATTTCTTTTCGGAGCTTAGCCGCAATCTGCCTCTCGAAGGGGGGCGTGACGATGCGTGAGCATTGGTGTGAGATGCTGTGCGGCAGGGTTGTGTGTGTATTTTGCAATATAAGTGTGACAATCCCGCAACGCTATAATCGGGGATGTGAAATTTCTTTGGCATAACTTTGTAGAGCGATTCCCATAGTGTGTCCATACGGATGCCGGATGGGACGTCGGACGTTACATAAGCACATGAGCAATAGGACTATAAGTGCGGCAGTAACCATGATGCAGCAAGCAAAATATCTTTAACCAAAGTTATAACTTAACCAATTTACGTATGAACAAAAAATTCATCAACGGGTTTCTGCTCGCCTCTCTTGTAGTGGGCACAGCCGGCTCCCTCTCCTCTTGCAAGGACTACGATGATGACATCAACCAGCTTCGTACTGAGGTGGCTCAGAACAAGTCGGCTATCGATGACATCAACAGTAAGATTGCTAACGGTGCCATCCTTACCGGAGTGACCTCCATAGAGAACGGCATCAGGGTTTCCGTTGAAAAAGACGGCAAGCCCCAGACCTATGACATCCTCAACGGAGCCAAGGGTGAAGCGGGCGCTGCCGCTCCCGTGTGGTCCATCAAGAAAGGCACGGCAGGTGACTACACCTGGTTTGAAGGTGACAAAGACACAGGGCTGAGCGCACAGGGCCCCCAAGGTCTCCAGGGTGTTCAAGGTAACCCCGGCGCACAGGGTGCCCCGGGCGACTACTGGGCTCCCAACGAGGATGGCTCTGCTCTTGTAGAGCATGTATGGGATGCCGAACTCAACGACGGCAAAGGTGGCTACAAGGAGACCACTAATATCAAGGAGATCGCAATCAAGCTTCCCGACGGAACCAAGAAGCTTACCGCCGTGCTTGACAATGACTACCTTTACCTCAATGGCGTAGACGGTCAGGAAGGTGCAGTGGTGATATCACGCAACGGTTACCTCAAGGGTCTCGTGTTCAAACCGCAGGTTTATCTTGACGGAGTGGAGGCTGCTCTCCTTCAGTACACCAAGGGAACCTATCTGGCAGCTGTAAAGAACGAGGTTACAGGTAACGTGACCAGCGGAACCGCTACCCTGGCATATAAGATTCCTCTTAAGATAAACAATGTCGATGTGACGGTCTTCCCGGCTTACACCACAAGCACCGTCGCTGCTGACAAATATGATTACGCAAAAGCTGCAGTGGCTGAGTTCAACCTGAACCCCACCAATGCCAATATCGGTGATTGCGAGTTCGAGTTCCTCCCCATCGAGAACGTCGATCTCATATCTCGCTCAGAAGCAGCAGTTCCGGCTCTCAAGGTCGTGAAGTCAGAGAAGGGTGAGAACGGTCTTCTGAATGTATCTTACACTCTGGAGAACCCCGAGGCTCTTTCACACGGCACAACCGCTGCCCCCGAGCTTCCTATCACAGCACTCAAGGCTACCCGCAATATAGCCGAGCCTGAGGAGGGTGACAATAATATAGGTCTTGAGAATGCCGGATCGGTAGTATCCGATTACTTCAGCCTCGTGAACGCACAGGTGGCATTCACTAACCTCAGCTATGTTCCCAAGACCGGTACTACCGTTGACAGCCACCTCGCTACAACCGGTAAGATGGCTATCGAGGAAAATGACGGAACAAACGCATATAATGTTGTGAATGTAAGCTATGCCAAGACATTCAATCTTGCCGACACTATCCGTGTATGCTACACACAGACAGAATTCGGTGCCACCGCTTCCGCAACCCATAAGTTCCTGTCGCTCAAAGAGGCATTGGATGATTGGGGCCTTACCGCCAAGTATGCTATGCTCGGATATATGGTAGGTGACTCCGAGACCAATGAGTCTGACTATGGTACTATCAGTGCTGAAGGTGTGTTCACACCCCGCTTTGTGGATAATGGCGTATGGAAGCCATGCGTTGATTCAGAAGGCAAGGTCGTTGACGGAGCACGTTCTGCCCTCGGCCGTCACCCTGTGGTCTGTGTTACACTCTGCAAAGGTGACAAGGTGGTTCTCGTAGGCTATGTCAAGATGAACATAGTAGAGGAGATCAACCCCGATCAGCCTTCAATCAAGGACTATACACTTGTCGATGGTGCTGCTATGCCTTACCTCTGCACTTCTACAGCTTCTGTAGTCAGCACTTGGAAGGACATGAGCGGAATAGTTCTATCAGATCTTAACATTAAAGCTGAGGAGTTCCAGGCTCGTTACGGTGCACCGAAGGATGGAGTATTCGTTAAGGATGGCGAAACTTATAAGGCTGTAACTGATTGTGGCACACTTGTATATAATTCAGACGAGGGTGTAGACCTCACCAACGGTATCCTTACCTGGGCATATGATGTTGACGCAGCCGGTGTTATCCTTGAGGATTACGAAGGCTCTGTAACTCTCTACAAGAAGTTTGTCAACAAGACCAACGAGAACGATGTGAAATATCTCGGCGTTACCGTGAATATCTCACCGGCTCCCTCATTCAAGTTCGGAACTCTTAATTTAGCATTCGTGCCGGAAAGTGCAACCGACGAAGTGGGTATGCGTGTTTATCAGGTGAACAATGGCCTTGGCAAGAACGTGACCAATTTCGACTATCTGCTTAAGGATTACTATCAGGAGAATACTATTGTAGCATCCTATGACGGTGCACATGCCGGTTATCCCGATGAGATTGCTGATCTTACAGTAAACCAGTCATATCGTTTTGCAGATAACCAGAAGACCGGTTTCAGCCTTGATGCAACTAAGACCAAACTTGCTTTTGGAGCTACATATTCAGATGCCAACATAGTGGCTTCTATCGATGCTACAACAGGTGAGATCGTTTATGGTCCGGTTGTCGCTCCTGCTACAGAGCCTACCGAGGCTGCGAAGACAGTGCTCAATGAAGGCAACGCAAACTACAATGTGTTTGCAAATGTCCAGATTGACGCTACTTACGGAACTTGCAAGCTTACACCTGCCGGTGTATCCGACAATGTAGTCAAGGTAGATTTCAGAAAGCCTGTTCTTGTTGGTGCAGTTGCTGGAGAGAAAGTTTACTATGACGGAGTCGATCCTACAAGGATTCCTCTCGGTGCATTCTTCACAATGAGTGATTCCTATGGCAATCCATTGTTCAGCTTTGATACTGAAACAGAGGCTTACGTAGATGCCAAAGAGATCTTTGCATACTTCAAGATCAAGAGTGTTGAAGTTGAACTTCCCGTCGTGAGCGGTATTCAATTCTCTACAGACGGTATGACTAAGGTTGCCGGTAAGGATAACACTTACACTTATGCTGCAGCCGAAGGCAAGACTCTTGAGAAGGTTAACTTCCTTAACAATTGCAAGATCGTATGCAATTACACCAGCGGTGTTCTTGAAAGAGATCAGCTTAACAAGGTGATAAAGGTTACAGTGAAATACTACTGGGGCTCACAGACCAAGGAATCCTCTTTCGATTTCATGGCCGGGACCAAGCCCAAGGCATAATCCTTCATTAGCTTAAAATTCAGGGAGAGCACCGGTATAAGCTGCCGGTGCTCTTCTTAAAATTATAAGATGAAAAAGTTATTGATAATCGTAGGAGCCTCGATGCTCATGTGGGCATGCGGCGGAAACAGCGGCAAGAAAGAGCAGCCCAAGACTTTTCAGGATATCGAGGCTGAATTTGCCTCGACACTGACAGCCTCCGACACCACTCAGGTGATGGATCTTTCCACCCAGGTGATGGACAGCCTCAAGAGCGGAAATGTCGAGTGGGCGGTGGATTGTCTGTGCGAGCTTTCCGGCGGCGACACCCCGACGGCTTTAGGCGAGGAGACCCGCGAAAGGATGCTCAAACGCTTCAAGCGGTTCCCGGTAGTGGACTATGAGCTTGACTATTACAGTTTCTCTACTCCACTGCTCAACGACCTGAAGTATCGCACATTCTTCCGCGAGCGTGACGACTCAGGCACGGCTCCTGCCATGTCGCTGATGTTCAATCCAGTGAAGGTCGACGGCAAGTGGTATCTCTGTGTCAAGGAGATGTCACAGCCTGCCAAGGACGCAGAGAATGCCATAGATCCCAGGCAGATTGTAGAATGAAAAAAATATGTATAATCCGGAATTATTGAATATTACCGCTTCTAATTAATTTTGTGAAAATAGGTAAATCCAATAGTCACAGCCCGTATGTCGTTGGGAAACGCTATACGGGCAAATTTTTTTATAAAATATTTTTTGTACTTTTGTGTGTTGATAATACATGGAAGAAATGAAGAGAATATTATTTATATTGGTGCTTGCCGTCCTGACCTCGGTTGGAGCCGCTGCCAAGGGGGCGGTGGAGTTCTCTACGCGCGAGCATGATTTCGGCACTATCCGTGCCAAGGGTGGCCAGGTCACGGCCAAGTATGAGTTCACCAATACCGGCGACGAGCCTGTGAGCATAGTCACGGTGACCAACGGCGGCTGCGGCTGCACGAAGCCTGATTTTCCTCTCGCGCCCATAGCTCCGGGCAAGAAAGGTGTGATAAAGGTGCATTTCAATCCCGCCACCTTCAAGGGGGAGTTCCACAGGAGCGTAAAGGTGCAGTTCAGCACGGGCAAGAAGCGCACGGTGCTGAAATTCAAGGGTGTGGTGATACCCAAATAGAGGCGCGGACATAGAGATTATTAAACAACCTCTCATTCTACAGGATATGAATCTGATCAGGATATTCGTTGCCGCGGCATTGTCGGCGGCTGTCGCGCTCCCTGTGGCGGCTGAAAATGTGTGGCTGAGCAAGAGACATGACTTCGGGGCCTTTGACGAGAATGTCGGCACGGTGTACTGCGAGTTCAAGCTCGTTAACAACGGTGCCGAGCCTATCTCCATCACCGGCGCACGGGCCAACTGCGGCTGCACTCGTCCGGAATATTCCACCAAGCCGGTCGCTCCGGGCGATACGGCTGTGATACGCGTTGGTTTTGACCCAAAGGGGAGGCCGGGGCGTTTTTCCAAGCGCATCAATGTGGACTGCAGCGGGGAGCCGCGCCGCACGGCACTCACCATCACCGGCACTGTGATAGGGTCGTCCAACACTCTCAAGAGCCGTTATCCTGTCGAGGCCGGTCCTGTGAGGCTCCGGTCGGCCACAATAGCCTACGGCAAGGTGCTCAAAGGGGAGACCATGGGGCAGTATGTGGATGCCTACAACACGTCGGCTGACACTCTGCGTCCCCGCGTGGAGGGTTCGCCCAAGTATATCCATGCCATGATCCAGCCCAAAGTGGTGCCCCCGGGGGAACAGTTCATAATCTCGACCGTGCTCCACAGCAACGAGAGCAAGGGGTGGGGCATCGTGACCGATTCACTGATGTTCTATCCCGATGCCGGGAGCCGTGCGGGGAAGAAGATAGAGACGGTGGTGATACTTGAGGAGAATTTCTCAAAGCTGACCCCCGAGCAGCGCATGAATGCTCCGCTTCTGGACACTTCGGAGACTGCCCTCGACCTGGGGAAGGTGAGCAAGAGTGACAGCCCCATAAAGAGGACGTTCGAGATCTCCAACCGCGGCAAGAGCCCGCTGGTGATACGCGCCATATCCTGCCCCGATGCGGCTGTGGATGTGCGCCTCGGTGAGAGGACCGTCAAGCCCGGCAAGAGCGCGAAGGTGGATGTGACTGTCACGCCGTCGAGGATAAAGAGCGACGAGCTGCTCAACGCCCGAATAAATATCATAGCCAACGATCCTCAGCACCCGTCCACTATGGTGAGAGTGGTGGCCGAGGTGAAGTGATGACATATAACCTTGAATCCTATAGACATATACCCATGGAACATATAGAGAACGATGCAAAGTATAACGGGCTAACCGTTAACCAGGGGGTGAGCCAGCCTCCCGTAGTGAACCCTTACCTGAAGAGGCGGCGTCCGCGCCCCATGCCCTCGGCCGCCGAGATGGTGGAGGGGATACTGAAGGGTGACGTGACCATGCTCTCGCGTGCGGTGACCCTTGTGGAGAGTCTGTCGCCCGAGCATGAGGCCCTGGCCCAGGAGGTGATAGAGAAGTGTCTGCCACATTCTGGCAATTCGCGCAGGATAGGTATCACCGGTGTGCCGGGCGCGGGCAAGAGCACGTCGATCGATGTGTTCGGTCTGCATGTGCTGAAGAAAGGCGGGAAGCTTGCTGTGCTTGCCATCGACCCTTCGAGCGAGCGCACCAAGGGGAGCATACTCGGCGACAAGACGAGGATGGAGAAGCTGTCGGTGCATCCTGACGCTTTCATACGTCCCAGCCCGTCGGCGGGATCGCTCGGCGGTGTGGCGCGCAAGACCCGCGAGACCATAGTGCTGTGCGAGGCTGCCGGGTATGACAATATCTTTGTCGAGACTGTCGGCGTTGGGCAGAGCGAGACTGCCGTGCATTCGATGGTGGATTTCTTCCTGCTCATCCAGCTTGCCGGCACTGGCGATGAGCTGCAGGGGATCAAGCGCGGCATCATGGAGATGGCCGACGGCATTGTGATCAACAAGGCCGACGGCGACAATATACAGCGTGCCCAGCTGGCGCAGACGCAGTTCAGGAGCGCGCTCCATCTGTTTCCGCTTCCGGCGAGCGGATGGTCGCCGGAGGTGCTGACCTATTCGGGATATTTCGAGATAGGGATCGATGAGGTGTGGGACATGATAGACCGATACTTCGATTTCGTGAAGGCAAACGGCTATTTCGAGCGCAAGCGCAGCGAACAGGCGAGATACTGGATGTATGAGACTATCGATTCTCAGCTGAGGTCGAATTTCTATAACAATCCCGAGATAGAGCGCATGCTCGCTGACAGGGAGGTGAAGGTGCTCAACAATCAGCTCAGCTCGTTCATCGCCGCCCGCGACGTGCTCGACCATTATTTCAAGGAGCTCTGAGCCGGAACTCCCTGATTGAAGAAATTGAGGGGCAAAGCACCCTTCCTGAAGAAATTGAGGATGCGTCATAACGTCCGTATATAAAGAAATTACCCTTGCTGCAGCTGTCTGCGGCAAGGGTAATTTCTTTAGGAAAGGTGTTTCGACACACCCTCAAATTTTATTTCAGATTCTTTCGAGGACGGTGGCGACGAGATCTCTGACAGCGGTCTTGTAGTTGGGGTTGGCGTCGGAATTCATGCGGTTGGCTATGATCGAACATACCGTCATGGCGCGGTGGCCCATGAGCCGTCCGAGACCCTGAAGGGGTGCCGACTCCATCTCGTAGTTGGTGACTTTGCGTCCGTTGAAGCGGAAGTCCTCGATGCGGCGGTTCAGGTCGGGGTTGGCGAGGGGGAGCCTGAGCTCTCTCCCTTGCGGGCCGTAGAAGCCCACAGCCGATATGGTGTTGCCTCTGACCATGTCGTCGCGCCCTATGCGGTCCACCAGCTCTTCGTCGGCATTGACCACGTAAGGTTTGGCCCAGAGCGGGTTCCATCTTACCGATTCGCAGAAGGCGTGCTCGAATTCGAGGTCGGCCACTTCGTTGCGCCCGGCGTAGTAGTTGAGCACGCCGTCGAATCCTATTGACTTTTCGGCGATCACCGGAGTGCCGAGCTTCAGCTCGGGCTGCAGGGCTCCTGAGGTGCCTATGCGCACCATGGTGAGGCGGCGTCGGTGCTCGCGCACTTCGCGTGTTGCGAAGTCGATGTTGGCGAGAGCGTCGAGTTCGTTGATCACTATGTCGATGTTGTCAGGACCTATGCCGTGTGACAGACACATTATCGACTTGCCGCCGTAGGTGCCCCCTATGGTGTGGAATTCGCGTGACTGCACTTCGTAGTCGGTGGTGTCAAAGAATGACGCCACCATATTTACGCGTGCGGGGTCGCCTACGAGTATGATGCGGTCGGTGAGCTGTGAGGGGGTGAGATGCAGGTGGAATACCGATCCGTCAGGATTGATGATAAGTTCGGAGGGTGGAATAATTTTCGCCATGATGTCAGAGATGGTGTTGGTTGTATAGATGAAACGCCGCAGCGCGGAGGTTGGTTCGTGATGCGTGGCGGTTTACCTTATGCGGTATCTTCCGCCGGGGACGGCTGATATGAGAGAGCGGAACTCCATGTCGATGAGCATCCCCATGAGGCGTGGCGTGGGTATGTCGACCGAGGCTGTCAGTTCGCCGATTGTGGCGTCGCCCCGGGCGGTTATGATGTCGATTATGGTCTGTTCTTCATCGGAAATGCCGCCGTCGGAGCTTTCGGGGAACAGTGCGGACTGGTCACCTTCGGATGGCCGGCGGGGCCAGCGCATGGCATCGATAAGATCGTCGGGCGATGTGATGAGGCTTGCTACGCATGATGAGATGAGGCTGTTGCATCCGCGTGAGTAGCGGTCGGATGTGCGTCCGGGCAGAGCGAAAACGTCGCGCGAGTAGGCCGACGCGAGGCGTGCGGTGACGAGCGCGCCTCCTCGGGTGTCGGATTCCACCACCACGAGGCAGTCGCTAAGTCCGGCTATTATGCGGTTGCGCGCGAGGAAGTTGCCCTTGTGTATATTGTCGGATGACCTGTAGTCGGTGATCAGCATCCCCCCTGACTTTGCCATCCGGGCCGCAATGTCCCTGTGGGCGGCGGGATAGATGGTGTTCAGCCCGTGGGCAAGCACCCCTACGGTCGGAAGCCCTGCCCGCAGGGCGGCCCTGTGGGCGGCCACGTCTATGCCATATGCAAGTCCGCTCACGATTATCACGGGATCGGCGCATTTTTCGGCGAGCCCTTCCACGAGGTCGTCGACAAACGCGGTGCCGTAGGATGTGGCGTGGCGTGTCCCTACGACCGATACTATCCTTGCGGCGTTGAGGTCGCATTGGCCCACGGAGTAGAGCATCAGCGGGGCGTCGTCGCATTCGAGAAGATGTGTCGGGTAGCCGGGATCGGTGAAGTAGGTGGCGCGGATGTTGTTGCGCCCGATGAACTGTGTCTCTCTGTCGGCTTCTGCGAGGGCTTTGTCGCGCAGGGAGCGGTCAAACAGCCGGTTGCGGAATCCGAGAACCGATGATATCTGGTCGGCCGTGAGCGTGAAGAACTGTTCTTCCGAGCCTATGCGCGCCAGTATTTCCCGGGCGAGCGCGGGAGTGAGCCCCCGCATCGAGGCGAAGGCTATACGGTGGAGGAGTGATGGATTGGCGGTCATGGATGCGTCCTTCCTTACAGGTATCGGGCGAATGTTTCGGCAAGGGTGTCGCCGCGTGACAGCCTGCCGTCTTCGAGGCATACTATGGTTACTGTCGCGCGCACTACCGGGGCTTCGTTAAGGGCGTTGAAGATGTCCTGACGGAATATGAAGCGCGCGCCTTCGCGGTGCATCCTCAGGCGTGATATCATGGTGTCGCCGAGGGTGAGCGAGGAGATGTACTCGATCTCTATTTTCCTTACCACGGGGTCCAGTCCCTGCTGCTGCATGGCGCGGAAGGATGTGCCGGCCTGCTCGCAGAAGTCATGGCGGGTGATCTCAAGGTAGTGCAGGTAGTTGGCGTTGTTGACTATGCCCTGTGAGTCGGTCTCATAGTCGCGCACTTTTATCGGCAGTTCAAACTGGTAGTCCATTTAAGGTGGGTGTTTAAGGTCTCGTGTTGTGGGGCGGTCGCGCCTTTCAGGCGTTGTAGAGATATCGCTTTATGGAGCGTTTGGGGGTCTTCTCGAATTCGTTGGCTATGGGCTGTATCCTGTCCACTCTTTCGTAGGGGGCCACCTGCTGGTTCAGCTCGGTGCGGACCTTTTCCATTATTTCCGGAAGCTTTTCGTTGGGGATGTGGTCGCGGTCCATGGCTTCGTAATCGGGGTACACGAGGGCCACGAGGTGCTTCCCGCGCTCCACTATGAGGCTTTCGGCCACGTAGGGGAGGTTGTTGAGCTTGGCCTCGATCTCTTCGGGGTATATGTTCTGTCCGTTCGCGCTCAGGATCATGGTCTTGTATCTGCCGCGAATGAAGATTGTCCCGTCGTGGGATATCGTGCCCATGTCGCCTGTGTGGAGCCATCCTTCGGCGTCGATCACCGCTTCGGTTGCGTCGGGGTTTTTGTAGTAGCCTGACATCACGTTCTCTCCGCGCACGCATATCTCACCCGGGATGTTGGCCGGGTCCTTGCTGTCGGCTATCCTGGATTGCATGATGCCGGGGAGGGTCCTTCCGGATGATCCGGGGATGAATCTGCGCCACGGCGTGTAGCTGATGAGCGGGCCGCATTCGGTCATGCCGTAGCCCACGGTGAAGGGGAAGCCTATGCGGTGGAGAAACAGTTCCACCTCATGGTTGAGCGGCGCGCCTCCCACAATCACTTCTTCGAACTCTCCGCCGAACGCTTCCACGAGCTGGGTGCGTATCTTACGGTAGATGATCTTGTTGACTCCGGGGATCTTGAGCATGTTGCGCACGGATGCCTTTTCGAGTATTGGGCGCAGCTTGTTGCGGTAGATTTTTTCGAGGATGAGGGGTACGCATATTATGAGGTGGGGCTTCACCTGGGCAAATGCCTTGAGGAGCAGTTTGGGGGTGGGAAGCTTGCCGAGCAGGGTGATGTGGGAGCCTGTGGCGAGGGGGGTGAGCATGTCGAAGGCGCATCCGTAGGCGTGGGCGAGCGGCAGGAACGACAGGTTGCGCGAGCCTCGGTAATGCAGCCTCGACTCGATGCCGAATCTCACGTTGCCTCCGAGGTTGCGGAGCGTGAGCATCACGCCTTTTGAGAATCCCGTGGTGCCTGAGGTGTAGTTGATCTCCGCCAGGGAGCTTTCGTCAAGCTCGGGGTACTCCACATCCGCGCTTGTGAAGCCGTGGGGGTATGTCCTGCGCATGCGGTCGGGGAGCTTGGAGAGGAATTTGGTGACCACATTGTTATTGGCGGGATGCTCGGCGAGCACTTCGCGCTTGTCAAGGGAGAGCACGGCCCTTACGGCCGGGATTTTCTCGAATTCCATGTTGTCGAAAATCGACTCGTTGGTGAACAGCATCACGCTTCCGGAGTGGTTGATTATGTGCATCGCGTCCTGGACGTTGAAGTCCTGGAGCACCGGCACTATCACGGCTCCGTAGGTCAGGGTGGCCATATATGTCTCGATCCAGGATATGGAGTTGCGCCCCATAAGCGCGATCTTGTCTCCGCGCTTCACGCCGCATTCCTTGAACAGCAGGTGTGTGGCGGCTATGCGGCGCGCCAGGTCGGCATAGGTCATGGTCGCGCCTGTGCCGAAGTCGGTGAGTGCGGGCAGTTCCCAGTTCTGGCGGAAGCTTGACGCGTATATCGTGAGAAGATTTTCAGTGGTCATAGTAGGAGGTTTGGAGTAGAGGAGGATTACAGGAATTGACAAGGGCCGGGCTTAGCCCGGCCCTTGCAGATTAACCTTATTGAGAGTGCGGAGCTTGGCTCATATGGTTGTAACGTTCGCGGGCGGATCAGAGTTCGCTGAGGACCTTCTTCACCGATTCGTTTTCGGGATCGATATCAAGCACCTTCTGGAAGTATTCACGGGCTTTCTCCTTGTCGTCCTGTCCCATATAGTAGGAACCCATGCGGGTGTAGGCAGTCTTGTAGGCGTCGGAATACTTTGTAAGGTTCTCGGGATCCTCGTCGTAGGCGGCGATCATGGCCTGATAGGTCTCGATGAGCTCGGGGGTGTTGTTGGCACCGTCGCGCACCATGAGAAGGGTGGCCTTGTTGCGGTAGAGCGGGCCCTTGTTGGCTGCCGATTCAAGTGCGAGGTCGATGTACTTGATGCCGTTGTTGGCAGCCTCGACTCTTTCCGGAGATCCTTCGGGAAGGGTGAGGCCGAGGTTCTTGTAGCGGTTGGAGAGGATGAAGTAGTCCTGGAGAGTGGCATCGCCGCTGTCGACAAACTTCTGCATGTACTCTACTGACTTGGCGTCGTTCTCAAGCTTGTTGTAAAGCTCGGAGATGTCGGCGAGGATCTGCTTGTTCTTTTCGGGGTTCATGTTGTAGGCGGTCTCGTAGGCCTTCACAGCCTCTTCCGGCTTGCCGAGGTGGGAGAGCACATCGGCGTATGTGGTGTAGTCGGTGGCGGTGAATGTTGCTCCGGTGTGAGCGAAGAGCTTGTTGGCAGCCTCTTCAGCACCGGCAAAGTCGCCGAGCGCGGCCTTGTTGAGCATCACCATACGCTGCATGTACTCATTGTCGGGGTCTTTTGCAAGCACCTGCTGTGCCACTTCGAGTGATTCGGGATATTTCTTGCCGAAGTAAAGTAGTCCTGAATAACGCTGCTCGTCACCCTGGAAGTGGTTGGGGTTCTTCATGTATTTCCCGTACTGCTCGGCGGCGCGGGTGAGCTGGTTGTTGTCGTAGTATTTCTCTGCGAGCTCGCTCTGGGCCAATGCTGAATTGGGGAGCTTTTCGTTGAGCTCTACGAGCTTGCCGATGGCGAAGTCGGAGTTGACCTTGTTGTACAGGTTGGAGTATTTCACGTATGCTTCGGGATTTACATCGCCTTTCTCCTCCTCATATATTATTGCCTGCTCATAGTAGCCGGCTGCCAGGCCTTTGTCCTCGTTCTTGGCAAGGTCGCCCTGAAGCACGTATATCTGCGGCTCCTTGTTCTTGGACATCTTCATGCCTTTCTCTATGTTCTTGTCGATCTCTTTGGCGTAGGCCACCGGGTCGATGCTTGCATAGGCGCGTGCTACGGCTGCTACGAGAGCTGCGTCCTTCTTGTTGGTGTTGAGAGCTTCCTTGAATTTATCCTCGGCTTCCTTTTTGTTGCCGTTCTTGAGAGCTATCTCTCCGAGGCCCACATAGTTGTATCCGTATGCGGGATCGGCAGCGATACCGTTGTTGAAATTTGTCTGGGCTCCCTGGATGTTGCCTTCGCGCAGATCGAGAGATCCGAGATAGAAATATGACACGGCCTTGTTGGTCGAAGCGTCGTTGAGGGTTTTCTGAAGGATGGTCCTTGCTTTTTCGAAACGGTCGGCGTTGTAGTAATCTACGCCGTCCTGATAGCCTCCTTGTGCGAGCGCGGTGAGCGCGATACCTCCCAGGCAGAGGGAGAACAATGTGCGTAACTTCATCACTGTTGGTTTACTATTTTATTGTTGTTTTTATAAATATTCTATAAGGATTACTCTGAAAAACGATAATTTGTGATGTTTATTGCGCGGATAAACATTAGTTATATGTAATTAAGGGTATTTGCATCATTTGCGCGGCGGGTCATTCCAGCTCCACCATGCGCGGGCGCACTGTGGCCGGAAGTATGCCTGTCATCTGTATGATCTTCTGTCCCTGAAATCCTGTCACGAAACTGAAGAAGCGGTGTGACACTGTGCCTCCGGGGGCTGTGCTTACCATGTAGACTGAGCGGTACAGCGGGTATGAGCCGTCAAATATGTAAGCCTGATAGGGCTTGTAGGCGGTCACCTCGTTGTTGCCGCGTATCTTAAGGACTTTGACGTCCTGATTGAATTCGAGTGTTGTGGTGTCGCTCTTCTCCACGGCTTTGGCAAGCTCTTCGACTGATTTCTGGCGGCCGGACAGGTCGCTTGATACCCAGCTGACACCTATTATGCCTATAGCGTTGCGGTTGGAGGCCACGGCCTTGAACACTTCGGGGTTTGACTTAACGGCCGACACATGTGCTCCCATGGGCTTGCCTGCCATTACGGAGTCGCGCATGTAGGCTACCGTGGATGATCCCTGATGGTCGAATATCACGTCGATCTCTCCGAGCTTGCATGGCTCCACCTGGTCCCATCGGGTGACTTCGCCCGAGAGGATCTCGGCTATGTCTTTCTTGGAGAGTAACTCCACAGGATTGGCCGGGTTGACTATCAGTGCGAGTGCGTCGACGGCGATCTTTTTCTGATGAACCAGCTTCTTGTTGGAACGCAGGTAGTTGACCTCTTTTTCAGTGAGCGGCCTTGTTATCACGGCACCTTTCACGGAGCCCATTGCCATGATGGAGTCGATGGCCTGGTTCTCGGGCAGGTAATAGGCGAGCACATCTTCCTTGGGGTAGATGTACTCGTACACATTGATCTCCTGCTCCATGATGTATTCAAATGATTCGTCGCAGGCGATTTTGGCCATTGTGGGCTGCTTCTGCTCTTTCTTGCCCGAGCATCCTGACATGGCTATCGCCATGATGACGGATGCGGCAAGCAGTTGTAGGTGGCGCGTGGATATGCTCATGGCTGGATGTGCTGACGCTATGGGTTAGTGTTTTTTGAATGATGTGGGATCGGAGGTCTCGTCATCGTCGTCAGGATCGTTGCCGTAGCCCGGATCAACGCCGGCAAACTGGCGGTATCCTCTCCAGAGTCCATATATTATGAACAACGCGCCTCCCACCCAGCGCACCCAGGTCCATGTGGGGAATAGGATGTTGAAGTATCCGCAAAGAAATAGTATGCCTACTGCAAGATATATGACTATCATGATGATGCCAAATATGTTCCGCATGGTCTTGGGGGTTCCTGAATTACGTTGTGCGCTCATTGTGACAATAGTTTAAAACGGTTTTGCCGGCTGCGTTCGATCGCTTCCGGATATTAAACTAACAACGACAGGTGGCGGAAAGTTTTCAATGTGCGGACACTGCTTTTGTCACCATCGTTTCGTTGCGGTAAAATTAATGAAAAAATCTTAACACGGAAAGAATTTGCAGCTAATTAATACCCTTTAACACTGCCATGGGGTGGTGTCTCTTTACGGGTTTAAACTTTTCAGTTAACTTTGTGGTATGACTACAGTACCATTGGCGGAACGTATGCGTCCGCGTTCGCTTCAGGATTATATAGGGCAGACCCATCTTGTGGGCCCACAGGGTGTTATGCGCAGGATGATAGAGTCAGGCAAGATAGCATCCTTCATTCTGTGGGGGCCTCCAGGGGTGGGAAAGACCACTCTTGCAAGGATTATAGCCAATACGGTGAATGTGCCGTTCTATACTCTTTCGGCGGTCAATTCCGGGGTCAAGGATGTGCGCGATGTGCTCGACAGGTGCCGGCGTGACACGGAGAGCATGTTCACCCAGGGACGCCCCATACTTTTTATAGATGAGATACACCGCTTCAGCAAGAATCAGCAGGATTCGTTGCTCGGCGCAGTGGAAAGCGGCATAGTGACACTTATCGGCGCGACTACCGAGAACCCTTCCTTTGAGGTGATCAGACCTTTGCTGTCGAGGGCTCAGGTGTACACCCTCAAGCCTCTTGAGGAGCCTGAACTGCAGGCTCTCCTTGACAGCGCGCTCGACAGGGATCCTGTGCTTAAGGCGCATGGCGTGGATGTGAGGGAGACTACGGCCCTGTTCCGTTTTGCGGGAGGGGACGCGCGTAAGCTGCTCAATATCCTCGATCTTCTCGAACAGTCTGCTCCACAGGGTGAGAGGATGGTGATAGACGACCGTACGGTTACTGACCGTCTGCAGGAGAATCCTGCCGTGTATGACAAGGGGGGCGAGATGCATTACGATATAATATCGGCTTTCATCAAGAGCATACGGGGCAGCGACCCTGATGCGGCGGTCTATTGGCTCGCCCGCATGATAGCCGGGGGTGAGGAGCCGGAGTTTATAGCGCGGCGCATGCTCATACTGGCTTCGGAGGATGTAGGGCTTGCCAATCCCAACGCTCTGCTGCTTGCCAACGCCACGTTTGACGCTGTGCACAAGCTTGGGATGCCTGAAGGTAGGATCCCGCTGTCGCAATGTGCCATATATCTCGCCACCTCCCCGAAAAGCAATTCGGCTTACAAGGCTGTCGACCGGGCGTTGAAGTGTGTCGACGAGACCGGAAATCTGCCTGTGCCGCTGCATCTGCGCAATGCCCCGACATCTCTGATGAAGGATATGGGGTATGGCCGCGATTATAAGTATGCCCATGACTATCCGGGCAATTTCGTCATACAGCAGTTCATGCCTGACGAACTCGGGCATGAGGGCTTTTGGGAGCCGGGAGGCAATCCCGCCGAGATGCGTGCGGCGGCTTTGCAGAACGAGCGTTGGTGCGGCACGCGCGCCGGCGATGGCGGAAATGATGGTAAAAATGTATGAAAAAGAGTCCTCTTTTTGTATAAAACCGGAGTTATTCGAGGATTAAAGAAAAATTTCAGTATTTAATTTATTTTTTGAAAATAATTTGTATAAATTTGCAGTCGTAAGTTTTTCGGATAAGACCGGAGCTTGCAAAGGACAATTATTATCAATACCAATATGAAGAAACATAACTTCTATGCCGGGCCGTCGATCTTGAGTGAGTACACAATCAAGCATACGGCCGATGCAGTGAACAATTTTGCTGAGACAGGGCTTTCGCTCCTTGAAGTGTCTCACCGTTCCAAGGAATTCGTTGCAGTGATGGACGAGGCTCAGGCTCTGGTAAAGGAGCTCCTTGAAGTGCCCGAAGGGTATCAGGTGCTTTATCTTGGCGGCGGTGCCAGCCTGCAGTTCTGCATGGCTCCGATGAACCTTCTCCGCACCAAGGCCGGTTATCTCGACACTGGCACATGGGCATCCAATGCCATAAAGGAGGCCCGTCTGTTCGGTGAAGTCGAGGTGCTTGCATCCTCCAAGGAAGCTAACTACACTTTCTATCCCCGCGGATATGAAGTTCCCTCTGATCTTGATTATTTCCATATCACTACCAATAATACTATCTATGGTACCGAGCTTCGTGAGGATCCGGAGGTTTCCGTGCCCCTCGTAGCCGACATGTCAAGTGACATTTTCTCCCGCCCCGTTGATGTGGCAAAATATGACCTCATCTATGCCGGTGCGCAGAAGAACCTCGGCCCTGCCGGTGCTACTCTCGTTATTGTAAAGGAGGACGCCCTCGGCAAGGTGGACCGTGTGATCCCGACCATGCTCGATTACCGTACGCACATCAAGAAGGGTTCCATGTTCAACACACCTCCGGTGCTCCCCGTGTATGCTTCGCTCATGACTCTCCGCTATTATAAGGAGATGGGTGGCGTGAAGGCCATGGAGAAGCTCGACCTTGAAAAGGCTGGCGTGCTTTACGACGCTATCGACCGCAGCCGTATGTTTGTGGGCACTGCGGCTGAGGATTCTCGCTCTATCATGAATGTCACTTTCGTCATGACTCCTGAATATAAGGAACTTGAGAAGGACTTCGTTGACTTCTGCACAGCCCGTGGTATTGTGGGCATCAAGGGCCATCGTTCAGTGGGCGGTTTCCGCGCATCTCTCTACAATGCTCTCCCGCTTGAGAGCGTTAAGGTGCTCGTCGAGGCTATGAATGATTTCGAGAAGCAGCATTAATCTTTAAGTCGCATAGACATGAAAGTTCTTATAGCTACCGAAAAACCGTTTGCCGCTGTTGCGGTGGATGGTATGCGTAAGGTCATAGAGGATGCCGGCGCAGAACTGATCCTGCTGGAGAAATATACTGCAAAGGCTGACCTGCTTGCCGCTGTCGCTGACGTCGACGCTCTCATCATACGTTCTGACAAAGTGGACGCAGAGGTGCTTGACGCTGCAAAGAATCTTAAGATCGTGGTGCGTGCCGGTGCCGGTTATGACAATATCGACCTTGCTGCGGCCACCGCTCATGGTGTGAGCGCGCAGAACACACCCGGCCAGAATTCCAATGCTGTCGCCGAACTCGTGTTCGGGCTTGCCGTCATGATGTGCCGAAACATGTACAACGGCACTTCCGGTACAGAGCTTAAGGGCAAGACTCTCGGCATCCAGGCTTTCGGCCAGGTGGGACGCAATGTCGCCCGTATCGGTCGTGGCTTCGAAATGAACATATCCGCGCTTGATCCCTACTGCCCCGATGCAGTGATGGAGGAGGCCGGCGTTACACCTGTTCATTCTGTCGAGCAGCTCTACAAGGAGAACCGTGTGGTGTCGATACATATCCCCGCTACTCCCGAGACTCGTGGCTCAATAGGTTATGACCTCATTGCATCGATGCCTAAGGGTGGTCTGCTTGTCAATACCGCCCGTAAGGAGGTCATTGATGAAGAGGGGCTGATCCGTGCGCTTGAGGCGCGTCCTGATCTCAAATATGTGGCTGATGTCGCTCCCGAGCGTGCCGCCGAGATCAAGGAGCGGTTTGGCGACCGTGTGTTCTTCACGCCGAAGAAGATGGGTGCTCAGACTGCCGAGGCCAATATCAACGCCGGTCTTGCTGCTGCCCGTCAGGTGATAGCTTTCCTTACCACAGGTGAGGATCGCTTCCGCGTGAACAAGTAAACAGGCTTTGGGGACGCTAAAGTCTCATAAGCTATAAAGAAAACAGGAGCTTTTGCTGCCATGCTGTATTGATGCATGTGGCAATAGCTCCTGCTTTTTCTGTATGTGATTTTTCCGTCTCTGTTTTTTGTGATCATCTTGAGTTTTTATTGGGTGAGTGTGTCATAAGAGTGGCTTTATTATAGCTGTCACCCTTTTTGCACGAGATAGCACGATCTGTGGTGATTCAGAGCCTAATTCGGACTTTTTATTTGAAGATCAATCTTTTAAGATTGTAAAATCCTTATTTGCTCTCGTTCTTTGCTGTGTTTAAGTGTTAAAATATAGTTAAACAGGGTATAAAAATTTGGCGGGAATTGAAGAAGTTGCTACCTTTGCACTCGCTTTTGGGAACGAGCCCCTGCGGAGGCAGGTAGGCGACAGGGCATAACGCCCGAGACGTGCCCGAGGTTCGGCCGGAAAGCCTTAAAAAGCGTTAAAACTTTTATGAAGGCTTGCAGGAATGAAATTTCCGCAATAACTTTGCAGGACATTTCGCAGAGCTCCGGCGTCGAGCCGGAAGCGCGAGAGAGCACATTGAAAGAATTACAATAGACAAGAAGAAAGTAGTACAAGGGTCATCAGCCCGCGCCCCTTGCGGGGGCGGACATGATGAGTGTTCCCAAGTCAATTCTCAACAAAATTTATCCATATAAGTCAGCGTCCGACAGGGCACAGGCAGAGGGCTAACCGCCGAGCGAAAGCAACGGCGCGAGCCGCAGCGGGCAACCGCGGGGCCGCGCGAAATAAAGCAAGAAGAATAGAGCAATCTATATAAACAGCGGA
>ERZ808037.687-NODE-687-length-28374-cov-3.925186_pt1 | contig 28374 bp, 16 predicted proteins | sample MGYA00380190_ERZ808037 | MGnify/ENA primary metagenome ERZ808037 (study PRJEB31490, sample SAMN06133399) | mouse gut metagenome | isolation source: J9 | host: mice | place: China: Chengdu | collected 2015-05 ...
AATGGAGACATTCTTCGAAGCGGGCTTGCGGGCGTATTGTGGTTTCGCGCACGGTTGACTCGGGTTTGTTACGCAGAAACAGCGTGAAAACACCTCGCGGCGGAAGCGGGTGGACAGTAACCAAGGAATGAAGAAAAAGAAAAAAGATATGGATGGTCAAAAGAGCGGAACTTATGATATAATATGTGAAAGAATACATCCGCTGCGCGTTTGATGCGTTATGCATGTATGATTCTTATGCGCTTGCCGGGCGCGAGATGTCATATCTACTATAAAAACGTAGGGAAGGGGTAGTGAAATGAATCAGGTAGTATGGAAAGACAGCTATAAAATCGGCGTAGATTTTATCGACAAAGAACATCAGGTGCTTTTTTCAAGAGTGAATAAACTGCTCAAACTCAGCCAAAACGAAGAAAAAAACGAATGGGTGTGCCGCGAAGGCGTAAAATATATCAAGCATCATACAGAAGAGCATTTTGAGCATGAAGAAGCATATATGCAGTCCATCCAGTATAGTGAGTATGAAATACATAAGCGTCTGCATGATGATTTTCGCTTTGTTACGCTGCCGGCATTGGAAAAAGAGTTAGAGGAAACCGAATATTCTATGGAATCTATCCGTCATTTTCTGGGAGTATGCATCGGATGGGTGGTTTCTCATACACAGATGGAAGATCAAGCCATTGTCGGAAAGACTACCAGTAAATGGACGAATATTCCTCATGATAAGGAAAAAGATGCGCTGGAAGCGACAATTGTTCAGATTGCCAAAGAGATGTTTCATTTGGATGCCAAAATGATCAGCGGCCAGTATGCCGGAGAGGATTTTGGAAAAGTAGTATGCTGCCGCTTTCTGTACCACGGGGCAAAAAAGGAAAAAAATGAGATTACTTTTGTTTATGAAGAACGGCTTCTGCTTAAAATTATAGCCGGAATCTTAAATGCGGATTACCCGAAAGTGGATGATATGGTGCTGAATGTCACCAGATATCTTTCCCGTCAGTTTTTGGAGAAGGTTCGTAAGAGCTTTCCGGCCATAGATTTGCTGGAGCTGGAGAAGGAAAGTCTGCTGACTCATGAGCAGCTGGTAAATTCCTTCCAAAGATCTCAGCCTGCATGTAGTATGTTGTTTGCTACCGGCGGTAACGGATACTTTGCATTTTGTGTGTCATCGGCCGATTCCATCCGGAGTAAAAACGCTACGGAGATCAATCATCAGAATGCCATTGCGGCGATCAATGAATTTCTGGTGAAAGAAAACGCGGAGAATGTGGAGCGGAAAAAGAAAATTCTTGTGGTGGACGATTCGGATTTTATGCGGACTAAAATGACCCAGCTGCTGGCGGCGCATTATGATATGATAGAAGCAAGCTCGAGTATATCGGCCATAAAGAAGATTACCATAAACCGTCCCGACTTGGTTTTACTGGATTATGAGATGCCTGTCTGTGACGGAAGACAGGCCTTGGAAATGATTCGCTCCGACGAAGATATTGCGGATATACCCGTTATGTTTTTAACCGGCAGAGGCGATAAAGAGAGTGTGCGGAAGGTTATGGCTTTGAAACCGGAAGGATATCTGTTAAAAACCATGCCGGAGGACGATATAAAGAATATGATTGATGATTTCTTTGCCAGAAGAAGCGAGTAAAGAAAAGCCAAATAAGGAAAGACGAGTAAGAAAAGCCAAGCAAGGAAAGCCAAATAAGGAAAGGCGAGTAAGAAAAGCCAAATAAGGAAAGACGAGTAAGAAAGGTCAAGCAAGGAAAGCCAAATAAGGAAAGGCGAGTAAAGAAAAGCCAAATAAGGAAAGACGAGTAAGAAAAGCCAAATAAGGAAAGCAAGGTTAAAAAAGGCAAGTAAAAAAGACAAGGGGATGCGGCGCATGAAGCGGCATTCCCTGTCTTTTCTTATTTCACCTTGCTTTTTTATTGATCGGCTTTGGTCTTCCTGACCGGAGACACCTCCACAAAAAGTCCCGATTTCCGCAATGCCGGACGCAGCGCCAGATAGAAGGCGGATGCGGCAATTACGGCAACAATGGCGTTTACAGCGGTGGTTACGGCACTCATTTTGGCAAGGACGGAAGAGATATCCTGAGGTATGCCCAAGAGATACATTTTATAGAAGTAACCCACAAGGGGGTCGGCAACCATGTTAAATGCCATGCCGCAGACACTGGCCAGAATGGTAACGCCTGTGACATATTTTGCGGAGTGGTCCTGACTCAATTTGAACATTTTGTGGGCTATCAGGCCAACAATCAATCCGATACACAGCTTTAACAGAAAAGTCTTAGGGGCGCTGGTGACATAGGATGTGGTCAGATCCCCGATGGTCATGCCCACAGCGGCCGCCAAGCCTCCCCAATAGCCGCCTAAGAGCAGCGCGGCAAGGACACAAAATACATTGCCGAAGTGAAAGGCGGTTTTTCCGGGGCCTACGGGAATGTCGATCTTAAAAAAAGCGAAACCGATGTAGCAGAGAGCCGCCAGCAGACCTGCCTGTGCCATACGCTTTATGCCGGCTTTTTCCGATGCTGTTCCTGCCACAGCATTGTAAATTCCTTTTATAGTCAGCATAACGGAGAAAAACAGCAGGATCAAGCTGTAGGAATAGGGCCGTTCCAAAGTAAGCTTTTCGGCGGAGAGTGAGCTTTTCTGTGCGTTTAACGATTCCAAGTCACCTGTGGCGGCGCCTGATTCAATGTCGGAAATCTGTTTTTTGACATCTGAGAGGGCGCTGCCTGCGGCAACTGATTCCTGATAGCTGGTGTTGTATGTGTACAACGCAAAAAGGATGGAGACAATCAGCAGGATGGAACCTGCAATCAATATTCCGAAGCTTTTTTTCTTTTCCATAATAATATGCACCTTTCTAAATTGCTCACTATTTTCATTTTATGAAGAACGTGGTTCCTGCGTTCTCCGAAATGTGTATGAGCAAAGATTTTTTATCATCTTCTCCATGGACTATTAGCAGTATACAGAAGAAGTGGATTGATAAAAAGTACCAGAATACAACTTTTTTACCATGCCAGTTTAAATCTGCCCTATTTTTGCCGATGGGGAAGCTTTTTGTACCCATGGATAGGAAAAGGAAATGGGATTTGCTATGATAGAGTGGTATGAGACAGGAACGGCGAGCATTTAGCAAAAAATGCTTACCGGAAAGCAAGGAATAGAGAGAAAAGAAGAACGGTCAATGTTACAGTTAGGATAACCGTTCAGCAAGGATATGGGCCGTTTCTGCTTCAACGGAAAAAAGAAGCGGCGGCTGCGCTGAACGGTTACGAAATAAAAAGCCAGCGGCAGACTATATTATATTGACAGAAGGATGCTGCGGAACGGGAGGGAATATGCAGAAAAGGGACTGGACTCAACTTTGGCTGGAATATGGGAGAAAGAGAGACTGCGGCAGCGGAGCATATGTTACGGAGGCGGCGGTTGCAGGATTTTCCGAGGAGAACCGGATTGTTGCACATGCTTTGGAGGAATTGAAAAACGGTGTGGAAGGAATGCTTGGCATTGGGATTCACATGGGATCGGATATCCGTCAGGCAACATTGGTGCTGAGGAAATTTGGGGCGGAATCACGGCAGGAGCCGGAAAACGGCGCAGCGGAGAAAGCCGTAGCACAGCAACAGCCTGAAAACAATTTAGTAGGGAAAGATGAAACAGCGGGGGCAAAAAGAGACTCCTTAGGGATTGAAAAGGTAAAAAGCGGTATAAAAGAGGGCGGATTTTACCTGAAAGAAGAGAAGGGCATATTGACATTATGGGCAGCGGATGAAAAAGGTCTTCTGTACGGTGTATTTGCGCTGCTCCGCCAGATTGCTATGGAGAGACCGCTGAAGGATATGGAACTATTGTCCAATCCCGATAATCCTCTGCGAATGTACAATCACTGGGACAATATGGACGGCAGCATAGAACGGGGATATTCGGGGGAGTCCTTCTTTTTCCAACAGGACAAAATATTTGTGGATCAACGTACAAGGGATTATGCCAGATTTGTCTCAAGCATCGGCATTAACGGTGTAGTGATTAACAATGTCAATGTAAAGCAGGCGGCCACATGGCTGATCACCGAGAGATATTTTAAAGAACTTGCCGCTATGTCCGAGATTTTTGCGGATTACGGGATTAAGCTTTATCTGTCTCTGAACTTTGCGGCGCCCTTGGAGCTGGGCGGGCCGGACAGCGCCGACCCTTTGGATCCGGAAGTGCGGCAGTGGTGGCAGCGGAAGATGGAGGAAGTATTCAAAAACATTCCCAATCTGGGCGGTTTTCTTGTAAAAGCCGATTCCGAAGGGCGCCCCGGTCCCTTTACATACGGGAGGACACAGGCGGACGGAGCCAATATGCTGGCGGATCTGGTAAAACCTTACGGCGGGCTGATCATTTGGCGCTGCTTTGTGTATAATTGTACGCAGGATTGGCGGGATTACAAGACTGATCGCGCAAGGGCGGGATATGACAATTTTATTGCCCAAGACGGTGATTATCACGATAATGTAATTCTTCAGATCAAAAACGGCCCCATGGACTTTCAGGTAAGGGAGCCGGTGTCTCCTTTGCTGGGCGGACTGAAGAAAACCAATCAAATGCTGGAGGTTCAGGCAGCGCAGGAGTATACAGGGCATCAGATTGATGTCTGTTATCTCATTCCCCTGTTTAAGGAAGTGCTGGAATTCCACACTTATTGCACGGAAAGCCGTCCGGCAGAAGAATGCCAAGGCGGAACGGAAAAACTTCCGGCAGAAGAATGCCAAGGCGGAACGGAAAACTTTCCGACAGAAGAATGCTGCGACAGAGTGGCGGATATTATCGGCGGAAGGACATTCGGAAATGTACATACCGGTTTTGCGGCAGTCTGCAATACGGGAAATGACCGAAACTGGACGGGAAACGATTTGGCGGCTGCCAATTTCTACGGCTTCGGGCGTTTGGCGTTCTGCACTTCTCTGACGGCGGAAGAGATTGCCGAGGAGTGGATCCGCTTAACCCTTTCTAATGAGGAAGAGGTAGTGGAAAAGGTGAAAAAAATCCTTCTGAATTCCCGTGCCGTTTATGAGAAATATACCGTTCCTCTGGGAATCGGCTGGATGGTGACACCCAATACCCATTATGGCTGCAGCGTGGACGGATATGAATATTCCCGCTGGGGAACCTACCATCGGGCAGATCATCTGGGGCTTGGAGTGGATAGAAGCCGCCAAGGCACGGGCTATGCACAGCAATATAATGAGTCCAACGCGTCCATGTATGACAATATGGAAACCTGTCCGGAGGAGCTGCTTCTGTTTTTCCACCATGTTCCCTACACCTACCGGTTAAAGTCGGGGAAAACCTTGATACAGCATATCTATGACACTCATTTTGAGGGTGTGGACGAAGTGGAAGAGATGATTTCGCTGTGGGAAAGTCTGGAGGGAAAAGTTCCCGAAAGCGTTTATAAGACGGTGAGGGAGCGTTTCGACAGACAGCTGTACAATGCCAAAGAATGGCGGGATCAAGTGAACTCCTACTTCTACCGCAAAAGCGGTATCGGGGACGAAAAAGGACGGAAAATATATTGAACAAGGAAAAGGTAAATCTTTCATTGCAGGCAATTCCTATTCTAAAGAATCCGCGTATATTAGCCGGAATGATCGAGTCTAACAGACAGGTGCTCAGTCCGTTTTGGCTGGAGCTTCTCACCGAGGGCAACAAGGATGGCTCTATCCATACGGACTATGCCAAAGAATTATCAGAATTGATACCTTTATTTGATTTATGGCTAACGCCGTCAGTTTACCCGGCAACCTCAGAAGAAATGTATCATAAATTTACATTTATTAAGGAATTATTAGATAAAATGGGGCTTCCGTTGATTGATGATGAAATCATGGAAACTGTAAAGAAAACATTGTCCCACATGGATGAAAACCAATCAAAGTAAACTTCCAAATATTGATTGGTATGTGCGTAAGAGGGTGTGTAAACACCCCTCTTTGTGCCTAACCTAAGAGAAACTAAGTCATTCTTCCGGACTTGCACCAGTTCATAAATTGTTTGTGCCGCCGATGGCGGCATGTTTGGAAGTGTGAGAAGAATTTCTAAGGCGTCAAAAGACGCCGCCTAAGAAATTCTAAGTCTCCCAAACTGCTAAAGCAGTTAGAAGAATGCCAAGTGCAGGCATTCTTCTAACTTATTGTTTGTGTCGGCTGCGTCGGCATGGACGGGTTTGCGTTATCAAGTAAAAAGATGGAGGTATAAGGCTGAAAATGAATGTAATTTTTTTACATGGGTTAGGGCAAGTCCCTTCAAATTGGAATGAAACAATTTCATACCGCCCGAAGATACAAAAGCATACTGTCCTAACTTGTTTGATTTTAGTACGGATAGCTCCATAACATATAAAAATATATATTTTGCACTTGAAGAATACGTCGATAAATTTTCAGAGCCCGTATCCTTTTGCGGCATTTCATTAGGTGCGGTTTTGGCATTAGACTATACCATTCGCCATGCCGGAAAAAACTTTTAAAGGAAGCGGCATAATGAAACATGATCAGTCTAACCGATTCCATGGCGACATTGGATTTCAGACAAGATTTAAGTAATATATTGTGTCCGGTTTTGATTATTTGTGGGAAAAAAGATATAGCGAATAAGAAAGCAGCAAGGGTGCTGGCAAAAAATATTTCCAATGCCAGATTATGTTTGATTGATAATGCCGGGCATGAAGTAAATAGGACAGCTCCTGAAAAGTTAGCTAAGGAACTGTTAAGAATGAACTTTGCAGATGACGCGGTATAAATCTTTTTATACAAGGCGGAGGAATGAGGCGTACTAGTGTACTGTACCGCTGATTGACGACAACGCGGCATGTCTGGAAGGGTGAATGAAAATATCAGAGTATATTTCTGAGTCGGGTACAGCGGCCGCCTCTCTTTTTTGTGCAAGGATTGAGAGAAAAAATTTAAGGATAAGCCTTATAATTAAAGACAAATTTGTCTGCAAAGCACAATATGTGCGGATAGGAGGTAGTTCGTGGAATGGGTTGAGAGTTTAAACCAAAGCATGAATTATATTGAGGAACATTTGACAGGCGAAATTGACTATGAACAGCTTGGACGGATTGCGATTGCCTGCTGTTCCACCTATCACTATCAAAGGATGTTCCATGAACTTGTCTGCAGTTACTTTTTCTGACATAGGTTGCTGTGAACGAAGTGAGCAGTAATCCGTAATTGTATCAGATATCCCCCAAAGAAGGGATATCGCTTGACGAAAAAATCCGGATTGTATACAATAAACAAAGAAGTAAAACAACAAGGAAGAGGTAAAACAAGGAAGAAATAAAAAAAGGAAGAAATAAAACGGGAGATTACATATGGGAGTATATAAAAAACTTTTTATCGACGGATGGGAATTTTACAGGACGGATTTGTACGCTTCCTTTGAGGAGATCCGGGCGGCGGAAAACTGTTTTCAGCCGGTGGAGATACCCCATGATTGGTTGATTTATGATGTGAAGAACCTGTATCGGGACGGCTGCGGCTGGTATAGGAAGAAGTTCGGGCTGTCCGAAAAAAGAGGGCCGGTTCTCCTGCGGTTCGAGGGGGTATACATGGATTCCACCGTCTACGTCAACGGGCGAAAGACGGCGGACTGGAAATACGGATACTCAACCTTTGACGTGGACATTACGGAAGCGGCGGAGGTGGGGGAAAATGAAATCATAGTTCAGGTTCGGTTTCAGGCTCCCAACAGCAGGTGGTATTCGGGAGCGGGAATCTACCGCAAGGTATGGATCAAGCTTTGCGACAAGGCGTATCTCCCCTTGGACGGCACCTATGTGTCCGTAAGGCCCTGCGCCGAAGGCAATACTACGGATTTTCTGCTGGAGGCGGAGACGGAGACGGCGGGCCAAACGAAGGATTGTTTCCTCAGGTACAGCCTGTGGAAGGATCGGGAAAAGCTGGAGGATCTGGCAGTCATTCCCTGTGGAGAGAGTTTACGCCGGAAGGTGGAGCGGCCTCTTTTATGGGACGTGGAGGATCCTCAATGTTATGAATTGAGAGTGGAGCTTTGCGGGCATTCCGAGACGGGAGAGGAAATCCTTTGGGATGATGACCGGATCACCATAGGCTTCCGCACCCTGTCCTTTCATCCGGAAAAGGGCTGTTTCCTAAACGGCAGACCGATTAAAATCCATGGAGTCTGTGAGCACCATGATCTGGGCTGTCTGGGAGCAGCTTTCCATCCGTCGGCTGTGGAACGGAAGCTGAAGATCCTGAAAGCCATGGGCGTGAATGCCGTCCGCACCAGCCATAACATGCAGGCGCCGGAATTTTTGGAGCTGGCTGACAGAATGGGATTTCTGGTGGATAATGAAGCCTTTGACATGTGGGAACGAACTAAGACGGCTTACGATTACGGCCGTTTTTTCAAGGAATGGGCACAAAAAGATGTGCGCAGCTGGGTGCGCCGTGACCGGAACCATCCCTGTCTCATGCTATGGTCTATCGGAAATGAGATCTACGATACCCATGTGGACGAACATGGGCAGGAGATTACCCGGCGATTGATTGATTTCGTGAGAAAATATGACCCCAAGGAAAACGCACCGATTACCATCGGCTCCAACTATATGGCATGGGAGAATGCCAGAAAATGCGCGGACATTGTGAAGTTCGCGGGCTATAATTATGGGGAAAAATATTATGAGGAACAGCACAAGGAACATCCCGACTGGATTATGTACGGCAGTGAGACGGCATCCTTGGTACAGAGCCGGGGGATTTATCATTTTCCTTTAAGGCAGTCGGTGCTGGCGGATGAGGATGAGCAGTGCTCCGCCTTGGGCAATTCCACTACCAGCTGGGGAGCCAGAAGTCTGGAAAAGTGTATTATGGGCGACCGGGATGCGGAGTATATTTTCGGACAGTTTCTTTGGAGCGGTTTCGATTACATCGGAGAACCTACGCCCTATCACACGAAAAATTCTTACTTTGGCCAGATCGATACGGCGGGCTTTCCCAAAGATTCCTATTATGTATTTCAGGCGGAGTGGACGGATTTCAGGAAAGCTCCCATGGTGCATTTGTTCCCTTATTGGGACTTTAATCCCGGCCAGCTGATTGACCTGCGAGCCTGCACCAACGCTCCCTCGGTGGAACTGTTTGTCAACGGCGTGTCTTGGGGAAGGCAGGAAATTGACCATAAAAAAGGCGAAAAGCTGCTGGGAGACTGGAGGGTGCCCTATGAACCGGGAACCATTACGGCCATAGCCTATGACGAGGCTGGACGGGAGATTGCCAGAGACAGCCATAGCTCCTTCGGGGACAGCCGTGCTATCCGGCTGACCGCAGACAGGGAAGTGCTGTCGTCAGATAAGGACGAACTATGTTTTCTCACCATAGAGACGGTGGACGCTCAGGGAAACCTTGTGGAAAATGCCGCGGATTATGTAAAGGTGGAGATTGCCGGACCGGGCAGGCTGCTGGGGCTGGATAACGGTGACAGTACGGATTATGACCCATATAAGACCAATGTGCGAAAGCTGTTCTCCGGTAAGCTTCTGGCAGTGATCGGAGGCACAAACGAGACAGGGGATGTGACGGTGAGGGTGACCGGAGAAGGATTGGAGTCCGGGGAAGTTACGCTGCATATAGAGGGGGCAATACAGGATAACCAGAATAACGGAGAACGGAATGCAAGGCTCCGGAAAGAGTGCGCCGAATACGATTCCGTATGTCCCATGCATCCCGTCCGGAAGGTGGAGCTGCTGGCTGTGGAGGGTCAGCGGTTTACGGAGGAGAAGAGGGAGCTGACGGTGGAAGCGGCGGTCTATCCTGCCGGAGCAGAGCCGGAATTAATCTGGAAGGCGGTCAACGAAAGCGGTATCGAAATCGGATATGCAAAGGTCAGCGTAATTTCCGATGGAGATCAGTCTGCCGCTCATTGTCTAGGCAGAAAAGTTCGGGTCACCGCCTACGGCGACGGAGAGTTTTACGTCCGCTGTATGGCTAAGGAAGGGGACAGAATTACGCGGATTTCCCAGCTGGAATTTCAGGCGGAGGGACTGGGGCAGGCTTTCCTGAACCCCTATGAACTGATTTCCGCGGGATTGTATACGGATTCCATCGGGGAGATCGGAAACGGAAACGAAAAGGGAATTGCCACCGCCAGAGACGGCGCCAGCGGCGTGGTATACAGCGGCATTGATTTCGGAGAGTTTGGTTCCGACGAGATTACGCTGCCGGTTTTTGCCCTGTCCGATGAAGAGTACCCCATTGAGATTTGGCTGGGAAAACCCTTTGCGCCTGAGAGCAGGCGGCTGGATACGGTGGTTTACCGGAAGCCCTCGATATGGAATACTTATCAGGAAGAGACTTACCGCCTGCCGGAGAGAATCAAAGGGGTTGCCGAACTGGGATTTGTAATGCACGCCAAGGTACATCTGAAGGGCTTTCGGTTTACCAGACTGGAGAAGGCTTTCCAAAGATTATGGGCAGCGGATGCGGACAGCGTATACGGCGACAGCTTTGCGAGGGACGGGAAGACGGTGCGGAACATAGGCAACAATGTGACGATTACCTATGAGAATATGGACTTCGGAGAAAGCGGGGCGGACAGTGTAGTGATCTGCGGACGCACATCTTTGGAGAAAAATTCTATCCACATTCATTTTACGGATGCTTCCGGAGAGACGGTAAACCGGATTTTGGAATTTGCCGGAGAGGACGGCGGCGAGCGTGAGCAGCTCTTTTCCATTGAACCTCTCAGAGGATGCGGAAGGGTGGAATTAATCTTTTTGCCGGGAAGCTGCTTTGATCTGGTTTCGGCAGCGTTTCGGCGAGAGCGCGTCTGAGCGCTGTAAAATATGGCATTAAAAAGGCAACGGTTTTGGGACTGCAGTCCTGAAACCGTTGCTTTTATGTATTCCCAATATCAGATAAGCGGTGCAACCAGGCATAACCGGAGCGTAGTCCAAAGCAGCCTTGGCGGTCTTTTGAATGCCTTGCCCTTTTATAAAAAAGGATGAATCTCCGCACTGAACAGGTTTCTGTATTCCGAGGGAGTGCAGCCCTTCACCTTCTTAAAAGTGCGGTTAAAGGTGGACAGGCTGGAAAAGCCTGACTGTAAGGCTACTTCCGTGATGGAACTGCCGGGTTTCAGCAGTAATGTTTCCGCGGCCTTAATCCTGCGGAAACAGACATAATCATAGAAATTATAACCGGAGCACTGCTTAAACAGTCTGGAAAAGTGGAACTTTGAAAAACCTGCCACATCCGCAACCTTCTCCAAAGTGATATCCTCCGCGTAATGCTCATCCAGATAATCCAGCACCGTATTGAATTTATCTATCAGATCCTTCTGGCGTGTCTCGTTTACCGGATTCAATCCGGAGGACTCCTCCATGGAGATACGATATCGGACATAATTTACAAAAAAGGCCAGAAGGTGGGAATAAATCATCATTTCCCGCAGGCTGTCATTGCTGAAATAGTCCCGGCAGAGCTGAGTAATGAGCGCCGCTTCTTCCTTATAAATGGGGCGGCAGGTGCTCTTGTTGATCAGGATGGGGTGGGACAGGAATGAGGTGAGATAGGAATATCCCCGGATTCCCGCCAGCAGGTTAAAATCGAACAGGTAAACCAGCCGTTTTCCTGTCTCCGGCGCAATCAGGTGATGCAGCTCGCCTCCGGGAATCATAAAGATATCCCCGGGACTCAGGGTGTAAGTCATCTGTCCCGTAATGACAGTGTATATATTTTCCAGAGGGATGATCATCTCAATGGCAGGATGCCAGTGCACACTGTATTCGGAAGGTTCATCGTTGAGCCAGAAGCGGACGGAAGACCCCGGGAGATAGATTTCCGATTCGGAATCGCCGTCCAGTGTTCTGGAGAATTGGTTTTTTTCCTGCCAATTCTTATATTTATTCAGAAGTTCGTCGTCCAGATAAAATAAATTTTTCTCTTCCTGCATAGAAGCGCCTCCTTCTGGTTCTGTCATTTCTCCCGAATAGAACGGATTCGTCAGCGCACTCTGACGGGGTACGCTTTGCGATTTGGAGAACCGGGAGAATTCTTTGAAAATTATTGCCTGCATAATAGCAACGGAGAAATGCTGATAATGTGCAATAATTGCTATTGCTTTACGGCTGCGAAAGTCAAATTGTATAATATGTAAAATAAAAATAGCATATTTAAGGGCAAATTACCTATATATAATAGTAACACACTATATGGGAAAAGGCAATATGATCAATAAAATAGCGTTTTTAGCTAAAAAACAGCAATATGCGGAAAGAGCTTAGCAATATTTGATAAGCAATAAGTGAGAAGCGTGATATAATGAAATTATCGAAGATGAAACGAAAAAAACAGTTTCGAAACACATGTGTCCGGAAGAAAATTTCAGCTAAGCCCGCCAGATGAAATTTTCTTACCCAGCCAAGGGCACAGGAGTGAAGAAACGGAACTGGAATAAGGATGAGGAGGAATGGTTCTGTGAAAAGCAAAAAGCAAGTATTACCACGGCGGAAAACGGATTTCAAAGTTTACATGAAGCGATATTGGCAATTGTATGCATTGCTTGCACTGCCGCTTTTGTATCTGCTGATCTTTAAGTATATTCCCATGATATACATACAGATCGCATTTAAAAAGTACAGTATCGTGGAAAGCGTTTGGAAGCTTCCGCTGGCAAAAAATCATGGATTCGAGTACTTTATTAAAGCGTTTAAGAGCAAAGATTTTATATTGGCTTTGCGAAATACGGTGGGACTGAATCTGCTGGATTTAGCGATCGGATTTCCGGCACCCATTATCTTTGCTTTAATCCTGAACGAACTTTGTTTCAAGCGTTTTAAGAAAGTCGTACAGACCATCGCTTATATGCCCCACTTCCTTTCATGGGTCATTATTTACGGATTGGCGCTGCAGTTGTTTGCTCCTTCTACAGGATTTATAAACATGATTCTCACTAATTTGGGAATGGAGTCGGTTCCCTTCCTGAATGAATCCCGTCATTGGGTGGCGACTTATGCGGGATTGGGCGTGTGGCAGAATTTCGGCTGGGGCTCCATTGTATACCTTGCCGCCATCGCGGGAATCAGCCCCGAACTTTATGAGGCGGCTTCCGTTGACGGAGCCGGACGATTTAAGAAGATGTGGCATATCACCTTACCGGGCATCAAGCCCACAATTGTGGTATTGCTGGTTATGAATCTGGGAAATATTTTGGGAAGCAACTTTGACCGTCCTTTTGCATTACAGAACAATTTGGTTATGGATGTGGCAAACGTTATATCCACCTACGTGTATAAGGTCGGTATCAAGGGCCTGCAGTTCTCCCTTACTACGGCGGTAGGCTTGTTCCAGTCGGTGGTGGGTGTGTTCTTCCTGCTGATGGCTAACTGGATTGCAAGGAAACTCGGCGAACGCGGTATCTGGTAAGGAGGCATAAATTATGAAAATCAAATCAAAATCCGGTAAAATAGGTGATTGGGTATTTGTGGTAATTTGTCTGCTGGTGAGTGTGGTCTGCCTGCTTCCGATGATAAATCTGCTGGCAAGATCGCTGAGCTCCACGGATGCGCTGATCAGACATGAAGTATATCTTTGGCCTAAGGGATGGAATTTGGAAGCATACAGCACGGTGCTTTCGGACGTGAAATACATAAGATCGTTTTTCTGGACCGTATTATTGACGGTGGTATGTACATTGGTTTCTCTTACCATGACAACGCTCTGTGCGTACCCCTTGATCTTCGGCAGTCTGAAAGGACGTTCGGCAATCAATATTTTTATTACGATTACCATGTTCTTTAACGCAGGTACCATTCCCAACTATCTGTTGATGAAGCCGCTGGGACTCTTGAATAATCCTTTGGTATTGATTATCCCCAGCTGTATGAGCGTCTACAATATGATTATTATGAGAAGCTTTTTCTACGGAATTCCCGACAGCTTGAGGGAATCCGCGGAGATAGACGGGGCAAGCTTTTTTACGATTTTAGTAAAAATCTATGTGCCTTTGTCAAAGCCGGTTTTAGCTACGCTGGCTTTGTTCTATGCGGTAGGCCGCTGGAACGGATATTCGGACGCATTGATGTATATCAATGAGCCGAAGTTTTACCCTTTGCAGCTGCTTCTGTATAATATCCTGAACAATATTAATTCCGTGGAGGTGGCGACTCAGGAGGGCTTCTCCGCACCGGGATTGACGGAATCCTTAAAAGCGGCCATCGTTATGTTCTCCACGGTGCCCATCCTCTGTATTTATCCTTGGCTGCAAAAGTATTTTATCCACGGCGTGACCCTTGGAGCGGTAAAAGAGTAGCCGGGGAAAGCAGAATTTTACAAAAATTGAAACCGGAATAACCGGGCTGCCGGAGAGGCAGTCCGTTGATTCAAAATATCCATATCTACATTATAGGGAGGTAAAAAGATGAAGAAGAAAGCAATATCTATCTTACTTGCAGGCGCCATGGTAATGTCTATGGCAGCGTGCGGCGATACCGGCAGTGATTCGTCTTCTGCGGCATCCGGCAGTTCCACAGGTTCCACAGGTTCTACAGGCTCTACAGGTTCCTCTTCCGCAGGTTCTTCCGCGGCGGATGCGGGAAATGCTACCGGCGAATTGGTTGACGGCAGATTTGCCGAGACGAGAACCATCACCGTTGAGGTTTACAACCGTGAGAACGACGGCGGTTCCGATCCTACAAACAATATGTACACCGAGTATATCAAGAAGGGTATGCTGGAAGACCATAATGTACAGGTTGAATTTGTGTCCGTTCCCCGTTGGACGGAGGTTGAGCAGATTAATAACCTTCTGGCAGCAGGAGATGCACCGGATATCTGTGTAACATATGATTACCCTACGATTCAGACATATGCAAATATGGGGGGGGTTCTTGACCTTGCTCCTTATCTTGAGGAATACAAATCCGAACTTCCCAATCTCTGGGACTGGCTGGGAGAAATGAACCTTTACTGGGACAGAGATCCTGAGGAAGGCACTGTCTGGGGTATTGAGGCAAAATTGGCTGTCAGCAACCGAATCAATACATTTGTCCGTCAGGACTGGCTGGATGCTCTCAATTTGGAAGCTCCCACCACCAAGCAGGAGTTTGAGGAGATGCTGATCGCATTCAGAGACAACGCAGATACTCTGCTGGGTGCAGATGCGGACAAGATGATTCCTTATTCCGTAAGCTACGATGTGGGCTGGAGAGCAGCAACATTGATTGAGTCCTTTATTGATCCCGACATTACGGACAGAGAATTTTATGTAAACGGTTTTGATGACAGAAAGCTGACTCAGGAAGGCACCAAGGAAGCAATCAGACTGCTGAACAAGTGGTATAACGAAGGTCTGCTTTGGGATGACTTCGCATTGTACGGAAGCGGTGACAGCACCGAGGACGATATGATGAAGGCAGGTTATGTAGGCGCATTTACCCATAACTGGGATTATCCTTTCCGTAACGGCGAAGACAGCATCAATGCTTCCTTGCAGAGAATCGTGGGTGAGGATGCTGCATTCGTAGCAGTAGACTGCTTCGAGGACAAGAACGGTAATTACACCAAGTTTGTTCCCGGCCCCATCGACCGTAAGATTTTCTTCCCCAGCACCAATGACGAGCCTCTGGCTTGTATGCTGTACCTTGACTGGATCAGCGATCCCGAGCATATCGAGTATCTGCAGATCGGTGACGAGGGCGTGACCCATAACGTATTGGAAGACGGCGCTGTAGAGACAGTAGCGGCAACCGGTGAAGCAATTCAGAACTCCGGTATGAACATTGACTATACCATTACCTGTAACGGCCTGAAGCTGGCTGACGAAGAGAAGACCGTGAAATCCAGATCACACAACTATGCAGGCATTGACGCTTCCATCGTTGAGGTTGCGGATAGAATTGCAAATACGGATATGAGAGTCGGCAAGAACGTAAATGTAGGTGCAATCGCTACCGAGGAAGGTATGGGTCCTGTTCTTTCCGAGAAGAGAGATATCGTGTATGACAATGCGGTAATCGCACCCGTAGCTGATTTCGACAAGGTTTGGGATCAGGGTGTTCAGGATTACTTGAATGCCGGCGGTCAGGCAATCATGGATGAGCGTGAGGAGAAATGGGTGGCTACCTACGGCGATGTAGATATGCTTCCTTAAGGAAAATATTTCAGCACGTTTCCAAAGATTTTAGAACTGACCTGTTGTGTCGGGGAATAAAACTGTACACAGAAAATGCAATAGAAGAGAGGTGCTGCGCCTATAAGGTGCGGCACCTTTTGCAATAACTTTAATAGCAATAAATGCGGAGGAATCCACAAGGTTTAGGAAGGATTTTCGGAAGATTTGTATTATAATAAAAGTAAATCGGAAACGGAATGAAAGAGGAGGTTGCAATGGAAGAACAGAATGTATTGGTGCCGAAGGCTCCGAAGGATCCCGAAAAGAAGAGGAAAAGCTTTTACATTATGAGAAATAAGCAGGTGGCCGGTTCCCCTCAGAGCGACGGCAGCGGCACACAGGTTATTTTCATAAATGACGAGAGGCTTGTAAGCTTTGCGCGGATTGCAGGAGGGATCAGTGATGAGGGGATTTTAGATCTGCTTCGCGGGGCGGAGGGTTTCCGCAGCCTTGTCTATGGGATGGGGGTGTCGGTGGAGACGAATAACCCCAAGGAAAAGATTTCTTTTGTGCTGCAGATGTACGGTAAGACAGACCCCTATGTCACCGGCACACAATTGAAAAGAGAAGTGCAAGGGGACGGTATGGAGCATATGATCAAGTTGTCCGAAGCCGACTGGTCCGAGGATGACGATACGCCGGGGCAGATACGGTTTGAGTTTGCTCAGGCGAATACTTTGGCAAAGGTATCTGTGCGGCTCTATCTTCAGGATGGTTTTGACGCACCGGAACCGGAGGAGGAAGAAGGGGTTGATTTCAGTGTACCGGCTTATGGGAAAATGCTGGAGAAGTCTCTGCTTGGCATGGGGGATTGCAGCAGGCTGAAAAAGGTCATTAACAAGGCCAGAGGCGGGGAAGATACCACCGTTGCCTTTATCGGAGGCTCCATCACGCAAGGAGCGGGCGCCATTCCTATCGACAAGCAATGTTATGCATGGAAGACTTTCCAAGGCTTCTGCGGGCTTTGCGGCAAAGGGACGGAAGACAATATACACTACCGAAAAGCGGGAGTGGGGGGGACCTCCTCAGAGCTTGGAATGGTGCGGTATGACAGGGACGTATGCGGTGACGGGGCAGTGGAGCCGGATCTGGTGGTGGTAGAGTTCGCCGTCAATGATGAAGGTGACGAGACGGGAGGAGAGAGCTTCGAATGTCTGGTTAGGAAAATATTAAGCAGTCCGAAGGCTCCGGCTGTTATCCTGTTGTTCTCCGTATTTTCCAACGATATGAATCTTCAGGAACGTTTGTCCAAAGTGGGGGAGGCATACCGCCTGCCCATGGTAAGTCTGAAGGATTGTGTGGTGGAGCAGTTCTACTTAAAACCGGAGACGGGGAGGGTCATCAGCAAAAATCAATATTTTTATGATGTGTACCATCCTTCCAATTTAGGACATACCGTTATGGCGGACTGCCTGCTGCATTTGTTTCAGGCTGCGGACGCAGCCGGAGAAGGCCAGTGCTTGGAGGCAGAGGAAGCCGCAAACTCTCAGGCTGTGGTTTTCCCGGAAAACGTTGCACAGGTGTACGGTATTGAATTCCAGAATATACGGCTTATGGACAGGTCGAACGCGGAGAAAATTGCGGAGATTGACTGCGGCGATTTCTCGGAGACGGATACGGATCTCCAAGCGGTAGAGCGGGACAGAAATCTGCACCGTACTCCGGAATTTCCTCATAACTGGATGCATGTGGGCGGCAGCCGTCCTTTTTCCATGGATATTGTCTGCAGTGCACTGTTGATTGTGGAAAAGGATTCCGCTTCTCCCCGGACGGGGCGCATCGAAGCTTATGTGGACGGAGAATTGGTCCGCGTCATTGATCCCAGAGAAGTGGGATGGGTTCATTGCAATGCCTTGATCCTCTTTCGGGGGATGGAACAGAAAAAGCACCATGTGGAAATCCGTATGGCAGAGGGTGATGAGGAAAAGCAGTTTACCATTTTGGGATTCGGATATGTGCGAAAGGAATGAAGTTTCCGGAAGAATCGCTTCAGCGTTCTTCCGGCCTTGCACCAGTTCATAAATTGTTTGTGCCGACTGCGTCGGCATGTCTGGAAGGTTGAATAAAAATGTGTATTCAACTATTGGTTTGAGTGCGCAAGAGGGTGTGTAAACACCCCTCTTTAAGCGCGCAGAAGGGAATAGGAATGGAATTTTTGTTGACAAGAGACGGCGGAGCAGTTCCCATTTTGATAGAGGAATGCGCCTTTGAGGGGGTGCGTCGGATCGGGGAAGCCGTGGCATCGGATATCGAACTGGTGACGGGGCTGAAACCACGGCTGATTACAGAGAAAGCATTAAGCGCCGGGAAGGCTTCGGATGCAGGAAAAGGTTCGGTGACGGGAAGAGAGCCGGATAAAGAGAAGCCGCCATGCGTGGAGGAAACCGTGATTTTCTGTGCCACATGGGGAAACAGCCTGCTTTTAAAACAATTGGCGGAGCAGCAGGCAAAAGAGCGGCCTGTAACGGAGGGCAGCCCGGAATCAGGAAACTGGTCCGGACAGGAAGATTCGGAACAAAAAGGGCGGCGCGGATTGGCGGAAGGTTTGAAATCAGAAGACTGGTCCGGACAGGAAGATTCAGGACAAAAGGAGCGGTCTGAACCGGAGAAATGTTCGGAATTGCTTGGGCTGGAGGGAAAAAGGGAAGTTTATAAAATATTTTTCGCGGAGAACCCGTTTCCCGGAGTGGGGCAGGCATTGGTAATCTGCGGAAGCGATAAGCGGGGAACCATCTACGGCATGTTTGCGCTGTCGGAATATCTGGGAGTGACTCCGCTGGTATATTGGGGGGATTCCGCTCCGAAACGTCAGGAACGGCCGGTGATTCGGGAGGATATCTGTACTCTTTCCAAGGAACCCAGTGTGTATTACAGGGGCTTTTTTATTAATGACGAATGGCCCTGCTTCGGCACATGGGTGACGGAACATTTCGGCGATTTTAATGCCCAAGCCTATCGGTATGTCTTTGAATTCCTTCTCCGTATGCGAGGGAATTACCTCTGGCCTGCCATGTGGACGGCTTCTTTTCCTCTGGACGGCCCCGGCGGGGCCAATGAGGAGCTGGCGGATATTTACGGGGTAATCATGGGGTACTCCCACCATGAGCCTTGTCTGCGGGCCAGTGAAGAATGGGATAAGGTCAGGGGAGAGGACAGTCCTTACGGCAATGAGTGGAATTTTTATACCAATGAACAGGGCCTGCTGCGGTACTGGGAAGACGCCCTGAAGAGAAGCGGGAAGTATGAAAATGTAATTACCATCGGTATGCGCGGGGAGCGGGACAGTTCCATGCTTGGAGACGATGCCGGTGTGGCGGAAAATGTTGCGCTGTTAAAAGACATTATAAGAAAGCAGCGTGGACTGATCCGCAGGAATGTCAATGAGGATTTGTCAAAAGTGCCCCAGATGCTGGCCTTATATAAAGAAGTGGAAGCCTATTTTTATGGGGACGAGTCTGTTCCCGGACTGAAAGACTGGGAGGAGCTGGATGACGTGATCTGTATGCTCTGTGAAGATAATTTCGGGCATATGCGCACCCTTCCTACCAAGGATATCCGAAACCATTCCGGGGGCTTTGGGATGTATTATCACTATGACTACCACGGAGGTCCCATATCCTATGAGTGGATAGATTCCACACCCTTATCCAAGACATGGGAGCAAATGTGCATGGCATATGAGTACGGTATCCGTAAGCTGTGGATCGTCAATGTGGGAGATGTAAAGTTCCACGAGGTTCCCCTTACCTACTTTATGAATCTTGCCTATGATTACGAAAAATGGGGAATAACTAACCCGCACAGCGCCGAAGAGTTTACGGAAAAGTGGGCGGCGGAAAATTTCGGGATCACGGATAAGATTGCGGAAGTGTTTACAAGGTATACGAATCTGCTGTCCCTTCGGAGGCCCGAGTCCTTGAACGATAAGATCTATCACCCTTGCCATTTTCTGGAGTCGGATCATATCCTTGAGCAGGTTCTGGAGGTGGAGAAAGCCTCCTGTGAAATTTACGGGGAACTACCGGAGCAAGATAAAAAGGGCTATTACAGCATGGTTCATTACCCCCTTATGGCAGGCATGAATCTGATGAAAATGCATTTATATGCAGGCAAAAACCGCCATTATGCGGAACAGGGACGATTCATTGCCAATGAATACGGAAGGCTGGCGGAACAATGCATTGCCAGAGACGCCGCATTGGCGGAAGAATTCGGGCATTTTGAGAACGGAAAGTGGAACGGTATGCAGCTGGCTCCCCATATCGGATTTACCAAATGGAACGAGGACGGATGCAGATACCCCGTGCTCAGCCGTGTGACGCCTATTTCCAAACCCAGGCTCAGCGTGTCCAGAAAGGATGGGAGGAGGGTCTGCTATAAAAATTACGGGGCTCCTGAGGCGGTTAAAATCCACGATTTTTTGAGCGCCGGTTGTGACAAAGTTCTTCTGGAACTGGCAAACGACGGAGGAGGAACGCTTCACTGCCGCATTGTTCCCGAGGAGGGAGAGCTGCCGGGGTGGCTGGAGGTCAGAGTGAAGTCTATTTCCGGAGATCCGGACCGAAACCGCTTGGAAACGATGCCGGAACTGGAGGGAGGAACTTCCCGGAGTCTGGGCGAGGTGGAGATTTGCTGCCTGCGGTCGAAGCTGCCGGAGGGAATGGTAAGAAAGCGGCTTTTGGTAACGGACGGAGATACCATAGTTGCCGTGGATATCGCCGCTCAACGGACGGATACGGAGAAGCTGCCGCCCATGACTTTTCTGCCGAAGAACGGCATCGTGGTAATGGATGCAAAACATTATGCCCGGAAAGAGGATGTGGAAGGAGCCGGATTCAGAGTGTTGGAGCATTACGGTAAATACGGAAGCGGAATGAAGGTTTTCCCGGTGACGGCTTCCTTTGGAGAGCCGGCCGCTCCCCGGCTGACTTATCAATTTGTGTTGGAGAAGAGCGGTTCCTATCAGGTGGAGCTGCTGGCCGCTCCCACCAATTCTCCCGTCCAAGGGCAGGCGGTAAGGCTCCGGGTGTCCGCAGGTGATGCCGGAGAGAAGACGGCGGAACTGGTAACGGGGGAATTCCGGGCGGGAGACCATAGGGATGAGGAGTGGTGCAAGGGCGTGCTGGATCAAATCAGGGTTGCCGTCCTCCGGTTTGATTTGGAAGCAGGCTTACAGCAGCTTACCGTAAGCGCCATGGAAGCGGGAGCCGTGTTGGAGAGAATTCGGATCTATCCGGCAGGCAAAGAGCTTCCCGAAAGTTATTTGGGGCCCGGAGAATCTTTTCACACCTGAGAAGGGTTGTGGGAAGAGTGTTCCTCTCCGGAAATTCGGGCAGATAATAACGCAAAAAATGATATGAGAAATAGCATCAATTGATAGGCACTTTTTTGCAGAATGTGGTAAAGTAGATATGGACATATTTTAGAATGTTTTATGCCCACGGCGGCATATTGGGAGGTTGAATAAAAAAGCGTATTCAACTATTGTTTTAGAAGCGCGTCGCAACGCGCGGATGGGTACAGATATGGATAGGAAAACAGCCAGAGACAGAGCAAAAGAACTGGTGGGAAAGATGACGCTGGAGGAAAAGGCAGAGCAGCTGAAATACGGAGCTCCGGCTATTGAACGGCTGGGAGTGCCTGCCTACAATTGGTGGAACGAGGGGCTTCACGGCGTCGCCAGAGCAGGCGTTGCCACCATGTTCCCTCAGGCCATCGGTATGGGAGCTGCCTTTGACACAGAGCTGATAGAGAAGGCTGCCGATGTAATCGCTACGGAAGGCAGGGCTAAGTACAATGCCTACAGCGAAGAAGGAGACAGGGACATTTACAAGGGACTGACCTTCTGGTCTCCCAATGTCAATATTTTCCGTGATCCCAGATGGGGCAGAGGACATGAGACTTACGGGGAGGATCCGTATCTGACCGGAGAGCTCGGGAAGGCATTCGTGGAAGGGCTTCAAGGGGACGGAGAATATATGAAGGCGGCGGCCTGTGCAAAGCATTATGCAGTTCATTCCGGCCCTGAAGCGCTGCGGCATCAGTTTAATGCCACGGCTACGAAGAAGGATATGTGGGAAACCTATCTTCCGGCCTTTGAGAAGCTGGTGAAAGAGGCAAAGGTAGAATCTGTTATGGGCGCCTACAACAGAACCAACGGCGAGCCTTGCTGCGGCAGCACTACGTTGATCAAGGATATTTTGAGGGGACAGTGGGAATTTGAAGGCCATTTCGTGTCGGACTGCTGGGCCATTCGTGATTTTCACACAAAACATATGGTGACGGATACGGCGGAAGAATCCGCAGCCATGGCTTTAAAGGCAGGCTGTGACGTAAACTGCGGCAACACATATCTGCATCTGTTGAAAGCATACGAGCAAGGGCTGATTACGGAGGAAGATATTACTCAGGCGGCGGAAAGGCTTTTCACCACACGTTTCCTTCTGGGACTTTTCGACGATACGGAGTATGATAAGATCGGATATGAGAAAATAGAGTGTAAAGAACATTTGCAGCTGGCGGACCGGGCAACGGCGGAGTCGGTGGTGCTCCTGAAAAATACGGGCATACTGCCTTTGGATAAGAGCGGTCTGAAAACCATTGGTGTGGTGGGGCCCAACGCCGACAGCCGGGCGGCTTTGATCGGAAATTACCACGGAACCTCCTCCAGATATATTACGGTATTGGAGGGGATTCAGGATGCCGTGGAAGAGGACGTCAGAGTATACTATTCCGAGGGTTGCCATCTCTTTAAAGAGAAGGTGGAAAATCTTTCCGCAGGCCCCGACCGTATCAGCGAGGCAGTGGCAGTGGCAAAGCACAGCGATGTAGTGGTTCTCTGCGTGGGCTTGGATGAAGGTCTGGAAGGGGAAGAGGGCGACAGCGGTAATAGCTATGCATCCGGAGACAAGGCGGATCTGCTTCTTCCGGAATCCCAGAGGAGGCTGCTGGAAGCCGTGGCCAAGGTGGGAAAACCTGTGATTCTCATCAATATGACCGGAAGCGCCATGGATTTGAAGTATGCCCATGAACATTGTGCGGCGGTGCTGCAAGCATGGTATCCCGGAGCCAGAGGAGGAAGGGTAATTGCGGATATCCTGTTTGGCGGAATTTCTCCTTCCGGCAAGCTGCCGGTTACGTTCTATCGTGACACGGAAGAACTTCCCGATTTCGAGGACTATTCCATGAAAGGGAGGACTTATCGTTACTTTACGGGAACACCCCTTTATCCTTTCGGATACGGGCTGACTTACGGGGACGTGGTTCTGGAAGGCGTGGAGTGCTGCGGAAAGAATGTGAAGAACCAAAATCCGGAGAATCAGGATATGAGCGGCAGCCAAAACGACATGGCGCAGCCGGCCGGGGCCGCAGGCGGATCGCAGACAGTTATGGAAGATGCTGTGGTGGAAATTCCTTCCGGAACCGTCCTTTCCGTCAATGCAACGGCAGTAAATAAGGGAACAAATGCTGTAGATGAGGTGGTACAGGTCTATATCAAGGCCGAGGATTCCGTTCATGCCACCCTTGCCCCCAAGCTTTGCGGTTTTGCCAGAATTTCCCTGAAACCGGGTGAAACGAAGACGGTACAAGTGCCCATTGACAAGGACGCCTTTACGGTGGTAAACGACGAAGGGCAACGTCTGGTGGACGGGGCACATTTCACGGTCAGCACAGGCTTTGGCCAGCCGGATGCAAGGACGAAGGAACTGACAGGGAAAGAGTGTATTTCCGTCAAGATTGTGCTGGTATAGAAGATATAGCCGGTATGCTTTGGAGTATCGGCTGTCCGGCAATTATGCCTAAAAGGGAACCAAATAATCATGGTTCCCTATTTAGATGTCAAAAAATACTCTTTGCCTTCAGCTTTGTCCTAACTGTTTGTGCCGCATTGGCGGCATGTCCGGAAGTGAGTAGAGGTTTTTTAAGCTGTCAAAATACGCAAGCTAAGAAAGGAGCATGGTTAAAAAATGGAAGTATATGGCACTGTTCTATCAAAAAGGGCTTTAAAAATATTAAAACAACATGAGCATGATGATAAGTCTATTTCTTGTGTTAAATCATTCTTATATGATATGCTAGAACCTACACCAGAGCGTGGAGATATGATGTATCGATATGAGCACTCGGTTAGAGTCGCAGAAAATGCTGCTGCCATTTCAGAAGCAGAAGGTCTTCCAAAGGATGATCTAACCATTGCATGTCTATTACATGATGTGGGATATAGAGAATGTCAGGATGATTTTGTAAGGCATCAATTTTATAGTGCGGATATTTCAAAGCATTATCTGGAAAATATGGGATATCGTTCGGATTCTTTACAAGAAATGATAAGAGGAATAGCTTTACATAACCTGACAGATAAGTTACCTGAGGACATGACTGTATTCCAAATGTCGATAAGGGATTGTGATGATATTGATCGATTTGATATGATAAGAACCTCTATGCTCTTGGGAAAGTGTGTAAATGAGAAGACAAATGAGGAAATCATAGCATCTTGTAGTCATGCTATTGATGTAACAAAATGGATTATGTCTTTACAAAGAGGAACTAGGACAGCACAGAATATGATAAATGAAAAGTGCCAAAAGAGAATAGCTCTTTTGCAGGATGTTTTAGTGCAGGCTAATAAAGGATTTCAGTATTAATGCTTATATTAAAGAGTCCCTTGCAGTGATACTTTTGTAATGCAATAATGGAATGAAAGACTGGATTGCTTACAAAATTATCATTTTTTAATTTAAATACTTGCAAAAATCCGAGAAGCTGATATAATGGATTTACGCACAGAAAGGAGGGAAAAGTTATGACCGATCATGAATTTTTATTGGCAATCTTTAATATGATTGAGCCTATCAAAAACGATGTCCATGAAATTAATTGCAGAGTGTCGGCAATTGAGAAGAAAGTGGATACAATCGAGACTCGTGTAACTGCAATTGAGAGCAAGGTAGACGCAATCGAGACTCGTGTAACTGCAATTGAGAGCAAGGTAGACGCAATCGAGACTCAAGTAGATGCAGTTGAGAGAAGAGTAACGGCTGTCGAAGGACAAGTAATCGCAATGTGCAACCGGTTGAAAAAAATGGAGATTGTTCAGGAAAATGAGATTTTGCCACGGCTTAACACTATTGAAGCTTGTTATACTTCTACGTATGACAGATATAAGGATAGTGTTGAAGACTATGCAATGATGAAACAAGACGTATCCGTACTTAAAAAAGTAGTTTCGGAACATTCACAAAAACTACAGATGATAGGATAGGGAAGTTTTGCATATGTCAAGTAAAGTGTATTATTTCTTAGGTTTTTGACATTTTTGAATGATTTTTTCGAATTTATTTGGAATTTTGCCATGTAGTGGATCCGGCATCTAAATTATCTTTTATTTCCCAATTATTAAACTAAATAATGAGGTAAAGGCATTGCTTTTGCGGAATAGATTATCAATCCCATCCCAAATGGTTCGGAACGGATTCTTTTTGATGTCCGTGAGCTGGCAGTGTACTTTTTGGGGATCATTTGCTATTTCCTTAATCAGGTCCCCCCCTTTTTTGGCCGGATGCTCCTTTTACCTATTATAAAACAGCGTGAAAATACCCGCCAATAGTAACAAGTGAGCAGTAAAAGGAGAATTAGTTTACAATATTAAAATTCATAAAATATAATTGACAAATGTGCGGTTATAGATTATATTTTTTGTATGACAAAGGCCATGACGAAGAGGAGTATGCATCGCCCCTTAATAGAGAGAGCGGCTGCCAAAAGTCTTTTACGGAAGACGGGCGCTGAGAGGCTGCTTAAAGGAAAGGATGCGGAAGGTAGCTTCCGAGCCGGAGGACCCAAAGCAGCGAAACAGGTAGAAGAACATGGAACGAATCTGCCGCCGTAAGACCTCACGAATTATCCCCGTTACAGGATAGGACTTTATTGGAAGTCGCTGAGATGCCGGAAGTGATTCCGGCTGAAACAAAGGTGGTACCGCGTTGAAAACGCCCTTTGCCGACAAAAGCCGGCAGAGGGTTTTTTTGCTTGCATGAGCAGCCGGTCCCCCAAAAATTTATAAAAAGTAGAGAGGAGAACTTTCATGAGTAAAGAGTTGGCGAAAACCTATGACCCTAAGGGCATAGAGGACAAATTGTATGAAAAATGGATGGAAAAGAAATATTTTCATGCGGAGGTAGATCACGGGAAGACTCCTTTTACCATAGTGATTCCCCCGCCGAATATCACGGGGCAGCTCCATATGGGCCATGCGTTGGACAATACCATGCAGGATATCCTGATCCGCTTTAAGCGGATGCAGGGCTATAATGCCCTTTGGCAGCCGGGTACCGACCATGCTTCCATAGCGACGGAAGTAAAGATTATCGAGAAGCTGAAAGAGGAAGGCATTGATAAACATGACCTTGGCAGGGAGAAGTTTCTGGAACGCGCCTGGGAGTGGAAGAAGGAATACGGCGGCCGCATTATCGGCCAGTTAAAAAAGATGGGTTCCTCCTGCGACTGGGACAGAGAGCGTTTTACCATGGATGAAGGATGCAACAGAGCCGTTACGGAAGTCTTTGTAAAGATGCACGAGAAAGGCTATATTTACAAGGGCGCCCGTATCATTAACTGGTGTCCCGTGTGTAACACATCCATCTCCGACGCGGAGGTGGAATATCAGGAGCAGTCAGGACATTTATGGCATATTAAGTATCCTGTGATGAACGAGGACGGCACACCCAGCGATACGGAATTTCTGACCTTTGCCACCACACGGCCGGAGACCATGCTGGGAGATACCGCCGTGGCAATACACCCGGAGGACGAGAGATACAGCCATCTTATTGGCAAAAGCGTGATGCTGCCCATTATGAACCGTGTCATTCCCGTTGTCACGGACACCTATGTGGACAGGGAATTCGGAACCGGTGTGGTTAAGATTACCCCGGCCCATGACCCCAATGACTTTGAGGTAGGGAAGCGGCATAATCTGCCCGTAGTCAACGTAATGAACGATGATGCCACCATCAATGAAAACGGCGGCAAATACGCGGGTATGGAGCGCTATGAGGCGAGAAAAGCCATTGTGGAAGAACTAAAGCAGCAAGGGCTTCTGGTTAAGATCGAGGACTATTCCCACAATGTAGGAACCCATGACCGCTGCAAGACCACCATTGAACCGCTGGTAAAAGAACAGTGGTTTGTGAAAATGGAGGAACTGATCAAGCCTGCGGTGGAGGCTGTGAAAAAGGGAGAAATCAGGCTGATTCCCGAGCGTATGGAAAAGACCTATTTCAACTGGACCGACAATATCCGGGACTGGTGTATCAGCCGCCAGCTTTGGTGGGGGCACAGAATTCCCGCCTACTACTGTGACAAGTGCGGTGAGGTTACGGTTTCAAAAGAGATGCCCGGAGTATGTCCTAAATGCGGTCATGAACACTTGACACAGGATCCCGATACGCTGGATACATGGTTTTCTTCGGCATTATGGCCCTTTGAGACCTTGGGCTGGCCGGAACAGACGGAGGATTTAAAATATTTTTACCCCACGGATGTGCTGGTAACAGGTTATGACATTATCTTTTTCTGGGTAATCCGCATGATTTTCTCGGGATACGAGCACATGGGGGAAAAGCCCTTTAAAACGGTTCTGTTCCACGGGCTGATTCGGGACAGTCAGGGACGGAAAATGTCTAAGTCTCTGGGCAACGGCATTGATCCCTTGGAAATCATTGACCAATATGGAGCCGATGCGCTGAGGCTGACCTTAATCACCGGAAACGCGCCCGGAAACGATATGCGTTTTTATTATGAAAAGGTGGAGGCAAGCAGGAATTTTGCCAATAAAGTATGGAATGCTTCCCGTTTTATCATGATGAATATGGAAGGCAAAAGCAAAGAAGCGGCGTCCATAGAGCAGCTGGAACCGGTGGATAAATGGATTTTATCCAGGCTGAATAACCTGATAAAAGAAGCTACGGACAATATGGAGCACTACGAACTGGGGATTGCGGTGCAGAAGGTATATGACTTTATCTGGGATGAGTTCTGCGACTGGTATATCGAGATGGTGAAGCCCCGCCTTTACAGCACGGAGACTGGCGAGGAGGAAGGAAAGCGGGCGGCGCTCGGGACGCTGCAGAACGTATTGATTGATGCCTGGAAACTGCTGCATCCGTAT
>ERZ808037.688-NODE-688-length-28318-cov-5.024291_pt1 | contig 28318 bp, 22 predicted proteins | sample MGYA00380190_ERZ808037 | MGnify/ENA primary metagenome ERZ808037 (study PRJEB31490, sample SAMN06133399) | mouse gut metagenome | isolation source: J9 | host: mice | place: China: Chengdu | collected 2015-05 ...
TGCGTCAAACCGAGGAACGCGCCGGCGACACCCGCGATCATGAGGCCCACGCCGATGACCAGGTAGAACTTGCGGCCGGTCGAGACGTAGAGCATCGCGAGGAAGACGAAGAAGAACACGAGGGCGCTGCCGAGGTCCTTCTCGAAGATTACGATGAGCAGCGAGATCGCCCACATGAGCAGCATCGGCAGCAGCGTGGAGATATGCGGCAGGCGGAACGGGCCGATTCGCCAGGTGAAGATGGAGAGCATCTCGCGGTTGACCGAGAGGTAGCTCGCCATCGCGAGCACGATGACGACTTTCGCGAGCTCGCCCGGCTGGAACGAGAACGCCCCAATCGAAAGCCAGATGCGCGAGCCGTAGATTTCGGTGCCGATGACTGGCAGCAGCGGCGAGAGCAGCAGCAGGAAGCCGAAGATCATCAGGGTGTATTTGTAGCGCGCGAGCTTTTCGAGGTGCTTCGAGATCGCCAGGACGACGACCATCGCCGCAACGCTCACGAACAGCCAGATTACCTGGTTGACGGCGAGGTCGGGCGCGAGGCGCGTGACGAACGCGATGCCGATTCCCGACAGCGCGAACGTGATCGGCAGGATCGCCGGGTCGGCGTCGGCCGCGAGGAAGCGCGTCGCGACATGCGCGACGAGGAAGGCGCCGAACAGGGCCAACGGCACGCCGAGCGTGGTCAACCCGAGGCGTTCGCCTTGGTTGAGCGCCAGCATCGCGAACAGCAGGATGACGAGAGGCGCCGCGACGCACAGGAGAACCAGTTCGAGGTTCCGGCGTGTCACTGGGCGGCTCCCTTCTTGGAGGAGCTGCTGGAGCTGGAGCTCGAACTCGAGTTTGAGCTCGACGATGTCTTGTCGGCGTTGGCCTTTTGTTCGGAGCGGTAGTCGTTTACGAGCGCGAGCGCTTCGTCGACGCTGCTCACGCGCAGGTTGTCGCGCACGCGGTCGGCGGCGGTCGACGTAAGGGAATCGACTTTCACGTCGGTTTTCTCGACGAGCTCGGAATAGGAGAAGCCGAGCACGTCGCCCGGAACGCCGCGGTATACCTCGACGTAGCCGTCAGAGCTTGCGGCAAGGTAGGCAGTGTTGTGCAGGTAAGTCCAGCCGCCGAACGCGGCACCCGCGATGATGGCCGCGAGCAACACGAGGACGAGCGCCACTGTGATGCGCGTCTTGCGCGTCATGCGACGGCGGGCGCGGCCGGAGCCGCCTTCCGCGTCTGCCACGATGACGGTCACGTTGTCCGCGCCGCCGGCTGCGATTGCGGCGTTTACCAGGGCGATTGCGCACTTTTGCGGGTCGGCGTGCTTTGCCATCAGTTCGGCAATCTCGTCGTCGGGGACCATCGCCGTCAGGCCGTCGGAGCACACGAGCAGGCGGTCGCCGGCTTCGACGTTGATTTCGTAAAGGTCCGGGGTAGTGTCCAGCTCGTTGCCGAGCGCGCGCGTGATGACCGAGCGGTTCGGGTGGAAGCGCGCTTCCTCGGGTGTTATCTGGCCCGCTTCGATCATGTTCGCCATGAGCGAGTGGTCGCGCGTCAGCTGAGTGAGCGACCCGCCATGGAAAAGGTAGGCGCGCGAATCGCCGACCTGGGCGATGACGAGGCGACTGTCCTCGAGCATGCACGCCGTGCAGGTCGTGCCCATGCCCGGTTTGCCGCGTCCCGCGAGGGCGGCGTCTATGATTGCTCGGTTTGCGAGTTCAACGGCCTTGCCGAGGTCTTCGGCGTCGGCATGTTCGGGCGCTGCTTGCTGGATGGTTTCAACCGCAATCTCGCTCGCGACTTCGCCGGCTTCGTGGCCGCCCATGCCGTCGGCCACGACGAACAGCGGCGGCGCGACGACGAGCGAGTCCTCGTTCTGCTCGCGCACGCAACCGATGTCGGTGCGCGACCCGAACGTCGACGTGACTTCCTTACGCGCCATTACTGGTTCCTTACTCGAATCGATACGTCGCCGACGTTCACGACGTCGTTGTTGTTGAGGGCTGTCGGGCTTTCGATGAGCTGGCCGTTCACGGCGGTGCCGTTGGTGGAACCGAGGTCCTCGACGAACAGGTTCGCGCCCATCAGCGAGAAGCGAGCGTGACGGGCCGAGACATAGCCGGCAGCGACCACGATGTCTGCGTTCGGGGAACGGCCGACGATGACGGGGCCGCGCACGACGATCGAGACGCCGCGCAGTTCCTTCGGACCCTTCTCGACCGACAGGTTCCAGGTGCGTTCTTTCTTGCGCTGGCCTTTCACGAGGCCGATCCCCGTCCGCATGATTGCGAACAGGAACAGGTAAAGCAGCGCCACGAAAAGGAGCCGCCCGATGAGCAGCACTACGTCAATCACAGGTGCCCCCTAGACCAGGGTGAACTCGAAATCGCTCTTTCCGATGGTGATGATGTCCCCCGGGTAGAGCGGTTGGCTGGCGACGGAGACGCCGTTCACGCGCGTGCCGTTCGTCGACCGCAGGTCGGTGATGACCCACAGACCCTGTTGGTTGAGCGTCAGCTCCGCATGGCGGCGGCTGGCGTTGATGTCCTGCACCTTGATGTCGTTGCTGGACTCGCGGCCCATCGTGATGCGCGTGCCGCCGAGGTCGTAAGGACGTTGATAGGTGCGGTCGATTAGGCGCGCCCTCACGCTGTGGTGGTCGGGCTGCGCCGTGTTGCCGGCGAATGCGACGGTGTTGGCTGCTTGCGCCTGCTGGTAGGGGCGGCTGTCGCGTTGACGGCGAAGCTGCTGGCGTTGGTCTTGATAGCTCCCGATCGGGCCGGATGCGCCGAGGTCGACGGCGCCGGCGCCGGCTGCGACGCCGGGCTTCGCGAACGGGGTGGCCGCACCCGCCGCGCTTGCCGCGCCGGACAGGACATCGTTGTAGGCCGGAGCTGCCTGTATGGGCTCGTTCGACCCGCTGCGGTAATCTTCGAAGTCCTCGCTGTTGAACGTATATTCGCCATAGTCGATCGAGCGGTCGATCTCGTCTTCGGGGACGTAGGGCAGCGGCGGCTTGCGCTGCGAGCGCATGTCTTGCGGAGACGGCTGCGGTTGGGGCTGGCGGCGCTGGGCTTGTTGGTCGTAGCCATAGCCTTGAGGCTGGCGGGCCTGGCTGCGGCGGCCTGCCGAGACCGGAGCGAGGCCATAGCGCTCCATCTCCTCGTCGCGCAGCTGCTCGATGATAGGCGCGGCAACGAGCTCGGCGATCACGTCGAACTTGCCGTGGCGCAGGCCGTCATCGACGATGAATCGCACCAGAGGCTGACCGTCCATCACGAGGCCTTCCTGCATTGCCTTTGCGCTGAGGTAGGTCTCCGTTTCGCCTGCGAGCGTCGGGTAATACCCGAACATGCGGCTGTCGTCGTCGGGGTTCACGAGCACGGTGTAAAGCGTCGGCGCATATTGCTTGCCTGCGCCGACCATCGTCTCGCGACGCATCTGTTTTTCGGCTTTCTTCGCGATCTGGACCGGGGAAATCGGGGCCTTCGACATTTTCGACGCTGCGCCCTCGACCGTGTCTTCCATGCGGTCTTCGAACTTCGAGAAGATACCCATTTCATCTCCTTTTTCACTACGTTTGAACGGGTCGCGTTTCTCGTTTATCCACAATCTCAAGCATTATACACCAATAGCGTGACAAGGCGTTTCGGCGCCGTTTGTGGAGGGGTTTGTGAGCGCGGTTGTGTCGTTACTCAAACTCTCTTGCGTGTTCGGGATGACTTATATATAATGCCAAAGCACGCCAACGTGGCTCAGCTGGTAGAGCAGCTCACTCGTAATGAGCAGGTCAGCGGTTCGAGTCCGCTCGTTGGCTCCACAAACATGCAGGCCGCCGGGTTTTCCGGCGGCCTGTTTGTGTATATGGACGTTTGGCGGCGGCTGGGCGAGACGAGGGGGTCTGGTGGGACAACGCCCCCCGGGGTGTGTCTCGCCTTATAGGTGGCAGTAGGCGCGGTATTCGGTGTCGGTGGCTTCCTGGAGGAGGCGGAGGGTGCGGGGGTCACGGCCGCCGACGGGGGTGCCGTCGAGTTCGGAGGCGAAGCGGCAGAGGTCCGCCGAGGACGTGACGATCACCTCGTCGGCCTCGCGGAGCTCGTCGAGCGTGAAGGGGCGCTCGATCACGGGGATGGACGTGCGCCAGGCGGCTTGGACGAGGTGCGTTTTCGCGATGCCGCGCAGGATGAGCTCGTCGTTCGGGTGGACGTAAAGGACGCCGTCGCGCAGAATCTGCACATTAGAGTGCGCGCATTCCGTTACGACGCCATCGCGGTGCAGGACCGCTTCGTCGGCGCCGGCGCGTTTCGCCTCCTGCGAGTAGAGGACCGCGGGTAGCAGGTTGAGCGTCTTCACATTGCCATACTCGAATCGCCGGTCGGGCAGCGAGATCAGCTTGAGCGGCGTTTTGGGGTCGCCCATCGGCTCCTGGTTGATCAGGACCCAGAGCTTGCCGGGGGCGTCGGGGTCGAAGACGTGCGCTCGCTCGCCCGAGAAACCGCGCGTGACCTGCCAATAGACGAATTGCGAAGGCGATGCGTCCTTCACGCGCGCGAGCAGGTCGATCAGCAGCGCGCCGAGCTCTTCACGTGGCATCGGGACGTTGATTCCCATGAACGCGGCGCTCGAGTAGAAGCGATCTAGGTGGTCTTCGAGCAGGAAGACGCGGCCGTTCGCGCCCATCGTCGCGTCGTAGACGCCGTCGCCGAAGAAGTGCGACCGGTCGTTGAACGGCACCACCAACTCGTTCGGCGCGCCGATTGCCCCATCGTAGTATGCGATGCTCTCCATGATTCCTCCGTCATGCCGCTGATGGTAATGGTGGTATCATACAACCTCCAGCGGAGGCGTGGCCGAGTGGTTGAAGGCGGCAGTCTTGAAAACTGTTGAGCCGCAAGGTTCCGTGGGTTCGAATCCTACCGCCTCCGCCAGATCAGACAGCAGCGCGGACGCCGACGCCTTACTGCATCGGGAAAGTGGCTTTGTAAGCCGGGCGGATGATGCGGCGGCCGCTGACGATTTCCTCGAAGCGGTGGGCGGCCCAGCCTGCCATGCGGCCACAGGCGAACAGCGGGGTGTAGAGGTCTTCGGGGATGCCGAGCATCGAGTAGACGAAGCCGGAGTACATGTCGATGTTGGCGCAAACGTCTTTTTTCGTGCCTTTGACGTCGCGCAAGATGTGGGGCGAGATGCGCTCGATTGTTTCGAGAAGCTGCAGCTCAGGCTCGAATTCTGTGCCGTCGGCGAGCTGGTGGGCGAAGCGTTTGCAGATAACCGCGCGCGGGTCGGATTTGGTGTAGACCGCGTGGCCCATGCCGTAAATCAGGCCCGTTCCGTCGAAGGCTTCGCGGCGCACCACGCGCGTGAGGTAGTCGGCGACTTCGTCTTCGTTGTCCCAATGTTGGATTTCGCGCTTGGCCTCGGCGTGCATCGCGCGGATCTGGTGGTTCGCGCCGCCGTGTTTGCGGCCTTTGAGCGAGCCGATCGCGGCGGAGTAGGTCGCGTAGGGGTCGGTGTCGGACGAGCTCAGGACGCGGGTTGTGAACGTGGAGTTGTTGCCGCCGCCGTGCTCGGCGTGCAGGCAGAGCATTATGTCGAGCATGCGGGCCTCTTCCGGGGTGTAGGTGCGGTCGGGGCGCAGCATCGAGAGGATCGTTTCGGCGGTCGATTCGCCGGGGATGAACGGGTGCATGATCATCGATTCGCCGAAGAAGCGGGCGCGTTTTGCGTAGTAGGCGTGCACCATCATGCGCGGGAGGCGCGAAATCACGCTGAGTGCGGCGTGGATTTCGTGCTCGGGCGTGCGGTCTTCGGCGTGTTTGTCATATTGGTAGAGCAGGAGGACCGAGCGGGCGAGGAGGTTCATCAGGTCGGGCGTCATGTCGCGCATCACGATGGAGGCGGTGAAGCCGTCGGGGATCCAGCGCTGCTCGTCGATGACCTCAACGAACTCGTCGAGTTGCTCGGGGGTCGGCAGGTGGCCGATGAGCAGCAGGTGGGCGACCGATTCGTAGTTGAAGCGGCGCTCTGTGCCGCCTTCGACCAGGTCGTAGATGTCGTGGCCGCGGTAGAGCAGCTTGCCCTCGTCGGCGACTTTCACGCCGTCGGACATGACGTAGCCGTGGACGTTGGAGATGTTGGTCGCGCCGGCGATGACTCCCGAGCCGTCTTGGTTGCGCAGGCCGCGCTTGATGTCGAACTGCTGGTAGACCGTGGGGTCGACCGTGTTCACGCTGGTGAAGATGTCGTAGAGCTCGAACTTTTTGTCGGTGCTGCTGGTGCCGGTCATGCTGCTGCCTCTCGGTTTCTTGCCGCTTCGTTTCGACCGAGTATATAAGAAGCAAATAAAAAAAGCCGTTCTTGGAACGGCTTTGTAACAAAGTGGCGCGCCCTGTAGGATTCGAACCTACGACGCCCTGATTCGTAGTCAGGTCCTCTATCCAGCTGAGGTAAGGGCGCGTTTGCAGCCTGAACATTTAACCACTTGCGCGCGAGTGCGTCAACGGTTGATTGATTCGCTCACGGAATGTTCACGAGATGGGCGTGACGGCGGGCTGGTGAGGCAACGCGCCCGGATGTGTTGCCTCAGCTAGGCGGTGAGGCGGTCGGCCTCGGCGCGGAGGGCGCCGGCGAGGAGCAGGTCGGGGTCGGTCTTGTCGTCCATGGCGTCGAGGAGGTCCTGGACCGTGATGGCGCCGAGGTAGCTGTTGAGGCTTTCCATCACGAGGCCGTGGGCTTCGCGGACGGCGTTGGCCTGCTTGCTGATGCGGCGGCCTTTCTTCATTTCTTGCCGCGAGTGCTTGAGGTCGTTGTCGAAGGCGTCGAGGATGTCGCCGATCGAGATGTCGATGGGCTGCTTCGCGAGGATGTAGCCGCCGTTCTTGCCGGGGCGCGCCTTGATGATTCCGGCGTTTCGCAGGCGAAGGGCCAGCTGGATCAGGTAGTCGCGGGGGACGGACATCTCCTCGGAGATCTCGCGAGAGGAGCAGGTGTCGCCTTTGACGGCGAGGTACATGACGGCGCGCACGCCGTAGTCGACCGACGCTTTCAGCTTCATTCAATCCCCCAGTCCTGTTTGAAAAATAGCCTGTCATCAGGCGATACAATGATGACATTTTGCACCTAGTTTGATGGCGATGCAAGTAACGAAGGCTTGTTATGCCACAGTTTGGCAGTAGCTGGGGAATTAGCGCCTTGCGAGGCATATGAGCCAACGGTGGGGTCCGTTGGCTCATTGTCTCTGGATTTGAGCGGGGTCTTTGTATATATAATGTGAGCATTCGGCTTAGCGAAGGGAGAATGATGGAGTTCGTGGGGACGTTTTGGGCGTTGGTGCCGCCGATTGTGGCGATCGTGCTGGCGCTGATTACGAAGGAGACGTTCAGTTCGCTGTTCGTCGGGATTCTGGTGGGTGCGATTCTGCTCGCGTGCCAGGCCGGCGATCCGGTGAGCACGCTCGATTGGATCGTGAACGGCGAGTTCTTGGCCGAGGGTGCCGAGGAGGCCACGGAGGTCGGGTTGATTCCGGCGCTTTCGGGGTCGGCGGGCATTTTCGTGTTCCTCGCGATTCTCGGCATGATGGTGGCGCTGATCAACGCGGCCGGATCGTCGGCGGCGTTTGGGCAATGGGCTGCGAAGCATGTGAAGTCGCGCACGGGGTCGCTGCTCGCGACGTTTTTTCTCGGCGTGCTGCTGTTCATTGACGATTACTTCAACTGCCTGACGGTCGGCGCGGTCATGAGGCCGGTAACGGACGGACATAAGATTTCGCGTGCGAAGCTCTCTTACATAATTGATGCGACGGCGGCGCCGATTTGCATGATCGCGCCGGTGTCGTCGTGGGCGGCGGCTGTGTCGGACACGGCGTCGTCGCTCGACACGGGCGTGAGTGGCATTCAGCTGTTCATCGCGGCGATTCCGTTCAACTTTTACTCGCTGCTGACGATTCTGTTCGTCATCGTGCTGTCGTGCCTCGGGTTCGATTACGGCCCGATGGCGAAGGCGGAGCTGGCGGCATATCGCGACGGCGAGCTCGGGTCGCTCGGCAACGAGGAAATCGTCACGCACGAGCGGGCGAATCTGGTTGATATGTTCCTGCCGGTCGTGGTGCTGATCGTGACGTGCATCATCGGAATGCTTTACGTGGGTGGTTTCTGGGATCCCGAGAGCGCGAATTGCGGCGACGTGATTGGCGCATTTGGCGACACCGATGCCGGCGTTGCGCTGCCGTGGGGGTCGGTGATCGCGCTCGTGTTCACGTTCGTTTACTTCTTGGCGCGGCGGCTGGTCGCGTTCCTCGACGCGGCGAATTGCTTCGTCGAGGGCTTCCGCGCGATGGTGCCTGCGATGCTGATCCTGATGTTCGCGCTGACGCTGAAGTCGATCACCGGCGCACTTGGTGCGGCCGAGTTCGTTGGCGGCGCGATGGAGGGCGCAACCGGGCTTTACTCGTTCTTGCCGGCGATCATCTTCCTGGTGGCGCTTGGCTTGGCGTTTGCGACGGGCACGAGCTGGGGCACGTTCGGGATTCTGATCCCGATTGTGGTCGCGGTGTTCCCCGCGGAGTCCACGCTGCTGGTCATCGGGATTTCCGCGTGCCTGGCGGGCGCGGTGTGCGGCGATCATATCTCGCCGATTTCGGACACGACCGTCATGGCATCGGCGGGTGCGAACGTGAATCACGTGGAGCATGTGTCGACGCAGATTCCCTATGCGCTCACGGTGGCTGCGATTTCGTTCGTGTGCTTCCTCGTGGCTGGGTTCGTGCAGAACTGGATGGTCTGCCTGGGGATTGGCGTGGTGCTCACGGTTGGCGCGCTGGTCGTGCTGCGCAACACGATTGGGCAGAAGGTTGAGTAATTGAGAAGGCAAGTTGCGGGCCCCGGGGGTCCGGGCGGTCCGGGCGGGCAATAGCCCGCCCCTACGGGGGACGGCGGGATGCGGGCCCGTTGTCTAGTTCCAGGGGCGGATGATGTTGCGGGGGATGTTGACGAGGAACGCGCTGTTGGCCAAGGCGGCCAGCGGCGCGTCGTTTTTTGAGTCGCTGTAGAAGGTGTCGATTGGGGTGTCGGCGAAGCGAGCGCGGTAGCGGAGGACTTTCTCGTGGCCGGAGCAGTTGGGGCTGAGGATGCGGCCGGTGTGGGGGTCTACCTGCGAGGCAATGAGGTCGAGGCCGCGGCGACGGCAGGGGCCTTCGAGGAGGAACTCGGGGGAGGCGGAGATCACCAGGTCGCCGGGGGCCGGCTTGCAGGGGCCGGCGATGCGGTCTTCGTGGACCGCCCAGAAGCGGTCGATCTCCCGGTCGATGTCGGGGACGCTGCGGAGAAGTCGGTAAAGGTTGCGCTTGAACTGCGTCTTGTCGATGAGGTGAGGGCCGAAGCACGCTGCGGCTGCCACTCCGGCGCGCGGCAGCGCCAAGGCGGCGTGCGGATGGCGGCTCACACACCAGCGCAGGAAGTCAGCGGTGGAGTCGCCGCGGTAGAGCGTGCCGTCGAAATCGTAAACGTTCATGCTGCGTAGTATAGCGGTTAGGTGAGACAACGCACCCCGACCCCGTTGTCTCATGTGAGGGAATGGGGGGGCGGCATCGGGTTTAACAGGGATGAAACGGTATGGTTGTCGTGGGGCGCTCTAGTGTGGTAGAGTGCCTTAGTTTCGTAGGGGTTTTAAGGGGAGTTTTATGATTTGGAAAGCACTGGTTATCGTTCTGTTCTTTGCCGTTGCGATTGGCATCGGGCTTTACACGCGGCGGTCGGCCTCGAGCGTTGACGGATTCGTGCTCGGCGGACGCAACGTGGGGCCGTGGCTGTCGGCGTTCGCTTATGGCACGAGCTATTTCAGCGCGGTCATCTTCGTCGGTTACGCGGGGCAGTTCGGTTATCGTTACGGCCTGTCGGCGACGTGGGCGGGCATCGGCAATGCGATCATCGGGTCGTTGCTCGCGTGGTGGGTGCTCGGGCCGCGTGCGCGCGAGATGACGCATCGGCTCGGCGCGACGACGATGCCGGAGTTCTTCGGGAAGCGCTTCAATTCGCGCGCGCTGCGCATCGCGGCGGCGGCGATCATTTTCGTGTTCTTGATTCCTTATACGGCGTCGGTTTACAACGGCTTGTCGCGCCTGATCGTGATTTCGTTTGGAATCGACATTCCTTATGAGTATTGCATCGTCGTGATGGCGCTGATCACGTGCATTTACGTCGTGCTCGGCGGCTATATGGCGACCGTGATGAACGACTTCATCCAAGGTTGTGTGATGATCGTCGGCATCGTGTTGGTCATCGCGTTCGTGCTGAACGGGCATGGCGGGTTCTCTCAGGCGGTCATTCAGCTGTCCCAATTCCAGGACCCTGCGCAGCCGGAGTTCCAGGGTGTGTTCACGAGTTTCCTCGGGCCCGACTTGGCGAATCTGATTGGCGTGGTCATCCTGACGTCGCTCGGCACGTGGGGCTTGCCGCAGATGGTGCAGAAGTTCTACGCGATCAAGAGCGGCCCGGCGGTCAAGCAGGGCGCGATCATCTCGACCGTGTTCGCGTTCATCATTGCTGGTGGCTCTTACTTCCTTGGCGGCTTCGGCCGTCTCGCGGAGGTCGGCGCGGAGAAGGTGTTCATCGAGTATAACCCGGCCACCGGGGCGATCGTTTACGACTCGATCATGCCGGCGCTCGTGTCAAACCTGCCGGATCTGCTGCTTGGGATTCTTGTTGTGATGGTTCTTTCGGCTTCGATGTCGACGCTGTCGTCGCTTGTTCTGACGTCGTCGTCGACGCTGACGCTCGACCTGATCAAGGGCAACGTGGTGAAGGACATGTCCGAGAAGCAGCAGGTCATGTGGATGCGCGTGCTGCTCGTGGTGTTCATCGCGGTGTCGGCGGGGATCGGCATTATTCAGGTGCAGGGGTCGCTGCCGTTCATCGCGCAGCTCATGGCGATTTCTTGGGGCGCACTTGCCGGTGCGTTCTTGGGGCCGTTCCTGTGGGGCCTATATTCCGGGCGGATCTCGAAGGCGGCCGTGTGGTGCAGTTTCGTGCTGGGCGTTTGCCTGACGACCGGCAACATGCTTGCGGGCAACGCGCTCGGCTCGCCGCTGAACGTGGGCGCGGCCGCGATGGTGCTGTCGATCGTGATTGTGCCGCTCGTGAGCCTGTTCACGCCGGCGGTGCCGTTCGAGATCGCGCCGCCGACCGCCAAGGGTGCCGGCGACCGCGCGTTCGAGGAGGCCACGGCTGGCGAGGAGATTTCGCCGAAGACGGCAGGCAAGGGCATTGAAGGGTCGGCAGCCGACGAGATCGCGGGCGTGAAATAAGAGTTGGGCCGGATTGGCGTTGGCGGGGCTGCGGGCGGGCAATAGCCCGCCCCTACGTCAACATGAAGCGTGTTCCCGGGCCCGGGGTGGCGCGCGGCGGCTTGGTATATGATGGTGCGACTGGCTTTATTGGGGGAGGATGAGGCATGGAGATGCGAGAAGAGCAGCTTGCGGCGATTACGGCCGAGCTGGCGACGCTGAAGGAGCGGTCGCCGTTTTATGCGGAGAAGTTCGCCGGGATCGAGCTTGGCGACGTTAAGACGCAGGCGGATTTCGAGAAGCTGCCGTTCACGGACAAGGGTGATTTGCGGAAGGCTTATCCGCTCGGGCTGACGGCGGTGCCGCAGGAGGAAGTCGTGCGGATCCATTCGTCGTCGGGCACGACGGGGACGCCGGTCATCATCCCTTACACGCGCAAGGACGTCGAGGATTGGGCGATCCAGTTCGCGCGGTGCTATGAATATGCGGGCGTCACGCCGAGCGACCGCGTGCAGATCACGCCGGGCTATGGCTTGTGGACGGCGGGCATCGGCTTCCAGGCCGGGTGCGAGCGGCTCGGCGCGATGGCCGTGCCGATGGGGCCTGGCAACACGGAGAAGCAGCTGCAGTTCATGATGGACATGGAGACGACCGTGCTGACGGCGACGGCGAGTTACGCGCTGCTGCTCGCCGAGGAGATCGAGAAGCGCGGCATTGGCGACAAGATCAAGCTGCGCAAGCTCATCACGGGCTCCGAGCGTTCGGGCGAGAAGATCCGCAAGCGCATCTGCGACGCGCTTGGGGTTGAGTTTTACGACATTTACGGCCTTACCGAGGTTTACGGCCCGGGCATCGGGATTAATTGCGAGCATGGCCACGGGATGCATGTGTGGAGCGATTTCGTGTATCTCGAGATCATCGACCCGGAGACGGGTGAGGTGCTGCCGGACGGCGAGTGGGGCGAGATCGTGCTCACGACGCTTCAGAAGGAGGGCGCGCCGTTGATTCGATTCCGGACGCACGACCTGTCGCGGATCATTCCGGGTTCGTGCCCGTGCGGGCACGACGAGCACCCGCGGCTCGACACGTTGACTGGGCGTTCCGACGACATGATGAAGATTCATGGCGTGAACGTGTTCCCGGCGCAGATCGAGGAGATTTTGCGCGAGTTCCCCGAGCTGTCGAGCGAGTATCAGATTCGCATCTCGCATCTCGACCGGCGCGACACGATGCGCATTTACGTCGAGGCACCGGGGTCGATCGACTGGGCGCAGACGGCCGATGCGGTGGCGGCGCGCATGAAGAGCAAGATCGGGTTCACGCCGCTCGTGAAGATCGTCGAGCTCGGGTTCTTGCCGCGGAGCGAGAAGAAGACGAAGCGCGTGTTCGACGAGCGCGAGTAGGGTTCCGCCGGTCTGGCGGCCGGCGGGACTGCCGATGCCGCAAAGGGCTGTGGCACCCCATCTTCGCATTCAAGCCCGCGCTTGCGTGCAAAAAGAGGCGCGAAGAGAGATTGAGTTGAATGAGCCGGGGGCGGGAGCTCCCGGCTTTTTTGTGGGCGGGCAATAGCCCGCCCCTACGGGGTCGCAGCGGTAGACGACGGGATGCGGGGGCGTTTCTTATTTGGTGGCTTCGTCGAGGGCTTTGAGGTTGAGATCGACGAACTTGGGTTTGACGGTGATCTCGACGGCAGCGTAGAGATCGTCCATGGCCAGCGGGATGTGGTTGGTGCTGATGGCCGCGGCGAGCAGGGCGGTGTTGAGGGCGCGGCGGGTGCCCACGCGCTTGAGGATGGCGCGGTCGGGGACGATCGCGAGGCGCTCGGGGGCGTCGGCGAACGTGGCGAAGAGCTGCTGGATGACTTGCGCGCCGCGGTAGGGGGCGGTGTTGCCGAGGGCCGAGGTGACGGCGGGAACGGCGGTCGTGGCCGTCACGAGCATGCCGTCGGGAGCCAGGTAGGGCAGCGCGCGGGCGCCTTCGGCGGGCTCGAACGCGATGATGAGGTCGGCGGACTCGCGCGGGATGAGCGGCGAGTGGATTTCCTCGCCGCGGTCGCCCATGCGGACGTGCGAGACGACCGAGCCGCCGCGCTGCGCCATGCCGATGGTTTCGGCCGTGCGGACGTTCCAGCCTTTATCTTGCGCGGCTTGCGCGAGGATCTTCGATGCGAGGACGGTGCCTTGGCCGCCGACGCCGGCAAGGAGGACGTTAATCATTTTGGGCTCCTTCCGCCGGTGCGGGTTGTTGGGCGCCTTGAATCGCCTTGAAGGGGCAGACTTGAGTGCAGAGGTTGCAGCCGACGCACAGGCTCGCGTCGATGATGGCCTGGCCGCGGTCGCGGCTGCGGGGGCCGGTCGCGTTGTCGTTGAAGCTAATCGCCGGGCAACCGATGCTCGTGATGCAGCGCTTGCAGCCGGTGCATATGTCGACGTTCACCGCGACCGGGTTGTCCGGCGGAATGAGCTGGGCGCACGGGCTCTCGAAGATGACGGCCGAGGGACCCTCGAACGCGATTGCGGCGCGCACGGCCACGACCGAGGAGTCGCGGTCGAGCGGGTTCGCGTGGAAGACGCGCGTGAAGCCGTTGGCTGCGAGCTCGGCTTCGATGTCGAGCGGCGGGTTCGCGTCGCCGGTCAGCGTGGCGCCCGTGCCGGGGTGCGGCTGGGAGCCGGTCATGGCGGTCGTCGAGTTGTCGAGGACCATTACCGTGATGTCGTGGCCGTTATAGGCCGCGTTCGCGAGGCCGGGCAGGCCGCTTGCGAAGAACGTCGAGTCGCCGACGTAGGCGATCGCCTTCTTGTCGGGGTCGGCCGCGGCGATGCCTTGCGCCATCGTGATTCCGGCGCCCATGCACAGGCACGTGTCCACCGCATTGAGCGGCGCGGCGTTGCCGAGGGTGTAGCAGCCGATGTCGCCGCAAAGGACGGCGGGAGTGCCCTCGATTGCCATCTTGACGGCGTGGAAGGCGCCGCGATGCGGGCAGCCCGCACAGAGGACCGGCGGCCTGCTTGGCAGCTCGGCTTCGGCCGTCGGGCCGAGGCGGAGGGCGCCGGTCTTCGAGGGGCTGAGCGCGCCGGTCGCGTTGGGGTCGATTGCGGGCGCGATGACGCTGGTCGCGTCGGGGTCGTCGATGATCGACGCTTGCGTGGTCGAGAGGTAGGCGGCACGCGTTTCGGCGCGTGCGCGGGCGAGTGACAGGCGGCCGGTCAGGCCGAGGAAACGCTCGATGTGCATGGCTACGCCGTCCGTGTCGTTCTCGCCGCGGTCGCGTGCGTCGCCGGTCAGCTTGCCGTGCACGGTGAACGGCGCGTGCGCGCGGCCGGCGAGACGCGTGAGTTCGTCTTCGAGCACGAAATCGAGTTCCTCGAGGACGAGGATGTCGGACAGGCCCTTCGCGAACTTTTCGACGGTTTGCGTCGGGAACGGGTAGGGCGTGCCGATTTGCAGGAAGCGGTAAGCCGGCATGCGGATGCCGGCGCGACGCGCGCGGCCGGCGACGATCTCGAGCGCTTCGCGCGCGTAGCCGGCGGAGATGCCGCCGGCAAGGATGCCGAACGTCGGGGCCTCGACGACGGTTGAGGCGTGTGCCGCGCGGGTGCTTCCGGTTGTGGACTCGGCCGGCGCGTTACGTTCTTCTTTTGCCTCGAACGAGGGGTTGAACTGGGTGAACGGCTCCTCCGTCGCGAAGGCTTGAGCCATCGCGACAAGGCGCTCGTTGATTTCGCCGTGTGCTTGATAGGAGCGACGCGGGAAGATGATGAGTCGATCGGGGTCGTGCACGAAGCCGGTTTCGGGAACTGGGCCGCTGAGGCCGGCCGATGCGGCCGCGGAGCCGCTGTGCGCGGGGACTGAGGTCAGCGCCGTTGTTTCGTCGACGACGTCGATGAAGGTGCTCGCGTGGTCGATGCGCGTGGTCGGGCGGACGATGACCGGCGTGTGGAAACGCTCGCTCAGGATGAACGCGGCTTTAACCATGTCGTAGGCCTGCTCGGGGGTCGCCGGGTCAAGGACCGGGACTTTCGCGAATGCGGCGAAGCGGCGCGTGTCCTGCTCGGTTTGGCTTGAAATCGGACCGGGGTCGTCGGCGACGATGAGGACGAGGCCGCCGCGCGTGCCGACGTAGTTGAGGCTGAGCAGGGCGTCGGCGGCGACGTTGAGGCCCATCTGCTTGCACGTGAAGAGGGCGCGCTTGCCGGCGAGGCTGGCGCCGAACAGCAGCTCGAGGGCAACTTTCTCGTTGGCGGACCATTCGACGTGGACGCCGTGCGCCGCGCCACGGCGGACCTGGCGGCCGATTGTCTCGATGATTTCGGAGGACGGCGTGCCGGGGTAGCCGGCCACCACGCCGACGCCGGCTTCGAGCGCGGCGTGTGCCATCGCCTCGTTGCCCATGAGGAGTTTCTTGGTCATGTTGCGCTTTCCCCCGCTCCTGTGGTTGGTTCCTTAACCTTGTAAGGATACCGCATTTGATGCGCTTTAGGCTTCGGCCATCGCTTGCTTGAAGGCCTTGACTTGCTCGAGGGCGGCTTCGTCGTTGGTGCCGAGCATTTGCAGGGCGAGGATGGCGGCGTTTTTGGCGCCGTTGATTGCCACGCAGGCGACGGGGACGCCGCTCGGCATCTGGACCATCGAGAGCAACGAGTCAAGGCCGCCGAGGTCGCTCGTCTTCATGGGGACGGCGATGACGGGGCAGGGCGTGAAGGCCGCGACCACGCCGCCGAGGTGGGCGGCTTTGCCGGCGGCGGCGATGATTACCTTGATGCCGCGGTCGCGGGCGGTCGTGGCCCAATCGTGGACTTTCGCGGGGGCGCGGTGGGCGCTCGCGATTTGGACTTCGTAGGGGATGCCGAATTCGTCGAGCTGCTGCATGCACGGTTCCATTGCGGGGAGGTCGGATTTCGAGCCCATGATGATGCCGACGACGGGGGTTGCTTCTGACATGGCGGTCCTTTCAAATTGGCGTTTACATATATAGAGTAGCAGGAATCCGGAAATGAAAAAGCCCCATTGCTGGGGCCTTGATTTCGATGGTGGTCAGGGAGGGACTTGAACCCCCGGCACGGGGATTTTCAGTCCCCTGCTCTACCAACTGAGCTACCTGACCGGTTGCGTGGTGCGAGACGCTATTTTACCTGTCGGGTTTTCGCGGGTCAAGCGGGTTTCACGAATTACTCTCATGTGGTGGCGAGCGGGGGGCGATGGGATGCGGGTCTCGGGGATGGGCGGGCAATAGCCCGCCCCTACGGGGATGCGGGGGGCTTCAGCGGGCGGGCAATAGCCCGCCCCTACGGGGTGGGTTAGTTGAAGAGGAGGGTGCGCTCGGATTCGGGGAGGGCGGCGCGGGCCTGGTCGCGGAGGTTGTTTACGCCGATGAAGAATTGGCGCATCATTGCGACGACGAGGTAGCGGCCTTTGGGGGTGAGCGTGAGCTCTTCGGGGGTGTCGGTCGCGAAGGCGCCGGCGGCTTTCATGAAGGCCATTTCGGCGGGGAGGCCGTTTTCGACGGTGAGGCCGAAGTCGCGTTCCCACTGGAGTTTGTCGAGGCGCAGGCCGAAGAGCTGCATGAGGAAGCGATACCTCATGCGGTCGTGAAGGTTGAAGTCGGTGCGGCCCATTATCGACATGCGTCCGGAGGCGATGGCTTCGCTGTATTCGCGCAGGGAGAACGTGTTGACGTAGAGACTGGAGCCGAGGTAGGTGATGCCGCCTGAGCCGATGGCGGGGTATTCTTCGTATTGGACGACGTATTCGTCGATCATGCCCGAGCCGTCGGCGTCAGAGCCGGCCTTCGCATGCTTGCCGGCGCGCTTGCCCGCATGGTGCTTGGCACGGTCGTCCATGCCGCCTTTGCGGTTGAACGTCCAGGCGCTGCTGTGGGTGAACAACGGGGTGTCGCCGCCGGTCAGGAGCTCGTCGATGATCTCGTAGAAAAGCTGTTCGCGGTCGTAATCGACGGCACCGACGGTGCGCGCGAGGGATCGCTCGACGGAGGGCGAGGCCATGAGCGGGTAGAACGTCGTTTGGCTGCAGCCGGATTCCACGACGCGTTCGATGTCGTGGATCAGCATGTCCTCGGTTTGCGCGGGGAAGTTGAAGATCATGTCGGCGTTCATCGACTGGAAGTAGGGGGTTGCGAGCTGGATGCGCTCGACGATCTCGTCTGCGGAGCCGTATTTGTCGTAGCGGTCCATCTGTTTGAGCAGGCCGTCGTCGAAGCTCTGGACGCCGACCGACAGACGCTGGACGCGGCCCTCGAGCTTCTCGAGGATTGGCTCGATGAGGTGGTTCGGGTTCGTCTCGCTGCTTACTTCCTTGATGCTGAAGAGGTCGCGGGCCTGGTCGATCGTCTTGCAGAGCTCGTCGATCATGACCGTGGGGGTGCCGCCGCCGACGTAGACGCTGTCGAAGTCGTAGCCGAGGTTGGCGAGCATGTGCATCTCGTGGCGCAGGGCCTCGAAATAGGGGATGGCGCGCTCTTCGCTGAACGGGAAACGGTTGAACGAGCAATAGGGGCAGAGCTTCGTGCAGAACGGCACGTGCATGTAGAGCATGTATTTCTGGCCCGGGCGCGGCGCGGGGACGTGGGTGTCGGTGGTCGGGTTGATCTTCAGGTAGTTCTTGCTGCTCTCGCGGACCGCGAGGCTAATCAGGCGTTCTGCAAGCATGTGGCTCCTTTTGGGTCGGTTGATGCGCGCGGGGCGCGCATCGGGCGGGCAATAGCCCGCCCCTACGGGGGCGGGACCTGGGGTTAGGCGTTCAGGACCCTGTGGCCGATGTCGCGGCGGAGCTGTTTGCCTTCGAAGTGGATTTTGTCGCAGGCTTCGTAGGCGCGGTTGCGGGCCTCCTCGAAGGTGGCGCCCAGGGCGGTGACGTTGAGGACGCGGCCGCCGGCGGTCACGAGGTCGCCAGCTTCGTTGAGCGCGGTGCCAGCGTGGAAGACCTTTACGTCGGGCAGGGCATCGGCCTCTTCGATGCCGGTTATCATCTTGCCTTTTTCGTAGGCGCGGGGATAGCCTTCGCTCGCGAGGACCACGGTGATGGCCCATTTGTCGGCCCAGTCGAGAGCGATGTCTTGCGCGCGGCCCTCGGCGACGGCGAGCATGACGTCGACCAGGTCGGATTCGAGACGGGGGAGGACCACCTGCGTTTCGGGGTCGCCGAAGCGGGCGTTGTATTCGAGGAGTTTCGGACCGTTCGGCGTGAGCATGAAGCCGCCGTAAAGGACGCCGCGGTAGTCGTGGGCGAACTCGCGGGCGGTTGCGGCAGCGGCGTCGGCCATGACCTGCTGCATGCGGGCGAGCTCGTCGTCGGTTACGATCGGGACCGGGGAGTAGGCGCCCATGCCGCCGGTGTTCGGGCCGGTATCGCCTTCGCCGACGCGCTTGTGGTCCTGGCTCGGGGCCATGCAGTAGGCGTGGCCGGCGGTTACGAACGCGAGCATCGAGCACTCGGGGCCGGTGAGGCACTCTTCGATGACGACCGTGTTGCCGGCTTCGCCGAATGCGCCGTCGAAGCAAGAGTCGACCGCTTCGTGGGCTTCGTCGGCGGTTGCGGCCACGACCACGCCCTTGCCGGCGGCGAGTCCGTCGGCCTTGACCACGATCGGGGCGCCCATCTTATTAATGTAGGCATGGGCTTCGTCGGCGTCGGTGGTCGAGAGGTAATCGGCCGTGGGCAGGCCGTTGCGGATCATGAACTCCTTGCAGAAGGTCTTGCTGCCTTCGAGCTGGGCGCCTTCGGCGTCGGGGCCGAAAGTCGGGATGCCCGCGGCGCGGAGCGCGTCGGCGACGCCGGCGACGAGTGGGGCCTCGGGTCCGATTACCACCAGGTCAATGGCGTGTTCCTGCGCGAAGGCGAGGACGGCGTTGGGGTCAGTCGCGACGAGAGCCACGTTCTGTGCGAAGCCGGCCGTTCCGCCGTTGCCAGGCGCGACGAAGAGCTTGTCGCATTTCGGGGATTTCGCGAGGGTCCAGGCGATCGCGTGCTCGCGTCCGCCGCTTCCGAGGACCAGGATGTTCATGCAGGTTCCTTTCGCTGGGTTTTTCCGGATGTAAGTTTAGCATGCGGGCGCGTGGGGAGATCCTTCGCTTCGCCCAGGATGACGGGGGCGGGGCTGGGAGATCCTTCGCCTCCCTGTCATCCTGAGCGGAGCGAGGGATCCCCTCTGGGGCTGCGTCCATGTCGCCTCATTTGTGGCAGGAGCGGGGGCGTGGTGCTGGTAAGGTAAAATAGGAGGGACATTAGGAGGTTGCATGGACGAGCGGGAGCTGAGTCGCTACGACCGGTCGAGATATGGGTCGGGGAGCCGGGCCGAGGCTGCGCGCGACGAGTTTTATGATGACATGCGCGTTTCGCCGGCGGATCCGGAGGGGACGCGGACCGTTGCTGATTACTCGCGGAAAGCGGCTGAGGCAGGGCGCTCGTATGCGGCGAATTCCCACGGGCGACCACGGGTGCGCTCGGGGCAGCCGCATCGCCGGCAGGCGGCGGGCGGCGCGCGGTTGACGGCGCGGCGCGGATTCGTGGTCGCGATCGTTGCGCTGGTCGCGGTTGTCGTCGTGGGTGCAGGCGTGGCGTTCGCTTACCTCAACGGAATCGCGAACAACTTGCATGAGGGCGTCGATGATGATTTGCGCGCGGCGTTGGTGCACACGGACATGGCGAACGAGCCGTTTTACATGGTGTTGCTCGGGACCGACGGGTCGGCTGAGCGGGACACTTACGAAGATTTCGGGGGGCAATATCGCTCCGACAGCATGATGCTCGCGCGGATCGACCCGGTTGGGAAGAAGGTCACGTTGATTTCCGTGGGGCGCGACATCCTGGTCGACCTCGGTGGGGAATATGGCGAGCAGAAGATCAATTCGGCATATGCGCTCGGCGGGCCGGCACTGGCGGTGAAGACGGTGTCACAGCTGGCGGGCGTGCCGATTTCGCATTACGCCCAGGTCGACTTCGACGGGTTCGCGGCGATGGTGGACGCGCTGGGCGGCGTCGAGGTCGATGTGCCGATGAGCTTCGACGACGCGGACGCGGGCGGGGCGCTCGAGGCGGGCGTGCAGACGCTCGACGGGGCGCAGGCGCTCGTGCTGTGCCGGATGCGCAACGCATATTCGGACGTGGCAGCGAAGCCGGACGAGATGCGCGCGGCGAACCAGCGGCTCGTGTTGTCGGCGATTGCGAAGAAAGCGCTGTCGTCGGACATCGCGACGATTGCGAACACGGTGCAGGCGATGTCGGAGTATGTGACGACCGATCTCGAGCTGACTGATATCGTTGGGTTGGCGCAGGTCATGAAGGGGCTTGATCCGGACACGTCGATTTACACGGCGTCAGTGCCGACGACGAGCCAGGTAATCGGTGACGGGTGGTATGAGATCGTCAACAAGACCGAGTGGACCGAGATGATGAAGCGGGTCAACGCGGGCGAGCCGCCGGTCGAGGAGGCGGTTGTCGACGGGGCGACCGGAACCGTGATGGCGACGGCTGGGTCGGGGTCGGCTTCGGCGGCCGTCGACCGGACGGCGATGGTGATGGTGAAGAATGCTACCGAGGTCGCGGGCCTGGCGTCGGGCGCTCGGTCGAAGCTGATGGAGGCTGGGTTCACGAACGTGGTGGTCGGGGAGATCACGGACTCGGGGGCTTATCCAGAGACGGTCGTCGTTTACGATCAGCCGGGACAGGCGCGCGAGGCCGAGGAGATTGCCGGGGCGCTCGGACAGGGGAAGGCCGTGCAGAACGACGGGTCTTACCTGCTGATGGACTGCGATTTCCTGGTTGTGATCGGGCGTGATGCCGCGAAGTAGGGAGGAGATCCTTCGCTCCGCTGCTCACTTGTGATAAGGCTCGTGATGCGAGATCTTCTGGGTGCGGTAGAGCTGTTCGAGAAGAACCACGCGGGCGAGGTTGTGGGGCAGGGTGATTGGGCCGAAGGAGAGGGTTTCGTCGGCTCGCTGGCGGATGGCGGGGGTGACTCCGTCGGAACCGCCGATTATGAGCGTGACTTCGCTGGTGCCGTGAAGGGCGAGGTCATCGAGGTGCTTCGATAAGTCTTCGCTTGTGCGCTGCTTGCCGTCGATGGCGAGCAGGATCGTGTGGGCGCGATCTCCCTGCTTGTCGAGGGCTTTGGCGATTGCTTGGGCCTCGCGCTCGGGATTGGTGTCGGGGAGCTCGATTACCTGGGTCGGGGCGTAGGGCTGCAGGCGCTTGAGGTATTCGGCGCACGCGTCGACCCAGAAGCGTTCCTTGAGCTTGCCGATTGCGATGATTGTGATTTTCATGCGAGGTCCAATTCGAGAGTGACGGGGCAGTGGTCGGAGCCCATGACTTCGCAGAGAATGTCAGCGTGTTGGACGCGGGGCATGAGGGCGGCGCTGGCCAGGAAGTAGTCGATGCGCCAGCCGGCGTTGTTGGCGCGGGCGTTGAAGCGGTAGCTCCACCAGGAGTAGACGCCGGTCAAGTCGGGATGCAGGTCACGCCAGGTGTCGCGGAAGCCGGCGGCGAGAAGGTCGGCGAACTTGCCGCGTTCCTCGTCGGAGAAACCGGCGTTTCCGCGGTTTGATTTCGGGTTCTTCAAGTCGATTTCCTGGTGGGCGACGTTGAAGTCGCCGCACATCACGACTGGCTTCGGGGCGATGGACTCGCCGGTCGGGAGAATGCCGTCTTGGAGGCCGAGACAGAAATCGCGGAACGCATCGTCCCAGGTCATGCGATGGTCTATCCGCGCGAGGCCGTTTTGGGCGTTCGGGGTGTAGACGTTCACGAACCAGAACCCGGGCAGTTCGAGCGCGCAGATGCGACCTTCGTCGTCGAGCTTGGGATCGCCGAGCCCGTGGAGAACGCGGGCGGGCTCGATGCGCGAGAAGACGGCGGTGCCCGAGTAGCCCTTGCGCTCGGCATAGGACCAGAAGTCGTGGTAGCCGGGAAGGTCGATCTCGACTTGACCGGCCTGGAGTTTCGTTTCCTGGAGGGCGAAGACATCGGCATCGATTGCGGCGAACGCCTCGTCGAAGTTCTTCTTGAGAATCGCGCGCAGACCGTTTACGTTCCAAGATGCGAGTTTCATGGGGGGCCTTTCGGGTTGGGGATCCTTCGACTGCGGCGGCTCCGCCGCCTCCGCTCAGGATGACATGCGCCTTTGCGCAGGACAGGGGGGGATGTCATCCTGGGCGAAGCGAAGGATCTCGCTAGGAGGTCATCTGATTTCCGCGGCGCAGTGAGGGCAGCGTGTTGCGCCTTCCTTGATCTCCTCGAGGCAGAAGGGACAAGTGGGAGCCGCGGCCTCTTCAGGCTCGGCAGCTTCTTTCGCGCCGAGGGATTTCGCCTTGTTCACCGCTTTGACAAGCATGAACACAACCCAAGCGATGATGAGGAAGTTGATAATCGCGCCGATGAAGGCGCCGAAGTCGATTGTTGCGGCGCCGACGGTGAGTTGGAGTCCTGCGCCGGGAGTCTGGCCGCCCGTGACGATGGCGATCAGCGGGTTGATAATCGTTTCGACCAGGGATGTCACGATGGCGGTGAATGCGGCGCCGATGATGATGCCGACGGCCATGTCCATCACGTTGCCCTGATTAATGAACTCCTTGAATTCTGCGATGAGCCCCTTTTTGCCTTCGTTAGCCATGTTTCCTCCTGTGACGATGGTCTGGCAAGACAGCAACACGGTAACTGTCTGCGTTTGATTGTAGCCTTACTTATATAATGTAGAGAGGCATTTTTGAAAGGAGTGGTGGGCGCATGCCCATTGGCATAAGCTTGGCGTTGGTCGTGGTGTTTTTGGCGATGAACGCGTTCTTCGTGATTGCGGAGTTTGCGATGGTGCGGGTGAGGCCGTCGCAGGTTGAGATGGCGTTGGCGGACGGGAAGCGCGGAGCGGCGGCGGCCAAGCGCGTGACCAGCGATGTCAATGCATATTTGGCGGCGTGCCAGCTGGGGATCACGCTGGCGTCGTTGGCGTTGGGGTGGCTCGGAGAGCCGGCGTTTTCGGCGCTGGTGCGGCCGGTGCTCGAGCCGCTGGGGATGCCGGCGGCGGCGATTTCGTCGATTGCGATCGCAATCGGGTACATCCTGATGACCACGCTGCATGTGGTTGTGGGCGAGCAGATTCCGAAGTCGTTCGCGATATTCGACACGGAGCGGTGGGTGTTGCGCACCGCGGGCGTCTTGGTGGTCTTTTATAGGGTCACCTATCCGATTATGTGGGTGTTCAACGCGCTGACGCGGGGGGCCGTGCGCTTGTCCGGGCACGATCCGGACAACGAGCACGAGGCCTACACGGGCGAGGAAATCAAGCTGCTGGTCGACGAATCGACGGAGAGCGGGCTGATCGGCGAGGCGGCGAACGAGTATGTCGGGAACATTTTCGACATCGACGACAAGGACGCCGAGGCCATCATGACGCCGCGAACCGACTTGGTTTGCCTGGATTTGGAGGATTCGCTCGAGGAGAACCTGGCGGCGGTGCGGGCTTACAAGTTCACGCGCTATCCAGTGTGTCGTGGGTCGAAGGACCGGATTGTCGGGTTCGTGCACGTCAAGGACTTGTATTCTGCGCGCGAGGATGGGATTTCGACGGTTGAGGAATTGGAGATTCGCCCGATAATGGCAGTGCCGGAGGGGCTGTCGGTGGCGAAGCTGCTGGCGGCTCTGCAGGCGGAACGCACCAAGATCGCGGTCGTCGTGGACGAGCATGGCGGGACGTCGGGAATCGTGACGATGAGCGACGTCATGGGGCAAATCGTCGGGCGGTTGGATGATGAGTATGTGCACGTCGGCGGCGATGCGGTCGTCGAGGTCGGAGCGGGTGATTACCTGATCGACGGGTCGATGTCGATCGATGAAGTCGTGGCGCTGCTCGGGTTCTCGCCGGTCGAGGCGTCGGAGTGCGAGACGGCGGGCGGGCTGGTTCTGGCGCTGCTCGATCGGATTCCCGAGGAAGGCGACGAGGTCGATGCGGTGGGCGAGCCCGGCGTGGACGGCGGTGAGGCACTGCGGGCGCACTTCTCGGTCGTGGAGATGGATAACTTGCGGGTTGAGAAGGTGCGCCTTCTGGTTGAACAAGGCGGCGCACTTGGCGAGTGAGTCAACGCGCCCCGACCCCGTTGCCTCGCTTTACTTATAATGGGCGCATGATTTTGACTGATGAACAATCCGGGCGCTTCTTCGACACGATGGACGCGCTGCTCTATTACGTGAACGCGCGGTTTCAGGTCGTGGAGGGGTTCACGCTTGATTACGATGGCGCGATCGGCGACATGAAAGCGGCGCTTGTGGCGCGGGCGCTGTGGGAGAACGTCGAGATCATCGACGAGTTCGTGCGGGAAAACCCCGCGCGGTTGTCGCCGCAATGCCTGGAGATCGCGCGGTCCTGGAAGGCGGCGCTGCCGGGGCTTTACACACTGGTGCGTTATCAGGGCGGGCGGGCCGTGTTGATGAACGACGTCGGGGTGTTTTCAGTTTCGGGCGTGACGCTCGAGCTCGAGGGGGAAATCGGGCGGGCGCCGGCTTTCGTGGAGATGGTGCTGCTGCCGTTCGAGGACGTCATCGTTTACGACGGGTTCTTGCAGGCGTTCGATGGAGACGGGTCGGCGTCGGAGGCGGCGCGGGTTCAGGACGAGTTCGAGAATCGGTGCTCTGCTGGAATCGTTTCGACGGGGACGGAGTTCTTGCAGGTCGCGGAGGCGTGGCTGGCGGCGGAGCGCGAGCGGGAGCTCGATGCGTTGCTGGCGGACGTGGCGCGCGAGGCGGCGGGCGAGGCCGAGGAGCTGCCCGCGGGTTTTCACCGGAGTTCGGTGGCGCTGGATGAGACAACGGGCTATGGGGCCGTTGCCTCGGGGGAGGCAGCGAGTTCCGGGGCTGTCGTCCCTGAGGAGGAGGCTCGAGCTGATCGGGCTGTTAATTGCGCGATTGCCTGCGTGTTGAATCGGGGGGTCGTCGAGATCGGGGAGGCGTTCGAGCAGTATGCGGCGCTGGTGCCGGAGGAGTTGGCGCTTCCTCGGGGAGATTTCGAGGCGCTGGTGAGGTATGAGGCGTCGTTTGCGGATTCTTACTTCGGGCTTTGGGAGTTCGAGGGGCGCGATTATCTGATTTACTTCTCCCTGACGCCGGACTACATCGCGAAGGCGGCTTCGGAGGGCGGCGATTGGCGCGGGCTGCGCGAGGAGCTGGAATATTACGAATCGTATCGGCGGTCGCTTTTGGAGGCGCGGCGGGAAGTGCCGGCGAAGCCGTTGTCGCGGACGCTGCTGGAGAACACGCCGCTCGGGGAGTTGTTGCGCAACGAGAACGTCGTGCGGTTGCGGCGATTCTTGAACGAGCGAATCCCGGACGGGGAGGATGATGCGACGTTTGCGGCGTCGGCGGCGCAGGAGTTCGTGCTGACAGCGGTCGAATCGGGGTCGCTCGGGGAGCTTTACCGGCTGGCGGAGGATTTGGGCGTGGCCGGGTGCTGCGCGGATGAGACGCGGCTGCCGCGATTGGTGACGAACGTGTTCAACGCGATGCCGTCGTGGGAGAACAACGGGTGGTCGCCGCAGGAGCTTTACGAGCAATTGACCGGGCGACGGGTGTTTTACAACGAGGACGGCACGGTTGCGCGTGTCGGTCGCGACGACGCGTGCCCGTGCGGGAGTGGGTTGAAGTATCGGGAGTGCCACGGGCGATGAGGCGAGACGCCGGGTCCGGTGGTGGGCGGGCAATAGCCCGCCCCTACGGGAGCCGGGTTTGTGGAGGGTGGATGGTGGCGCTTGCGTTGGGTAGAGGGCGCGTATAGAATGATTCCTCGCCGTTACCGGCATCAACATAGTGCGGGGTGGAGCAGTCTGGTAGCTCGTCGGGCTCATAACCCGAAGGTCGTTGGTTCGAATCCAGCCCCCGCGACCACAAGTTATAGCAGGTCAACCAAATGAAATGGTTGACCTGCTTGCTTTTATGAACATCAATATTGAGTCGGACACACTTTTGTCCTATAAGCCCGAAATCAGGGCGGAACCAGTTTCCCAGTCCCGCCCTGCAAAGCCTTTCGGCTTTTCGAGATAATTTATATAAAAGGGCCAATAAGTATATTTTCGACGCGGCCTAACTGCCGAGTTTTTATATTAAACGTGGAAGCAGTGCTTTTTTCAAGATTGGTCGCATCACGATGTGAGGTCAGGGCTGTATTCCTCAGTCAACCCGAACGTGACTGGGTTGTAGCTGTTCAGCTTACGGCAAATCCCCTTGTCCTCCAAGGATGCAATGTATTTTCTTGCCTGCTGCTTACCGACTCTCAAAAAGCTGGCGATTTCCTGTACAGAAACATCTCCAAACAGCCCAAACGCCTCATACTGCAGGAGAAGGAAAACGATTTGCGCTTCCTTATCCTTTAGGTCAATCTCGGACGTTATCTTCGCCATAGTGCCTTTAAGATCGTCAAGTGTCTTGACGCTTGTTTCGAGCCGTTCAATGATGCCAAGCTGAGCGGTGCGGATGAGCTCGAGCATGCTATAGATAAAGAACGTGAGTTCAGCATGGTTCAGCTTGTCTTCCACGGTCATGAATGCTCGATAATATGTATCCTTATGCTCGGCGATTGTACGCGATAGCGAAAGCGCGGTAGGCACTGACAGGGGCTCGCTCAAGAACAGCGACAGGAGGTATCTGCCCGTTCTGCCGTTTCCGTCATAGAACGGATGGGCATATTCGAAGATGTAGTGCGATGCGATGGCGCTGTACAAGGCTGGAAGACTTTCATCCTTTGTCAGGGCGAGCATCTTTTCCATTGCTTCGATGATTCTTGACTCTGGTTCGAGCCCACGATGGATGACTCGAACGCCGCCAGCCGTGATATCGACACCCTCTTTGCGGAAGTATTGCCCATCGGGAATCTTATCGGGGGACATTTCTCCGGCAGTGACCTTATCGTAGATAACACGAATGTCGGCGGGAGACTCGGGCAGCTCCCGAACGCCATCGATAATGTTCAGATACAGCGTGGCAAGCTCCCTGAACCTCTTTGCCTCTGCGCTGCTGTTCTGCGCGGCATCGAGCGCGTCTTTGATCTGCCTTCGCGTGCTGTGTATGTCCTCGATGGCGTTGGTGCAAACGACCTCGTCAAGAACCATACTGCGCAAAACAGCGCTCTGGGCGATTCCAGGAAGCGCTCTGAGCAGGTTCGATACCTTGCGCTCGGTCCTAAGAACGCGTTCGCTCAAAACAGATAGTTCTCTGGGGATTGCGAAGAACAGCTCTCCATTCGGCGTATCGAAGCCGGTCAAGAATGCGGACTCGGCGTTGCGTCGAGCATCAAGCTCTTTGGCGGCAGCTTTGTCACGCGAGCCACTCTTGTCCATGTGGTAGAGCTTCGAGAGCTCTTTATACTCCATCGGCTCTCCTCGTCGTATTCAAATATATCCGATTTACGAAATAATATAAATCCATTGCGAATTGTAACATACAAATTTATATGAAAATGCCAATTAGTATAAATTTATAACGCACATAGCCATGTCTTTTTATACTAACCGAGAAGTCGTATCACTTGGCCTTCGGCTTCAGAATGTCGTCCATCGCCTCAGCGACGGCGATGTAGGCCTCGAGCGCGGCATACGCGTCGGCTTTGCTGCCGTGGACCGTGCGCTTGGGCGAGCGGGCGTAGCGCCCCTTTTCGTCCTTCTCGCCCGTGTTGAAGCGAATCTTCCACGTGTTCTTGTAGCGCTTGTCCTTCTCGACAAATGCAAATATAGATTGAGTTCGGTTTAGCTAGATTATCTCGTATTATGCTATATTTCACGACCTCATAATCCGAAGGTCGTTGGTTCGAATCCAGCCCCCGCGACCAAATTTTCGCAGGTCAGCCACAAAATCGGCTGGCCTCTTGTTTTTCTCGGGACCGATGGTTTCAGGCAAGTCTGCCACCTCGTCAGCGCGTGGCGCAGGACTTGGTTTTCGCAATCGGAGGGGACGGAGTCAGATGACTCCGTCCCTTTTTTTGACCCAGACGCTGCCATGAGCTGTTTTGGCGGAAATGGTGCCGGCCATGTGCCCGGCGGGTTGCGGGCGCCGGGGAGA
>ERZ808037.689-NODE-689-length-28255-cov-10.677514_pt1 | contig 28255 bp, 25 predicted proteins | sample MGYA00380190_ERZ808037 | MGnify/ENA primary metagenome ERZ808037 (study PRJEB31490, sample SAMN06133399) | mouse gut metagenome | isolation source: J9 | host: mice | place: China: Chengdu | collected 2015-05 ...
GCCGCCCCTTTTTCCCTGACCCGCCTCTCCAGCTCCCGCAGCAGGCTGCTGCCCAGCCCCTTGTTCTGATGCTCCCGGGCAATCACGATTTCTTCCAGCGTGTATCCCACTATGTCATCGTATTGCTTGAAGTACCCGACAGCGAATCCGACTATATCATTGTCATCTTCCATGAGCAACGCATAGGAATCGTCCATGCGCAGCACCTGGCGGATTCGTTTCCCTGCCGTCTCAGCCGTCCAGCAGCCCCCTTCCTGTTCGTTATAGTAGGAGAGGTACATGGGCAGAATCAGCTCTATATCTTCCAGTTGCATTTCGCGGATTGTCATCTTTCATTTCCTTTCTTCAGATACTTCCTGTAATATCTGATCATTTATATGTCCACCTTTTTGTAGTGTACAACCGGAGCATATCGCGCTGCCGCCGAAAACCCTCCTAATACAGCACCATTATCATGTGCGGCGCTCCACTCCGAAATTTCCTGTTCCAGTTCCGGAACCGCTTTCAGGGAATAGCATCCATAGGAGCTTGCATCCCTCCTATGGTAATCCTTTGCCCAGGCATACAGCAGCTCCTTTATATTCTGCAGCTTAAACGCCGTTGTGCCCTCCTCTATCCAATCCCTGTCGCGCAGAAAGCTCTTCACATTGGACACTGTTCCGATGGCCCTGCCGCTTTCCCGGGCTAAACTTGTCACCTGCCACCAGAAATGTCAATATGCTGCTGGCGTTCTATGCCTTGTTTTATCATGACCAAGTGGGATGAGTCCCAATTGGCCATTCTTTCCGGTTCCTATTGCCCCGTTCACAAAACATTCATTTGCCTCCCCGGCCCGTTTCCCATATATAAATATAAAACAGCATCTGCCATAAGACAAGACCAAAATGACAAATGCAAGATAGCCGGAAGTCAAAGAGCAGGTGGAATCCGTCCTGTCAAAGTTTGGTGTTCCAGCCTCTTTCGTAATCAACATGCTTCATAAACAGATTATCATGACCAGGAGCATCCCTTTACCCTCATCACTTTTTCTTAATTTGCCTGGTAAAAACAGAGCATATAGATTTCGGTTTCTATATGCCCTAACGCTGTTATTGTATTATATTTTGATTGATATGATTGATTATGCTAACTGCATAACCTCGGTCTCAAGTTCTTTTAGTTCGTCCATTGATAAAGACGGTATATAACGTGCAATTTTTTCAAGTGCTTCTCCGTCCTTCATCATTCTTTCCGCCATTTTCCTTGCCTCACTATTTTTAATATCTTCCGCATATGCCTCTAAAATCTGCTCGTCATCAAACAATGTCATCATAATGTCCACAACCTCCTGTTCTTTATTTTCAAAATATTCTTTCAATATGTTTCTGTCTTTACAGATACGGATTGTTTCTGTTACCGCTTTCTTTGTCTGCCCATATTTCTTTCTCTGCTCATTATATACCTTACAGAAAATAATATACTGTCCGATAATGTTGTTCTCGTCCTCTTGATAAAGCACTTTGACCTCTGCGTCTACCGCTATCTTTTCGCCGTCAAAAAAGTCTTTTGAAAGCGATATAGTGTCGGGCGGATTTTTCGGCTTTTCACCCGTAAATATCACATACAGTTCAGGTTTTGGCATATTCACTTTTTTAGAACCATACAGATTTTGCTTGGTACGCTTGAAAAAATCGTGATATGTCTGTATAAGATACATCAGCGCACGTATTATGATATTCAATGTCCATGTTGACTGGCTTTCAACCAAAATGACGAGTCTGCCGCCAACCGAAAATCCAAGGTCGTTATAGTCTGCATCAACCAGTATATGCTTGATAGTAACATCTTTTATATCATCTTCTGTTACATTACTGTCCTCTGGGTGAAGTGCCTTATACAGTCGGAGCAGATACTTTTTGTCCTGAAATAAATTTGTGAACACGCTGTCTTTTATTTTACGCTTTGGCGTGTTTTGTGCCATTTTATCACCTCGCTATTGCAATTCAGCAGAAGATACAATACAACTTACTCCTGTTATAGTTCGATTATACAAAAAAATATCTGTCTTTACAATAAATTTCACGTTAAATTTCTTCCTCCCTCCGCAGGAGTCCATGCAAGTGAAACTTGCCCCTCGGAGAGCGCACAGATATACCACCTCTAGTGTTATATCTGTGCGCACCCTGTAAACAGGGTGAATACGCTACCTCGGCTTTCCAGTGTCCTCGCCTTTGTCATTCCGTACCGCCCCGCTTTCATTTTCGGCATTGGGGAGAGTGGATTGTGGGGGAGTGGTTTCTCGGCTTTCTGACTTGATTTTAGCCATAATCTGCTGACACTCCCCAAATTGTTATGTATATAATTTTTTCCGGGAGAATAGGTTCTTTCCTATTTTATAGCAATGGTATATTTCGTTCAATACATCATTGGTTTCTGCTTTCAATGATATTTTTTTAACAAGTACGCAAATCAGTCCATCTACAGTTTACAGATAATTCAAGCAAATCAGATTCGAGCAGTAAAATTTGTGCGGTCACATCATTTTTTTATCAGTATAAAAAAGAGCAAAAAATCAGCAGATAGACAGATGCTGTCTATCCTGATTGCTATAATGTTTTTATTGGCAGCTGCGTGGTATGAAAAGTGAATAAATATCAAAAATGGAAAAAACACTTGAATTGTTGTTTGGGGTGAAAACCAGCGGCGAGAATTTTATTGCAACTCATCAAAAGTAAGAAATTTGTGAGGGGCAATCTGTAGTACAGATGCAATATCAAAAAGAGAGTCCAGAGAAAGGGCTTTTTGAATATTGGGTGCCTCCAAATGCCCAATAAATGCTGGGGTTAATCCAGTCTGTTCTGCAAGCTCTTCCTGTGTGAGTCCGCGAAGTTTGCGGTAATAAGCGATTTTTAATCCTATTTGGCGATAATTTTCTGCATAAATCTGTTTCATTGGCAATTCCTCCTTCTTTTATGGTATCGAATTGTCGTAGTAATTGACATGGATTATAAATTATAATATTATATTTAGTAGATAGTAATAACTTTTCAGAGTGTGCTAAGTGATTGAAATACATATCGGAAAGGGGAGATGGTTCAAAAGAAGAGTGGCAGAGGGGACTTATAGGATAAGATAGAAGGAAGATAGAAGCTTTATAGCTCGTGAGTACAATAAAAATATGAAGGGGACATACATGAAAGAATTTAATATTTTAAATCAAAAAATTTTGTTTTCAAATGAAAGAGTTAATTATTATTTAATGACACAGAAATATCAATGTCTGGCATTGGAATCAGCAGAACTTCTTAAAAAGAAATACTCGCAACATGGAAGTTTAAAGGGCGTTGTAGAGCATTTGGAAGAAGATGCACTGAAAATATTTTATGATGTTCTTGAAAAATCGATGGTCTGCATTCAGCAAGAAGGTGTATACACAGTAGATTTGGAGAGTCTTGCAAAATGTTGTGAAGAATGCTTCGAAGAGTTTGAAGAACCATTTGATATTATCTGTGATAAATATGAGGAAATCGTAGATGTGCAGAGAGAAGCTTCGGAGTATAGGCGCGAACGAAAAGCTAGTCGGACAAAATATCGTGGTTATGGCTATGGGATTGGAGGTGCGATTTCATCAGGAATAAAAGCAGGGACAATGAATATGGCAACAGGAATCGGACATTCTTTAGTTAATGCAATTGGGAATGCTGGTTCAGGCGCTGTTTCGTCAGTAAAACAATCAAATATATATAATGATAAAAGTGTGGTAAACAGCCTTGTGAACGGAATGTATGAAGCTGTTTATGAAGTCGGTTTTGAGGTCATGGATATCATTTCGGAGCATACAAATATTAAATATGAAGATATATCTGAAAAGGAAGAAGCGGAAGCCCGCGCACTGAGTAACAATATACTGCGAAATGGAATACCAGAAGATAAGTTATGCGTTGCAATAGTCAGGTCATTGCAGTTAAATCCAGAAAACGAAGAGCTAATGAAATATGTGATTGATCACTATGGCGATGCGGATTGTGAAATTGAAAAGCTGGGAGACTTTTTCGGATTTGATCTAAAGAAAATGAAAAAGAAAAGGATAGATGAAAAATTTGGAAAGTTAGAAAAAAAAGAATACTCAACAGAAGAAGAACTTATAAAGGAAAAAGAGCAAATTATCCAATTATGTCAAAAATATGGTATTGAAAATAAAGAATATGTCAAAGTTCTGGATGAGAAATGGCAGGTAATTGACAAAAAGTTAAGAACTGTGGAAGGAGTAGAGTATAGAACAAGGGATATAGCCAGAAATGTAGAGAAAGATATTAGTACATTTAATCAGAAATGTGCAGAATATGACTGGAATAATATTAATTTGCTAGATGAGAATTGTAAAGAAAAGTATGAAATGGAAATTAAGAGTATTAATTATCTGGAAAAAGATTTTGAAGTACAGATTCATGAAAGACTAGATGTTGTGTGGGAAGAGTATATATACAAACAGGAAATTATACAAAGACTTTCGGATCCAGAAACATTCTTGGATAGATTTTGTGAAATTGTTAAGAATTCGTCTTTCTATGAAGGACTTAAAAAAAGAATACATTTTCATGATTTTGTTCTTGATAGGAAAAACAAAGCGCCTTCATTTAATAGGGAAGATGGGCAGGCGTTGCTCTTTATTGATCGGACACTAATGGGAGGTGGAAAAAAGGGAACAGTATTTACTACACGAAAATTAATCGAGTATGATAAAAATCAGGTCAAACAGGTTCGTTTAGCGGAAATTACATCTATAAAGACTGAGAATAAAAAATTATTGGTGTTAGATGCTGGACAGAATACTATAATGACATTCGAAATTCCATTTTTGGTAGCTGATAACCAAGTAAAGAGGTACGCTGCATTATTGGATGCTTTAGCACTAGGTATAGCAAAAACAGATTGTTCATCATTGGAAAATAATATTTTGGCAATGAACGTAATGGAACATACTGGACAGATAATAGATCAGATACAACAGGATGAAGACTTTAAAGAAGCAGAAGGTAAGTTGGATATCCAAGGAAGCCATTCTTGTTATGAAAATGATGATATAAATATAGTGGAAAAAGAGAATAATGTTAAAAGAGAGGCTGAGATAGACGATAATAGAAAGACTAAACAACCCACAGATAAAAATGCAGTAACAGGCGGTATAAGTATAAAATTAAATAAGGAAAGTACTGATAGAACAGAATGCAAAAAGAAACAATCTGTGTTTGGAGTAATCTCATTTATTATAGGTATTTTTAATATTTTGACTTTGGGTGCCTACTTTATATTAGGAATTGCTGGTATTATCTTGGGAATTATTGGAATACGGGATAAAGAAAAGAAAAATGGTTTTGCAGCCATAGGATTGACTTTGTCAGTAATCTCGTTAGTAATTTTTGCAGTTATGATAATTGTGGCATTATTTTTGGGAAATTATACAGATGATGATTTTGATATAAATCAGTCTATAATAAACCAAAATGAGTTGGAGAAAAGCGTGCCTGAATATGGTACAAATGTGGAAATTGAAACTGTATATAATAATGAAAATATAAGCCAGATTGAGATTAGGAAAACGGAGAATACCAGTCATGATGATGTAAAAATGACCATAGATGCACTGATAGGTACATATGCTTGGACATGGGGGAAAATGAAGATTTCTGCGGAGCAGAGATTACTATTTATTATGATGCGGACAATACCTTGTGTATAGATGGTTACAGCTGGTCAGGTGTAAGTATTAGTGAAATCAGCGGAAGTGTTACGAACATATTTGAGGATGGAAGTATTGAATATTTAGATGAGTGGGGTGCAGGTATTATAATTCATCCTGCAAATAATGGTGGAATTAGTGTAGAGGAGCATGGAACACTTGGAGAAGTGGGGACATCATTCTCAGGAGAATATCAAAAAATATTGGATGATAGTTCAAATTTAGGTGTATCAGCGAGCACTATTATTGAAGAGTGAATATATTCGGACGAGGCGGCTAAGTATGTGGAAAAAATTGGGGGCGATGTTTGGCGGTGCCATGACAGCTTCGTTTGAATCTGATTGCAATGATTTAGATGTGATATTTACACTTTCGGTGGAAACTCTCAGCACAGACGGAGGTGATTTAACAGATGCACAGGGAAAGCCTGTTTGGGAGCTTATGCAGCAGCAATATGATGGTACAAAGGACAGCCTTATTCCTGTGCTTGATATGTTTAAAGATACGATTGGAGATACGAAATATAAAAAACTAATTTAAAAAAATGGAGGCATAAGAGGAATGATGGAAAATATTTTGATAGGGCTTTTGATCAGTGGTATAGCTGTATTAGTTCGATCGAAGGTAAATAAGAACAAGGTAAGTAGAAATTTAGTAGCATTGATGATAGCAGGAGTTTTTATTATTTTATTATCAGAGAATTCGAGTGCTTTGTATAAAGTTTCGGCAAATTATGGGGATGATCAAAATCAAATTGAATACAATATAGAAGAATGCTTGTTTTCTCTTCCAGATTACCCGTATCAGAATAAAAGAAAAGCCAATAAAGTGATGAAAATTTACAAGAAAGCAATGAAAGCTGATATAGAAGACTTTGTATATTTAGAGGAAGTATCAAAAGGTGGTTTTTTTACAGAAAGTAAAATACACTATAAAAAGACAATTAATGAGGAGAAAGCTGTATATAGATATTATGGGAAATTGAATAAGAAGAACGAGCCGGATGGTATAGGTATTTTGTTGGAAGTATTTAATAACAATCTATATGATTTAGAAGACATTAACCCTCCTAAATTTATGGTAGCAGTTTATTACATTGGTGGTTTTAAAAATGGATTTAAGAATGGTTATGGCATTGAGTATAGTAATCGTTATGAGGAACATGAATTTGTATTAAAATATGAAGGGAATTTTAAGAAAGGAAAATATAATGGTAAGGGAACTGCCTATTTAGGTGTTGACAGAAGAGTAGATTTGGCAGTAAGAAATGAACTTTTATCATTACTTAATAATGCACTTATGTCTGAGTCTACTGATAATAAATTTTTTCCTTACATTAAAGGGAATAAATTGATTACATATCCCGTATTGTTGACTAATAAGTATTATGAAGGGAAATTTAAAGAAGGGTCATATAATGGAAAAGGAAAAATATATGATCATGAATGGGATGATGTGTCGCTGGTGGAATATGACTATATTAGGTATAATGGAAAATTTAAAAATGGCAAATATGAAGGTAAAGGAACGTTGTATTTTGACAAGGAGATTGCAGAGTATAAAGGTGCGTTTAAAAACGGGAAATATCATGGAAAAGGTATTCTATATGATAGAAAAGGTAATGTACTTCACAAAGGCAAATTTAAGAATGGTGAAATAGCATAATAACAGGGATTTATAGGTGAAAAGTGTGTTTTGTATGCACTGTTGATTAGAGGAATAGAAAACAATTTATAACAGAAAAGCATCTGTAAAGAAAAATGGCACGGTAGAAAATCTTGTATACGGCAGAGACTATGAGATTGCTGCTTATGGAAGCAATGACAAAAAAGGCAGCGGAACCATTGTATTGCGCGGACTTGGAAATTATTATGGGGAAAAGACCGTGAAATTTAAGATTGTGGGAAAAAGCGTACAGTAGATACATCTTTTTTGACAGCCGGGGTCATAGAAACGGAAAAATAGTTTCTATGACCTTTTTTTGATGTCAAGTACATATTCTGTCGTTAAAAATCTTAAAATCGCTATAAACTGCCTATTTTAAGATTTTTAACGACAAATACTGATTTGCAACAGGAAGTGATTTCATTTAAGATATTCTTATTAATATAGAAAGGGGGAGAGATAAATAACAAGGAAAGATGCTGTAAGCGTACACGAACACAACGGGAAGGAGAGAAAAAATGTCACAAGAAATATTGGAAGCGTTAGCAAATGAAAATCTTCAATTAGTGAAAATGTCTATGGACCATGACTCAGAGATTTCAAAGGAAATGATAAAACTTGGGAAACTTAGAGATGACTTTGAGAAGGTTTTAAGTGAGGAGGAGAAAGAGGCGTTTGAGAATATGAAAAACACAAGTGACAGCGTGAGCCTGAATTATGCAACAGAGCGATTTATTACAGGCTTTCGGCTGGGAGTAATGATGATGATGGAAGTATTTGCTGGAAGTGATAAACTAATCATACATGAATGAAAGTATAATTTGCTAAGTCAGAATGGAAACCAAGAAAATACAAGCGATTGAATCAACAGGAAGGGCTTGAAAAACAGCTCTTTTTGTGATGCATATATTGTCTGGAATGAAAAAGCTAAGCCCATTGGTCAGGGTTGTAATTCATCATAAGTCAAGCTATAATATATGTGTGGCTTTTGAAAGCAAAGAGGAAGTGCAACAAGATTTTTAAACACAGAAATGAGGAAATTTTATGAGGAGAGGCTTAAAAAAATCAAAACAGATGATGGCAGAGCTTATATCAGCAGTATTATTGATGACTTCTTTACCACAGGGAAGTACATATGTTTATGCTGCTGAACAAATGAGCGCGCCGCAGGCGGAGGCACAGATATCTGAGAACGCAGAAACAACGTATTCGAACATGGCGGCAGAGACCGCAGAGGGCAGTGAGGCTGCCAGAACGCAGGAGGCAGAGGACAAGCCCGAGCAGCAAGAAACAGTAGAAAACGAAGAAACACAAGACGAAATAGCGTTTACACAAAATGCAGACTGTGAGGAGACAGAACCGAAAACAGAAGCAGAGTCAAAAACAAAAACAGAACCAGAAACAGAGACAACATCACAAGAGGAAAGTGAAGAAACTGACACAGAAGCCGCCACGGAATCAGAACTGGAAACAGTGTATACAGAGGAGACAGCACCACAGGAGAGGCTTGTGTCTGTAGAGCTGGCGGGAGTATATCAGTTTGGCAGTGCGCCTTCAGAACGCGGGCATGTTTCTGCTTTTTCTGAGAGCGTAGCGGCGGATACAGATACAGCTAGATTAGAACAATATCTCTATCAGCAGATGAAAGAACGCCGTGAAAATATTAATATTGAATCATATGGCATCAGTAAAGATCAGATTGGCGCTATCATATCAGGTGTACTGAACGAGAACCCAGACCTCTATTTTGTCAAGAAGGGTTTTAGCTATTGGCTCAGTGGGAACAATGTCCTGTCAGTTGACATGTCGTATGATACTTCGTATGATGACGATGCATTTCAGCAGGCAGTAAAGAAGGCATTGGCAGTCGTAAAGCCAGAGATGAGCGCGCTTCAAAAGGCGATTGCGCTGCATGATTATCTTACGGTAAATTGTGAATATGACAAAGAAAATTATGATAATAATGAAATTCCAGATGCGTCATATACTGCATATGGTACGCTGGTAAACCGTACCTCGGTCTGTGAAGGCTATGCCCTTACCTATAAGTATCTCCTGAACCAGTCAGGAATTAAGTGTCTGATGGTAAGGAGCGATAAAATGAATCATGCATGGAATTTGGTTCAGCTAGATGGAAAATACTATCAGGTGGATGTCACATGGGATGATCCGACATGGGATCAAATCGGCAGGGCACGGCACCAACACATGTTTCGAAGTGATGATGCTTTTGAGACTGCTTGTGAGCATTACGGCTGGACAGTGACAGAAGGCAGCGAGGTGGTGGATTATAAGGCTGCAGATACAAGCTATGACAACGCATTTTGGCTGAAAAGTAATGCGCCGCTGGTTTTTGTGGGAGAGGACTGCTATTATGTCACATATGAGGACACCAGCGTCATCAAGAGAACCAGATTGTCTGATACTACGGAAGGTGGAACAACAGTTTGTGAACTTGGCAGATGGGCGGTCTGGCAGGGAAACGGCTTCTGGCAGGGGGCATATTCTGGCTTGTTTTATGCAAATGACCGTCTGTACTATAATGACCAGTCAGCGATTCACAGCTTTGCGCTGGATAGTGAAGGGAATGCGGTTGACAAACGAGAGGAGTTCAAGGCGGATACCTCAAATGGCTACATTTATGGCAGTGCATTTTGTCAGGGAAAAGTGCTGTATTCTATCCATCAGAATCCTAATATATCAGCGAAGGAGACAGTTCTGACGGCAGATATCACGATTGAGATAGAACAGCCGTCAGAAATACCAGTGGAAAAAATTGAGCTGGATCAGGAAACACTCATCTTGGCGGCAGGTGATACCGCGGTTTTAAAGGCTGTTGTAACGCCCAATGACGCCACTGATGCAGAGATTACATGGGAGAGCAGTGATACTGCCATCGCAGCAGTATCAGACGGCACGGTCACGGCTGTGGCGGCTGGAAGCTGTACCATCACGGCAAGTGCAGGCGGGAAAATGGCTGTCTGTGAAGTGCTCGTAACGGATAATCAAGAAGATGCAAGCGCAGGCGGAAGCTATGGAAATATTACATGGAAAATTGACAAAGATGGAAAGCTGACTGTGACAGGAACAGGGGAGTTTTCAGAAGCTGGCGGCCTTAACAGGGCGCCATGGTATGACAGCCGTGAGCTTATCACCTCAGCAGAAATCAAGGTATCAGAGCTGACAGACGCATCTGCGATGTTTTATCATTGCGAGAAGCTGGCAAGTGTAGATGTGAGCGGTCTTGATACGAAGGCTGTAACGAATATGAGCCAGATGTTTGGCGGATGCAGCAGATTGACAATGCTGGATTTAAGCAGCCTAGATGCTAGTAAGGTAACAAATATAAGCGGTATATTCGAAGGCTGTGCGAAGCTGTCAACCATTTATACGCCAGTCGGTCTCACGATTGCAGCAGCGCTGCCCGCCAGTGAAGGGGAGGTCTGGTATCAGCCTGACAAAACCGTAATTACTGAATTGCCGCGGAACCTAAACCACAGTGTCCAACTGACAAAGAACAGCGTTCCGACAGTCAAAGACCCTTATATTAGAATCCAGAAAACAAAAACAGTGTATCAATGCGGGGACAGCTTAAATACGGACGATTTGACAGTAATGTATTACGGCAGCGATGGGACAGCGGAGGTGGTTACGGATTATACGACAAATGCCAAAGAAATTGACATGTCAGTTGCAGGGACAAAGAAACTGACAGTAAATTATCAGGGACTGACAGCAGCTTTGGAACTGATTGTGACAGCGGCAGACCCCGGCAAGGAAACCTGTAAAGTAACCTTCGACCTTCAAGGACACGGTACCGCTCTGGAGGAATACTTCACTTACACAGCAGTCAAGAAGGGCACGTGCATCAAACCGCCCACAGCACCCACAGCGGAGGGATACGAATTTACAGGCTGGTATAAAGAGGCAGACTGCAAGACTCTGTGGGATTTTGCAAAGAATACTATCGAGAAGGATACTATTTTGTATGCAGGCTGGGAACCCGGTGACAAACCAGAGGAGAAGCCGCAGGTGAACAGCGTGCTGTTTCCAAAGCAGAAAAGTGAATACAGTGCTGTATATACAGGCGAGCAGATTCGCCCTGTGATGATTGTGGCTCATCAGTACACAGATGCGAATGGTAAGACAAAGACACAGAAGCTGAGGCTGAACGTGGACTATACAGTGCGCTACAGCAATAATGTGGAGGCGGGCGAAAATACGGCACAGGTAACAGTACGGGGAATTGGTGAATATACAGGCTCAATGACAAAGAACTACACGATTCTGCCCAAAAGTATCAGGAATGTTACGATTTCGCCAGTAGGAGATATTGTATTTGGTGAAAAACCTTCCGTCAGGGTAACTGACGGAGTACTGGAGCTTGCCGAAGGCACTGATTATACGATTCATTTGTCCACGACAGGTTCAGCCGATTCGGATACGCAGTCTGTGCTGACCGTGGAGGGGATTGGAAATTATACAGGTACTTCAAAGAAAAGTGCAAAGTTTAACATTCTCAAAACAGATACAGAACTTCAGCCAATTTCATCACAAAATATCCGCGTGACGTTTAAAAAATTGCCCGCGAAAGGATATACATACAATGGAAAGGCGCAGAAACCAAGTGTGGTCGTAACCGATACATCGACTGGAAGGAAGATTTCTTCAAGCATGTACAAGGTTATTTACAGCGACAACATCAATGCGGGAGAAGAAACCGCAAAAGTGTGGGTAGTCGGCGTAAGCAAAAAAGGAAGAGGATATTATGGAAAATCAGACCCGCTGTATTTTGATATCAAACAAAAGGATTTTGGCAAAGTATCGGCATCGCTGACCAGCATGATTCCAAAGACGGGAGACATCGACCAGATTAAGAAGGCTATTCGTGAGGCAATTACCGTAAAGGATGCAAAACATGTGTTTTTTGAGAATGAGTACACGATAGATTACGGTGCGCTCAACTCGGTTGGTGAGATTCAAATCGGAGTCAAATATCCGATCACGCTCACACCCAAGGCAGGCGGCAATTACGTGGAAACTTCCCAAAAGAAGATTTCCATAAAGTTTGGCCAGCTAAATCTTGCGAGCAAGACTGCAAATGTTTCGGTCAAGATCACAAATGCACCGCAGGGTGAACTGGAATTGAGCTACAATGGCACTATGCTTGAAAAAGACAAGGATTACACTGCGACAGTAAAGCCGGAGAAGAATAAGAAAACGTACACAGTAAAAATAAGAGCCGTAAAAAACAGTGCCTATAAGGGAAGCAGAACCTTTAAAAATGTGCCCTATGACCAAGGCACGGGCGAAGATGGTTCTGATGAGATTATAGACCCTGCTGTCAAGCCAGCAGTATCGAACAATAAGGATGCACAGAATTACCGCTGGAATGACAATTACAATTGGAACTGGGCTGACACTGTCAAGTCCTATCTGTATGAAAATCAGCATAGCGGCATTACAAGGGTAGAATATATCAATGGGAAAATTGTGGCGGAGGACTATGACGACAGCTTCAAACTGCGCGCAAGCCGCACAATTCCTATGGAATTGTCCATATGGGGCGGCTTTTATGCAGGCGCTCAGTATAATTTTCTCATTTTCGGACAGAAAAATTCCTCGCAGGACGACAACGCAGAAGTGGTACGTGTCGTAAAATATTCTAAAGACTGGCAGCGGCTGGGGCAGGCAAGCCTTTGCGGCGCAAATACCGTTATGCCGTTTGACGCAGGCTCTCTACGCTGTGCCGAGTATGGCGGTTACTTATATATCCGCACCAGTCATAAAATGTATGCGTCAGATGATGGACTCAATCATCAGGCAAATATGACGCTTGCAGTACGCCAAAATGATATGGAAATTACAGATTCCTTTTATCGCGTAATGAACAGTTGTGTGGGTTATGCCAGCCACTCGTTCAACCAGTTTATTCTTGTTGACCAGAACCAAAAGATTGTCGCACTAGACCATGGCGATGCTTATCCGCGCAGTATTGTACTGACACGCCCCAAAACAGCAAAAGCCGGCGATGACAAATTAAGCGGAGGGTCTGAGGAGAGCAGCTTGGTGGATTTTCCAGGAGAAATTGGTGAGAACTGTACAGGTGCCTCCGTTGGTGGTTTTGCGGAGACAAAAAATGGCTATATAACTGCGTTTAATTATGACGGAAAGGGAAGTAAAGCTTCACGTGCGGTATATCTTGGATACACAGATAAAAGTGAGCTGGCTTCAAAAGTGACGCCAATTACAGCGTACGATGGAATGCGGACCCCAGTACTTGCGCCAGCAGGACTTGACGGCGGGTATGTGATGTGGACAGATGCAAAGGGTAAATTTTATTATACCCAGTATGCAGACGGCGGCGCCATCGGTACTGTCGGTACAGCCAGTGCGGCTTTGTCCGACTGCCAGCCGATCGTGCATAACGGTGCGGTTATATGGTACGTGACACAAAAATCGGTTCCAGTCTTTTACAAGCTGGATTTATCCTCTCATAAAATTTCTGAAGTAAAGGCTAAATAGGAAAGGGGGACATATAAAATGGGAAAGGATAAGATACGCAGAACAAATTAAAAAATTGACAAGGTATGAAATGAAAAACCGAATATCGGCATACAGGGAATCATAATGTTATAAGGAGAGAGAATGCAGAGGTCGAAAAAGACATTATGGAAGATGAAACAAAGACACGGTTTAATGTTTCGTATAAAAAGAAAAACATTCGAGTTCTTCTTGAATTTTCAGAGGAACAGGGAGATGAGAACGCAGAGGAGTTTTACAGCCGCCTAAAAAAATATTATATGGAAAAGCTGAAAATAATCCTTTGAAAACAGAATTGTCGGCGTTAAAATTGAATAAGGAAAACGAGTGTGCCCTGTTTGAAAGAATATGTGTGGCTGTCGGGAAAATTCCGACAGCCCATATTATGTTAGGAGGAAAGCGGTATGAATAAAAAACTGGTAAGGACATTATTGAGGGTATCGTCAAGACAGCAGCTTCATGGTGATGACATTCCGTTGCAGAGGGCTGAAACAAAAAATTTTATAGAGCAGCATTCAGAGTGGGCATTTGATAGAGAGTATATCGAAAAGGCTGTTTCGGGCTATAAAAATGGCATTGAGGACAGGGAAGTGCTGATGGAAATACTTGAAGATGCAAGAAAGCATGAATTTGATATCCTGTTAACATATATGTCAGATAGGATTGGAAGAAGGGAGGAGTATAGTTTTTATATCAGTACATTAAACAATCTGGGCGTTGAAGTCTGGACGGTAAAAGATGGACTGCTTAAAAGTGAGGAGCATATTGATAAGCTGTTAAACTATATCCGTTTCTGGCAGAATGAGGGTGAGAGCAAGAAAACCAGTATGAGGGTGAGAGATGCGCAGATAGAAATGATAAAAGCAGGCAAGTTTGTAGGCGGAAAAGCGCCTTATGGATATCGCCTTGTTGATTCCGGGCAGATTAGCAGTCATGGAAGAATGTTGAAGAAACTGGAAATTGTGAACCATGAGGCAGACATTGTAAGAAAGATCTATGATTTATATGTTCAAAAGGGATATGGATATGAAAAGATTGCGAAGGAATTAGATCAAGAAGGAATAGCAGCGATTACAACAGAGAAGTGGAAGAGCGGGACGGTTTGCGGTATTATAAAAAATCCTGTTTATATGGGGTATTATGCAATACATCGGAGAAAGTCAGGTAATAATTTCAAAAGGCTGGACAGGAATGAATGGATTATATCAGAGAAACAAAATGAGGAAATTGTAATTATATCCCCCTTGGAGTGGGAGAAAGCGCAGGAGATACGGGAGTCAAAGAGAGCGCATTTACAGGAGTCCGCCAACAGGTCTGCTGATTTGTATGAGCAGCAGCACCATGCACCGTTTAATCCAAGGGGAAAGCTGGCATTGTTGGGGATTGTGTATTGCGGTTATTGTGGAAAGAAATTAAGGAATACAGGATACAATAATCATTGGAGAACGAAAGATGGGGAAGAGAAAGTTTCATGTGTCGGCAGATATGGATGTCCTGAGAAGTGCAGGGAGAGAAGCAGCTATTCGCAGGATTTCTTGGAGAGTACTGTCTTTCAGATCGTAGAGGGTTATTTAAGCAGATTAAAGAGCATGGATATCACAGAAGAACTGCAGAAAATGAAAGAACAACAGATGGAAAAGAGGGAGAATGAGAGAAAAGAAATTGCAAAGGAAACAGAGAAAATCACTAAGGAGATAAAGTCTTTGTATGATAAACTGCCAGATGCGATTCATGGGACATATTGTTTTTCGGAAGAAGAACTTGCAAAAATGATAGGGGAAAGAAAAGAACGGCTGGAGCAGTTAAAACAGGAAGATGCAAGCGTACAGGATACAAAGGATAGAGCAGAGCTTACATATGGTGATTTAGAGCGGTTTACAAGCATTGCCCCTGACTGGAAACAGGTATTTGGCGAGGCGGATGTACAGACAAAGAGAATGCTGCTGGCTTCATTAATCGAGAGGATTGACGTAAAGGATGAGGATATCAGCATTAAATTCCGAATAAGGATGGAGGATTTTGTACGTGAAACTGTTGGTTCCGGTACCATTCCGTATACACACGGTTCAGTGTGAAGGACATAATCGCCAGCGTATTGGCATAGATGGTATTTTCCGGCCATGTCGCATAGATTTCAGACGACACGACATTTTTGATATAGTCCGTGTACCGCACATAATAGTTGGGGGCGGAGGAGTCCTGTGGCAAGCCGTCATGCACGATGACATACTCTGGTATGACGACACGGCTCAGGACGATCTCGCCGCTCTCGTCCATCGGTTTGATCTCATCTTCTGGTATTTTGGGCGGATATTCCCCATATAATGTATGGTCAGGTATGACGATATCCTCCTCCGTTTCTCCGGGAGGCTCGACTTCGAGCGGATTCATGCTGACGGGCTGCACTGCCGTGACATCTGGTAGAATCTCTGTGCCGGAGATAAAGACGGGCTCATAGCCGGGGGCGGTGACAGAGATGTTGTACTCCGAGTAGGGCTGTACTTCGCTGATCTGGGTACTGTAGGACAGATTTGGGGCGGGGAGTGCGATGGTGTCCGTATTGCCGGATTCATTTGTGCTCAGCGTCTGTATCACGGTGTCGGGCGCGCCGGCGTAGGAGATGGTTATGGTGGCATTATTGATAGGGATAAAGCCCAGCGACGACGTGACGTTTAAGGTTAGGTTTCCAGAATAAGCCGGGGATTCGGCTTTATTGATATCAAGATCAGACATAAAATTCCCCTGCATATGTTTTTTATAATATATGCAGGGGAGTTTGATTTGTTCCGCGCTGAGGACTGCACTATTTTTTCATGCCAGCCCGTTTTCTGAGTGTAGGGTCCAGAATTTTTTTGCGGATACGCAGGTGCTCTGGGGTGACTTCGAGCAGCTCATCGGTATCAATGAAGTCGAGCGCCTGCTCAAGACTTAATATTTTGGGCGGTGTGAGACGCAGTGCCTCGTCGGCGCTGGAAGAACGCGTGTTTGTTAGCTGCTTTTTCTTGCAGACATTCAACTCAATATCCTCGCCTTTTCCGTTCTGGCCTACCACCATGCCAGAGTAAACTTTTTCGCCGGGGCTGATAAACAAAGTGCCGCGCTCCTGGGCATTGTACAGACCGTAGGTAATCGCCTCGCCAGCCTCGTAGGCGATCAGCGAGCCCTGCTTGCGGTACTGGATATCGCCCTTGTAGGGCCCATAGCCGTCAAACGTAGTGTTCAGAATGCCGTTGCCCTTGGTGTCGGTCATAAATTCACCGCGGTAGCCAATCAGCCCGCGCGAGGGGATAGAGAACTCAAGACGGGCATAGCCGCCGCTTGCCTTGCCCATGTTTTGCAGCTCGCCCTTTCGCTGGCTGAGCTTCTCGATGACCGTGCCTGAAAATTCTTCGGGAACGTCTACATAGGCAAGCTCCATCGGTTCTAGTTTCTTGCCGTTTTCATCATTTTTGTAGAGCACCTCCGCCTTGCTGACTGCAAACTCAAAACCTTCGCGGCGCATATTTTCGATAAGGACGGACAGATGCAGCTCGCCGCGCCCGGAAACCTTGAAGGAATCGGCGCTCTCTGTTTCCTCCACACGCAGGGAGACATCGGTGTTGAGCTCGCGGAAGAGCCTGTCGCGCAGATGGCGGCTGGTCACGTACTTGCCCTCCTGTCCGGCGAGCGGCGAGTCATTGACGATAAACTGCATCGCAATGGTCGGCTCACTGATTTTCTGGAAAGGAATGGGCGCCACATGGTCAACGGCACAGAGCGTGTCGCCGATATGGATATCGGCAATGCCTGATATGGCGACAATCGAGCCGATGCCAGCCTGCTTTACTTCTATTTTATTGAGACCGTCAAACTCATAGAGCTTGCTGACCTTTACTTTCTTCTGCTTGTCTGGCTCGTGGTGGTTGCAGATGACAACCTCCTGATTGACGGCGATCGAGCCGTTGTCCACCTTGCCCACACCAATGCGCCCTACGTATTCATTGTAGTCGATGGTGCTGATCAGAACTTGCGTTCCTGCATCTGGGTCGCCCTCCGGTGCTGGAATGTAGTCTAGGATTGTCTCGAATAAGGGCGTCATGTCCACCCCGCTGCCATCTTCGTCGAGCGTGGCAGTGCCTGCTTTTGCCGAGGCGAACACAAAGGGGCAGTCAAGCTGCGAATCGTCTGCGTCCAGCTCGAGAAACAGCTCTAATACTTCGTCCACAACTTCGGCTGCACGCGCCTCCGGGCGGTCAATTTTGTTGATGCACACGATGACAGGCAGCTTGAGCTCAAGCGCTTTTCGCAGTACGAACTTTGTCTGGGGCATGGCACCCTCAAAGGCGTCAACGACAAGAATCACACCGTTTACCATCTTGAGAACACGCTCAACTTCGCCGCCAAAATCCGCGTGGCCGGGGGTGTCAATGATATTGATTTTCGTATTTTTATACATAACGGCTGTATTTTTTGATAATATGGTGATGCCGCGCTCGCGCTCGATGTCATTGGAATCCATGACGCGCTCGGCAACCTCCTGATTTTCGCGGAATACGCCGCTTTGCTTTAACAGCTCATCTACCAGTGTGGTCTTGCCGTGGTCTACATGGGCAATGATCGCTACATTTCTGACATCTTCTCTTTTCTGAATCATATAATTCCTCCATGATCATTGATATCTAAATTCTCCTCAAAACTAAAATAGTATAGCACTTGTCCTTATTTTTTGCAAGTTTTATAAAAATTTCCATCGAACATTTCTACGGCAATTGGCATATTGCGGCGTTTTCTCTGATAGATGGTTGCCATATATGGTCGAAACCTGTCGAAATTTGTAAAAATAAGGGAAAATTTGCGATAAAAAATGCTTTATAATCTGTATAAAGTAGCATATGATTTAACTACAAGAACGAAGGGAGAATGATATAATGCAAGAAACATTAAAGACAAAAAATGGATATCATGAGCAGGTGATTGAAAACAATCAGGTAACTGTGATGGGAGAGGTCGTGAGTGAGTTCTCATTCAGCCATGAAATATTTGGTGAGGGCTTTTATATGGTCGATATTCAGGTGGCGAGGCTGTCTGAGTCCATGGACATTATACCAGTGATGATTTCAGAGCGTCTGCTCGACGTAAATGGGGACTACAGAGGGATGATGGTCGTGGTAAACGGTCAGTTCCGTTCCTACAACAGACACGAGGAGCACAAAAATAAGCTGGTTCTCTCTGTATTTGCCAGAGAGATTGAATTTGTGGAGGAGATCAGCGAGAACATCAAAACGAATCAGATCTTCCTTGACGGCTTTGTTTGCAAGGAACCTGTATATAGAAAGACTCCTCTTGGCCGCGAGATTGCGGACCTGCTTTTGGCAGTCAACCGTCCATACGGCAAATCTGATTATATTCCCTGTATCTGTTGGGGAAGAAATGCCCGTTATGCCTCTAATTTCGAGGTGGGAGAGCGCTGCTTGGTGTGGGGGCGTATCCAGTCAAGAGAGTACATGAAAAAGCTTTCAGACGATGAACTTGAGAAGCGGATTGCCTATGAAGTCTCTGTCAGCAAGCTTGAACTTCCAGAGGAGGACGAGGAGGCATAACAGCAGCAAAACATAAAAGAACCTTGCAATATCCTATATGTTATGCTATCATGTTCGAAGCGATAATTGTTCATATCTGGAAAGGACATAAGGTATAGATCAATGGAAAAAGGTTTAATACAGGTGTACAGCGGGGAAGGTCACGGCAAATCTGCTGCTGCCCTTGGCAGGGCGGTACAGATGGCAAGCATGGGCAGAGATGTGGTAATCATCAATTTCCTGAAAAGTTATCAGAACGAGGCGTTTTTAAAAAGAATGGAGCCGGAGATCAAAATTTTCCGCTTTGAGAAGAGCGAGGAGGAGTTTGCACAGCTTTCTGACAAACACAAACAGGAGGAGATCTATAACATCAAAAATGGTCTGAATTTTGCCAAAAAGGTCCTCACAACTGGGGAATGCGGTCTGTTAATTCTGGATGAGGTGCTTGGCTTGATTGATAATGGCATTATTACGATCGAGGATTTAAAACACATTCTGGAGGCGAGGAGTGAAGATGTGGATATCATTCTGACAGGGATACGGCTCAATGAGGAGGTTCGCAGGCTGGCAGATGAGATCTTTAAAATTGAAGTTGTCTGAACAGAGGAGCTTTGCGGCTCCTTTGTTGGCGCATAGGGATTCCCAGACGATGAATCTTTGATTTTGCGGTTGACAGTGGGTGGCGAAGGTTATATAATAAAAAAATAAGAGAAAATTCAGGTAGAGGTTGCGTTCTTTATCAGTACCTTTTATGAGGTGTCAGGCGCTGTTAAGGAGAAGGAAAAGGAAAGGACGCCGAAAGCGGTGAGCCGCCTGAGGGTTTGCTGCTTGGGCATACGGTTAAGAGCCGTATGACTGTCATCAACAGATGGAGAGCTATCATTTTCAGCCGCGCCGGGCGCAGACCGGCAGATGGAGATTCGTAAGCATATGATGCCGACTGTCTATTGACTAGACGATCGGTTTTTCTTATTTTGTGCTATCTTTTTGTCAAAATATGTTAATTCAAGAAATAAGGAGGATTACATTATGTCTATATTCAAAGGAGCAGGTGTCGCGATTGTCACACCGATGAAACCAGACGGAGAAGTGAATTACGAGGCGTTTGCAAAGCTGATCGAGTTTCAGATCTCAAACAATACGGACGCGATCATCGTCTGCGGTACGACAGGTGAGGCGTCAACATTGACACACGAGGAGCATATTGAGTGTATCCGTTTCTGCGTGCAGCAGGTGGCAAAGAGAGTGCCGGTGATTGCCGGAACAGGCTCAAACTGCACCCAGACAGCAATCTATCTCTCACAGGAAGCGCAGAAGGCTGGCGCCGATGGACTGCTGGTGGTCACACCGTACTACAACAAGGCGACACAGAAGGGCTTAAAAGAGCATTTTAAACTGATTGCGCAGGCGGTGGAGATTCCTATAATTCTCTACAATATTCCGGGCAGAACCGGCGGCGTGAATCTGCTGCCAGAGACGATTGTATCCTTGTGCGAGGAGGAGGCAAACATCGTGGGCGTGAAGGACGCGACGGATAACTTTATCCAGTACGCAAAGCTTATGGCGCTCGCGAAGGGAAAAGTGGATGTCTATTCCGGCAATGACAATCAGATTGTGCCGTTTCTGTCGCTGGGCGCAAAGGGCGTGATCTCTGTGCTGTCCAATATCGCACCGCAGCAGACACATGATATCTGTGCGAAATATTTTGAGGGCAATGTGGAGGAGAGCGCCCGCTTACAGCTTGAGGCGATTGAACTGGTCAGCGCGCTGTTTAGCGAGGTGAATCCGATTCCTGTCAAGAAAGCGATGAATCTGATGGGCCTTGAGGCGGGAACGCTCAGGAGACCACTGACAGACATGGAGGACGCAACGGCTGCAAAGTTAGAGCAGGCGATGAAAAATTACGGCATTCTCTAATACGGCAGAGAATGAAACGAGAAAACGATAGATAAAAAACGATGGATACGAAAACGATAGATAAGAAAGGAAATAGAAACATGACAAAAGTGATAATGCACGGCTGCAACGGGAAAATGGGGCAGATGATCACAGGCATCATCGCCTCAGACCCCGAGATTGAGATTGTCGCAGGGGTAGATGCTTCCGATCATATCAAGAATGCATATCCTGTATTTCACAGCATCGCAGAGTGCGATATTGCAGCAGATGTAGTGATAGACTTCTGTGTATCGCAGGCAGTTGACGCGCTGCTCGATTATTGTGTCGAGCGTCAGACGCCCTGTGTGCTCTGCACAACAGGACTTTCTGAGACGCAGCTTGCACATGTCGAGGAGGCATCGAAGAAAGTGGCAGTTCTGAAGTCCGCAAATATGTCCCTTGGCATCAATATGCTGCTCAAGCTCCTGAAGGCGGCGGCAGAGGTGCTGGTGCCTGCTGGCTTTGATATAGAGATTGTCGAGAAACACCATAATCAGAAGGTCGATGCGCCGAGCGGCACAGCGCTTGCACTTGCGGACAGCATCAATGAGGAGTTTGACAACGCGTATGAGTATGTTTATGACAGAAGCCAAGTGCGGGCACAGCGCACAGACAAAGAAATCGGTATCAGCGCCGTGCGGGGCGGTACGATTGTGGGCGACCATGATGTGATTTTTGCTGGCGAGGACGAGGTGATCACATTTTCACACAGGGCATATTCTAAGGCATTGTTTGGAAAAGGCGCAGTTCAGGCGGCAAAATTTCTCAGCGGGAAACCCGCAGGCAGATATGATATGAAGGACGTAATCGGATAATTTGCGGTTCGTATGGAGGCTTCAATGGAATTTCGACCATGTATCGACCTGCACAACGGGCAGGTCAAGCAGATTGTGGGCAGTTCGCTTGCAGATCAAAATGACGAGGCTGTAGAAAACTTTGTGGCGGCAGCGGACGCAGCGTACTATGCTAAATTATATCAGGAGAAAGGGCTTAAAGGCGGGCATATTATCCTGCTCAATCCTGAATCCAGCCCATATTACGAACAGACGAAAGCGCAGGCGGTGAGTGCGCTTGGCGCCTATCGCGGCGGACTCCAAGTCGGCGGGGGTATTCATGCGGAGAATGCAGCCTTTTTTCTGGAGGCGGGCGCGTCACATGTGATTGTGACTTCCTATGTATTTTATGGCGGACATATCCATATGGAGCGCTTAGAGAAGCTCTGCCGTACCGTCGGCAGAGAACATCTGGTGCTGGATTTGAGCTGTAGAAAGCGGGGAGACGCGTATTATATTGTGACAGACCGCTGGCAGAATTTTACAGAGGAAAAGGTTGACAGCCATACGCTTAATCTGCTCGCAGGCTTCTGTGATGAATTTCTGATTCATGCGGTTGACGTAGAGGGAAAAAATCAGGGAATCGAGGAGGCGCTGGTCAGACAGCTCGGCGCGTGGTCCCAAAGTGGTGAAGGGCTATCCAAAATACCAATCACTTACGCCGGCGGCGTGCACAGCTACGAGGATATCGGGCTGCTTAGAACGCTTGGCGGCGGCAGAATCCATGTGACAGTCGGAAGTGCGCTGGAAATCTTTGGCGGCAGCCTTCTGCTGGAGGAAGTGATTCGAAGGTGTGCAGAATAAAAAATCTTCGTGAGAAATCTCACGAAGATTTTTTGTAGATTTGAATCCCGTAACACAATCGCTGATTTTATATCATCTATAAGCAATCTTATACTCTGGTCACGTTCACTGCCTGTGGTCCTTTTTCGCCATTGACAACTTCAAACTCGACATTGGCACCCTCATCAAGTGATTTGAACCCGTCCATCACAAGTCCTGAGTAGTGGACGAATACATCGTTACCAGCTTCGTCAGAGATAAAGCCATAACCTTTCTGATTGTTGAACCATTTTACTGTTCCTTTGTTCATGAGTAGATACCTCCAAAAAATATTCAGTGCGGCAGGTGTTGTGTCCATACCGCAACATTAATAGGATATCACAGCAAAATTCAAATGTAAATACATGATGTTGTCTTTTTATTTTTTGTTTATCCTTTATTTTAGAATTTTTTTATGTTAAAATATTGCCATTGGGGAGGTATGAGGAAAATGAAAAAAGAAAAAGTCCGCTATCATGTACTGTTTGTGCCAGACAAGGATACTCAGGCAGTCAAATTTTCGGTGAGTCTGGGGGTACTGGTGATATTTTTTATGGCAGTTGTCTTTGTGACAATCACGGCGCTTTCATACTGTTTTATCGTAGCAGGAGAGCTGGAGGAATCCAATCTTCAAGTGCTGAAACTGAAGGGGCAGCTCGACGAGCTCTCTGGGCAGAATGCGGCAATGCAGGTAGAGAATGAAGAACTACAGGAGAAAGTCGTGATATTGAGCGATACGGTCAATGGCAAAGTGCAGAAAGAGCAGGAGAGGGAGGCAGAAATTGCAAAATCTTATATTCCTACTGGTTATCCGGTGAAGGGCTCTGCGTCCTACAGCGAGAGCGAGACAGAGCTTGACGGAAACCCGATTGCAGTATTTCAGGCGTCGCCGGGCGTGAGCGTGATTGCAACTGCCAATGGCGAAGTTTCTTCGATTGCTGGAGATGAAGCGGTGGGATTTATTGTGATGGTCAATCACGGCAATGGATATTACTCGGTATACCGAAATGGTACAAGCCCAAAGGTGAAGGAGGGGGAAACTGTCACAAACACGACAGTGCTGTTTGATATGGAGGCGGGACATGAGACGCTGGGGTATCAGATTATCGAGAATGAACGGTTTATTGACCCGCTGAGCCTGATGGAGACATATGGTTAAAAACAGAACCCGGAAGTCCCGGGTTCTGTTTTCATACACACGTTCTGCGCTATTCTTCGTTTTGTTTGGCGGCGAGCCGTTCAAAGATCAGCTCATAGCCGTCGCTTCCATAATTGAGCGAACGGTTGACACGGCTGATCGTTGCGGTTGAGGCGCCTGTTTTTTCTGCAATCTCGAGATATGTTTTATGGTCACGCAGCATGGTAGCCACCTCGAAACGCTGAGAGAGCGAGAGCAGTTCATTGATGGTGCACAGATCTTCCAGAAAGTTATAGCTTTCCTCCTTGGTTTTGAGACATAACAGTGCATCAATCAGATGGTCTACAGAATCAGTTTTAATCTTTTTGTTCATGGTCCTTCCTCCCAATTAAAACTTTGTTGCTGTAAAGAAACTTTATTGCTGTAAAGTTTTACTGTTTTAAATATTCTAACATATTTGACAAGGAGTGTAAAGAAAAATAGTCATTGGTCTTGATAAGTAGTATTGAATACTATATAATTAGAAAAAAATGTACAACTTATATATAGTGAAAGGCATGGTAGTGCATATGCATATAGATACAAAAAATTTATTAAATAGTATTATGGATAGTTTTGATAGAATCAGCTATGTGAAATCTTCCGATATCCCCAATATAGATCTGTATATGGATCAGGTGACAACGTTCATGGACAAGAATTTCCGCAAGACGACGCGCTATCCCGGCGATGACAAGGTGATGACCAAGACCATGATTAACAATTATGCGAAGAATGACCTCCTGCCGCCGCCCGTCAGGAAAAAATATTCTAGGGAGCACATTCTGGTACTGATTTTCATTTATTATTATAAGGGCATTTTGTCCATCAGTGATATTCAGACGCTGCTAGGCCCTGTTACAGAGAAATTTTTCCACAAGGACGAAGCGTTTGACATACAGTCGGTTTACGAGGAGGTTTTTCAGGTAGGATATGACCAGATTGAGGCGCTCAAGCAGCATGTGATCGCAGAATATGAGTGCGCGATGGGGACATTTGAGGACGCCCCCGAGGAAAACAGGGAATTTTTGAAACTATTTTCCTTCATATGTTTTCTGAGTTTTGACGTGTATATGAAAAAACTGTTAATCGAGAAGCTGATTGATGAGCTCAAAGTGGATGGATTTAGGGCAGAACAAAAAGAGGATAATAAAAGAGGACAATAAAGAGGACAATAATAAGTAAAATCTGTTGAAATTGTCTGACAATCGTTTTATAATAAACTAATAGTGTGAAAACTGCTTCTGATGCAGTACACTATTATTTGGGCCGCCATGGGCGGCATCGACAATGATAATAAAGAAAGGGGGAAGGTTTTATGGGAATATCAGCAATTGCAGGATTTTCAGGACTTGGCGGTTATAGAATTTCATCTATTCACGGCAATCCTTACAGCATGAATGCGGTTCAAAAGATTGGGCAGAATGGCGGCAGATCTGGCAGACCGCTCGTCATCGCTTCTGAGGAGAAGAATGAGAACTTATACGTAAAGGATTACGGCGAGTTAGAGGCGCCTAAAGGCTCCGTCAGCAATGATTTTGCCGAGATGCTTGAGATGCAGGAGAGTATGCTGTCACAGAAGGACGAGGGCAGGAAATCAGACTATGCTTCCTATTTAAATGATACCATCGGTATGATGGGAATGCAGAACCGTTTGAGAGACCAGCTCAACGGCGCAGGTTTCGTACCATTTTCATAAGAATTTCTTAAAAAACACCTGTTAGGGTGTTTTTTTATTGAAATCTGTCGGGAAATAGTGTAATATGGAAGTCGTTATTTGGAAAAATCTGTGTAAGGGACTGTTGGTCAGAGGAGGGAATCAAAGTTGAGAAGGAATTTGAAGGCTTTATTTTTGAGGAGATTGGTGGCATGGTGTCTGGCTTTGTGCGTGTGTCTTGGCGTGGGATCTGAGGGCAGCATACTGACAGCGCACGCAAAGGATACAAAACCGTCCTACAAAATTATGGTCAATCGTGCGGCAAACTGTGTGACAGTCTATGAAAAAGATGCCAACGGCGAGTTTAGCATTCCTGTCAAAGCATTTGTGAGTTCATGCGGCAGGGAAGGCCACGAGACACCGCTTGGCACCTTTAAGACGAGCAACTATTACCAGTGGCGGCTGATGGTGGACGGCTCTTACGGTCACTATGCCGTTCGTTTTAATAAAGGAATCATGTTTCATTCGATACCGTATTATACCCGCAATGCCGGGAATATGGAGTGGGAACAGTACAATCTGCTCGGGGAGGACGCCTCTCTTGGCTGTGTGCGCCTGACGTGCGCGGATGCCAAGTGGATTTATGATAATTGTAAAAAGGGCACGGAGGTGGTCGTGTATGATGACCCTGAGAATCCGGGACCGCTTGGCAAACCTACCGAGATGAAGCTGACGGCGGACAATCCGATGAGAAAGTGGGACCCGACGGATACCGACCCTAAGAATCCTTGGAACCAGATCCGGCCGACGCTGTATCTGACAGACAACGTGGCAGATGAGGTGCTGAGGCTGCCGCTGGGGGCATCGCAGCATGATATTTACAAGGCAATCGGCTTGATGAATGCTGCGGGAGATATCTGTGAGCTGGGTGAGTACACATTGGATATTTCTGGAAGGTATGATTTGAACCAACAGGGCGTATACCATGTTTCTGTGCGGGGCGTGGGCATGTTTGGCGTCAGGACAGAGAAGAATATGATGCTGTGTGTGGGATAGCAGCATGAATGACAAAGGGAATGTCAGAAATTTTCTGATATTCCCTTTTGCTGTTGTCTTTATTTTGCCTTCTCCGCGAAGGTTTTGGTTACTAAATCATCATAGGATACATAGTTTTCGAGTTCTCCGGCTTCCATTAGAATGTTTTGCAGGAGGGTGAAGCTGTCCTCGGTAAAAATCAAATCTTCTTTCCATGTATCCTGTGTCTGGTAACGCGTCACGATGGTGGTGATTGTTTCAAGCTCCGTCTCAGGGAATTGTGGTTTAATAACATTTGCTATTTCATCGGCAGAATGGCTTGCGACATAATCCATGCCCTTCTGGAGTGCTTTGGTGAAGGAGAGCAGGACATCGGGATTTTCCTCGATATAGCTCTTTCTGGCACTGAAGGCGGTGTAGGGCACATAGCCTGAATCAACACCGAGAGAGGCGACGATATATCCTTTTTGCTGGGTTTCAAGCGAGGTTGCATGGGGTTCAAACTCAACGGTGAAGTCCGCATATCCAGCATCGCCTTCTTTGGCGCCTGCAAAAGCTGCTGCGGTGGAACCAAAGTCGATGCTGGTATCAATCGTGAGGTCCGTGTCGGGATTAATCTGGTTCATTTTGAGAATATACTCAAAGACCATCTGAGGCATGCCGCCTTTGCGCCCACCAAGAACGTAAGTTCCTTTCAGGTTATCCCAGTGAAAATCGTCGATCGGCGTGCGGCTCACAAGGAAGTTGCCGGCGCGCTGTGTCGGTTGGGCGAAGTTTACGGCATAATCCTGAGCGCCCTGCAAATAAGTATATATAGATGCTTCACTGCCCATAAAACCGATATCCGCCTCGCCGGTCAGCAGAGCTGTCATGGTCTTGTCTGCACCGTATCCTGTCACGAGTTCAAGGTCGATGCCCTCCGCGGCAAAGTACCCTTCCTCGATTGCGACATACATGGGTGCATAGAAGATGGAGTGTGCAACTTCGTTGAGTGTTACTTTTTTTGCCTGTCCGCCGGACTCCGGCTTCTCCCCGCACCCGCTGGCGAGCATGGAGATGACAAGGACTATCGTCAAAAGTATAGAGAGTGGTTTAAACTTTTTCATACGAATCCCCTTACTGATAGATTGTTATGAGTATCATATGCGTGAAAACCAAAACAGGTGATTGCCACGACAAACGCATGAGTAAATAAATTGTGAACAAATTCTTTTTTCTGGTATAATAAAAGAAAAAGGGGGATTTTGCCATGAATGAATTATTAGAGTGGATGGAATACATTGAAGATAACCGCCAGCAGACAAAGGT
>ERZ808037.690-NODE-690-length-28231-cov-12.946757_pt1 | contig 28231 bp, 23 predicted proteins | sample MGYA00380190_ERZ808037 | MGnify/ENA primary metagenome ERZ808037 (study PRJEB31490, sample SAMN06133399) | mouse gut metagenome | isolation source: J9 | host: mice | place: China: Chengdu | collected 2015-05 ...
CTTCACCGCCGCGTCCTTGATGGCGTCCACGGAGCAGAACCACTGCTCGGTGGCCCGGTAGATGATGGGGTGCTTGCACCGCCAGCAGTGGGGGTAGGAGTGGGTGATCTGGGCCTTGGCCAACAGGAAGCCCTCCGCCTCCAGGTCGGCCACCACCTGGTCGTTCCCCTTGGCGTAGAACTGACCGTTATAGCGGGCGTCGGTCATCACGCCCTTGGCGTTCACGGGGACGGGCACGCCGATGTGGGTAAGCCCCGCGTTGTCGTACCGCTGGCAGACCTCGAAGTCCTCGCCGCCGAAGCCGGGGGCGGTGTGGACGCAGCCGGTGCCCGCCTCCAGGGTGACGTGGCCGCCGTTGAGGATGACGCTGTCCTGGTCCAGCAGGGGGTGGCGGGCCACCATCAGCTCGAAGTCGGACCCCTTCAGGGTGGCCAGCACCTTACACGCCCCGAAGTCCAGCCCAGCCTGCTTGCACACCCCCTCGGCCAGCTCCTTGGCCAGCACGTAGACCTCCCCATTGGGGGCCTGGAGCAGCACGTAGTCAAAGTCCGCGTTCAGGGAGATGGCGGTGTTGCCGGGGATGGTCCAGGGGGTGGTGGTCCAGATGACGAAGAACAGCCTGCTGAGGTCGCAGAACTGCCCCAGCTTGCCCTTGTCGTCCTTCACGGGGAATTTCACGAAGATGGTGGTGCAGGGGTCGTCCTGGTAGTCGATCTCCGCCTCGGCCAGGGCGGTCTGGTCGTGGGGGCACCAGTAGACGGACTTCATGCCCTTGTAGATCAGGCCCTTCTCCGCCATCTTGCCGAAAACCTCGATCTGCTTGGCCTCAAACTCGGGCAGCAGGGTGATATAGGGGTTCTCCCACTCCCCCAGCACCCCCAGCCGCTGGAACTGCTCGGTCATGCGCCCCACGTACTGGGTGGCGAACTGCTGGCACTTGTCCCGGAACTGGGCGGTGGTCATCTCCTCCCGCTTCACGCTTTTGTCCTTGAGCACGGCGGTCTCGATGGGCAGGCCGTGGGTGTCCCAGCCGGGGACGTAGGGGCCGCAGTAGCCCGTCATGTTCTTGTACTTGACGATGATATCCTTGAGGATCTTGTTCATGGCGGTGCCGATGTGGATGTTGCCGTTGGCGTAGGGGGGGCCGTCGTGGAGGACGAACTTGGGCTTGCCGGCGTTCCGGTCCATCAGCTTGTGGTAGGTGATCCTGGCCCACTCCGGGTTGAGCAGCTCCGGCTCCCGGCGGGGCAGGCCCGCCCGCATGGGGAAATCGGTCTGGGGCAGGTGTACGGTCTGGTTGTAGTCCATGGGTGATTCTCCTTTATTATGAATGTTGATTATAGAAACAATCCTCTGCCCATTTGGCTGGATTGGAATCAATATATTCCCAGATTCTTCTGTAATCTTCACTATTCCTGATGATATGGTCATGGAAAGAACGCTGGAACAGCGTAGTGCCGCATTTACATGACCGTGTTACGATTGATTTTAGAACGCCGATGATGGTTGATACTGTAGGGGAGGGGCTTGCCCCTCCCGCTGGGGCCAGGTTTCCGCCACGCTCTGATATTCTCAGGAGCAGGTGGATGTGATTTGGCATAATAACGTATTTTTCAACGCGAACGAAGGAGAACCGGGTGTTCAAAAAGAGGATTTGGTTCTCCACGATTTCACCGTTGCGCGTTAACCTCACAACGGGAGGGGCAAGCCCCTCCCCTACAATGCTCGATAACACACATTGCCGATTTTTGGCGCATATTGTGATGAAATATGCGCCAGTAGAACCATAATCATAACCTTTTAATCTGGTAGGCTTTCTTTGTAATAAATTCATTTCGTTGTCCCACCTGCACGATCAAAAAACGCCCCTGTCCCCACAAGGAGACAAAGGCGTCATAAAACCTCTGCGGTACCACTCCAATTCCGCACGAAGCGCTGAGCCGTCGTGAGCAGCGGACTAAGACCGAAGCGGAGCGAACTGGCCGAAGCCGCCAGGGGCGGCGCAGGACAGTTTGCGCAGTCGGAGACCTTAGAACCGCGTCGCGAACAGGCGAAGCGTGACAATGCGGCACTCGTGCGCGCTGTAACGGGCACACCCGGCGGAGCCTACTGGCGGAGCTGTCTGAGACAGTCGCGTTGGGTCCGCGGCTCCCAGGGGATCTTCACCGGGTCCGCCCCGCCGCCCTCGCACCATGCGGGCGGCTCTCTGAGGGGCAGCCGTTCCGGCTACTCGTCCTGATCAAAGCCTCTGAATCATACGTCCCCTATATTATAGGCGGTCCGGGGATTTGTCAACCGTTTTCACCAGAAAAATTTCACAAAAAACGCGGCCCTCCCGTTCCGCGCCGCCGACGACCGTCCCAGAGCGGACGGCCCGCCACTGAGGCGCAGCAGGTGGACCCCGCCCGCCTGCCAGTGTCCAGACACAAGCGGCAGCACCAATGAGGGGCGTCCGCGTCGAAAGCCCCACGCGCCGGAAGGTCTGTGCCCACGTCTCGTGTCGGGCTCCCCCCTAAGCGCGCTCTTTGGTCACTTTCTCTCGCGCGAGAGAAAGTGACGCCCCCGGCAGGGCGCGGCCCCGCTTTTATTGCCGCGCCTGGAAGGCGTGCCACCCGCCCCGCTCCAAATGCTTTGTGACCGTAAAGCCGTTGGCCTCCAGGGCGGCCTTGACCTCCTCCTGCCGCCCATCAATGATGCCGGAGGTGAGGAATACCCCGTCCGGGGTCAGGAAGGCCCCCGCTTTCGCCGACAGGGGGATGATGACATCCGCCACGATGTTGGCCAGCACCACCCGGTTCTGCCCCGGCCCCAGCTTTGCCGCCAGCTTTTTGTCGGTCAGCACGTCCCCGGCGTACACGCTGAGCCGGTCCGGGCCGATGCCGTTGAGGGCGGCGTTCTCAAAGGCCACGTCCGCCGCCTTGGGGTCGATGTCCACCCCCACCGCTTGGGACGCCCCCAGAGCCAGCGCCGCGATGGCCAGGATGCCCGACCCGCAGCCCAGATCCAGCACCCGGTCCCCGGGGCGCAGCACCTCCTCCAGCAGCTCCAGGCACAGCTGGGTGGTGGGGTGGGCCCCGGTGCCGAAGGTGAGGCCGGGGTTGAGGTACAGGGGCACCCGGCCCTCCGGCACCCCCTGCCCCCGCATCCAGTCGGGGACGATGTACACCCGCCGCCCCACCGGGATGGGCTGATAGTACTTCTGCCAGGAGGTGGCCCAGTCCTCCTCCCGCAGGGAGACGGTCTGGGGCTCGTACTCCTCCAGCCCGGACAGGTACTGCCGGAGCTGCCGCCGCCCCTCCTCGTTGTCGGGCACATAGAACTTCACCCGGCTGGCCCCCTTCATCCGCTGGGCCAGCCCCTCGTCCACATAGTCCCAATACTGGCGGTTCTGCTCCAGAAAGCGGAGAAAATCCCCCTCCTCCTCCACCACCAGCCCGGCCATGCCGTTGGCCGTGAGGATATCGCACACCCGGTCCAGCCGGTCCGCCGGGACCGGGAGGGTCACTTCCAGCCACTGTTCGCTCATGCCGTCACCTCCATGTACCTACGCTTTGCGGGCAGCTGGACGCTCGGTCGCTTTCACTACGTCTCGGATAAAAAACGGCTCTGCTTCGCAGACCATGGTTTTTTATCCTCGCTCCGCTCCAAGCTCCCTCGCAGCCGCCCGCTCCGCGCATTTATTTTACCTTGATCTGCTTCACGCTGTCCAGCCGGATCAGCTTCTCGCACTCCTTTTTTGTTCCCTCATTGGCCAGGACAAGGGCCCAGTCCTCGTCGGCGTCCAGGATCCTGCACTGCTTGCCCATGATATCGCCGTCACTGGTCTCCAGCGTTAGTTCCACCGTTTGGCCCACCTGCTTGCGCACCTGCTCCCCCAGGCCCGCGATCCGTTTGGCGCCCAGGCCGTTGTCCCGCAAAATGCGCTCCAGCCGGTTCACCTTGCCCATGAGGAAAAGCACCATCATAAACGAAAACAAGCCAAAATATTCCATGGTCCGCCCCTCCTCAGCTCAGCTCCAGGGGGGAGCGCTTCGCCGCCTCTCCGTCCTTGAGGAAGGTGATGGTGCTGATGGCGGACAGAGGGATGAGCCGCACCTCGTTTTTCTGGGGCTTCTTCTGGTTGACCACCACTTCCACGTTGGCCCAGGCCCCGTCGAAGTCCCAGATCACGCACCACTCGTGGACGACGGGCATCCCGTCGCCCTCATAGAAGGTGAGCTTCACCCGCCTGCCCTGGGCCTGTTCCAGCAGCCGGGTCACCGGCGGCTTCACCGGGTTTCCCTTCTCGTCCACCCCGTCCTGAAGGAGGTAGTCGCAGCTCACCTCTAAAATCTGCGCCATGCGCACGATCTTGTCCGTCTCCGGGTAGGCGGCGTCCGACTCCCAGCGGCTCACCGCCTGCCGGGTCACATCTAATTTTTCCGCCAGCTGCTCCTGGGTCAGGTTTTTGGCCCGGCGGGCCTCGGCCAGTTTGTTTCCTAAGCTCATAACATCACCTCATGGATTTGATGTCCCCAGCATACCAAAACCGGCGGCTTTGACCAGCGTTTTTCCGTTTCCAAATGTAACGTTTGGGTTTCCCTGGCCCGTCCGGGGCCTCCGGCGGCCTACTTTCTGCCTGTGCAGAAAGTAGGCAAAGACACACTTAAGGGGGATGCCTTCGGATGGAAACGGCCCAAAGGGCGGGCCATTCCCATAGTCGGCCTCCCCCTTAAGGATCCCCGTTTTACGGGAGAGCCCGATACGCGGCGTGGGCGCATACCCTCCCGGCGCATGGGGCTTTCGACGCGTGTCCCCCCTATTGGCGCTGCCGCCTGTGTCTGGACACTGGACGGTTGGCAGGGCCCACCGCCCGCGCCTCCGGGGCGGGCCGTTCCGCCGGGCGGTCAGCCCCCCGCCCGAGCGGTGAGCTCCTTTAAGGTCACCTCATACGCCTCCCGCTCATAGGGCAGGACGGGAAGCGCCTCCGGCAGCGGCCAGCCCTTGAGCGCAAAAATGCGGCGAATCAGGAAGTCGGTGAAGTCCGGGTTCTTCACCAGGATGGGCCCGGTGAGATGGGTGGCAAATACATTGCCGTCCACGTAGCCCTCCGGGCCCTTTTCCCGTTGGTTGCCCATGCCCAGGGAGAGCCGTTCAAACAGGGGGGCGTCGTCCCCGCCGTCAGCCATAAAGGTGCGGGAGCACTTGTTCATGAACCCCACCACCGGGCTGTCCCAGAGGGCGGTGTGGGCGATCACGTCCCCGGGGTCGCGCCGGTCCTCTTCTTCCGTCAGGAAGCCCGCAAGACCCAGGGCGGGCTGCCTTCCGTCCGCGCCGGGCACGGAGCCGCCCAGCAGCTCCATGGCATTGCCGGTGAACAGCAGGACGGCTCCCCGGTCCACGGCGGCCTTCAGCGCCTCTTTATGGGGGAGCAGGGTGGCCAGCGCCGCCTTCTGGGTGCGCTCGGTGCCCGCGCCCATGTAGATGAAGTCGGCGTGCTCAAAGTCCGGCGTGTCCTCGAACAGGGCGGTGTCCACCGTGACGGACACCCCCATGGCCTCCAGGTGGCGGCGGAGGACGGCGATATTGGCGTACTCCCCGTACAAGGACATGCAATCGGGGTAGAGATGCAAAATGGTCAGTTCCATAAAACCTTCCTTTCCAAGCTCCCCTGCGTGTCTATCGTCGCGCTGCGTGCTCCAGCAGCTTATCCCGGTCGGAGAAGCAGGTGACCACGTACACGTCCTCGTCCCCGTTCTCCTCCAGATACGCCGCCGCCGCGGGGATTTCCTCGTGGATCCAGAGCTTTTCCGCCGGGATCTGGGTGTACTGGAACCGCACCGCCAGGTCGTTGCAGTATTTTCCGCACAGCAGCACCCGCCCCACCTGGGGGGCGCAGAGCCGGTCGAAGTCGATGTCCCACAGCCAGCTGGTCTCGCCGGTGAAGTACTTCCGGCTGATGGAATCCACAATGACCAGAACCGTGCAGGGGGACCCGCTGGCGGCGATATAGGCCAGGTTGGTGTCATAGGCCACCGAGTTCTCGTGCTTGGAGGTGAGCAGGGTGCCCCGGTGATCTCCCAAACGGAAGGTAATCATCCGCCCGTTTTTCAACATATAGTTGTTGATCACCCCGGCCATCACGGCGGGGGTCACCCCCGCCAGGGCGCACACCGACCAGGCCGCCAGGATGTTGTAGACGTTGTAAATGCTCCGGAAGGCCAGGGAGATGTCTGTGGCGCCGTTGATGGTGAGCCGGCCCTCCTCCAGGTCCAGGGCGGTGACGGTGAAATCCGTGTCATGCCGCCTGTGGCCGCAGGACGGGCAGGCATAGTGGCCGATGTGGGCGTAGTGGAAGCAGGAGTAGGCCATCCGCCCCCGGCACACCGGGCACCGGGCCCCGTCGTGGTACAGGCCGTGGTGCTCCCTGGTGCTGATGGAGCACGGGGCCAGGCCGAACCACTTCACCTTGTCCGGGTCGTGGTCCCGGGCGAAGCAGGACACCAGGGGGTCGTCGGCGTTGAGCACCAGGGTGGTCTCCGGGAAGACGGCGGCCTTGACGGCGTCGTACACCCACTCCGGGTGGCCGTTGCGGGTGAGCTGGTCCCGGTACAGGTTGGTGATGACGAAGTGGGTGGGGCGGAACCAGCGGAAGGTGTGCCGGGCATAGCGCTCGTCGCTCTCCAGCAAGAGCACGTCCCCCCGCATCCTGCCCCCCAGGGTGCAGTGGGACAGAATCAGGGTGGCCACCCCCTCGATCTGGTTGGAGCCCTCCCGGTTGTACACCACCTGCCTGCCGTCCGCCGTCAAAATGGCGGCGATCATCTCCACGGTGGAGGTCTTGCCGTTGGACCCGGTGACGGCGATGACATTTTCAGGCAGCTTCACCCGGCCCAGCACGTCGGGGCAGAGCTTCAGGGCGAACTGCCCCGGCAGGGAGCTGCCCTTTCCGATGAGCCCGCCCACAAACCGCAGGACCTTGCACACGATCACAGCCAAAACTAATCTCATGCTTTTGCTTCCTCTCACAGTCGTTTGAACGGGAAGAACAAATACAGCTGTCCGCCCTCCGCAGGGCGCTGGCACTCCTGCACCGCCCCGGCCAGGGACAGGCCCCGCCGTCCAAGCTCCTCCAGCCCCGCCCGGAACGCGGCGGCGCAGTCCCCCTCCACCCTGACCCGCAGGCAGGCGAAGGCGGGCAGCGTCCATTTTGTCCAGCCCTCCGGCGCAAGCGCGTCCGGGGGCGTTTGGACGCCCGCCAGATAGAGCCCCCGGCAAAAGCCGTCCGTCCAGGGCAGAAATTGACGGGACAGGTCGCTCATCGCGCCCCAGAACCCCACAGGAACGCCGTTTTCATCCCGCAGGGCCAGCGCCTCCACCTCGCCGAACCGGGCATTGGCCGCCGCCCACAGGGCGGGGGCAAGGTTATCTCCCGGTTCCGCCTCCCCCTCCAGCCCAATGACAGAAAAAGCAGGCAGTTCACAAGTCACAAGCTCCATCACGCCGCCCCCTCACAAAGGTTTTACAAAGCAGACAATCCGATTGGCCTCGGCAAAGCCCGCCCCCAGGTGGAAGGCGATGCTGTCCGTATTTTCCAGCTGGCAGTCGCTGGCGAACTCCCCGCAGCCCCGCTCCGCCGCCCAATCCTCGCAGGCCCGCAGCAGGGCGCGGGCCTGCCCCCGGCCCCGGTACTGCTCCCGGACGTAGATGCCCTCCAGGTAGCCCACCGGGCTGGTTTGTGTCCCCTCCACGTAGTCGCGGCGGAGCTGGCACTGGGCGAAGCCCGCCGGGGCGCCGTCCTCCAGGGCGAGGAACACCGCCAGCTCCCCGGGGGGCAGTGCCGCCCACTCCGCCAGCAGCTCCCCCGGAGCGTGCCCCGGAAACAGCTCGTCCGCCAGCACGGCGGCCTGGGACAAATATTCCCGCTCTGCTTTCAGAATCATGTTGTCCTCTCCAAATAGATCATCAATGCGGTGACATCCGCCGGGGACACCCCGGACACCCGGGACGCCTGCCCCAAATTCAGCGGACGGATCTTGTCCAGCTTCTGCCGGGCCTCCAGCCGCAGGCCCTGTATGCCCAGGTAGTCCATATCCGGGGGGAGGGGCCGGTCCTCCAGGCGGCGCAGCTCCTCCACCTGCCGGTTCTGGCGGTCGATGTAGCCCTGGTATTTCACCGAGATCTCCACCTGCTCCGCCACCTCCCGGGGGAGGGCGGGCCGGTCCGGGTCAAAGGGGGCCAGGTCCTCATAGCTCAGCCGGGGGCGGCGGAGCAGGTCGATGAGCCGGGCCCCGTGGGGGCAGGGGGGCTCGCCCCTCTCCTCCAGCAGCCGGTCCAGCGGCTGGGACGGCGGGGCCCCGGTGTGCTCCAGCCGCTTGATCTCCCGGTCCACGGCGGCGTATTTCGCGTCAATTTCGGCCATGCGTTCCCCGCTTACCAGCCCCACCCGGCGGCCATAGGCGGCCAGGCGGCGGTCGGCGTTGTCCTGCCGGTGGATCAGCCGGTACTCCGTCCGGGAGGTCATCATGCGGTAGGGCTCCGGCGTACCTTTGGTTACCAGGTCGTCGATGAGCACCCCAATGTAGCCGTCCCCCCGGCTCAAAATCAGAGGGGGTTCCCCCTTGACCTTCAGCGCCGCGTTGACCCCCGCCACCAGCCCCTGGGCGGCGGCCTCCTCGTACCCGGAGGAGCCGTTGAACTGCCCCGCGCCGTACAGGCCGGGGATTTTTTTGCACTCCAGGGTGGGCAGCAGCTGGGTGGGGTCCACGCAGTCGTATTCGATGGCGTAGGCGCACCGGGTCATCTCCGCCCGCTCCAGGCCGGGGATGGTGCGGAGCATCTCCACCTGCACCTCCTCGGGGAGAGAGGAGGAGAAGCCCTGTAGATAAAGCTCCTCGGTGTTCAGCCCCATGGGCTCAATGAACAGCTGGTGCCGGGGCTTGTCGGCGAACCGCACCACCTTGTCCTCGATGGAGGGGCAGTACCGGGGCCCCACCCCCTCGATCACCCCGGAGAACAGGGGGGAGCGGTGGAGGTTGTCCCGGATGACCTGATGGGTTTTCTCGTTGGTGTAGGTGAGGTAGCATACCGCCCGGTTGTCCGGGGGGGTCCGGGTGGTGAAGGAGAAGGGCACGGCGGCCTCGTCCCCCGGCTGGACCTCCAGCTTGGAAAAGTCCACGCTGCGGCGGTTGATCCGGGGGGGCGTGCCCGTCTTGAACCGGCGGAGGTCCAGGCCCAGCTTTTTGAGGCAGTCGGTCAGGGGCAGGGCGGCGGCCATGCCGTCGGGGCCCGAGTCCCGGGTGACCTCCCCCACGATGGTGCGGCCCCCCAGGTAGGTGCCGGTGGCGATGACGGCGGCCTTGACGGCGCAGACAGCCCCCGTGGCGGTGACCACCCCGGATACAGCCCCGTTTTCGGTGAGGATCTCGGTGACCTCCGCCTGACGCACCCACAGGTTCTCCTGGAGCTCCAGGGTGTGCTTCATCACCTCCTGGTAGCGGCGGCGGTCGGCCTGGGCCCGAAGGGACCAGACGGCGGGGCCCTTGCCCCGGTTGAGCATCCGGTACTGGATGCAGGCCCGGTCGGCGGCCCGGGCCATCTCCCCCCCCAGGGCGTCGATCTCCCGGACCAGATGGCCCTTGCCGGTGCCGCCCACGGCGGGATTGCAGGGCATGTTGCCCACCGCGTCCAGATTGATGGTGAAGCAGACCGTGCTCAGCCCCATCCGGGCGGCGGCCAGGGCGGCTTCTATCCCGGCGTGGCCCGCACCGATGACGGCGATGTCAAAGATTCCTGCCTGATAGGTCATGCGCGCACCTCCTGGAGCGGCGGACACGCCGGGATAGAACCCCGGCCAAGGGCCGGGGCGGGCAACGCCCGGCGCGGGACGGAATTCACTTCCGGCCCGCAAGACATTAAATCACCGGCGTGGCCCGCGCCGATGACGGCGATGTCAAATTGTCCGGCGTCATAGCGCACGGGGCGTCATCCCTTCACTCTCAAAGTCACAACGGCCAATTCCGGCCGGTTGAAAATGCGAAAGCCTTTAATGGGCACGGTGTTGTTCCCCAGCCCCCGGGAGACGAACAGGGTGCTGTCCCCCAGGGTATACGCCCCCGAGGTCCAGGGCGGGAAAAACCGCCGGTCGGTGCCGATGAGCCCCCCTATAAAGGGCAGGCGGACGATGCCCCCGTGTCCGTGGCCGGACAGGACCAGATCATAGCCGGCGGCGGCGTACTGCCCGAAGTGGTCATTGCGGTGGGCCAGCAGGACGGTGGTCAGGCCGGGGGCCTCCTCCTGGAGCCAGGCGTGCAGCTCCTCCGGGGTGGTCTGGTCGGCGTAGCCGTTGGGGTCGTCCACCCCGGCCAGCACGATGGCCCCGCCGTCCCGCTCCAGAATTTCGTATTGATTGGACAGCACCGTTACCCCGCACTGGCCCAGCAGGCCCTTCAGCTCCTTCACCGCGCCTGAGCCCAGGGCCCACTCGTGGTTCCCGGTGACATAGTACGCGGGGGCGACGGTGGCCAGCCCACGGGCCAGAGCGGGGATCATCTGGAGCTGCTCCTCCTGGTCGATGAGGTCGCCGGTGATCACGATCAGGTCGGGCGCCTGCTCCCGGACCTGCTGGAGCAGGTCCCGGCTCCCCTCCCCGTACTCGTGGCCGTGGAGGTCGGACAGGTGGACGATCCGGTATCCGTCAAAGCCCTGGGGCAGGCCGGCCAGCGCCACATCTGTGTGGGTGGCCTGGAGCCCCCAGCACTGCCACCGGAACCAGAACACCCCGCCCACGGCCAGCGCCAGCAGGACGGTCAGCCACAGCAGGGGCCGGCGCTTTTTTCGGGGCTGGCGGCGGCTGGCGCCCTCCCGTTCAGTCGCCGTCATGGAGGTAATAGGGCCGCATCAGGCTCTTGTGCTGGGTGGAGTCCTTCTGCCGGTCCGACCGGGGGGCCAGCTCCACGGGGCGGGGCCGGTCATCCCGGCGGCGGCGCTTCTTCCCCGCCAGGGAGGGGGGCAGAACGGGCTCCTTGGCGGGCTGGGCGGGGGCCCCCTGCCGCTTGCCCTGGCGGCGGGGCCGCTGCTTGGCGGGCTTGGGGGCCTTGTCCCGCTGCTGGGCGGCCTCCTGCCCCCGCTGGGCCTGGGGAGCGGCGGCGGGGCGGCGGGGGGCCAGCAGCCGGGCGGTGGCATCCATGATGACGTCGGAGTCCAGGGGGTTGGGTTTGTAGAACTCGGTGACGGGCATGGCGGGGTCGTCGGGCAGGGTGTCCTGAATGCGCCCCTGGCGCACCCCCCGGCCCACCGGCTTGTCCCGCAGGACCAGCGGCTCCTCCCGGGCGGGGGCCGCGGCCTCCGCCGGAGCTCCCTGTCCCCCGCCGGACCGCCTGCGGCGGCGCTTTTTCTTCTTGGGGGCGTCCGCTTCGGCCATGTCTGTATTGGAGTCCCGCGCTCCGCTGGGGCGCTGGCCGCCCTCTCCCGCGGGTGAATGTTCCACAGAAAGGACAAGCCCCTCCCCTGCGGCCTTGGCCTTGTTTGCTGCATCCTTTAAACGGCGCTTCTCCTTGGCGGCGGCCCGGGCCTCCGCGTCCTCGGCGTTGACGGGCCGGCCGTGCTTGTCCCGCTGGGGCGGGTCGAAATTCTCCATGGGGAAGGGGTGGTTTTCCACCACAGGGATGGGCCGGCCCAGCAGCTTTTCAATGGCGCGCAGCTCGTCCTTCTCGTCGAACTGGCAGAAGGAGATGGCCTCCCCCTCGTGTCCGGCCCGGCCGGTGCGGCCGATGCGGTGGACATAGGTCTCGGGCACGTCGGGCAGGTTGTAGTTGAAGACAAAGGGCAGCTGGTCGATGTCGATGCCCCGGGCGGCGATGTCGGTGGCGGCCAGTACCCGTACCCGCCCCGCCTTGAAGTCGCTCAGGGCCTGGACCCGGGCGGTCTGGCTCTTGTTGCCGTGGATGGCGGCGGCGGAGATGCCCCGCTTGATCAAATCCTGGGCAATGCGGTTGGCCCCGTGCTTGGTGCGGGAGAACACCAGGGCGGAGGAGATGCGCCGCTCCTCCATCAGGTGGGCCAGCAGCTTGGTCTTGTTGGACTTGTCCACATAGTACAGGCTCTGCTTGATGACCTCCACCGGGGAGGAGACCGGGTCCACGGCCACCCGCACGTAGTCGTGGAGCAGGCCGTTGACCAGCCCCATCACCTCCGGGGGCATGGTGGCGGAGAAGAACAGGGTCTGCTTCTGCTGGGGCAGCAGCTTTAAAATCCGCTTCACGTCGTGGATGAAGCCCATGTCCAGCATCCGGTCCGCCTCGTCCAGCACAAAGATCTCAATGCGGGACAGGTCCAGCAGCCCCTGGCCGTGGAGGTCCAGCAGCCGCCCCGGGGTGGCCACCAGGATGTCCAGGCCCCTTCGGATGGCGTCCACCTGGGGCTGCTGGCCCACGCCGCCGAAGATGACGGCGGAGCGCAGGGGCAGGTTGCGGCCATAGGAGAGGAAGCTGTCCTGAATCTGGATGGCCAGCTCCCGGGTGGGGGTGAGGATCAGGGCCCGGATCACCCGGGGCTGAGGGACACGGGCGCTGAGCCGCTGGAGAATGGGGGAGGCAAAGGCGCAGGTCTTGCCGGTGCCCGTCTGGGCGCAGCCCAGCACGTCCCGCCCCGCCAGGGCGGGGGGGATGGCCTTGCGCTGAATGGGGGTGGGTTCGGTGTAGCCCTCCTGGGTGAGGGCCTTTAAAATGGGGGCGGTGAGCCCCAGGTCTCGAAAATTCATAAACAACGTCCTATTCTCAAATTATCTGCTGTCATGCTTCGCCTGTTCGCAGCGTGCGGCTTTTGTCGAAGCAAGGTCCGCTCAACTTGGTTTCCGCCTTTGGCGAAAACTGCGCTCGCTCCTTTGCTTCTCTTCTCCCCGCAAAGCCAAAAGGCGGCTTTGTGGGGACCCCGGTTTTGGCATTTTGGGTTCCATCCGCGCGGCTCACAGGGGCTCCGCACTTCTTTTGGCCAGAGCTCGTTTTACGTTCTCCACCGTTTCCGCCAGGCTCTGGCCCCCGGCGGGCACGGTGATGTGGGCGCACCGCTGATACAGCGGGACCCGGTACTGGTATAGGTCGGCCAGGGTCTGGCCGGGGGAGAGGGCGATCCCCCGGGAGGACTGGTTGCGGATGCGTCCGGCCACCTCCGCCAGGGGCAGCTCCAGGTAGACCACCGTGCCCAGCCGCCGCATGTGGGCGATGGCCTCCTCACTGCACACGCAGCTGCCCCCCGGGGCCACCACCGTCCCCCGGCAGTTCAGGGACAGGATGGCGTCCCGCTCCAGGTCCAGAAACCGCTCCACCCCCTGGCGGTCGATGAGCTGCTGAAGCAGGGCGCCCTCCCGCTCCTGGATGAGCAGGTCCACGTCCAAAAAGCCCATGCCCAGGGCCTTGGCCAGCACCACGCCCACGGTGCTCTTGCCCGAGCCCGGCATCCCGATCAAAATCATGTTGTCCATCCCGGCCGCTCCTGATACCAATTTGCTCCGGCGCACCTGCGCCGGGTCATAAAAAGACATATTATTATACCAAAAAGCCGCCCCCGGCACAAGGGGGCGGCAGGGAAAATTTCACAGATGGAAAGGGCCCGCCTGTGGCAGACAGGCGGGCCGGGAAATCAGGCTCACGTTTTGGCGCCTCAGCTCTTCTCCTCGAACACGGCGCCGCAGGACCGGCAGTGGACGGTGATGCGCCCCTTGCCCCGGGGCACCCGCATCTGCTGGCCGCAGTTGGGACATTTGAAATAGCGGTGCTCCCGGTCCTGGGTGCGGGCGCGGAAGGCGTTCCACCGCCGCAGGACGGGCCGGACGGCCTGGAGGAAGCGGGCGTTCTCCCCCCGGCGGCGCTCCAGGTTCCGGGACAGGGCGCGGTACAGGCTGAGCACGATGAGGAAGAGGGCCAGAATCTCAAGCACCAGCAGCCTGGTGAACAAAAAGGCCACATAGAGGATTACGTACAGCGCCGTGAGGAGCAGGTTCAGCTGGTCTCCCCCATAGCGCCCCGTCATAAAGCGGGTCATATACTGGCGGATCATGGGACGCTCACCTCCTGTTGCGGGGAAAGGGACCGCAGGGTTTCTGGAATAATCATAATGATAGCGCGGCCAGATGAACGCGTCAATGGGGTAACCGTAAACAAAATGTGAATTGTGCTCTCCCCGCCCCCCTTCGGGGGTTTTCCTTGTGCCTATTGACAAACTCGATATTCGAGAATATAATGGAGCCAGGATACTCGAATATCGAGAATGGGGGCGGGGCTATGCCGAGAGCGAAATTTCAGACCTTGACGGAGCAGATGTTCTACGTCCTGCTGTGCCTGCGGGAGGAGTGCTGCGGCATGGACATCCTGGACCGGGTGCCCGCCGTCACCCTGGGCCGGGTGAGCGTGGGCTCGGGGACGCTGTACAACCTGCTGGAGCAGTTCTGCCAGGCGGGGATGATCCGGGAGACCCGGGTGGAGGGCCGCCGGCGCAGCTACGTGCTCACCGACTACGGGCGGGAGACGCTGGACCGGGAATACCGGCGCATCCGCGCCCAGGCGGAGGACTATCAACTGGCCTTTGGAAAGGGGTTAGAGCGATGAGAGAGACAAAGCGCAGGCTGGAGCTGTATTCCTTCTTCGACCGCACCGGGCTGGAGCGCCACCTGGAGCGGATGGCGGAAAAGGGCTGGCTTTTGGAGAAGATCGGCCAGTTTCTCTGGACCTACCGCAGAATCGAGCCGAAGCACCTGACCTTCTCCGTGTGCTACTTCCCCGCGGCGTCGGCCTTCGACCCGGGGCCCAGCGAGGAGCAGCAGACCTTCTACGACTTCTGCGCCCACGCCGGCTGGATTCTGGCGGCGTCCAACGCCCAGCTCCAGGTGTTCTATAACGAGCGGGAGCGTCCCGTGCCCATCGAGACCGACCCGGTGGAGGAGGTGGACACCATCCACCGCACCATGAAGCGCAGCTTCCTGCCCTCCCAGCTGGTCCTGCTGGGGTTGGGCGTGCTGAACGCCGCGCTGCTGGTCTTGCGGTTCATGGACGACCCGATCCTGGTGCTGGCCCAGTCCTCCTCCCTGTTCTCCTCCATGTGCTGGGCACTGGTTTTTACCATGGTTGCAGTGGAGCTGGCAGGCTACTTCCGCTGGCACGCCAGGGCCGTCCGGGCGGCGGAGCGGGGGGAGCGGTGCGAGACCCGCAGCCGCCGGAAGCTCCAGATTGCCGGGCTCATCTTTCTGGCTGTGTGCCTGTTCTATTTCCTGGCATCCACCCTCCTCTCCGGGAACCGGTTCATGATCACCTTGACGCTGCTCCTGCTCCTGCTGTATGTGCCGGGGGCGTTTCTGGCCGTCAACGGCATCAAGCGGTTTATGAAGGGCATGGAGGCCCCCGCCGGGGTCAACCGGGCGGTCACCCTGGTCGGCAGCTTTGTGCTGCTGTGCGCCGTCCTGGGGATCATTACCGCCGGGACGATATTTGCCCTCGACCGGGGCTGGCTGGACGGGGAGCAGACCACCTACGAGTACCAGGGCCGCACCTACACCCTCAGGCGGGACCCCGTCCCCCTGGCGCTGGACGACCTGCTGGAGGGGGATTTCAGCCGCTACGAGCACAGGCGGATGGAGGAGCAGTCCCTCCTGCTGGGGCAGTGTACCGTTCACCAGTGGCCCATCGGCCCCTGGGAGCTCTTCCCGGAGAGGGTCTATCTGAATTACGAGGTGGTGCTGGTGAAGGTCCCCTTCCTCTATGACTTGTGCCGGGAGGCTAAGCTCCATGAGCGGGACGATTGGGACACCGGGGACCCGGAGTATATGTGGTACGGGTACGCCTTTGCGCCGGCGGACCCCACTCCCTGGGGGGCGGAGGAGGCCTACCGCTGGACGGATGGGAGCGACGCGCGGGGCGAACGGGAAAATCAGTTCCTGCTGTTCTACCCGGACCGCATCGTGGACATCTCCATGCAGTGGGACCAGCCCCCTACCCCCGCGCAGATGGCCGTTGTGGGGGAGAAGCTGGGCGGCCTGTGAACTTTTCGTTGCCAGCGGGACGGAAAAATGGTATACTTCCTCACAGAAAAAAAGAGGAGGGACCGCCATGGCCCGCATTGACAAGACCAATTACTACCTGGACATCGCCGGCACCGTGCTGGAGCGCTCCACCTGTATGCGCCGCCACTACGGGGCCATCATCGTCCAGGACGACGAGATTGTCTCATCCGGCTACAACGGCGCCCCCCGGGGGCGGAAGAACTGCGGCGATCTGGGCTACTGCACCCGGGAGGCCATGAAGATCCCCTCGGGGGAGCGGTACGAGCTGTGCCGCTCCGTCCACGCCGAGGCCAACGCCATCATCTCCGCCCCCCGGCGGGAGGTGCTGGGGGCCACGCTGTATATGGTGTGCCGGGACCCGGCCACCGGGGCGCTGATCCCCGGCTCCACCTCCTGCTCCATGTGCCGCCGGCTCATCATCAACGCGGGCATTACCCGGGTCATCATCCGGGACACCCCGGAGGAGTACCGGGTGGTGGACGTGGAGCGGGAGTGGATTGAGGAGGATGACTCCGTCCCGGAGCACCTGCGGTGAAGCGGCTGCTTGCGGCCCTTGCCCTGCTCCTGCTTGCGGGCTGCGCCCCCGCCCAGCCCCTGGAGCGCGCCTTCTTCGCCATGGACACGGTGATGAGCGTGCGGCTGTACCAGGGCGGGGATGAGAGCACCCTGGACCAGGCGGAGGCCCGGGTGCGGGAGCTGGAGGCCCTGTGGTCCGTCACGGAGGAAGACAGCGAGATCTACGCCCTGAACCATGACGGGGCGGCGGAGCTGTCCCCGGAGACGGCGGACCTGCTGCGCACGGCGCTGGGCATGTGTGAGCGCACCAACGGCGCGCTGGACATATCCATCTACCCCGTCCTGCGGACCTGGGGCTTCACCACGGGGGAGTACGCCGTCCCGGATGAGGATACGCTTGCCGCCCTGCTCTCCAGGGTGGACTATACCCAGGTCAGGCAGGATGGAGCCTGGGCCTCCCTGCCGGAGGGGATGGAGATCGACCTGGGCAGCGTGGCCAAGGGCTGCACCGGGTGGTGGCTTGCCTATTTGCTGAAGGAAGAGGGCGTCACCTCCGCCCTGCTGGACCTGGGGGGCAACATCCAGGCCATCGGAGCCAAGCCGGACGGCTCCCCCTGGCGGGTGGCCATCCGGGACCCGGAGGGAGACGGGAACATCGGTGTGGTTGAGGTGGCGGACCAGGCCGTGATCACCTCCGGCGGGTATGAGCGGTACTTTGAGGAGGACGGCGTGCGCTACTGGCACATCCTGGACCCCCAAACGGGCCGTCCCGCCCGCAGCGGGCTGGCCTCCGTCACCGTCATCGGGGACAGCGGCGGGACAGGGATAGACATGGGCGCGGTGTGCGACGGGCTTTCCACCGCCCTGTTCGTCATGGGCCGGGATGACGCCGTCAGTTTTTGGCGCCAGCACCGGGAGGAGTGGGCCTTTGAACTGGTTCTGGTGGAGGAGGACGGCTCGGTGACCGTCACCGAAGGGCTGGAGGGGCGCTTCACCCTGGCGGACGGGGGCCGGGCGCTGTCCGTGGCCCAGGGTTGACAGGCCGCCAGCCAAGTCATATAATCAGAGCTGCCGGAGTGGTCCGGCAGCTCTGATTTTTGGGAATCTGATATGGAAAGGGTGGTTTTTATGAAAATGAACCGTGCGTGGAGGGTCCACGGCATCTGACCCTCCAATATTTTGAGGAGGATGTCAACATGAGCGAAATCACCATCAAGGAATTGACCACACAGGAGGAGACCGCCCGATTCTGGGACAGGCTGTACACCTACTTCCGCCGGGATATGTTCCCCGAGGGCGAGCCCGACCGGGAGGAGTACCTGGACTACTTCCTGGGGGAGGAGTACCGCGCCGCAATCGAAGGGCTCCACGCCCGGGAGACGGACCCGTTGTACTATCTGGCCTTCCTGCGGGACGGGGCGGAGATCGGCTGCGCCATGTCCGCCGCCTACCCCAGCGAGGACGGCAAGTGGTTTATCATGGAGTTCTGGGCGGAGCCGGAATTCCGGGGCGGCGGCACGGGCACAGCCTGCGCCCACGCCCTGCTGGCCTGGGCCCGGGAACGGGGGGCGGCCTACCTCGAGCTCAACGCCGAGGAGGAGCGCAGGCGGCGGTTCTGGGCCCGCCTGGGCTTCGCGCCCAACGGGGTGGACGAGTGGGGCAAGCCCTGCATGCTGCTGCCGCCGGAGGAGACGCTGCCCCTCACGGTAGAGCGGCTGACGGACCCGGAGGACCCCCGGCTGGGCTGGCAGCTGCGCAAGCTGGAGAACAGCTTCCTGGCGGAGATCGGCGAGGAGCCGCTGACCGAGGAGAAAAAAGAGCGGCTGGCCGCCGCCCTCCGGGAGGGGCGCATCGCCTTCTTCCTGGCCCTGCGGGGGACCCGGGCGGTGGGTATGTGCTCCGCCGCCCCCTGCTGGTCCACCTTTGCCTGCTGCGAGACCGGGGTGTTCGACGATTTCTATGTGGAGCCCCCCTTCCGCCGCCGGGGGGCGGCCCGGCTGCTGGCCTGCGCCGCCCGGGACTGGTGCCGGGAGCGGGGCATGGCCAGCCTGACGGTGGGCTGCTCCGCCGGGGACGTGGGGATGTACCGCGCCCTGGGCTTTGAGCTGGAGCTGGGAGCCATGCTGGCCTGCCCGCTGTAGCGGAGGCGTGTACCGGCCCCCTTGAGGGGCTGAAAAGGGCTCTCCGGCATTGCCGGAGAGCCTTTTTGCGGGGTTCAGGGGGCCTCCCGCCCGCCGCGCCGTCCAAAAAGGGCATACTGGGCGGTCAGCAGGAACATGGGAATCAGGGAGTAGTGGTAGCGCGGGGCCACCTCCACCAGCAGCTGGGCCAGGGTGAGGCCCAGGGCGTAGAGGGGGAGCAGGAGGGCGGTGGACCGCTCACCCGTCCGGAAGAGGACCGCCGCCCCGGCCAGGGAGAGCAGCACGGCGGCATAGTAAAATGTGTTGCAGATGAAGGTGAAGAGGTCCCGGTGCCGCAGCACCGTTTCCGCGTACAGCACGCAGGCGTGGTCGGAGCCAAGAAATACCCGGAGCTTGTCCACCAGCAGGCCGGGGACAGCCCCCGGGTCGGCGGCGGCCCGGTCCGCCGCCTCCCGGAGCAGCGCCTCCTGGGTGGACTGGGCGGTGGCTCCGGGCTGGCCGCTGTAGAACGCCAGGCGCTGGCTGTCAGACTCGTTCCACATGCCGGCGGACTCCCGGTTCAGCCCCACCAGAAGGTTGAAGCCCGGCACGGAGGCGGGGGGCTCGCCGGCGGCGCGCTCCACGGCGGCGTTCCACAGGGGGCCGGAGGCAGCGTACACGGCCATGAGCGCGGCAAGGAAGGGCAGCCAGAGCCGCCAGCGCCGCCCCTCCTGGGGGCGGCGCAGGCAGACGGCCCAGATGGCCAGGGCGATGATGGGCACCGCCGCGATGGGCCGCGCCCCGTTCAGCACCCGCAGGACCAGCCCGGCCAGCCCGCCGGCGGCCAGGGCCCAGAGCGGTTGGCGGCGGTCCTCCGGCCCGGCGTGGTACAGCTGGGTGACCAGCGCCAGAAAGACCAGCAGCAGCGCGGTATAGTAGGGCTCGGACAGCACAAAGCTGTTGTAGACCGTCTGAGAGGGGCACAGGATCCACAGCAGGAAGGCGGATATGCCCGCCTCCAGCCCGACCCAGCGGTACGCCAGGGCGAACAGGAGGCACCCGGAGAGGACGCTGAGCCCCACGTTGAGGATCTGGGCCAGCAGCTCGCCTGGGCCAAACAGCCGGATAAACAGGCTGAGGAAGTGGGAATAGCCGTATATGTGGGGGAACAGCGCCACATAGCGGCCGTTGAACAGGGTCTCGGGCAGGGTCAGGGCGTTGGCGCACTGCCAGAAAACCATATAGTCTCCGGCGGGCTCCGGCCGGACCAGAAAAATCCAGGCGCCCTTGACCAGCAGGCAGGCCAGACACAGTGCCAAAAGGGCCCGCCCGGTTCCGGCCCGGGCCACCGCCGCCGAGGCGCGGGGCAGCAGGAACAGGAGCGCCGCCGCGGCCAGAAGCCCGCAGAGAAAGGCCTGGGTCTGCTGTGCCGTCTGAAGAGCTCCCAGCGCCAGCCCCAGCGCCATGAGCGCCAGGAACAGCCCCAGCATACATCGGACCAAAAAGACAGAAATACGCTCCGCGTTCAATGCCATTCATCCCTTCAGTCGCCGCACCAAGGCGTTGGCACAGCGTCTCAGGAAATTCTGCCCCGTTCTTTTCAGGGCAAACCGCCTGCCCGGCTAAAAATATGCTGCCCAAAAGCGTACTTTTTGACAGCGGTTGATGTCGCCGTAATATAACACAATCCGCTGGATTTTGCAAGGACTTTTTTCCAAAATCACACAAAGAAATTGAGAAATTCTCCCGCCCCGGCGGTTCCGACGGAATCTGCCAAAAAGTACACTTTTTGACAGCGGTTCCTTTTTTATCCCTCCCTGCCAGAAATATCTTTCAGTTTCCACTTGACAGGAAAGACGGATACCTTTACAATGAGGAAGGATAATTTCGAAAAACCGCAGGGGTTTTCCCGCGTTTTGAGCGTTTGCAGCGCCGTTTTGGCGTCTTCTATATAAATCTGTTCATAGATTTGTGACTCTCAAATACTGCGTCTGCGTCCGCGTCCGGCGTCGTTGGGTACGGGCGGGCGGTTTTTCGGTTATCGCGGTGCGCGGCGTTGCGCATCGCGTCTTATTTTGCATATTTTTATCAAGAAAAATGAGAAACAGGAGGTGTGGAACCCAAGATGCAAGTGCCAGTCTACGTAACCGCAATCATCGCTGTTCTGGTGGGGCTTGTCTGCTTTTTCCTAGGCTACCAGCGTCGGAAGGCCGCCGCCGAACGGGAGATCGGCTCCGCCGAGGAGGAGGCCCGCCGTATCATCAACGACGCCATCAAAAGCGCCGAGAACAAGAAGCGGGAGGCCACCGTGGAGGCCAAGGAGGAGATCCTGAAGGCCCGCAGCGAGTTTGACAAGGAGGTCAAGGACCGCCGGGGCGAGATCCAGCGCCAGGAGAACCGGCTGAACTCCAAGGAGGAGAACCTGGACCGCAAGCTGGAGAACCTGGAGCGCAAGGAGGAGAACGTCAGCGCCCGCATCGCCCAGCTGGAGGAGGAAAAGCAGGAGCTGGACGGGCTGAAAAACAGCCAGCTGGAGCTGCTGGAGCGCATCTCCGGCCTGACCGTGGAGGAGGCCAAGCGCTACCTCATCGACCAGCTGGAGGACGACGTCACCCATGAGCAGGCCCTGAAGCTGAAGGAGATTCAGACCCGCTATAAGGAGGAGGCGGAGACCTACGCCAGGGAGCAGATCGCCCTGGCCATCCAGCGCTGTGCCGCCGACCACGTGGCGGAGGCCACCGTGTCCGTGGTGCCCCTGCCCAACGACGAGATGAAGGGGCGGATCATCGGCCGGGAGGGCCGGAACATCCGCACCCTGGAGACCATGACCGGGGTGGACCTGATCATTGACGACACCCCGGAGGCCATCACCGTGTCCTGCTTCGATCCGGTGCGCCGGGAGATCGCCCGGCTGGCCCTGGAGAAGCTGATTCTGGACGGCCGCATCCACCCCACCCGTATCGAGGAGATGGTGGAGAAGGCCAAGCGGGAGGTGGACGCCACCATCCGCGCCGAGGGGGAGCGGGCCGTCTTCGAGACCAACGTCCACGGTCTCAACCCCGAGCTGGTGAAGCTGCTGGGCCGCCAGCACTACCGCACCAGCTACGGCCAGAACGTGCTCAACCACTCCATCGAGGTGTCCCAGCTGGCGGGGCTGCTGGCCGCCGAGATCGGCGTCAACGTGGCCGAGGCCAAGCGGGCCGGCCTGCTCCACGACCTGGGCAAGTCCATCGACCACGAGGTGGAGGGCTCCCACGTGCAGATCGGTGTGGAGCTGGCCCGGAAGTACCGGGAGAACGAGGACATCGTGCATGCCATTGAGGCGCACCACAACGACGTGGAGCCCCGCACCATCGTGGCCTGCATCGTCCAGGCAGCCGACGCCATCTCCGCCGCCCGCCCCGGCGCCCGCCGCGAGAACCTGGAGAACTATATCAAGCGTCTGGAGAAGCTGGAGGAGGTCACCTCCTCCTTCCCCGGTGTGGAGAAGTCCTTCGCCATTCAGGCCGGCCGCGAGGTGCGCATTATGGTAGCCCCGGACAAGGTCAGCGAGGATCAGATGGTGCTCCTGGCCCGGGACATCGCCAAGAAGATCGAGGAGGAGCTGGAGTATCCCGGCCAGATCAAGGTCAACATGATCCGGGAGACCAAGGTCATCGAGTACGCGAAATAAGATACGCACGGGAGGGGCTGCTGGACAGCCCCTCCTTTGTCGAAAGCGGGGAGTTTGCCCATGAAAAAACCGGAAAAAGAAGAAAAGCCCCTCAGCGGCGCTCAGGAGGCCTACGAGTGGCTTCAGATTTTGATTGTGGCCCTGGTGACCATCATTCTGGTATTCACCTTCGTGGGGCGCATCACCCCGGTGGTGGGGGAGTCCATGCTGCCCACCCTCCACGAGGGGGATGTGATGCTGATCCGGGACATCGGCTACACCGATCCCCAGCCGGGGGACATCGTGGTGCTCACCAAGGAGTTTGACGCCGCCAGGGGGCCCATCGTCAAGCGGATCATCGCCGTGGAGGGCCAGACGGTGGACATCGACTACCAGACCGGCGCCGTCTATGTGGACGGCGAAGCCCTGGACGAGCCCTATCTGAACGAGCCCATGGAGGAGCCCTGGTATGAGGATCTCACCTCCGTGACGGTGCCGGAGGGGTCGGTCTTCGTCATGGGGGATAACCGCAACCACTCCAACGACAGCCGGGACGTGACCCTGGGCACCGTGGACACGCGCTATCTGCTGGGCAAGGCGGAGTTCATCTGCTTCCCCTTCTCCGACTTCGGACGCATCGGCTGAGGGAGGCGGCCGCCCCGCCCGACCGGGGATCATACAATCGGGGGCCGCAGGCAATGCCTGCGGCCCCCGATTGATTTTGTCCTATTTTCCAAACAGCCGGCCCAGGAAGGACTTCTTTTTCTTCGGCTGTTCCGCCGCTCCGGCGGGGGCGGCCTTGTCCAGCTCCTCCAGCTCCTCCTTGGCGTCGAAGCCCAGGTCAATGGCCTTTTGGTAGCACGTCCGGGCCTGTGCCGCGTCGGCCTCCACGCCCTGGCCCTCCCGGTAACAGTCACCCAGCAGGCACATGGCCCGGCCGGAGCCGCCTTCGGCGGCCTTTCGGAACCAATACACCGCCTGCGCCGGGTCAGGCCGTATGCCGATCCCCTTGAGCATGCAGTAGCCCAGGTTACACTGGCCCACGGAGCTGCCCTGTTCGGCGGCCTGGCGGTACAGCTTCACGGCCCGGGCCTTGTCCTCCTTCACGCCCTTGCCGCTCTCATAGCAGTAGCCCAGGTTGCACTGGGCGCGGGGATAGCCCTGCTCCGCCGCCCGCTCGTACCACTCCACGGCCTTGGCGGCGTCCTCCGCTACGCCCACGCCCCGGTCATAGAAGAAGCCCAGGTTGCACTGGGCCGGGGCATACCCCCGCCGGGCGGCCTTCTCATACCACTCCGCCGCCTTGGTCTTGTCCTCCGCCGTGCCGCTCCCCACCTCGTAGCAGTAGCCCAAGGCGCACTGGGCGGGGGGATAGCCCTGCTCCGCCGCCTGGGTATAGAGCTGGAAGGCCCGCGCCGCATCCATTTCGGTGCCCTCCCCGTCCCGGCACAGGTCGCCCAGGATGCTCTGTGCCCGGGCATTCCCCTGGGCCGCCGCCTTCTCCAGCCACCGCACGGCGGCGGCCGCGTCCCGCTCCACTCCGTTGCCGTTGAGGTAGCACACCGCCAGGTTGCATTGGCCCGGGGCATAGCCCTCCTCGGCGCTCTTGCGGTACCACAGCACCGCATGGCGCAGATCCTCTTCCACGCCATCCCCGTTCTCATAGCACAGCCCCAGGTCGCACATGGCGGGCACATAGCCGCCCTTGGCGGCGGCCCGGTAGAGCTCCACGGCCCGGGCCTTGTCCTCGGGCACGCCGTTGCCGGTGAGCAGCAGATCCCCCAGAATCCCCTGGGCCCGCGGGAACTCCTGCTCCGCCGCCTTTTCCAGCCAGCCTACGGCCTCCTCCGCGCTCCGTTCCGCGCCGGTCCCGTTGAGCAGGCATACGGCCAGATTGGTCATGGCCGGGGCATAGCCCTCCCCGGCGGCCTTGGTGTACCAGTACACCGCCTTGGCCGGGTCTTCGGTCAGTCCCTCCCCCAGCTCGAAGGCCAGCCCCAGGCTGCACATAGCAGGGGGATAGTTCTGTTTGGCGGCCTTTCCATACCACTCCGCCGCCTGGGCCGCGTCGGCCTCCACGCCGTCGCCGTCCCGGTAGCAGCTTCCCAGCAGGCTCTGGGCCCGGGCCTGGCCCTGCTCCGCCGCCTTCTCCAGCCAGGGGATGGCCTTCTCCGGCGCCGCCTCCATGCCGATGCCGGTGAGAAAGCAGTAGGCCAGATTGGTCTGGGCCGGGGCATAGCCCCCCTCGGCGGCCCTGGTGTACCACTCCACCGCCTGGGCCTTGTCCTCCGCCACGCCGTCGCCGGTCTCATAGCACAGGCCCAGACTGCATATGGCGGGCAGGTAGCCGTCCGCCGCAGACTCCCGGTAGAGGGAGAGGGCCTTCTCCTTGTCCTGCTCCACCCCACGGCCATCCAGGTAGAAGTCCCCCAGGATGCTCTTGGCCCGGGCGGAGCCGCCCTCCACCGCCTTCTGGAACCACGCCACCGCCTGGGCCATGTCCTCCTCCACGCCGATGCCGTTGAGATAGCACACCGCCAGGTTGCACATGGCGGGAGCGTAGTCCTGCTCCGCCGCCTTCCGATAGCACTCCGCCGCCTGGACCTTGTCCTCCGCCACGCCGTTGGCGTTCTCGTAGCACAGGCCCAGGTCGCACAGCGCTGGGGCGTAGCCCTGGTCGGCGGCCTGCCGGTAGAGCTCCGCCGCCCGGGCCGGGTCGGCCTCCACGCCCTTGCCGTCCAGATAGCAGTCGCCCAGCAGATCCTGGGCACGTGCGAAGCTCTGCTCCGCTGCCCGGCGGAACCACTCCGCCGCCGCGGCCGGGTCGGCCTCGGTGCCCACGCCGTGGAGCGTGAGCACGCCCAGATTGCACTGGGCCGGGGCGTAGTCCTGCTCCGCCGCCTTCCGGTAGCACTCCACCGCCTTGGCCTTGTCCTGCTCCACGCCGTCCCCGTGCTCATAGCACAGGCCCAGGTTGCACAGGGCGGGGGGATAGTCCTGCTCGGCGGCATGCCGGTAGAGCCGGGCCGCCTCCCCCCGGTCCTGCTCCACGCCGGTGCCGTCCCAGTGGCAGTCGCCCAGAATGTTCAGCGCCCGGGGAAACTTCTGCTCCGCAGCCTTCTCCAGCCACTGGTGGGCGCACTCCACATCCTTGTCCACGCCGATTCCGTTGAAGTAGCACACCGCCAGATTGGTCTGGGCCGGGGCGTAATCCTGCTCCGCCGCCTGGAGGTAGCACTCCGCCGCCCGGGCCTCGTCCTTCTCCACGCCGGAGCCGTTCTCATAGCTCAGGCCCAGGTCGCACTGGGCGGGGGCGTAGTCCTGCTCCGCCGCCTGCTGAAAGAGCTCCGCCGCCCGGGCCTCGTCCTTCTCCACCCCTGCGCCGGACTGGTAACAGCGCCCCAGCAGGTCGGTGGCCCGGAGATCCCCGTCCTCCGAGGCCAGGGCAAACCAGCGGGCCGCCTGGGCCGGGTCCTTGTCGGTCCCGTCGCCCTCGGTATAGCGCACGCCAAGGTCGTAATAGACGGAGGCGTCTCCGCCCTCCGCCTGCTCCAGCAGGGTCTGGAACTCCTCGCGGGCGCGCTGGAGTCCCTCCACCGCCTTCTGAATCAGATGGGTATCCACAAAAATGACCTGCTGATCCTCGAAGGATTCACGGTTATTGTTGGCATTCGTGTCCATGACCGTTCCCCAATCTATGTAGTATGGGGATATTATACGCCGCCCATAGGATTTTGTCTATGGCGGAAAAGAGGACAACCCCCCTGGCGGGTGAGTCTGCCGGTAAACGCTTTTGCCAAGCGTTTCGGAGGGAAAGCGCATGTGAAAGGCTGCTCCGCCCGGTGGGGCCGGAGCCCCGCCGGGCGGGTGTGTGATCTAGGGCAACTCGATCACCCAGTTCAGCGGGTTATAAGTGGATGTATACGACCGGGTCTCCACCTCCCGCGGCCGGTCGGTGCGCAGAATGTTGAAAACCAGCGCCTCCACCTCGATAGCCGTAATCTTCCCCTCTGGCTCCTCCAGCAGCCGGAACTCCGGCCAGTACTCCTCCGCCGGGCCGGGGAAGACCCGGTATCGCTCGTAGCGGTTGCCCGCCTCATCGGTGACCCACGCGGCGGGCATGTGCCAGATAGAACAGCCCCGATAGCGGTTGCCCGCCTCGTCGATGAACCATATCGCCGACACAGGCTGGACACGGCCCGCCTCATCCTCAGAATAGAGCATGGGCACCCATAACTGTTGCAGCTTCTCCTCCCGGGCCGCCAGGGCGGGGCTCAGCTCCCCATAGAAAGCCACGCTGTGCCCGTCGTCCCCCACCAGGGCGGTGACGGTACCCTCCTGGAAGGTACGGCTGACGGAGACGGCGTCCAGAGTCTGGGGGGTATCCAGGGCCAGGACGCCCCCCTCCCACATGGGCCGGTAGCCCAGATGGGAGACGTCGTTGGAGTACACCTCCACGTCGAAGGTATAGGGCCCCTTCGCCCCGTCGGGCACCTCCATGTGATAGATCTCGGTTTCGCCCTCCGTGTAGCCCTGGGCCCAATAGGTGCGGCTCATCCAGTCGGCAAGGACATCCAGGCGGCTGGGGTGGTATGTCGTCCCCTCTGTTAAAAAAACGGGGGCCGACATCTCACCCTTGGCATCGTCATAGTACGAGAACACCCGCCGCAGCTTCTTCCCGTCGGCGTCGTATACCAGCAGGCGGTAGCGCAGCTCCTCCCCCTCGGCCAGCGCCCCCTCTCTGGTAAAAACACTCACCGGCACAGTGAGCATCCCATCCCGCTGATAGGCCCCGCCGATGCGGTAGAGGAACGCCCCGTCCTCCTTGTGGAGTGCCTCCCCCTGCACCAGCAGGGAGAGGTTCTCCTCCGCCGCCCCCCCCCCCAGGAAGTAACGGATCACCCGCTCTGTCCCGGCGGCTACGGCCTGATAATTTACCAGTCCCAGCACCAGCCCCGCGCAGGCCGCCAGGGCCGCCACACGCCGCAGGGGTATTTGCCGTCTGGGAGCCGGCCGCCGGGCCTCCAGGGCCCGAACCAGCTCCCGCTTGCTCTCCTCCGTCAGGCGCACCTGCTCCAGCTCCTCCCGATACCGTCTATCCATCACAGCAGCTCCCTTCCAGCCGTTCCCGCAGCTTGGCCCTCGCCCGCGCCAGGTGGGTGCTCACCAGGGCGGGGGACTGGCCCAGCAGGGCCGCGATCTCGTGTACCTCGTACTCCTCATAGTACCGCAGGTAGACCACCTGCCGGTATTTGGGGGGCAGGCCGTTCACCAGGGCCAGCAGCGCGCCGTCCTCCGGCTCCGGCGCCTCCGCCGCCAGGTGCAGGCCCTCCTCCAGCGGCGCCCGGCGGCGGAACCAGGCGCTCTTTTTCCAGTTCTTGCAGGCGTTGACGCTCAGCCGCACCACCCACGCCCGCTCCTGGCCCAAATCGGGGAAGCGACGGCCCTCCTCTACCAGCTTGATGAGCACCGTCTGGCAGATGTCCTTGGCGTCGTCCATGTCCCCCAGCCAGGTGTAGCCGATGCGGAGGATGGCGTCGGCGTACCGCTCCACCAGCTCCTCCGCCCGCGTCCCGTCCATGGCCTCGCCCCCTTTCGCCTCTATAACAACACAGGCGGGCCGGATCTGTCAATTCCGCGTAAAACTTCATGCGCCTGGGACGCGGCAGGGGGCACACGGCCAATTTTGCTCCGCCTTTGCACAGCAAAAAAGCGGCGCGGCAAGAGCCGCGCCGCAGCCTGCCGAACGCGTTTTTCGACGGCCTCAGCGGGAAATCGCAGGGGCGGGGCTCCTCCCCGTCCGCAGGCGGCCACAAGGGCCGCCCCTACAGGCGCGCGCCGCGTGCTGCCCGCGCGGCGATACGCCGGGCCCTGTCACTCCAGGGTCAGATCCCCCTCCTTGATCCACCCGAT